>ENA-OWNT01004203-OWNT01004203.1-seawater-metagenome-genome-assembly--contig:-NODE-4203-length-12847-cov-4.858418_pt1 | contig 12847 bp, 9 predicted proteins | sample MGYA00238136_ERZ651165 | MGnify/ENA primary metagenome ERZ651165 (study PRJEB26861, sample SAMN08777766) | seawater metagenome | isolation source: coastal seawater | place: USA: Florida | collected... | reverse complement strand
TACGACGGGTACTACTACTACAACGGCTACTACGACGGCTGGTACACGTGGTCGTACGACCGCTACTACACCCGGTCGTGGGGCGTGCACGTCCGCGTCGTGAACCGCTACCGCACCCACTACCACCACAGCCACCCGGTGTACGGGTACGTGGATCGGACGAGGACGCGGCCGCGTTACTCCGGCCGGCACCGCCACGAGTCCAACCACACCAACACCCACCCCCGCGGCAGCTGGGGCGGGGACGGCTCGGCCTCCAGCTCCGGCAACTCCTCCAGCGTGCGTCCGCGGGACGGGGACGGCGGCGGCTCCAGCCATGGCAACGCGGTGAACTCCCGGTCCGGGACCGCCACCGGGTCCGCCACCTGGGACGGGCGCGCCGCCGGCCGGCGTGACTGGGACGACAAGGAGCCGGCCACGAACACGCGCTCCGAGCACCGCGGAACCGACACGAGCGGCAGCAGCCGGTCCAACAGCCGGTCGTACGACCGCTCCTACGGGAGCACCACGGGTCGCTCCGACACCGGATACAGCAGCTCGTCCTCGACGCGCTCGGGCTCGTCCCGGTCGTCTGGCAGCTCCACCGACTCCAGCCGCCGGTACGGGACGGCGCGGACGTACGAGAGCCGGCCGTCCACCACGACGCGCAGCGGCAGCTCCAGCACGTCGCGCTCGGGCTACGGCTCGTCCGGCACGACGCGCAGCGGCAGCTCCAGCAGCTCGAAGTCGCCGTACTCGACCTCCGGCTCGCGGTCGAGCAGCTCCCGGTCGGGCAGCTCCAGCAGCAGCTCGAAGTCGCCGTACTCCACGTCCGGCTCCCGCTCCAGCTCCTCCCGCTCCAGCAGCTCGAGCAGCCGCTCGCCGTACACGACGCGCTCCAGCTCGTCCCGCTCCGGGAGCACCCGCTCGGGCAGCAGCCGCTCCGGCAGTTCGAGCAGCTCCTCGTCCTCATCCTCGTCCAGCTCCGGCTCCAGCTCCTCGAGCGGCAAGTCGAGCAAGTCGAGCAAGTCGTCCAAGTCCTCCCGTTCGAGCTCCAGCCGCACGCGCGGTGACAGCTCGAGTTCCTCTTCCACCAAGAGTTCAAAGAGACGCTGAATCCCCTGCTGTGCTCATCCGCGCTGGTCTTGCTGCTGCTGTCCTGATCGCTCCCCTCGGCCGTGGCTGCATGCCCGGGGAGTCCACCACGTCCATCGAAGCCGTCGCGGACACCGCGGTCGGCTCCGTGGCGACCGTCGTGCTCGACGAGGAGCCCCCGGAGCCGCTCCCGCCGCCCGGGCCTGCTCGGGCTGAGTTCACGGCGTCCACCCTCGCCCCTTGGAGTCCCGGATCCGAGCTCGGCCAGTCGGCCGAGGCCGTGCGCAGAGCGCTGGTCCTGCTCGACGCCGGGGATCACGCGGCCAGCCTGGCGTCCCTCGAGGACGTCGCGCCCACCTGGCCGGTCCCGGATCTCGTGGCGTGGCTGAAGGCCCGCTCGCTGGACGCCCTGGACCGCCCCGCGGAGCTCGGCGCCGTCCTCGCGGCCATCCCCCCGGACTCCCGCTTCCACGAGGAGGCCCAGCTGCTCGGCGGCAAGCTCGCGCTGGAGGCCGAGGAGCCCGACGCCCTCCTGGCGCTGCTTGGCGAGGAGCCGGATCCCGACACGCCCTACGGCGCCCTGAGCGCCCGGGCCGACGTCCTGCGGGCCGAGGCCTTCTTGCTGCGTGGCGGCGACGGGGACACGGAGCGCGCCGTCGCGGCCGCCAAGCGCGCGTGGACCCGCGCGCCCCGGACCCAGGCCGACGGCGACGCGGACGTCCTCCTCGACGCACACGAGCCAAACGTCGCCGAGGATCTGCGGCGCGGCCTCCCCGATGCCGTCCAGCGCGCCGTGGCCCTGGGCCGGCGGCATGCCAACAAGGACATCACCGCGCTCCTGGACGGTGAGCGCACCGCCCTGACCGACCTCGCCACCACGGACGCCGGCGCCGCCTGCGCGGGGCTCTTCCAGCTGGGGCGGGCGTGGCACAAGCGGCGCGAGTACAGCCAGTCCGTGCCGGTGCTCATGCTGGCCGACGGCGTCTGCCCGGCCGGGGACGACAAGGTCAAGACCGTCTACCTGCTCGCCCAGGGCCGGGCCCGGAGCGGCAACCCGAAGCAGGGCATCACGACGTTCCTCCGTCTGCCGGACGAGTTCCCGGAGCACAGCTACGCCGACGACGGGCTCTGGCAGGCCTCGCGCCTCGCGCTGGACGAGGGTCGCAACGACGAGGCCAGGGAGTACGCCGAGCGCCTCGTCGCCGACTTCGACTCCGGCGACATGGTGGGCTCGACGCTGTGGAACCTGGCCTGGTCCGCCATCGCCGCGGACCGCCCCGCCGACGCGCTCCCGTGGCTGGAGCAGATGGCGTCAGCGGACCCGCTCGGCCCCCAGCGCAGCCGCTCCCTCAAGGGCCGGTACTGGCGCGCGCGACTGCAGCTCGACACCGTCCCGGAGGCCCGGACCGCGGCGCTGGACGCGCTGGAGACGCTGGTCGTCGAGCACCCCATGGACTGGTACGGCAGCCTCGCCGCCTGGCTGCTCGCCAGGGAGGATCCCGCGCGCGGGGCGGCGGCGGCCCGGCGCCTCGACGCCATCACCCAGACGCTCCGCTCAGCGGCTCAGGAGGTCGAGACCTTCACGCCTTTGCAGGAGTTCGTGGACCAGCCCGCGGCCCAGCGCGGCGTCGCCCTGCTGCGGGCCGGACTGCTGGCCGACGCGGGGGCGGAGTGGCAGCGCGCGCTCGGATCCGATCCCCTCGACGACTGGGACGACGAAGCGACCTGGCTGTTCGCGTCCCACGTCCTGGCCGAGTCCGAGGAGCACCACGGGAGCCACAACCTGCTGCGCAAGGCCTTCAAGCGGCAGTTCCCGGCCCTGACCCCCGAGAACGTCCCGCTGCTCGCCCACGCCTACCCCCAGGCGTTCAGCGACGTCATCGACGAGCACACGCGGGACTACGCCTGGGAGGGCCTGCTGTTCCAGGGGCTCGTGCGGGAGGAGTCCGCGTTCAACCCCACGGTCGTGAGCTGGGCCGGCGCCATCGGGCTGAGCCAGCTCATGTGGCCCACCGCCAAGGAGACGGCGCGGCGCATGGGGATCAAGGGGCTGCGGCGGTCCGATCTGCGGGACCCGTCCACCAACGCGTCCATCGGCACGACGTACTTCGAGGGGCTCGCGGAGCGCTGGCGGGGCCACCTGCCCCTGGCGGTGGCGTCCTACAACGCCGGTCCCGGGGCCGTGAACCGCTGGCTGAAGGCCCGGGGCGAGCTGGAGCTCGACGCCTGGGTCGAGACGATCCCCTACGACCAGACCCGGCACTACGTGAAGCGGGTCGTGGGCAGCTGGCAGATCTACCGCCTGCTCTACGGCGCCGACGCGCCGCTCGTGCCGCTGCGCACGGGTCCCGTCGCCGCGGCCGTGGCGGGCGCTGATCCGCTCCCCCTGACCACCACGGAGCGCACCGCGACCGTCGATCCGGTCAAGTAGCCGCCAGCAGGGCGCGCACCTCCGCGGCCGCCGCCGGCTGACCGAGGGCCGTCCAGAGCTGCTCCGCCAACCGCAGCGCCTCCCGCGCGCGCCGCGCGTGGCCCTCGGCGATGGCGAGCTCGGCCGCCATCCGCAGGAAGCGGGGGCAGTCCTCCTCCAGGAACCCGGTGCGACGCATCAGCAGCCGCACCTCCTCGAAGTGCTGATCCCAGCTGGTCCAGGCGCCCTCCACGGCGTCGCAGGGCAACAGCGAGATGAGGCTGGCGATGGTGGACCCGCTCATCTGGAGGCGCCGCGACCGCCGCAGCACGTCCTCGAACTGGACCCGCGCCTCGGCGTACCTCCCCGCCTCCAGGTGGACGAGGCCAAGGTTGATGGCCGGCGCGAGCCCGAACCGAGAGCCAAGCGCGGCGTAGATCGCCACTGCGCTCCGGTAGGCGTGCACGGCGCCCGCGTTGTCGCCCGACAGCCGCGCGACCTCCCCGATCACGTTCCAGGCCTTCGCCGCGCTGCCTCGATAGCCGCCCGCCTCCGCCTCCCGCAGCCCCGCGCGGGCGAGCTGCCCGGCGAGGTCGAGGCGGCCCTGCTGGCGGGCGATCGTCGACAGCAGGACGCGCGCCCGGACGCTGCTGTAGCGGTCCCCGGCGGCCTCCGACAGGCTCAGGCTCCGCTGCACCTCGAGCTCGGCCTCGGCGTGCCGCCCGCGCTTCCACAGCGCGGTGCCGAGCAGCCAGGTGGTGGCGGCCATGCGCGCCCGGTCTCCGGCCATGGCCGCGAGGCCGGCCGCCTCCCGGAAGGCGGCGAGCGCGTCGTCGAGGCGTGTCTGGTGCTCCAGCAGGTGACCGAGCTCCCGGATGGCGTCCATCAGCACGCCCTGCGCGCCGGCGGCCCGGGCGTCCTGGATGAGCGCGTCGGCGAGATCGACGCCGTGCTCGAACTCCCCGTCGGTGCGCGCCCGCGCCACGGCCCGGAACCGCACCCAGAGGTGATCCGCCGGCGTGGCGGCGTCGGGCGCCGCGGCCAGGCAGCGGGCGTACTCCTCGGTCAGCACGGCCGCCCCGCTCGCGTCCCCGGCCCGATCGCGCTCGTCCGTCGCCTGCCGCAGCGGCCACAACGCGTGACCCGCCTCCCCCGCGCCGATCCAGTGCCGCGCGAGGCGCTCCGCCAGTCCCGGCCCCTGACGCTCGGCGAACAGCTCGGCGCAGAGCCGGTGGTGGCTCCGCGCCCGGCCCGCAGCCTGCGCCGTGCGCTCGACGCTCTCCCGGAGCATCCCGTGGGCGAACGCCCAGCCCTCCTGGTCCCGCAGGCCCGTCCAGCGCGCGAGTCGATGGGCCACCAGCTGCTGCACCAGGTCCCCAGAGGGGCGAACCCCCGCGCAGACGCAGACGGCCTCCCAGTCGTCCCCGTCCACGTCGTCCCCGAGGACGGCCATCAGCTCCAGGGCCACCCGATCGGCGGCCGGACGCAGGGCGAGGAGCCGGTCGATCCGATCCCGCCAGAGCGCGTGCAGATCGTCGGGCAGCTGCACCTCCGCGCCGGGGGCCAGCGCAAAGCCCAAGCGTCCCGGCACCAGGAGGCCGCGCTGCACCCAGTCCCCCACAAGGTGCACCGCGAACAGCGGATTGCCGCCCGTCCGCTCCTCGACCCGGGCCGCGAGCACGCTGTCGAGCCCGAGCAGCTGCCGGATCAGCTCCTTGCGGTGTTCTCCGGCGAGCGGCTGGACGGGGATCCGCCGGGTCCCGGGGCGCCCCACGATCCCGTCGAGCACCAGCGCCTGCACGGGCAGCTCCGCGAGCAGATCGTCCCGCGCGCACAGCACGAACAGGAGCGGGCGCTCCCAGGCCTGGGGCCGCAGCAGGTGCTCCACCAGGTGCAGCGTGTCCAGGCCCCACTGGGCGTCGTCCACGAACACGATCTGGGCCCGCCGCGCGGCGCGCTCCGCCAGCTCCCGCTCCACCAGGGCGAAGCGCTCCTCGGCCCGGTCCAGCCGCGGGATCCCCGGATCGGCCTGCCTCACGGCCCGACTCGCGGGCTCCATCAGCTCCACCAGCGCGGCCGCCTCGTCCGGCGGAGGAGGCAGGTGCCGGCCGCGCAGGACGACGCGCTCCACCTGGTCGAGCATGCCGTCCCGATCCAGGCCGAGGCACCGCAGCGCGCGCCGCAGGGTCCGCGCCAGGGGCTCCGGCCCGGACACCCCGTGCCCGTGGGTGATGGTCAGGGACCCTGCGAGGCCCAGCTCGTGCGCGCGCTCGCAGAGCCAGGTGGCCAGCCGGCTCTTCCCCACCCCCGACGGTCCGGCGAGCAGGACGACGCCGGGGCGGCCGGTGCGCACCACCTCGTCCAGCGCGTCCCACAGCGCGTCGCGCTCCCGGAGTCGCCCCACCAGCGGGAGCCGACGGAGGCCGTACAGCGCCAGCCCCGCGCCACGGAGCCACGTCCGGCGCTGGGCCCCGGCGTCGCTGGCGCGCCATCCCTCTGCCGGGGGCGCCACGCACACCAGCGGCTGGGTGGCGTCGAAGGTCGGCCCGTCCACCGGGCGGATCTCCACCGAGATCGTCGCGTCCATCGCGCCCGAAGTGCGGTCGAACACGCCGAGAGAGCCCGTGCCGCTGCGGGGACCGGGGGCGCGGGGCGGGGGCACGCTGACGTCACCCAGGTCCAGGGGCTCGGGGGTGAAGGCGGTGGGCAGCGCGCGGAGCCCGGCGAGGGCGTCGGCGGCGCACCGGTAGCGCTGGGCGCGATCCCGGGCGAGCATCCGACGCAGCCAGCGCTCGAACCCCGGCGCCACCGGCCGCTTCGGCTCCAGCGGCGGCGGATCCTCCAGCAGGTGCGCGCGCAGGAGGTCCCCGATCTCCAGGTGCTGGGTGAACGGCGCCGCTCCGGTGCACAGGGCCCAGGCTACGCCGCCGGCCGCGTACAGGTCGGTCCACGGGCCGTACTCGCGGCGCAGACCGGAGACCTGCTCGGGCGCCATGTACAGCGGCGTCCCGACGATGAGCTGGTCCCGGCGGTCCAGGTCGTCCAGGGCCGAGGCGAAGCCGAAGTCGCTGAGCATCAGCCGCCCGTCGGCGCCCACGAGGACGTTGCTCGGCTTGACGTCGCAGTGGATCACGCCGCGGGCGTGGGCGTGCCCCAGGGCCAGCAGGACGTCGGTCATGACACGCACGATCTGCTCGAACCGCAGCTGCCCGGCGAGGTCGTCCAGCGTGCCCCACTCCCCGAGCTCCATCACCAGGAACGGCAGACCCGGCGCGATGTCGAGGTCCGGCTCCACCAGCCCGTCCGGGACGAGCCCGTGGTCGAACACGGCGACGATGTTGGGGTGATCGAGGGCGGCTTGCGCGGCCACCTCGCGACGAAACTGACCGAGGAACCCCGGCGTCCGGGCCCGCTCGGAGTTGAGGATCTTGATGGCGACGGGCTCGGGGGGCGCGCCCCCGCTCTGGTGCAGGCCGCGCCAGACGGTGCCCATGGAGCCCCACCCGACGATCCCCTCCAGCTGCACGTTCCCCAACCGGACCGCCGGCATCTGCATCCTCCGCCCAGCCCGAAGGGTACCGCTGCGCCCGCGGCGGGCGCCTCCCCGCGCCGTTCATTGAGGTCCCGACGACCGTGTACGCTCCGGGCACGGAGGACCTGATGGCCGACCTGTTGACCCCCGATGCGATCACCGCCGGGCTCGCCGCCCTGCCTGGCTGGAGCGCCGGCGACGGCTGCATCACCAAGACCTTCCAGTTCGAAGACTTCGTCACCGCCTTCGGGTGGATGAGCTCCGTCGCGCTCGTCGCCGAGCGGATGAACCACCACCCGGACTGGAGCAACGTCTACCGGACCGTGCAGGTGGCGCTGAACACCCACGACGCCGGCGGGGTGACCCAGCTGGATCTGGACCTCGCCGCGGCGATGGAGCGCCTCGCGTGATCCGAGTGGGCCTGGCGCTGGTTCTGGGCGGACTCGTGGCGTGCGGGACGCCGGATCCAGCCCCGTCCCTCCCCGCGGCGCCCCCCGTCCCCGACGACGCCACCGTCTGGACGAACGCCACGGTCCTGGTGCCGGACGGCACGGCGTCGGGGATCCGCACCGCGAACGGCGTCATCACCCACGTCTGGACGGGCGAGGCGCCGGCCGACGCCACCGGCGCCGTGGTGGACCTGGGCGGCGCGTTCGTGCTCCCGGGCCTGGTGGACGCGCACCTGCACCTGCGCGGGATCGGGCGCGCAGCCCGGCAGCTGCGCCTCGTGGGCACGGACTCGCCCGCGGCCGTGGCGGCGCTGGTGGCCGCCGAGACCGATCGCGATCCGGGGACCTGGATCCGGGGGCGCGGCTGGGACCAGAACGACTGGGTCGTGAAGGACTTCCCCACCGCCGCGGTGCTCGACGCCGTGGCGCCGGAGCACCCCGTCTGGTTGACCCGCGTCGACGGCCACGCCGTCTGGGTCAACACGCGGGCGATGGAGCTCGCGGGGATCACGAAGGAGACACCCGATCCGCCCGGCGGCCGCATCATCCGGGACGCCTCGGGCGACGCCATGGGGGTCTTCGTGGACGCGGCCATCGATCTCGTCGCCGGGCAGCTCCCGGAGCCGACGGCGGCGGAGATCCGGGCCGATCTGCAGCGCGGCATCGCCCTGTGCCAGGCCGCAGGCCTCACCGGCGGGCACGACATGGGCGTCGGGCCGACCGTCCTCGCCCAGCTCAGCGCGCTCGAAGCCGAGGGCGCGCTGGGGATGCGGGTGTCGGCGTACCTGGCCGACGGCGACGACCTCATCGCCCGCATCGGCACCCCGCCGGACCGCGACGGGCTGCTGCAGGTCCCGGGCGTCAAACTGTTCGCGGATGGGGCGCTGGGCTCCCGCGGCGCCGCCCTGAAGGCCGACTACGACGACGCGCCGGGCACGCGCGGCCTGCTCCAGAAGACGCCGCACGAGCTGGCCACCACCGCCGGGGCCGTCCACGAGGCGGGCTACCAGCTGGCGATCCACGCGATCGGGGACCGGGGGATCTCGGTGGCCCTGGACGCCATCGCAGCCGCGCAGGGCCCCGATCGGAGCCGCCGCCACCGCATCGAGCACGCCCAGGTGGTGGACCCGGCCGAGTTCGACCGGTTCGCGGAGCTCGGGGTGGTCGCGAGCATGCAGCCCACCCATGCCACCTCGGACATGCCCTGGGCCGAGGCCCGCGTCGGCGCCGAACGCATCGCGGGGGCCTACGCCTGGCGCCAGATGCTCGAGCGGGGCATCCCCCTCGCCTTCGGCTCGGACGCCCCCGTGGAGGAGCACGCGCCCCGGTTCGGGCTGCACGCCGCCGTTCATCGCACCGCGCCCGACGGAGATCCCGCCGGGGGCTGGCGGATGCAGGACGCGGTGACCTTCGACGAGGCGCTCGCGGCGTTCACCACCGGAGCCGCCCACGCCGCCCACCGCCCCGGAGGCGCCCTCCGCGTGGGCGCCCCCGCGGACTTCGTGGCCTTCGCCGAGGACCCCCGCGCCGGAGGACTCCTGGACCTCACCGTGCGGCGCACCGTGGTCGCCGGGGACACCGTCTTTCCGCGCTGACGGGGCCGCGGTAGCCTGCCGCATGCGGTTCCTGTCTCCGATCCTGGCGCTGCTCGCGCTGTGCCTGCCCTCCGTCGCGCCCGCCCAGAGCCACGGGGGACTCGAGTTCGGCGCGCACCTGCTGCTCGAGCAGGCCTTCGAAGGCGACGCGGCCGCCCGCGGCCTCGCCGCCATCGCCCTGGACAACGCCGGCTGGGAGGCCTGGCTCACCGGGAGCCCCCTGTCGGCGTCCGCTGGCGAGGACGAGCGCGCGCTGCATGAAGCGCTGCTCTGCGCCTCGGCGGACGACCCGGCCGGCTGCCAGGGCCAGGCAGACCGCGCGATCGCCCGAGGCCACGCGCTCGCCGCGTCCCTGTACCTCCTCCGCGGCTGCCAGTTCGGGGACAGCGCCGCCTGCGACCGCCTGCCAGGCATCGACGCCCCGCTGCCCGACCCCATGGGCCTGACCGCCCCGACTCCCGCGGAGCTCGTGCGGTGGAAGCTGCCCCTGGAGGGCGCGGTCCCGAAGGGCTCCCTGAAGAAGGTCCTGAAGGCCTGCGACGCCAGCGGGGCGAAGCAGGACCTGCTCGCCTGCGTGACGCTCGCGGGCCTCTGGAACCAGCGGGCCCCGATCCCCGCCGAGCGCGCGGCCATCGAGGCTGCCCTCGACGACCAGTGCGACCAGGGAGCCGGCTCCGGCAGCGCCTGCGAGCTCATGGCCCAGGTGCGGCAGCCGGACGTGCCGGTGGATCCCGCGCTGACGGACGCGGCCCAGCTCCTCCGATTCACCTGCAGCCAGGGAACCGTGGAGGAGGCGTGCCTGCTGCACGCGCGGATCCTCGACGCCGGGCGCGGCGTGGCCTACGGGCACTGGGGCAGCCGGATGTCCTACGGCTACGCCTGCGACGGCGGCGCCTCCGTGGGCTGCGGAGCCCTGACGGCCGCCTACGAGTCGCCCATGGCCGACCTCATCCCCACCGAGTGCGCGCGGGTGCTCGCGGGCGAGGGCGGCGATCCGCGGGCGTGCACCGAAGAGCACACGATGCGCACGTTCGGCGTGCACCTCGACAAGGACCTCGAGCGGGCCGAGGAGCTGAAGGAGGCGGCCTGCGCCGCGGGCGACTTCCGCCCGTGCGTCTGGCTCGGCAACAACGCCTGGGAGGAGGACAAGGCGGCGGCCTTCCGCTGGTACGACCACGCGTGCACCGGCGGGGACGGAATCTCCTGCGGCGTGGTGGGGCGCATGCGCACGAAGGGCGAGCACGACATCCCCCAGGACGGCGCGCGCGGCGCGGACATCCTGCGGCGGGGCTGCGAGCTCGGCGGGGCGAACGCCTGCTTCGAGTGGGGCTACAGCAACAGCCAGGCCCGGGGGATCAGCAAGGACAGCGAGGAGGCCGCCCGGGCCTACGCCGCCTCCTGCTCGGCCGGCAACCCGAACGGCTGCAGCAGCCTTGGCATCCTGCTGATGGATGGGCGGGGCACAACCCAGTCCCTCGACGACTCCCTCTGGATGCTCAACCAGGCCTGCGACGGCGGCCTCGGATCGGCGTGCCGCAACCTGGGCAACGGCTACCGCGACGCCCTCCTGGGCCCGAAGAACGACGACCACGCGCGCTGGGCGTACGGCAAGGGCTGCGATCTCGAGCACGAGGACTCCTGCACGAAGCTGGCCGAGCTGGGCCCGGGCGAGGCGACGGAGCCTCCGCGGGGCACGCAGCCGACGCGATCGCGGTTCGGCAGCAACCCCATGCAGCGGGACACGCCCTTCGCGCTCCCCGAGCCCGCCGCGAAGCCGGCCCCCGGTGGAGGGCCCTCGCCGCCACGTCCTCCGGGCGGAGGCGGCGACCTGCCCGGCTTCGACGGCGGGCCCCACGTCGGCCCCTGGGTGGGCTTCGGCGCAGCGCGGTCCCTGACGGACAAGGTCCAGTACTCGTTGATGGGGGTGGGCATGCAAGCCCGGCTGGGGCCGCTGGCCTTCGGCGGTCGCTTCGAGTGGCTCTCGGACAACCGCTGGAAGAGCGCGAACCGCACCTACCAGCGGATCCTGGGCCGGGTGGAGGTGGGCGTGCACCTGCCCCTGCACGACCTGTTCGCCCTCGGCTTCGCCTTCGGTGGGGCCGTCGGCAGCTACCGGTTCGACCACGACGACGCGGAGTTCGGGCCGGGGCTGCACCAGGCCGTCCAATTGATGATCGGAGGCCCCGAGATGGGCGACTCGGCGGGCTTCGTCGCCATCCGCTGGGAGCAGTACCAGTACATCCACAGCGAGCGCACCGACCCCGTCGAACACGCAGGCGGCGCCTGGCTGATCATCGGGGGGTACTTCGACCGATGAACATCCTCCGCCCCCTCCTGCTGACCCTCGCCCTGCTGCTGCTGGCTCCTGCCGCGCACGCCGGGTCCTTCTCGATCTACCTGTCCGGCGGCTTCGGCGCGCGCCACAGCCACACCGTCGACACGGACGGGCTCGATCTGTCGGTGGACGCGATGCTGCGCGCGGGACCCATCGCGTTCGGGCTCCAGGCCGGCGCGCACAACGACCACAGCTTCAAGCCCGTCGACCAGCGGCTCTATCACCGGCAGCTCAACTGGGCGAACCTGGCGCTGGTCCTGCGCCCCCCGATCCCCATCCACGTGATGCTCGGGATCGGCGGCGGCATCGGCTTCATCCGCGACGCGGGCCAGGCCAACCGCACGCCGAGCCACGGTCTGCACGAGTTCCTGCAGATCGCCGGGGGCCCGGGCCTGTCCGAGAGCTTCGGGATGTTCGTGGGGATCCGGATCGAGCAGGAGCAGCTGTGGCAGCCCGCCTCGTTCGGCGGAATCGACCACGCCACGGTGGTCAAGGCGGTGATGGGGATCCGGCTCTCGCCGAAGTCCTGACGATCAGTCCAGCACGGTGTCCAGGTCGACGGACCAGTCGCCGGCGCGCGTCCGATCCGCCAGCTCGGCCATGGCCGCTCCCGTGACGAACGGCGCGGTGGGCGTCCCCGCGATCGTCTCCGCGAGCACGGCGTCGCCGATCGCCGGCCAGGGCAGCGGCTGGTTCGCGTCGAGCTCGGGGATCTGGGTCGCGTCGATGCCGGACGCCTCTGCGATGTAGGCCGCGTCCGCGTTGAGGCGAGCGAAGGCGTGTCCTGCGTCGATCCAGGCCTGCAGGTGCGCCGCCGCGTGGGGATGGTCGGGCTGGCTCTGCACGTGGTCGTCCGCCGTCTGCACGTGGATGACACCGAGGGACGGCCACGCCGCGTGCAGCGCCGGCACCGCGAGGGCCCCATCCCGGCCGTCCCAGTACTCGGTGGTCTGGAGCTCGGTGGCGAGCCACGGAGGAGCCGGGCCGTCGAACAGCGCTGGGCCCCGCGCGGCGATCGCGGCCGCGAGCTCGCTGGACGGGTGGATCCGGAAGAGGCCCGGGGCGGTCTCGGTCGGGCCGCCGCCGAAGCGCTTCTCGCCCTCCTCGCAGGTGCCGCTGGCGTCCGCATCGACGCAGATCGCGCCCGCCACGGACTGGGGCTGGTTGGAGGCGTCGTTGAACGACGTGGTGCCCGAGGCGTCCCACGCCAGCGCGTCTCCGAGGCCCGGCGTGGGGCACGTCGTGGCCATGCAGGTCCCCGGCGTGTAGTGGGGGTTGTCGTTGAGCTCGGTGGTGACGAACTGGTCGCCCACGGGGGACTCCCAGGCCACGAACCAGTGCACGTCCGGCAGGCTGGCCGCGTGCTCGGCGAGGCCCGCGAGCACGAGGTTTCCGCCGTTGGACCGGCCGACGACCCCGAGGTTGTCGGGGTCCGCGAAGGGCACCCGGTCC
>ENA-OWNT01004200-OWNT01004200.1-seawater-metagenome-genome-assembly--contig:-NODE-4200-length-12853-cov-4.003444_pt1 | contig 12853 bp, 11 predicted proteins | sample MGYA00238136_ERZ651165 | MGnify/ENA primary metagenome ERZ651165 (study PRJEB26861, sample SAMN08777766) | seawater metagenome | isolation source: coastal seawater | place: USA: Florida | collected... | reverse complement strand
AAGGAACGAAGGAACGAAGGAAAGAAGGAACGAAGGAACGAAGGAACAAACGAAGGAACGAAGGAACGAAGGAACGAAGGAACGAAGGAACGAACAAACGAACGAATGAACGACGCAAAAGCGCCGAAAGAATGACCGAATGACCGAATGTGAAAATTGAAAATTGGAAAGTTGGCGAAACTGCGAAAACGTCGTTCATGAAAGCGAAGCAATGCATCGCAGACTTTGCCTCTGTACAGTACACAAATACAACTATACAATCGCCAACACTAAAGTACAAACTCACTGTACTGTACTGTAAGTGAGTATTTTACTTTGCAATACTGCACTCATTGCATTATGTGAACTAAAATTAATTATGTGAAGATGTTTAAGTTAGTAGAGGACTAGACATCATAAACCAATACTGTCTACTTGCACTACATTACTTTACAAAACCGACCGGGTTCATGTAATTACACGTTCTAATACATGTAATTACACATTGTATGCAACAATAACATGTAATTACACACATAACTCAAGGTTTTACAGATAGAAACGTGTAATTACACAACGTCATCACTCCAACACTCACTGAGTGTGCGTGAGAGTGAAGCAATGGGTGGACAGTGAGAGTGTGAGTGAACGCTGTTCTGTGGCCAGAATGAATGTTTGTTCGTTCGTTCGTTCGTTCGTTCGTTCGTTCGTTCGTTCGTTCGTTCCGTCGTTGCGTCGTTCGGCGGCGACGACGATGACAATGATGACAACGACGACAACACGACAACACAGCACTTCTGACTTCCGACTTCCGACTTCCGACTTCTGACTTCTGACTTCTCACTCTGACGGATTGCTATTGCTTGTTGCTTCTGTCGCGGTGTTGGTTGTTGTTTGTTGGTTGGAGGTTGTTGGTTGGAGGTTGTTGGTTGGAGGTTGTTGTTTGTTGTTTGTTGTTTGTTGTTCGTTGTTTGTTGGTTGTTGGTTGTGTGTTGTTGGTTGTTGGTTGTATCTTCAGTGGACTTTTGTTGCACTGTTGTTGGTGGTGTTGTTGGGTTATAGTGTCATCATCGGTGGTGGAGGTTTTGGAAGAGAAAGAGACACCGTTTTGTCGTTGGTCTTGCTGGTCGATGCTTCAGCTACATAGCAGTTAATGTAGCTGTAGAGGCTGTTCGGGCAGTGCCGTGTTTGTTTGGGTAGAAGTGAGGAGGGTTGTTCTCCATGCGTTCGCGTTTCAAAGACTCGTTGCCGTTTTGTAGTTTCGACTACATACACTTTTTTTTTCTTTTCACAACACCTTTGCGCTATCGCAGGTGGTGAGCTAGTGGTTGACCCCTGTCTCGCCGGTCAGTTCCAGGCATGTTCTGAGGGCGACGTTACGGCGGAGTGCGCGTGGGTTATCGTGATTTTGTTTGCTTCTGAGCCATTTAAGTACAATGTCAACAATGCGACAGAGGGGAGGCCTCACCGCGCAAGATGTGGGCGTGGACAGGCATGAAGAAGAAGGAGGTTTCAAGAGCTTCGTCAAGAAGACGATGCCTATGGCTGACCTGTACCCAAAGCTCAAACCTGATGTGCAAATTAAAACTCAGCAAGGGGCGTATTTGTCGATAGTTGTTGGAGCATTGGTTCTTCTTCTTTTATTTTCAGAAACGTACCAGTATCTCACCATCACACAGCACGATGAAATCAGTATCGACACGCAAGTAAACCAACGCCTAGCAATCAACGTCAACATCACTTTCTGGGGACTCGATTGCTCCAAGGTGGATCTCGTTGCGATGGACGTGGCCGGGGAGCACCAGCTGCATGTCGATCATGATATGCACAAAATCCGCCTCGCAGAAAACACTTTCGAGCCGGTTGGCGACAAAATTGCGGTGACCATCAATCCACTTCCGGCCGATTATTGCGGCAGTTGCTATGGTGCCGGGAAAGAAGGCGACTGCTGCAACACTTGTGAAGAGTTGAAGCAAGCTTACTCTGAGAAAGGATGGTCATCGTCGGCTATTGATGGAGAGAAGTCTGAACAATGCAAGCGGGTACGGTGGCAATTTGTGTTTGACACATGCAAAGTGGGACCACTTGTTGTTTCGTGTGTTCATCGTGCTTGTCATCTGCAGGTTCTTGACAACCCAGGTCTCGCGGCCCACGCGGGAGAGGGCTGCAACCTTCACGGTGTTCTACGAGTCAACAAAGTTGCTGGAAACTTTCACGTTGCACTAGGAACAACGAAAAGCGTTGATGGGCGACTTATTCACGCATTCGAGCGAGCTGATTTGCTGCATTTCAACACCAGCCATACCATCCATCACCTGTCCTTCGGCGAGTCTTTCGACCAGCAAGTAAATCCCCTGTCAGAGACATATCGGATTCTCGACCCGGACGTCGGCCCGAGCGCCGTGTACCAGTATTACATCAAATTAGTGCCTTTTTCGTATGGCAAATACGGATCCGAGGGCGACCCGGTGTGTGGTTGTTGCTGTGTGCACGTTGCTCAACTGTTTCTAGTGGTGCCGTGCTCAGCTCATGACCTTCCATGTGTTGTTTTACAGTTATTGAGTTACCAGTACTCGTTCACTGAGAAATTTGTGGCCATCAAGAACGATTACGCTTTGACAGCTCTCCCCGGAGTATTCTTCATTTACGACTACTCTCCGTTCATGGTTGAGCGCAAAGATCAATCGCGGTCTTTCCTCGGTTATTTGACTCGGGTGTTCGCAATTGTTGGCGGAATGTACAAGCTATCTGGATTGTTAGACGCCGCTCTCTTCCGATACTCCGCCTTCAGGCGTCGTCAAAGTGCTGCAGGTACCGGCGACAAGTGAACGTGTCGCGACGGGCGGTGATAAAGCCAACATAATCCTTTTCAACCTTTTTTACAGTCTTGTTGCTGCAATCGTTTGTCATGAATCTCGTCCGTGTACGTCAGTTCAATTCACCAAAGCGGTAGAATTGAGAAGTGGGAAACTACGTGAGGCTCAAGTACACCGATGGAGTTCATGAACCACAAAGGAAACTTGCATTTCTTCTTCTTCGTCATCGTAGAAGCACAAAGCCGATTCTTGCTCAAATCCTGCGAGGCGCCTGTGACATGGTTCAAGTTGTGCGGTGAAATCGGTGGTACGGAGGAACGGACCCAGTTTCGTGAACACACCCATCAGCTTCGAGCCGCCGAACAACTCCGCCGCAGAATGCTTCGAATGCAACCCCAGCGTCCTCACTAAAGCACGAACCAGATTTGCACAATCACAACCAGCAAGGTGCGCTTCCAACGGGCACCATGCGCTTACATTGCTTTTTGGATCATTTTTTCGTCATATGACGAGACGGGTTTTCCAGGAATCCAAATTAACCGGCCCAACAACGACACAACGTCTGCTGGCGACGGCCGCTCCGCTAATGGTGTCAAAACCGCCTCCGTAAACACTTGACATCTTGCGTAGCCGTTCGGCAAGCGGGGTGCAGGCGGGCGGAAAGATCTGCTGTCCTCCCCGGCTTTGATCGGACTTGGGAGGGCCAGCATTTCGTACAACATGATTCCAAGCGCCCACCTACAACAAGCAATTATGTCACGAGGTGCAAGTGCAACAACAGAAGAGTTGGCATTCACGCTTACGTATCAGCGCCGCTGTAATCAGCTTCCACGCTGCTTCCTTGTGCATGAGCATGGGCAACTTCTGGTGGCACAGCATTCGGGTTCCCATTGTGCTCTGCACTCCTAAACTTGTCCTCCGCGGACAAGCACGCACCAAAGTCTGAGAGTGCGCAACGACCTGGTATGGAACCGACACATCAAACAGATCAGGCACATAAATAAGTTGGAGGAAGAGCATGTGGGTTTACCTGCGTAGAGCAGGATGTTCTCGCACTTAATGTCTCTGTGTGCTATCCCGTGCCCATGCAAGTGAGCCACGGCCAGAGCAACTTGGTACAAAATCTAGACAATCCAACATGCACGTTAATGGCCTTCGTCCAACACATGATAGTGGTGGGGGCGAGAGCGACTACCTTTAGCACTTCTGGCTCTGGCAGGCGTTCGCCACCGGCAGCCTTGGCGCTGATAACATCACTGAGGTCACCCTATACAGCACACAAAAGTCAGCCTGCTGCGAGGTGCATCGTGCGTTATGGCGTGTTTCAACTGACGTTTGTGGACAAATCCATGACTACATATTCGACATGATTTGCGGGAACTGTTGAGGGCCGGAGTGCTATTTCATCGAGACCGACCGTTAGCTCATTCTCAGTTTCCCGAAGCGAAGACACGCTTGAATGGGACCCCGAGCGCAACCGGGCCCGCGACGGGCTTGCGGCTTGCTCGTGGTGATGAGCAGGTGACCTCTCTGTCTCAACAACCTCACCGAAGGCTTTGCCGGCTGTGTCCGCGGCTCGGTCAGGAGCACTGGGATTTTGTAACTCACTGTCCACCGCCTGCTTTTGGGAAGGTACTTCCCCAGCACGAAGGTATAGTGGTTCTTTCCCACTGAGATGAGCTTGCTCAATCGCATTCGGCTCGACAACACGCCCGGTGAACGATCCATATATCGACAGCATGTTGTTGTGTTGATGCCTACATCCAACCAATGATATTCAGCCGCACAATTCTGCAGGTAGAATCACGAAGAAATACTCACCTAAACGGTGTTGTGAATTCGGCCCGAAACGTCGCTGGCGATGTGTACAAGAATCGACGTTTTAGTGCGTACTGCCGTCCCCACAAAGAGCGATCGAAATGGGGACTGTCCTGTCGAATAGATGCCCTCAATACTAGCCCATTGCTACCACGGCCGATCACTTTAAATGAGGTCGGTTCGAAGTCCGACAGATGACAGTTCTTGAACTGCTGTACCTGAGTGGCTGTCCGCTGTGCTTGGCTGCGCCGACTGGCAATGTAGAACTGTTTCACCGCCATTGTGGAGCGCCGCAATATATTGAACAGCGAAGTCGGCGACCCCTGCGACATCTTGTCTGCAGGACAGAAAATAGGAGGATAAATAACAGTTTCTTTGGGAGATGGCGGGGAATACAATGGCGGCGGTATAGTATCTATTGCCACCATGTTGGTGTCTTGGGACGCAGCAGTGCTATTGTTGTCACCGGGCTGTGTGCCGGCGGATGTATCATCATATGCAGGAGGGGACAAGGAGGGATCAACGGATTCGAGGGTCGCGGCCGCCGCACCGTACGGTGGTGGAGACAACGACCGCTCAAAACCCATTTTCAAACTGTTGTTAGGTCGTCCAGAGTAGGGTGGCGGAGACGCTGCTCTCTTGGACCCATGTGACATTTCAGCCATGAATTGCAACACAGAAGAAGGTTCGCGATTCTTGATTGGCGGGGCTGGGTTACTGCTGCTACGATTCCGCTGCCGGGACCGACGCGGCATTGGAAAATTTGAACTTGTGGCCCCCGAACTAATCATGGACGCAAACGAGTATACTGGTGGAGTTGACGTGGATCGGGAATACGAAGGTGGTGGCTCGTCATCAACTGATGCCTGGTGTGGCAAAAGTGGTCGCATGCGCTGGCCCGCAGGCAGTAGTGGTGGCGGAAGAGCGCCAGAATGCTCGTCGACGAATCTGGTGCCACGAAACGTCATTGGCGCCCGTGGTAATCCGCCTCTAATTTGAAAGCCAGATTCCGTCACTCGAGAGGATGGAGGTGGCACGTAAGCGTGAGGCAGAGACGTGGCCGACAGGTGTGGCGATCTTTTTCGTGTCGTGTTTGCGGGAGGTTTGTAGGCTTGGGGAAGGGGCATTGTCGTAACATCGTTGGACTTCTGCGGACTGACTGTCGCATCCTCGTTCCGGTCCAAAGGTTCAAGGTCGTTCACCAACGTAGGTGTCTGTGCGGGCGCGATGGCACTTAGTCGTGGTGACGATGTTACAGACACATAGCTCGGGGGAGGCGCATGATCTGGGCTTGAGTTGATATGATGTGCGCTGCTTTCTTCGTACGTTGGTGGATTGTTCGGGGCTTTTGTCCCCGCCTCTGAGTAAGTTGGTGGTCCTCCAGACATCTTCACTCCTTTTCTTTTTGAAATAAGAAGTCACGTTGGCTGATTGGTCGGGGTGATGAACACAGACACATTGCCCAAAGTACAAATCTTCGGTCTTGGCTCCATGCTAGAGGTCAAGGCTAACACTGCGGACCAATTCAACGGCGAGCCTGCATGCCTTTCCGTGGCATGGCCGCAAGCTCACCAACACGAGAAGGTGTCGCCTGAAACGTGAGAGGTTGGTCCAGAAACAAAATGAAAATCGATCTAAAAAGTACACTTCAGAAATTCGCGTTTGCCACGAAGCTCAGTGCCTCGGAGTGAATGCGTCGCTGCTTGTCTGACATCAGCTCCGTCGACCATACCACAAATGTGAGCGACGGCTGCAGCGAAGGGTGCAACAACCCTCCAACAATGGGACCAATAAGGGCAGCACAAGCTGACGCTGTCTCAGCAGCAGCACCAGCGCGACTCGTTCTCAGTCTGATAGACCTCGGTCGGCGGCCGAACAACACGCTGGAAGATAATTGAGGCAACGACCTCCAACAAAACAGTGAGGTCACCACCTCAAATGTTCTAAATGCTGCATCCACTCATGTCACCCCACGGACCGTTGTCTGCCACCATAACACGCAGTTCAAGTCAACCACTATCACGCCACAACAACAGATGCGGCTCAACGAGAGAGCAAGCTGCCGCCCATCACGAACGAAGAGCAAACACGGCAACGACGACGACGGCGACGACGACGACAACGACGGCGACTTGCAGCGTGCCGGGGTGACTGACGGACAGAGCGGGGACGCGGGGACCGCAGTAGCCGGCAGCGAACTTCGTCGAACTTCGTCGAACATCGCAGGCTGGCACTTCCTTCCTTCCTTCCTTCCTTCCTTGCCGACGGCTGACGACTGCGGACACTTCGACTCGAGCGCGATGGTCATTGGACAGTGCTTACGGGTGCTTTCCTGGAGCTTGCTTGTGCGTTGACCTGTGCCCGCCTGCTGCTGCCTCTCCGGTTGGGTTTGCCATTGTTTGTGTGTATGTGTGCGTGTGCGTGTGCGCATGCGTACGTGCATGTGATCATCGTGATGTGTGATGCGGGGTGACTGTGATGCTGGACTTGGGGTTGGCACGTTTGACGTGAGGCAACAGGTGCCCAGTCGTCAACGATGCAATGAACATGGCCATTGAGCATCACTGTTGGGATTTAATGTGCTCCAAAGTTGGTGGTTCCCAGCGCTAATAGCCCAAGAAAAAGTGGGATTGCAAATTGTTTTGTTGTCTTCAAAGTTGGATATTGTTTGCAGCGTGTGGATTCATGGCAGCTTATCGTGCGCCGTAGAATCCAGAAAGGTCTGGACCGTGATCTCCGAAGTCGTTATTGTGGCGAGCAAAGAATTTGTTTTTGGACAAAGAAGACATGCAGCAAGTGGCTGCCCGACCGGGGGACTGGAAGTGTAGAGGACGCCTCTGCCAAGCGCACAATTTTGCCTCTAAAACGCGTTGTTTCAAATGCGGGAATCCCAAGCCGGGTCTTGGCGACTGGAAGTGCCCTGATTGTAACGCCAACAATTTCCCAGACAAGACAGCATGCTTCAAATGCGGTAAACCCAAGCCGGCAGCCGCTGAGAAACCCAAACGTGATCGACGCAAAAAGAAACGGAGTACATTCCAGAACACAGGTGTATACTTCGAAAACTTGCCGCAAGGCAAGCTTCTGTTTGAGGTCGAATCAATAATGCGCGATCTTTGCATGCCATTCGGCACCATGAGAAAAGTGACGGCCTACAAGAGCAAACACGATGCAAACGTCTCGCAAGGTGATGGCCTCGTGGTTTTTACTACTGCCGAGAATGCCGACATGGCATGCGCACAGCTCCAGAGCCATCCAACGATCCGCGTAACTCGCGCGACTTTTCAACCCAAAGCAAAGAAAATGCCAACCGATGGCCAGTCTGCATCTTCAGGTACATCTGGAGCTGCAGCTAGTGCGCCGATTTCCACTGGGGGCGCTCACAGCAGTGTGGTGCATCAATCCACAGCGTCCGCGCAAGCTGCCACGCCGGCGGCCGAGACTACTGTCGCCAGCAATGTACCCACTCTTGCCCTCCAAGGTTCCTCGGTATCCGACACGGTGTTCATGACAAGTGTGTTCGATATTTTTGCCGAAACCAGCAAGGACGAAATGGCGTTGAAAAAGAAGTGTGCAGCCTTCGGGGCAATCTCGAAATGGTGCGGTTTGCAACCTATCACGCTCGAAGGTCGATTTCTTACTGACGTGCCACGTTTGTCGTTCGCTGTGTGATTTGTAGGTACATCGACGACGACGGAAATGTCCTTGTACGATTTGTCAAGCGAGATGATGCCTTTCGGTACGTGTCCGTGCAAGTTCACCATGAGTTTGCCAGCACGACTGGCGGTGTCAATGTCATCTTATTTTACTCCGGCCGTGCTGATGTAGGTGTGCTGACAAACTGCATGCCACCCCTTTCACTGGGAAGCCTTTAATTTGTGACTTTGTGAAGTCAATTGAGGATCCGATCCCAACAGCAGGCCGAAAAGTTGTGATCACGAATAGTTTTTCTGCGGACCAAGCCAAGGCAAGCGCCCAGTTCGTGCCCCAGCTAGAAGTCGATTTCAAAGCAGCGTGCAGCCAATATGGCCCTGTCACCAACTGCTCGGTTGACCCTTCATCATGCGAGGTGACGGTGTCATTTTCCTCGAGCCTCTGCGCAGCTGACTGCCAGCGAGGAATGCACGGACGGGGATTCGACGGCCGCGTGCTGCATGCATCCGTGGTGGACAGTGTCAAGGCAAGTGGGCCCAGTACCTCAAGTAATGAGGAGTGATCTGTGTTCCACAACACCACGCAGTCAGAAGCTTGAGACGCCTACTCAGAATCTTAAATTTAAAAGCCCTCGTCGGACGAAATTTCGCCTTCGCTGCTGCTATCTAGCTCGCCCGCACCGAACGAGGTCAGTTCGGAGTAACGGCGTCGGAGATCTGCGTTCAATTCAAGTCTTTTGTTCTCAAATTTCATGTGCACAATCTGGGGCGACAATCCCAACTGTTTTGACAGACTACGTAATCGCGATGAATCGAGTGGGCTAATAAGCGCTTGCGCCAAAGGAAGTCGCTGCTGCAACTTCAGCGTGGCATACTCCAAGTACTTCCCCATCACAATGTCACAGATCTCAGCGAGATCGTTGCGGGCAGTATCGCTGCCGTCGTTGCTGCCAACGGCTGCTGCTTCTTCCTGATCCGCGACAAGTGCCGCAAGGGACTGGGCTCGGAGCCACGGATGCCGCAACATCTGACGCGCCGTTGGTCGGTCGGCCCCTTTCTTTTTCAGAGCCAGACGCAAAAAGTCCCGGAACTCGGCCGAGAAATGAGCAGGGAGGTTGAGCTCTCCTTTACTAACGTACTCTAACAATTCCCAGTAGCTTGCTCCAACCGGAAATGGAAACTTTCCTTGTGCACACGACAACAGCGACACACCAAATGACCTGCGCAAGAACAACATGTAACATAAGTAACGCGTTTGTGTGTGCTGGTCGATCGAGTTCACTTAAAGTATGACTCACCAAATGTCACTCTTGTTAGTGTAGTTCTCAGCTCTCATCCGCTCTGGCGACATGTACGACAGTGTCCCGACGAAGGTTTTGGCTTTTGCGTTCGTGTTGTCGAGCTCACGCACAGTGCCGAAGTCAGAAATTTTCACTTCGCCGAAGTGGTTGATCAGTAAGTTCGAAGGCTTGATGTCACGATGAATCTGATGATTTTCGTGAATGAACGAAAGCCCATGCAACACGCGAGCGGATATATTCGCCAACGCTTGTTCCGACTGACAGCCGCCATTGTCCACAATGTCCTGGAGGGAGCCGCCATCCATGTATTCCATGACAATGGAAACAGTGCCGTCATTCGGAGTAATGAATGCATCGTAGAACCCGACCATGAACGGGCACCCCATGCGCTGAGCGCCTCTGGGAGGTGAATCGGATGACCCACGAGCATTCGTGTTGGCGCGTCGTTTGTCAAGAGGAACTAAGTTTTTGTACAGAACTTTCAGCTCTTGAATCATCTGTTTCCGTTTCGCCGCATCAAAGACCGGGATGACTTTGACCGCAACAACGCGAAGCGTCGGCAAGTGGATGGCTTTGTACACAGATCCGCTGGCGCCGCGGCCCAACATGTCAAGCCGCAGCAACCGAGTTTTGAGGAAAAAGGGCTGCAAGATACCTTCTTTCTCGGGTGCTCGGCGAATCCCACTCTCGTTCAACTCAAAGCCTTGGACATGCAAGCTGCCCTGTGCGTCGATAGAGTATGCATTGTCATTGCTCTTTGTCGAGCTTACCTTTGCTCCCTGCGAACTTTGCGCGGCGCCACCGCCTCCACTGGCAGAATTAGCAGCCGCGGCAGCTGCTGCAGCAGCAGTCTCGAACGCTGCGGTCTCCTGACCGACATCTCGCGGAGACGCGGGAGGCGTCTTTGTATTCGAATTGGAGATAGACAGCGTCATCCCGAATCCACCAAGGCCTCGGCCTTGTCGCCGCTTGCGGCGTCGTGCAGCGGAAAACATTGATCCTCCACTGGAATCGACGCCAGTCATTCCAGATTCCGTATTGAAGCTGGGGAACGGTGCAAGAGAGTCCTCTTCAAGCGACGCTGCCGAAGCGCTACCCTCCTTCGCCATCTGCGCGGAATCGCTGCGCTGCGCGCTTCTCTTCTGCATGTGAAGTTTGGCCAGCTTCTTGACTGTCGTTTCGTCAACCAAAGCATCATTCCTAGAGTTTGTTGACGGACTGGGTCGCTTACGAGAACTTCGTTGCGCCGGCTGCCCGGCATCGTTGGAATGGAGCCTGGGGCGTCCTTGTGAATAATTTCTCCAACTGCTGCCACCAGATGATCCACGATCGGAAGTTTTGCCCTCACTGCTCGGGCGATTCACTCTGTCCAATGGAAGCGACAAATCGGGTCGCGCCGACGGTGCTGGAGGAAGGCCCTTTTCAGGTTTTCTGCCCTTTCTGCCTCGATAGCGGCGCAATGTAGCAGCCGGATTGCCGTGCATCTCCATGTCCGGCGTAATGTCGTGAGGTGATGGGGCTTCGAACGGATTGGCGTTGCGATTGCTTGCTCGTGCTCGCATGACATCTCGAACGCCACCACTGGGTTGAAAATCATTGCCAATCTGCGACGGATAGTCAGCAATTTTAGCGTCGTGACTGAGAGACAGGCTTGCCCTTCCTGCAGCGCTCAGTCGGCTGCGGTCTCTCCGGAACAGGGTGTCGCCCTGCGAAGGCACCTCAGTCGATGGACGGTCATTTGCTCGCACAACGTCGTCATTTGCTCGCACAAAGTCTCGCAGCTCATTGTTCGCAGCTTGGTCAAAGTCGGCAGCATCGACGAACGCACTGTCGTCCGACGAATCAGAGTCGTGCGACTGGAAGCTGGCCCCACGCTTCTCTTCAGACGACATGTTGACTCAACAAAGAGACATAACTTCCACTGCACACCCACACCACACAAAGACACTTCAGTGGACCTGTGCTTGCTCGTCTACGGCAATTTATACAATGGAGAGATAGAGAGGTCGCTGCCAAGGAGAATTTCAACAAAAATCTGGACAAATTTGCTTCACAAGGACATTGTAAGGACCGAAGCAAGTCAAGCTGCTTCCTTGTTGTCTGGTGGTCCTCGACAACACCATCGTGCAGCGGCCACATCTGTCGAATGCCAACTTCATGTTGCTTGAGGCAGCTTACTCTTTCTAAACGCACATCCACTCAGCATCACGTTCTGTTGCGACTGTTGCATCCAGCCCAGCGCGTCAAAATTTTCGCACAGCAGAGGCGAGCAACGACCGCTGTGTCCGTCTCTCCACACACCCCACGGCAGCGCCGTCACTGGCGCTTGCTTGACGGAGCTGCGACATACCGCTGCACGGAATACCTCGAAGTGTAAAATAAAGCTCAACGCAGCCGTTCCGGTACGCGCGACAACGACAACGAACGCAACAACGACAGCGACAGCGACGCCGCAGAGTCGGTCGGAAACAAACAAACAGTGACGCAGCCGCCACAACCACAACAACACCGCACTTCGTTCGTTCGTTCGTCTGTGACGACGGACGACGCCGACGAACGCCGTCGCCGACGACGACAGCGAAGTAGTGAGCGGCGGGGACGAAACGACTCTCGCTGGACGCAGAAGCGTAGCGTACATTTAATGTACAATGTCGTACAGAACGAAATTACGTACACTAACGCACGCACAGTTGCATGTACATAAATTGTACGGCGTGGTGTACATGGCACATGGCGCATGCTGATGCGTTCCGTCGATCGTTCGTTCGATTCGATCGTTCGTTCACTGTCAGTCACTGTCAGCGAGGTGCAAAGCGGCGTCAGTCAGCGATCAGTGGATGCGGTTGGGCGTCAGTGGGCGTAAATGAAGGTCAGTCGGCGGTCAGACGGACATCAGTTGGGTGCGGTGGCGGTCAGCAGCGTTGCAGTGACTTCAGTAAGCGGTCATTCGGAAATGAGGTAAACGCGTTCACTGTCAGCGGTTGACTCGAAAGTTGGATCTGGCGTCAGTCGCTACTCAGTTGGGTGGACTTAGTGCGCGGAGGGAGGCGTGAGATGTCAGGTGTAGGTTGGTCAAGATAAGTGGGGTTGCTCAGCGGTCAGTAGTACAATGCATTTGTAGAGTTTAGTACTGTATGGTGAAAACGGTCAGTCGTGGTTGTTTGTGGAGTGAGAGACGACAACGACAGCGCACAGTTCGACGAACGACAAACGACGAACGACGAACGACGAACGACGAACAACGAACGACGAACGACGAACGACGAACGACGAACGACGAACGACG
>ENA-OWNT01004199-OWNT01004199.1-seawater-metagenome-genome-assembly--contig:-NODE-4199-length-12854-cov-5.559443_pt1 | contig 12854 bp, 15 predicted proteins | sample MGYA00238136_ERZ651165 | MGnify/ENA primary metagenome ERZ651165 (study PRJEB26861, sample SAMN08777766) | seawater metagenome | isolation source: coastal seawater | place: USA: Florida | collected... | reverse complement strand
CTTACTCTCTCTCACGTCCACTCGCAGCCACGCGTCACTCATCACTCATCACTTCAGCGTTTTCAATTCTTCACTCACTCACTCACTCACTCACAGAGATGGAAGGCCGTGGACGGTGTATGGCATACCGCAGGTAGGTGTCAACGCTGGTCAGTCAACACTTACTTCGTTTCGAATTCTTTGCTCACTCACTCACTCAACCCTCACTCTCACTCGACCGCAGGGGAATTCGTCCACGCACATCGATTCTTTTTCTTTCCTTGTTCGCCTTCAGTCCATGTAAATCAGTTGTTTTCGCGTACCATATTTGAATTGTTCTGGCGTGTTGCGGCTGTCCACCACGCCACTCCGCAACAGTGGTGACCAGCGCGGAAACCGAGGGACCTGAAAACTTGAAAACTTGAACACTTTAGAAAGTTGTTTTTGTTCTTCAAATCCCGACATCCAGTTAGCGGGTACCAGTGCGAGGCATGCACCTCCCATAGTTACAGTTTGGAACAGTACAGTGACTCATTGTGGGAACCCCTAAATTACAAATTACAAATTACCGATGCTAAATTTGCAAATTTGCTCTTGATTGATCGAGTGAGGTGGGGGAAAAAAGGAGTGGGGGAGGAACTAGGTATCTATATCGGCATTTCACGGTTTTGTACCTATGCCGCGTTAGTTGTTCGCTGAATAACTTAGTTATAGATATTATGGTGACGAGCAGAGGGATGGGCTGCCTGCCTGCCGCCACAAATAATTAATTGGTGAAGTCGACGCACGCCACACCAACGACAACAGCAACGACAAACTCTCACGACGTGTTCGTGTTGGGCTCAAGGAATCAGACAGCAAGTTGAGGCACAGTGTTGTGGGGAGAACGAAGTCCACAGCCACCACACTTTGGAGACATGGCCTTCCTGGCACCTTTTGTGACGAGCGTAGCAACGAGACAAGCCGTTGTGGACACAGGGAACGTCCGATGTTGACGACGACAATTCTACTGCAACGGAGGTTCGACAATGCACAGATCGACGTCACTCACGCATGAGCAACGTCCGGAAAGCGTGTAAAAGGAGGGGGTGGGTCGATGTTTCGTTAGCGGCATGATGGACAGATGCGAGGCTGGCTGACTGCACGATGGGATGTTTTGTTGCTTGAACACGGAATTCGTTGTTCGTGGTGTCATTCATGGTCGTGATTTGGTGTGTGTCTGGACTCAAAATTTCACCAATCCCTCTCTCTTGCACCAGATTTATGTTGTGTTTAGCGTTTTGTTGACACAGCAACATGGATAAAATGACATCCGCGACGTCACCCTCTGTTGTGGTAAATATCGAAAAGAAGTTTCTGCCTCAGGAAAATGGAACACCGTTGAAAGAGCACAGGATAGGTAATGGACAAGGCGAGTCAGCCCAAAAAACCAAACCACAAGAGGAGAAGGAAACTGTTAATCCCAACGAAGTAGTCCGTGCAATGGTACATGCTTCTGGCATGCCGCCGCCGAAACAGACAGCCATATTGTCACTGCTGCTCCAGAGCATATCTCCCGATTTTGATTTTGTGTCCTTTCTTCAAGAAGAGGGCTATGATGCTGACGCTTTCGCGAGGTGGATCTACGACAAAATAGGTGATCCGCGTATTACTCCCAACAAATACGACATTTTGCGAATGCGTGCCGAGGCGCAAAGACGTACGTTGACGGCTTGCATTCTTCGTGCACTCTTTGCTGGTGGAGAAACTGACAGTTTGCTTTGTTTGCTCTGAACGTTTTGCGCGGCAATCGACAATGCTATCAGAGGTCAGCCTGCCCTGCGCTCTTGAGCGCGCAACCGATAAGTTCCTGCCCCACTTGCGTGGGTTACTACGCAAGCTCGGCAAACCATACCGCACAGCCATTACCAGCAAGTTTAAACGTCTCTGGGAAATATATCGCCGCGTTGCCACCAGCATGAGTCATTACAAAGACAATGTGGCTTCGTCTACCAAGTATAAAGCCCAGATGTCACCAGAAATCACCAGATCAACCTTGCAGAAGTGTCGAAAGGCTGCACGTCTCATCGTAGTGGCACTCTGTGTTCCGTGGAAGCGAGTGGACATCGGGAATGCTGACGAAGTTATGCGTAAGGTGACCACGTTTGCGGTTCGTTTTGCTTTCTTCCTTTCAGAGGTGAGATTTATCCCAGGTGAGCAGCGCAAGATCGCCAGCGCTGTCACTGCAGCTTGTGCGAACCGCGGGCACTTTTTTTCTGAACGCCAAGAGTCACACCTTGCGTTCTGCTGCGGCACGTTGGCGGAGTACTGTTGGTTGACTACCGAGGAGTCTATAGGACAGTATTTAGAGTCTTTGTGACTGAACTATAATTGTTCTCGAAGTCTCTTTTGAACGCTCACTTGTGCACGGTATGCCACTCACACGCGTGAAATTCTTGTTGTTTCACGCACACGAACAGCTCCGTCCCGACATTAGGATTCTGCAGATACCATCACACCACGCGCAACGTGTCCAACATTCTTGTCGACCATCAGTCTACGATCACACTACTGGGCTCATCGCTCGCTGTTCAGAAGTCTCTGTTTTGCCAGCATAACTTACGCAACCCCCACAGCTGTGCGCGGTGTGTCAACGCGAGCAGTGATGCATGCTTTGAGTCATTCAAAACCGTATCGCGCTGGCACTACGCATCACTATGCTAAGTTGAGCCAGGCGTTCCAAACTTCAACACATCGCAGCAAATCGTGAATGCACGAGCGCATCGAACATCGCACACTGCTGCATGTTGGGTGTGGCCCTGTTGTCGGCGAGGGAGTGACAAGTGGGCGCATAGATGCGAGGGTGCAGCGTGGTGCGAAACGGCGCATGATGCATCTGCTGGTGCCTCGTCCGACTGCCGCGCCAGAGCCGTTTTTCTGCCGCCGGACGTTTGTTTTCGCGCGCTTCCTCCACTTTTCGTGACCGTTCGTCGCCCCGGCCGCGGTGCGGCGACACCCCTCCCAGCACCCATGCCGCCGCCCCTGCCGCCGCCCCTGCCGCCGCCCGCACCCCCGCACCTCCGGAACCGCGATAGGACCCAATGAGAACCCAAAGAGAGCCCAACGCGCCACTTCTCGTCCGCGGACGTACCGATGTAGACGTGTAAAAAACAAAAATGACTGCGAACACATTGTGTTGACAGCGACCTGATGTGAGCATTCAAGAGTCAGGACCGTTGACACTCGTGTAACGTCATTATGTCAGCTATTGTTGGAAGCCGATGCACAGCCGAGCACTTTGCATTGCAGCTGATGGCAAACGCCGCGAAAATAGCCCGCTCGTCGTCTCAATGCTTTGCGTTTCGATTTATTGTTCCTTCCATGCTACGACATTGAAAGTGGCAGAGAATCAAGTTTCGGTCAAACACCCACGCTGCACGCATCATGGGCGCGCGGCATACACAAAGCGTACCAGCTTATCAGCGTCTGAGTCTAACCTATTTGCCATGCCAAGCATCGACGGAGGCTGCCCGCTTCGGAGTTCATTTTCTGTCGCTTGGACCAAAGCTCGCAAGTCTTGGTGGCGCCAGCAAAACAGCAACGCCTCAAACGTGTCAGCGGTGTCGCAACTCTTTGGGTTTGCCTCCACTTGCTGATCTGCCATGAGTGCTGCCTGACCTTGCTGACACTGTGCGAGCTCGTGCTGGGAGTCGGCCAGGCAGTTGTCGCATACGAGGACCAAGGCGCGGCACCGGTGGCATCGGCCCTTGTCATGGTTGTAAACATCGTGTGCGGTTGCACACAATAAACAACGCCCAACAATCTCCGACTTTGTGCTCGACCTGGCTTCGCTGCCCGCATCGTGATCACTGGCATCCATGGCAACGCGCTTATCAAACACGAAGTTCTTTCCGCGAAATTGCCCGCCAGTGGGAAACGCTTCTAGGTATCGATGAATGCCCCTTCATGTGTACCAGCGTTGGGCAATCGATGTTACAAGTGATGTGACGCAGTCTGGGATTGCAGGCGCGCAAGGAAGACACAAATTTACCCCCTGAGTTGATAAACATTTTTCGGTTTAGCTAATTCCCGCACGAGTGCAGATGCAGACTCGCAGCGGATGCCGCCCGTACAATACATGGCCTATGCCGACATTATTGCATTCGATGTCAGCATGTCACCGACCAAAAAACGTCAGGGGCGCGAGCAATGAATCCACCGCAACTTACGACGTTTTTACCGGCCAGCAAGGCTCTATTTTTCTATGGGTGAAAGAAAGAAAGGCCATGATGTCAATGCTGCCAGCCACGGCAGTGATCGCGTCAATGTTCACGGTCTTCCGCCTACCTCTACCCATGTGGGAAATTCGGAAAAGCTTCAGGTATCCGGTCGAACTGCCCCTTCGAAGTACCCGATGTCACTCTCATACGTGTTGCGACAATCAATGAGAACAACGTCTGAATCTGCATCGCGACTGTCTGCGGGCCGTGATGCTGGTGGCTTGGCATCGACGAGGTCGTGTCCAGCACCAACGTTTCGTATGAGATCATGAAACGCGCGCGGGGACAAGTGCTTGCCACCTTTCGACAGATCGTACTCCCTAAACAAAGGTCCACGATGGTGTTGGAGACGAGCATGTCAACGTTTCGGGATTTTTATGGACCGCTCCAGCACACCCTTCAAACGCACCGTCCCAGGCTGCAAATTTGAGACACCTTCCTGATGACGAGTCGATCCACAAAGTATGGCGCTCGCCCAATAGCACTCTGAGCTGCATGGCCCTGATTAACGTGGGCACCGCCAAGCAGTGCCTGACTTGTCTTGAAATCAAGAGGGCCAAACCGCTGTCGCAGAGCACTCTGTGCAAGCACGCAGGATCAGATCATTAGTCACACAGCCAGTGTTGCCGGCCACAATGCATGACTCCGCGCAACCTCGTACTCCTGAATTGCTGCAGTGCTACCTTTGAGAGTTCCGTTCACACCTTCAGCAGCGATGCGAACACGGCCAAGTAATCCCAGGCGCTTGCATAGTTCTGTGTCAAACAAGTAATCCCTGCCATTCAGACTCAACCGTTGCTCGCAAAACAAACATTGCATGCACCTTGCATCTTGGATATACGCACGTTCGTGGTGAGATATCTCGGCATCAACGTCCTCCACTGGCACATACTTGTAGAACAAGCACACAAGGCCTGGATCTGGGTCCCCTTCTTGTGACGACGCCACGGCCTTTTGGGCCTCGACGCGGCACTTTTTGCGTTGAGGCTTCTCCATTGACGCCATAGCGATCTGGTGGACGGGGGAGAGCGATCACACGGGATTCTGGTGACTACCTGGTCCGAAGCTGACGTAGCATGGATCGACGACAGCTGGTGCGCCCGGCAGGCACGACGCGCAACGTAAATTTATCGTAGCAGAAATTCCACTGTGCGCTTCTTGTTTTCACAATGACACGATGGCAAGATTCCCTGCATTTGGTTCACTAATGGCGGCGTGGACTGGCGATAACGCCACATGCCTGAGCACACGCCCTAGATATCGGTGGCCCGGGATATTGTGGACGTTGTTTGGACTCCGGGGCACCAGCTCAGTTCACTTGACCAGCTCAGTACTTCTCGTTGCATGCCCTCACCCCGAATCAGTTGCGACTCCACAATTTTCTGGCGTTGTCAAAGACACGTACGTACGCGAATTCCTCGCCGTTTTGACCGAAGCTGCACTCGTCGGTACGAGGTTCATGCCGTCGACAAGTCGAGTAGAAACTAGCAAAGTTGACAGGAACGACCGAACGGACGGACGGGCGGACAGCTTCGTGCGTGGTCGCTGGTGGTCACGACGCACGTCGTTCGCTGGTCCTCCAACTTGCGCGTGCGAAAACACGCTGGCCAACACTGTTTGGGCACCGAACCGCTCTTTCAAAAACGCACACCGTCATTCCTTCAAAACCGGCACGCGGATCCCGCGTTGCTGCCCATCAAAAAACGTCTGAAACTGCAGCTGCCCAACTGCACAAAGCGTCAAGTCTGAAAACTGCAGTGATGTGGTGTCTAATACAGCAACCGAATCTGTGAGAGCCGCAGTACAGAAATCAGCCAACAGTGCTGTGATGGGATGGGTAACGTCGCAATTGATTGCTGGTGTTTGGCGTTCGGCGTTGTTGTTGTTGCTGTTGAATGCATCGTTTGTTGTTCGTTGTCGTTGGTGTTCGTTGTTGTTGTTGTTGTTGTTGTTGTTGTTCGTTTGTTTGTGTGTGACAAACCACGGTTCCGATCCGATCCGTGTGTTGTGCTCTTTGCGTTGACTGTGGGGTGCCCGGGACCGCGATTGATTGCTGGCTGGTGTTTGGTGTTCGGCGTTGTTGTCGTTGTTGTTGTATGCATCGTTTGTTCGTTTGTTCGTTGTTGTCTGTTTGTTTGTGACAAACCACCGTTCCAGTCCGATCCGATCCGATCCGATCTGTGTGTTTAGCTCTTTGCATTGACAGTTGGGGTGCGGCGTTTCACACCCTCAAAGTTCGAAGATACCACTTGCTTACTATGACTGCAGTATGTCATGTATGTCTGTTGCCCTTGACGTCACGCTTGATGCATTTATTTGTGGTTGTGAATCACGTTTCTGATGACAGCGTCGCTGTTGCTTGGAACTCTCCTGTTTGGTGATTGGTGGACTCGCTCGGCAAACGGGTCAAACACCGAGGGAGATAGATGCGAACGGTCTCAACGCGTAGTCCACGCCGCCTCGCCAACTGGTCTCAAAAACTTGCCGTTTGCCGATCCGAACAAATCGCGGGTGGATGATGGCGGGTGTCTCTCTTCTCAGGTGTGTCGAAGTGTCCAATGCTCCGACAACCCATCGAGCTTTTGGCACGGTTCCACTGAGTCGAACCAACGCCCTCACGTGTGCAAGTAATCGGGCGCGTAAAAGCAGCCGCATTCCTCGGGTTTAATCACGGACTACTCAGTTTGTGGGCGTAGTTTTTGGGTGGGCCATTGTTTTGTGTGGCATATTCTGCGCCAACAGCAACCCAAGGCCGGCTCAGCCGAGTCTTGCGTTGGCGGCGTCCAAGTCATGTCAGCTCCGTCCACCAACATTGCCGACGGAACCTCTCAGGCGTCGAGTACGGGGCTGTTCACCATTGCTGCTGCCGCGACTATTGTAATTCATGCAGCACGCGAATGGTTCCGCGCCCGCTTTTTTGCGGGCAAGCTTCCGTGGATGAGCAAGCCGGGCTACATTGCAGGTAGGCGTTGGAAACCCAAAGCTGGCGATGTAGTCATCGCCACACCTCCGAAGTCCGGCACCACATGGGTGTCTCAGATATGCCACCAGATTCGCATGATTGCTGCAGGCAGAGCCAATGAAGGCATGGACTTTGATGAAATTACGGAGGTGGTGCCGTGGATCAACGTCGCCCACGATGTGGGACAGGACGGTATGTCTACCGTGTCTGCTTTCATGAGCATATATCTTCACAATGCTATGCCTGAGCTCCGCACATTGTTGGTGCACTGATTCGATGTTTGCCTGCCCTGTGCATTTACACCCAGTGGACGCAGAACAAGTTGCGAACCCTCGTTTGTACAAATCGCATATGAAGCCCTCAAACACCAACATCCCATTGCGACGGCCATCCAAGCAAAGACTCCCCGACGGGCCCAAACTTCTGGTCACCATTCGTGAACCCGCTGCTGTCCTCAAATCCTTGTACGCTTTCCTAAAGGTTGGTGGGCATCTTTGATGCTATGGTCGGTGCAGAAACTTGACACAATGTGGTGCTGACACTCGTTATACGGCACAACACCAGGCCAAACGTACATATCAAAAGGATCTTGAGGTAGTCGATCTGAATGCCTTCGTACATCATAGACATTGGAAGGTGCGCACATCACGTTGTTTAAGCTGCATTAGTGTAGGAGATGTGTCGGCGCACAGATCTCATTATCGAGATTGATATATTTTGTTTGAATGCCATTGTGTTCACCGAATGTCTCAACGATATTTGACGCTGCTTTTGCAAACAGAATTGTTTGTTCGACTATTCCATGTCTGAATTGTTTTACGAGTTGTGGGCGGCGAGATCTTCCCCGGACTTACTAGTGGTCCCCTACGAGAGACTCTTGTCTGATCTAGACGGACAGATTATGCGAATTACACGGTGCGCATTTTTGGTGATGTACATGCCGTGGCTGAGGCGGTTTGTGCCTTTGACCGTAACTGTTTGTCTTATTCGCAGATTCTTTGGATTTGACGACATGACAGACGAACAACGAGCACTTGTCAAATCCCGCTGCATGAGAGACTTCATGTTGGTGCACAAAGACCACTTTGACGGTGGGTGGGCGTGTGCTGCCGCGCATGTCCACACATTGCATTGCAGCAGGCGCACACTCAATGAATGAAATGTTTCCTTCCTGCTTGAACCAGATCATTGGATTCCTCAGCAGCAGCACAAGTTGAGCCGTTCACCTCACAAGATGCACAACATCGTCAAGGTTCGCCCGAAGAATGTGAAAGGTACGAAGTATTGCGGTTGGATGCTGTCCGCCGCATGCGTTTGACAGGCTTGTGCGTGGCATTCGACAGCGGAAAGTATCTCATTGGCGACGGTCGGCGTTCTCCGTCGAGAGTGGGAGGAGCTGGCATCAAAAATACAGGTGTGCGCGTACTGTTTGTGTCTCCAGCCATCTTCTGCCCTCCGTATTTTTGATCATGTCTATCGTGAAAGGGTCAAGCAACAAGGCAGGAGACTTACAATTACAACAACTTTGTCACGGAGCTCATGGACGCCAGTCCCTATTGAATTGCTGTAAGGAGTTTACGGTGTGCGTGCCCAGAGTAATTGTGGCTGGTGCATTTCACGCGTGCGGCTTTCATAATAGTTTGTGGGCAATAAGTATCTAGTTTACTGCATCCAACCTTGCTGCCTCGCGGACTCGAACATGTCCACAATAGCTGCTCTCTCGTCGAGGGAGATTTCTGGATGCCTACATATCAAACGTAACACACAAAGATTAACAATGTGGGTGCGCGGGGGTTGTTAGATGCATTTTAGCGGCGTTCTTACCAAGTATCGAACAAGAGAACAACCCGTTCATCGCTCGTATTGTTCCACACCTACCAACGGCATCACCAAATGGATTTCAGGTAAGAGTGCGCACCGAATTCGTATGTTCTGTGTTGCGAGGAAAACGTACTTCATGATTGTAGGCGTCGTCGAACACCATACACTTTCCGGGTTCCCACTCCCTCGTTTCGTCGCCGATCCGACTATGCCATAGATGCATTACGAAATTAGTTTGTTGTGTGTGAACACAGAATGTGAAGGTGTCGACAATGCCACCGCATGCGCAAGTGTAACTTACACACGGCATGTCCCCTGCTTTGGATCTGCATCAGAGCGCTGTCCTTCAACGTCACTCGGCACCTACCATAACGAAACGCCGCGCATGTTGCATTAATGCCCGGCAACTTGTTGGCGAGTGCGACCACCACAGATTATCTGTGCACGTACCTGAAGCGCGAAGTGGCATCGTATTCTAAGGTTGGCCGCTCCAGTGTGTGGGGCGATCGTGGACTGTGGAGCCAGGCGGCTGAAAAATGCTGCCGAGTGGTCCCAACGCACACAAAGAACGATTTCAACGTAGTTGTACGGCGTTGTACATCAGTTGGTTGCGTAGTTCGTACCAAAATTGAGAGGAATCCCCGTCGCCAGAGTTGGGATGGACTCCAGGACGTCCTGGATGGGCGATGGCGTTTGGGGGCGATGGTCGGGTTCCAGAAACATGCCGCACGGTGCACCACAGCAAAGGTCAGAAAAACAGCAGAGCAGAACATGTGTGTTAGCATACTCCCACAACTAAGCACGTTGGTCACTCGCATTCCATGCAAACCGTTGTGATCGGACAATGCTCGCGAAACTTATCCACGCGCTTGCCTTTCAAGATGTACGAGTACCAGTCCCACTTGCCGTCGTGAAGCTGGTGCTCCGAGTCGGTGACGTCGTAGTCAGAAGCAACGTCTGCGCGGGCAACCAGCTCTCTATACTCTTTGAGAATAGGCTCGTAGTGGGCTTCGACGTCTTTGATCCATGAGAAACATTCGTCGCTGGGGTCATGCCAAGCGCGGGACGACAGTCCTGGCAGAAAAAACAGTGACGGCTCTGGACGAGCGGGTGGTGCTGTGGTTTTCAGGATGGCGGACTTGAACACCTGGGCCAGATAGCGCCCCTGCTTCGTGCTGAAAGACATCGCGGCGCTGCGGCGTTTCTAATTACACTGTCTCACAAACTAGCTCATGGTCGTTGACCCATCAGGCTCCTCCACACAGCAGAAAGTTGCAAAACTTTTGTTTGAACGTCCCACGTTGCATTTACTTGGCGACTTTGTTCGGATGCACATCGGCTCGTCAGCGTGCCTTCATTTCCACCGCACGTCAATTTAAGATTGCTCGGCAGCTGTGGTGATCATCGCTTTCAACCGCTCACAGGTGTGGGGGTGCTTAATGTGTTGCTGAACGCTGACGTCAGGGAAAGTTGTGGTCGGCGGGGTGCGAGTGAGCTCCGCATGGAAAGCGGGTAATCGTGTCCGCAATGGTTGCACGCGCACGTGCGCGTTGTGCCTCGCAACGACACAACCTCTCGTCTGTGACCGTGAAGGCACTCTCTGCTCTCCATGTCGGAAAACGGAATTCGTGTTGTTGTGTTGTTGTGGTGCTCGTAGTGATGATGGTGGTGACGACGACGCTTTTGTGTATCGCTGCGGTGGCAGTTGGTCAGTTAGTTGTTGTGTTCTTCAATCATTGGCCGTTGTGTGTTTGTGCGTTTGCGCGGCGGTGGTGCATAGGCACGCGGCAGCATCGAAGGGTCTCGATGTGTGAGAAAATCAATCATTGTGCAAAGCATCGTCGCGAACTTCTAAGTTCGATGAAGCAGCCTCGAAGAACCGGCGGAGATTTGTCGAAACAGGGAAACAATGACCACGTTCACCTTAGTAGTTCGTAGGTCTGTGTGTTGTGGTTTGTGGTGAGGTGCATGTCTTGTGGGATGATGCGTGTCGACAATGCACGATGCACGCCTTGAGACTGCTGTCACGAAGAGGCGTCGCCGCTTGGACTCTGTGATGCAACGCGTGGGATCGATTTCAACATGGAAAACGCAAGGAATACTGAACTAGTAAATGCACGTTGACATTTCGGGGTATTCTTTAAAGTGAAAGGGTCGACGTGGGAATCCGAAGTCACTGCTTCGGCGATAGCTGAGCGTCGAGCAATTTGTGCAGACTTTTCAAAATATCTTTCGACTCTTTCAAACAAAATTCCAATTGCTCCTGCGACAACGCCATACCTCCGGGTTTGTAGACGCCGCAAAGACGCTGCAGGTACATCAACCAGGAGTATGACACACCAATGAGCGCCGAGCAAAACAACATCGCGGACATAGACACCGAATGCTTACCGAATCAGCGAGCCTAGCCACGGTCACCTGACCGTCACAAACTTCTTCTTCTTTAAATGTGGGATCTGCAAGCAAATGCTTGTCTAGCACCGCAAACGTGCACGACAGCGGAACACGTTCCACTTCGAACGGCACTGGCTCGCCGCCCGTGAGGCGGACTTTGACCTCTGCGGTCGAAGTGCTGGCTCCTGCAGCAGGGCTGGCCGCATCGCTGCCATCAGCTTCATCAGATGCCAGTTCATGCTCAGGGATTTTCAGCGACCTCAAAGCCGCAACGATTGCGATCAAACACGCGTCCTGCAGATTGCCGGAGTCGTCCAGAATCATGAGATCACATCGAATCACCCACACCGCCTTCGACTTGACTATGCACAACTGTGTCAGATCTAAAATGCCGTGTGCGGTGACGACCTACGCGAACACAGCACCTCAAACTTCAACAAAAAACGCACATAGACGAGCACACATTGACGCAGCACGCGTTCGAGTAGCACACACCCTAAATAGTGACTGCCCGAGTCGCAATGCGGCATCGCTGGCAGCACCCACTTTGGCGTCGGGACTGCACAGTGGCCAGGACTGCACTCTGATGTCAATCTCGCCGGAATCAGATGTGTTGTGTTCTGGGACTTTCACTTCCAACTTCAGTCCGCACAAAACAGCCTTCAGGAACCGATAAACACAATAATTAGAGTTCATATGCATCCGGGTCACACGATACGGTGTTTACAAGGTGACGAACCGTGTCCCCGAGCCGCACGAGCGCAGAAGCATCAGCTGTTGCAACAGATCCTGTGTTGATTTGCACGTGTCGAAACTGCAAGAGCTGGCGCATGTCAGGGCGCACACCCTTTTCTACAAACTTTGTCTCATATGCGCGAGGATGCAGTCTCGCATAAGCCAGTGCGTCCATCGCTGCTGAATCCGGCCCAGGGGAAGAAGAGACCTGTCGGAGGCTCGGTTTGTTCTCTCAGGCGCGTGGCATTTGCGAGCGACAACCGCGGACGAATCACCGGCGTTGCTCCCGTCAAATAGAAACGGAACTAAAGAAGCGAAGACGAAGCAAACAATGTTTTTGAAAAAAGACAAGGGTGGATAAAACTAAGTCGTGTGAATGCGCAACCAACGTTCGGCACGACGTGTAGGGGCTCCTGGTGCCGCCGCAACCTGGGTTTGGCTGCACCGTTCGCGATGCACCCCAGGCTTTCCAAAGCGTTTCTGGTGCACTGATGTTGTCGCGACATACAACCCTGCCCTCCGCGTATCAATATGCGCACTGCACCGTCCGTGCCCTTCGTTCGTCGTCGTCGTCGTCGTCGGGCGTTGTTGTTGTCGTCGTCGTGGTGCAACGAACGATGCGACGGCCGATGGACAATCGGTTGATAAACAACGACGACGACGACGACGACGACAACAACGACGACGACGACGACGACGACGAC
>ENA-OWNT01004198-OWNT01004198.1-seawater-metagenome-genome-assembly--contig:-NODE-4198-length-12856-cov-4.925894_pt1 | contig 12856 bp, 14 predicted proteins | sample MGYA00238136_ERZ651165 | MGnify/ENA primary metagenome ERZ651165 (study PRJEB26861, sample SAMN08777766) | seawater metagenome | isolation source: coastal seawater | place: USA: Florida | collected... | reverse complement strand
CGTGACGAAGAAGCCCGTGCGATTGGTTGGATTCGCGGGTTCGTACCGTCATCAACACTGAGCTTGTCGAAGTTGTCATCATCGAAGTCGGATGCACAGTCACCGTCAGCGTTAGAGATGCAAGTTTTGCCTTCTTGAGTGTGATCTTCTGGGAGCACCTCGTCGAAAGCGTCGCCATCGGCAGAGCCGGACAGCCCGTACCCACCGTTGCCACCGCGACGAGCACCACTCCGTGCGGACAAAACCAATTCCGACAGTTCGTCTTCGAGCTCGTATAACACTTGTTTGGCGCCAGCCACGTGATCGTGCTCTCCGAGAGACTGGTGCCGTTTGATGGCAGCTCTCACGAGGTCAATTCGATTCTGGAGGTCGATGACTTCGGCCCGCGCCACCGGATCATCGTCATCATGAATGTGCGAAAAACTGCCGCTATCATCACTGTGAGGTGCGCCATGTTGACTGCCGTAGACACCGTGTCGGGAACCTTGCCCGTGGAGTTGCTGTGAGTTCGGCATCACAAGAGCGAGGGCCGGACCTAGCAATACAAACATCAACACGAATACGACAACGATGCGCAGCGAAAGACTGGGAGTTGCGATGCGCTTGTACGCAGATGATCGCCGAGTCCGTCGCACATGACGATGCTGCCATCGGGCTGGCGCGTGCATTGTTAGCGGCATCGCCCGTGGCCTCCTGGAGGTATGCTGGCCTCACATGGCTTACGGCGTCGCAGAATCGTGTCCACACATTTTGTCAATTTTTTCCGCAGACTGTATTGTCTGTCTAGAGCTGTGACCGCTTCATCATTTGTAGGTGCATCCTCTTCGGTGCAAACCCGCCGTCATCAACTTTCGAACACCACTCCCTTCCTCGAACAGGGACACATGAGCACGCTACAACAAAGCATTTCGGACCAAGCGAACTGAGCAGACCAAACGGAAGACCCGGCACGGCGCAAGCAAGTCAAGTCAGGGTCCGTCGTGTTGACATGCCACAATCAAAGTTGGCGTGTCATCGCATCGCATCGCCTGCCTACAATCAGAGTGTCTATTGAAAGGGTTGATGGACACGCACACTGTCAAAACTCCGTGTTGACGGGACGTCGAGGTTCCGCAATGCGGTCCGACGTTCGGCAATGTGGTCCGCTGCATCGCGTTGCCTTGCGTTGGCTTCGTCCTGCCGTCCGTCCGTGAAGTGAGGTCGTCGAGTCTTTCGAACTTCGTTCTGTTCGATCGTTCGTTTGTTCGTTTTCTCGTTCGTTCGTTGTCAGCGTTGTCTTGGAAAGTCTTGCCAACAACTGAGCGTCACTCACTCACTCACTCACTCCCACTCACTCACAGTCACTCACTCACTCACCCAAGAACCCGAGAGTCACCTCCCACTCACTCACTCACTCACTTACATACATAAACTCCCGTCATTTACTGCTTACGTCAAATTCAATTCAAATACTGAAATTACGGTTTCCTCAAAGTCGACCACAGTAACAATAAACACCCAACACCGTAAATTCAATACAATACTTTACATGATTGAATCAGTCGGATAAGTACAAGTCAGTCCTCACCGCCCGCCAGCGCAGCGCTTAGGACAACACGCCAGCCAGCCAGTGCGAAGACGGCGGGTTCCCACCCGGCGGCGCGTAGTACAACACACAACGGCATGTCGGTGGTGTTGGCATTGCACTGTAAATGCCGATCCATTTGTTGGCAATTATTATGGCGGGACTGCCACAATTTGGTCCTGGACTTAGACCTGTGTTGTGGGTGCTGCGCACCCACCCACACACGCCACGTCATGTCATTTCGTATCATGGGGTCGGGTCGTCATTTATTTATAAAGGCGTCCGAGCTTAGAGCTCTGCTCGTTCCATCTCATTCCATCTCATTCCCTTTAATTCCCTGTCATTCCATTTCACAGGTGTAAGGATTATGGTTCATGAATTGATTGAGTGATTGAGTGATTGGTTGGTTGGTTGATTGATTGCCGGGTAGTTTTGAGTACACTAGTACTACCTCGTTGATTGATGAGTGCCATGCTGCGCCAGTTGCCAATATTACTGTGCTCAGGTAGTTCATTGTGTACTGTCCTCGATACTCCGACGCCGTCTCGTCTGCTTCATGGGGCACAGATTGTATGGTAGGGCTGAGTAAGTGCTTCTGCTGTTGGCGATGATGATTCTTGTCCAGTTGGAAGATTTCAGATGTCAGATGTCAGATGTCAGATGTCAGAGTGCGACGTTCTGAATGTGAGTGTTTATAGAAGTTATCGGTCTGCAGTGCTTCGCAGAACGGCTGAGCTAGACTAGTGGATTATTCGCTGCGTCGCCAGCCTGCACACAGATGCAGTATCACACAGAAAAAATCAACAATTCCACATCCATGAAAACATCATCAGTTCAATGCCGTACGTACGATCAAGGGTTGGTTGTCCTTTACATCCGCATCGGATTCCCAATGCATAAATCCACGGAACACATCTTCGTTCGGGATACAGCAGCGGCAGCAAATCCAGCAACACAGGTACTTGTAGACGAGGTTGAGTAAATCCAATCCAATCATGACCAGCCACGCCTGCGATACACACACCAAGTGTCAGGATTGGGAAACAATGCTGCCAGTAACACGCATTTCCAAACCTTCCAAAACACATCCATGGCATTGACGAACTCATATGGACCGGTTGCCTTTTCAAATTGAAGTAGCAACAATGAGGAGTCAACGCATTGCGATTCATTGCAAAAGCCAGCAAACGCACCGTCACAGCAGCCCAGATAATAGTTCCCACATACAAGGCGATCAAAATAACTTCCTCAGCACGAATACACGCTGGGGTACAGGTGCAAGTGCGCTGGGCCCACATGCTGAAACGGTAGAGGTGACACCGAAGAATACACGCCACTGGAGCAGCGATACAAGCGAGCAGAATGAACATCCAGAAGGCTGATTCATTTCCGTAAGACACGGGTATCGACAAAAAGAAGGTGAGCCACAACAAGAAGAAAAACATGAAGACCCGATGCCGTACCTACAACAATGCAATGGGCGAAAGAGACGTAAGACACGCGCGTTCTCGTCGTGCACTTGACATAATTCTGAACGTACGTCAAAATGTGGAGGTAAGTCCATGCAACAGCACCCAGCCAAAGGGCACGCGAACACAGGAGGCCCACCCTTCTTTGCGAAGCACATGCCGAAAAGAAGTGAGTTGTACAGAAGGAACTCCCCAATATTCAACTTCCGCCCGAGTGGTGGTGGTTGTTGTTGCTGTTGTTCGATATTCTCTTGGTTTTGAGCCATAAGAATTGCGGTGCCAGGGGTGCCCGGCCCAAATGTAGTGTACCCGGCGGGTTGCTGGTTGTGCTGCGAGTTTTGCTGGTCGCCATGTTGGGTCAGAGACGTAGACGGCGCCGCTGCCGTATGCTGCTGCATTTTCCTAGCTGTGCTCTGGCGAACTCCCAGCCACTTGTGAATTCGGCAAAGAAAAAAATGATAATTAACTTGATTTTCACGTCAACTGTCATTGCATCCCATTGGCTGTGAGACGGAAGCGCCTTGGACCACGCGGCCTCTGCTTCCGTTGCAGTTCGTCGAGTCTCCATCAGAACAAGCCTTCGAACGAAAAACTATCTGCCTCACATCGTCGTCTTCTTCTACGCATTCCCCAACACGAGCGAGGGCCGTGCTGAGCACTTCCACTCCGTCACAGTTTCGAAGGATGCAACGAGACCACGAAACCGACACGAGAGACGAGTGGTGACGAGTGGTAGACGAGCAGACGAGTGGCCAGAGGACAGAGGACAGAGGACAGAGGTCAGAGGACAGAGGAGACAGGACGGCGGGCCAGCAAGAAGAACAAGTCGGTCACTGCGTGCACCAGCTCATCGAGTCGCAGTCACAGGCTCGGGTGCCAACGTGGCATTGCGTTCGTCGACGTACTCTGTACTCGACGACTTCATTGACGACTTACTTACACTTGACTTACTTACTTCGCCCCGTGCCTACCTGCCTACCTGCCTGCCTTGCCCTGTGCCACGGATCTCGTGTCCACCTCTGCTCGTAACACTCACGCTTCCTCAATCGTTGCTTGGTTGTTGGGGCGTGACCCTGCACAAAGGCGGGCGTGGTAATGCGCGAACGGCGCATGCTCACATTCGTTCCGTAGATGAAGATCCGAAGTCCAAAACGCAGTTGGTCGGAGATGGTTCAGAATAAAGTTGAGCTGGAAACCGAACACCTGTGGCACAACATCATTCTAAGCAAATTGTGCAGTAGATAGAAACCTTCCACTAATTATTTGACGGAGTTCCAGTGACTTTTAGTTTGAAACAAAACGGTTTTAAGTATGCTTGCGCTGTCCCACGCCACGGCCCGCCGACTTTGCATACGGCCGGCGATTGCGTTCACGAGGAGATGTCCACTGGCCTCAGCCAATTTTTCCTCTCGTTCCAATACCGAGGAGGACGTTTCGTCGGCTGATGCCGCTCGCGAGTACACAAACCAAAGTATGCCTGACAGCCAATTTAACTTCATGCGCGATATTTTGGCAGCTCCAAGCCCAGTGGGTCTGGAAGCGAGTATGACACGGGGAGTAATCGAGGACCATTTTGTGAGCTTGAAAAAGAAGCACACTCTTGAAGATTGGAAGCTGCGTACTTTCCAAGGCAACGCTGGTGTTGTCTGGGAATCGTCGCCACGCGAAGGGAGTGACGACAAATTAAACGTCATGGTTATTGGGCACGCGGACAAGATTCGGATGCAAGTGAGAAGCATTGGAAAAGACGGCAAGATTTGGATTAACACGGATTCGTTTTTGCCAATGACCCTCCTCGGCAATGAGGTGCAAATATTTTCTGCGACGCCGGAAACAATAGGGAGCAGCGATGTGGCGTACAGGAGCTTCAATGCAACAGCCGAAGCAGTCGGTGCAATTCACTTTGCCCCAGCCGCCGTACGGAACGGCAAAGGGGGACTGAAAGACTCCGAAATTTATTTAGAGCTAGGCCTTCATGGAAAGGATCGGCAAAAACAGGTTGAGGAACTTGGTATTCGAGTTGGCGACCCTGTCTTACTCAACCGGCCGATTCAACGATGTGTCGCTCCCAACACCTTTTCTGGCGCTTATCTTGATAATGGACTGGGATGCTTCGTCACGGCTGAGGTGGCCCGGCTGATTGCAGAGCGCAACCCCGAGTTGGCTTCAAAAGTAAATTGTCAGTTTGCGTTTTCGTCTCATGAAGAAATCGGAAGATATGGTTCAAGAATTTGTGTTGCAGAATGCAAACCCGACGTGTTGATCGCTGTTGATGTGAACCATGACTACGAGGCGGCACCGCGAGTGTCGTCGTCCAAATTTCAGCCCTTGACCATGGGACTTGGAATGACGCTGAGCGTGGGCTCGATTGTTTCATTTGCCTTGAACAATATCGTGGAGCACGCCGCATCTAAGCGTGGAATTCCAGTGCAACTAGATGCTCGCGGTCGGGACACCGGGACTGATGGAATGGCTGGGGTATTTGGGAACATTGATTGCGCTGCTACTTCCGTAGGGTTTCCCATCCGCAACATGCACACAATCAGTGAGCTTGGTCACACAGGCGACTTGATTGCCTGCATCGAAGCCATGTACGCGAATCGCAGTTGTGCTCTGTCAACGTCTTTCGTTTTTGTTGCTTTACTCGGTTTGGTTTGCTGTTGTAGTTACGGTACAATTGAAGATTTGGCCGATGGCAACGTGACTAAAAGCGACTTGCAAAACACGCATCCACGACTCGATGGCGCCGACGCATATCAACCATGAGGAGCAACTGATGCACGGCAAACAAAACGAGACAATTAAGGCTAAGCTGTTTGTTTGCAATGAGTTATTCTTCAATTCCACCCTACTTTTCGGCTTCACCAAATGCACCGCCACCAGGTGTCTCGATTACGAACGTGTCGCCCGGATCAACAGAGACGGAACCACGATTTCCGAGGTCCTGACGTGCTCCGTCGGCGCGAATGACATAGTTGTTCCCGACTGCGCCTTCACCGCCCCCTTCGAGGCCGAATGTGGGCACCTTTCTGTGATTGGAGAGAATTTGAGCTTCCATTGGCTCCAAGAATTGAACAGCTCGTCGAATACCAGCCCCACCGTCGAAGCGTCCTTTGCCTCCCGTTCCGCGCCGAATGGAAAATTCGGTTAACATGACTGGGTACCGAAATTCCAAGACTTCGGGGTCCGTAAGGCGTGTGTTTGTCATGTGAGAGTGCACAGCGTCACATCCCGGACCTTCGACACATAACGGTGGCACACGTCAATTCGCACGAACGCCGAATGCGCAAACTTTTCATGCACACCAATGCATCATACCGTTTGGACTCGCGCCCGTTCCACCACAAATCGTTTCGTAGTACTGCTTGTCGCCTTGATTGCCGAACGTGAAGTTGTTCATGGTCCCTTGACTGCCAGCGAGGACGCCCAGCGCCCCGTAAAGCGTCTCCGTAACCATTTGAGATACCTCAGTGTTGCCTGCGACAACGGCAGCGGGAGGCAGCGGATTCACCATGGTGCCTTCTGGGAGAATCACTCTCAGAGGTTTCAGGCAGCCTTCGTTGAGCGGAATGGAATCTTGAACGAGAGTACGGAACACGTAAAGAACCGCAGCCATGCCAATTGCCTGCACAAACGACACGCGGTCAACGAAGGACCCATGGAACTTCACGACATTCAATCACTCACCTTCGGCGCATTGAAGTTGTTTTGCTGCTGTTGTGACGTTCCTGTTCATGGATCAGACAACAACGAATGCTCACATACTTGCGAGGGGATGCCGCTTGACAGTTGCCGCATGACAAACCAGTGAAATCGATTGTTGCGCTTCTGCTAGCTTTGTCGATGGACACCTTGCAAGTGATCTGTGTCCCATCATCGTCAGGGTAGGAAAACTGGCCGTCTCGGAGCACGTCAATCACTCTGCGAACTGATTCCTCGGCGTTGTCTTGCACATATTGCATGTACCTAGGACAGTATCACACGGGTACAGTGTAGTGGTGAAAAAACACGGGTCGGATCAGCTTGCATCGCCGGTGAATAGACAACTCACGCCTCAACGACGGGTAGCGTGAATTGATCAATCATCGAATGTAGTTCACTAATGCCGCGCTCGTTGGCCTGTGAAACACCGTCACACAGCACGCTCAACATCCCTGAAGCCACCTTGTCACATGCAAGCAAACTTACAGCTATCTGAGCACGTAAATCGGATAAATTCGTGGCTACGTTGCGGCTAGGATAAGGCCCTTCAGAGCAGACACATCGCTGAATACAACAATCAGGAGGGACCAACCATCAACAGAAGTATACCTGATAAGAGCAAGTCAACAATTTCTTTCTCTTGAAACTTTCCGTGAGCACCGTCCACGAGCTGGAAGTTGTCAATTAAAATGCCCTAGCAACAAACAAGTTCAACCCTGTGTTGTTAACAGAGTATTTAACCAACAGACCAAATCAACAATGCTAACCTCTTCATCAATTGTCTTGCTGAATGGGGGAATTGATCCTGGCGTAATTCCGCCGATTTCTTGATGGTGGCCACGAGATCCGACCCAGAATAGTGGCTTAGCCTTCGTGCCTTCAAACAATGAAACCGTGAGACACAAACACGAGCGCTGTTCGCGCCAATATCTAGCGTCCCACCGTCGTTTGCGTCGAGAGAATGCTTTTCGTGAGCCGCGCGATCAAATACGGGCGTAATGACTGTGACGTCCGGAATATGTGTTCCACCATTGTACCTAGTGATGAATCAACAAGACAGTGAGCAATTGAATCCATCCAGCCCGGCAAGTTTTCCATTTCAACTCACGGTGCGTTCGTAACGAAAACGTCACCAGGAATACACGAGTCTTGTCTGAGTGCAATGATGTTCTTGACAGCTTCACCCATGCTCCCCAGGTGGACAGGAATGTGCGGAGCGTTCGCGATAAGCTGTCCTTGACCGTCGAACAATGCGCAAGAAAAGTCGAGTCGTTCCTGCCATTGTACACACGGTTGGTAAAATTTCAACGCTCATTGCTCGCGGATCCTCGCATGCGAGCGACAGCCGAACCTTGATGTTCACCGAATGCGACACATTTTCCAGAGTGGATCCCATCTGTTCCGCGACTGACATGAACAAGTTGTTGAATATTTCCAACGTGATAGGGTCCGCAGCTTCAGTACCAATGGCGGAATCTTGCTGCATCGGAACCAGACGTTTGATGTGCAAGGCACCCATTTCAGTTAAAGACGCTTCCCATTCTGGTTCAACCATCGTGGTACTATTATGTTCACGAATGATGGCAGGACCTTGAATCTGCAAATTTCAGACACAAATGCGTCAAGCCGATACAGACGTAATTGTGAAGACCAATCAACTACACTCACTTTGTCATGGATGCTCAAATCATCACGATTGTACACTCCGGTAGGTTGAAACTTGCCAGCTGAAAATACATCAACAACTTCCTCGGGGGTGGCTTTTCCTTGGACCGCACTGTTCGGTGCAAACGACGCAATGGTAGCAGGGTCGTCGGAGTTGTGTCCCGGCCGGCTCATAGCTTCCACGCCAACCGCCTCCAGAATCAAGCCCTTGTTTTCAACGATGAAGCCATACCTGTTCGGTGCACACGCGGGCATTATTACACGCTCGATGCCATTGCAACGCAATTCATGACAAGTACGTACTGTTGCCGATGAACTGCTTCGAAGTTTCGGATGCAAGCGTCTAGGTCTCCGGGAACCATGTCGACGACCTGAACAACCAAACGCCCGTGTTGGTGAACCCAAGTGGTGGCTGCGCGCATTCGGCACAGCAACGTACCAACGATGTATCAGTGCCCTCGTATCTAATGTGCGCTTTGAGGACCGTGTCAATGTGGTCATCAGGCACGTCTTGGGCCTGGAGCTCGCTGATGACGCTGTCTTCGAGACGCTGCTGCACCGGCGGGACCACGTCGGCGAGTGTTTCGTGTGTAAGTGGGACTTCAACGGTCTCCTCCAACATGGATCGCACGTTGGCCTATAACGAACGATAATGATCGTGCCATCAACTTGCCAATACTTTTACCGTGCCACCAAGCACGCGCGAAGGGGACGAACCAGTCCCATGCCATAGGCGGACAGTACACCGCTGAAAGGATGCAAGAGAATAGACTCCATACCCAATGCGTCCGCAACCTGGCAGGCGTGTTGTCCGCCAGCCCCACCGAAACAACAAAGCGTGTAGCTGCAGAACCACGTGCGGGTTGTGAAGAGAGCAAATTCAGCGTCAACCAAACGTGTACTATTCAAATACTCACTGAGAAATATCATAACCGCGCTTGACACTGATGTCTTTGATTGCAGTTGCCATGTTGTCAACAGCAATGCGCAGGAAACCGGCCTACATAGAAGTCGCATGGCATAAATGAAGCAAAGCACGCAGGGACATTTTCCATGGGGACACACATACCGCAGTTTGCTCGACACTCAATGGGTCTACAAGAGGGTTGGCAGCGTTAATTTCGTCGGTGAGAACTTGGAACTTTTCTCGAACGACACCAACATCCAGCTCTTCGTCAGCGTTGTGGCCAAAGATATGTCCAAAGAACTCTGGACGCAGACGTCCCAGGAGCACGTTGCAGTCAGTAACTGCGAGTGGACCTCCGCGCCGGTAGGAAGCCTAAAATAATGTAATGCCGAAGATCAAAATGCCGTCACCTCAGCCAGATTGCGCTCTTGTCGTACCGGTCCAGGGCTCGCACCAGCTGATGCAGGCCCAACCCTCATGCGTGTGCCATCGAAAGAAAGAATAGAACCTCCACCAGCCTGCCGACAAGAAACAGCAGAACAGGTGAAGACGTGCGCAAGCACTGCAGTAGAGCGCAAGTTGCCGAACCGCAACGGTATGGATCCGCATCATTGGCGCTCTCATGCGAATGCCGGCGACTTCTGTGTTGAACGTTCGCTCGTATTCGCCTGATAAGCCATATATCGAGTGCCCACAAGTTGTTGAGGGTGGAATTTCGCAAGCACCAGCAAAATACCACGTAATTCTCAACTCACCATTATAGTGCGCCACGTCTGTCGAGGTACCACCCATATCGAAGCCGATAATATTGGAGAAGTTCTCAGCTTCACTTGTCACAGCCGCACCGACGATACCGCCAGCTGGACCGCTCAAAATACTATCCTTGCCTTGGAATAAACTGGCAGCCTGTGCCCGCACCACACAACCACTCATGAACAACTATCACCCACAACTACTCAATCGAGCTTGCAAGGCCCGATGTTATAAGTACCTTCAATCCGCCGTTGGATTGCATAAACATCAGCTGGGTACCTTCCAGCTCAGAAGCCACCTGTGATGAAAGGACAATTGCATCATGCAAAAGAAAGCGTATTAGAACGGATCCAAGGGCACTGCGATTCTACGACCAATACAGTCTCGCCGTACCTGGTCAACGTATCTGCGTAGAATTGGGGTCAAATACGCATCCACAGTTGTCGTGTCGCCACGGCTCACCAATTTCATAAGAGGACTTGTTTCATGGGACACAGACACTTGGGTAAACCCAATCTCCCTCGCAATTTTGGCGATGGCTTTCTCATGATCAGTGTAACGGTATCCATGCATCATAACCACAGCAAGGGCGTGTATGCCGGAGTCAAAGACCTCTTGCAACTTTGCGCGAGTGACATCCTCATTCAAAGGGACCAGTTCGGCACCAGCAGCATCAAAGCGCCCGGGGACTTCCACAGCAGTTTCGTAGAGCAATTCCGGCAACTTGATGTCCAGTGCAAAAATATCAGGCCGGTTTTGATATCCAATGCGAAGCGCATCGCTGAATCCTTCATTCGTCACGAGGGCGAGGCGTTCGCCCTCTCTTTCAAGCAGGGCGTTAGTTGCAACGGTCGTGCCCATTTTGACAGCTTTGATACGCTCGGCAGGGATGGGATCAGTTGGGGACAAACCCAAAAAGTGACGGATCCCCTGAAGAGCAGAGTCTTTGTAAACACCAGGATTTTCCGACAAGATCTTGGTGGCTTCCAGCGAACCATCAGGTTTCTTCGCCACAATGTCAGTGAACGTGCCACCACGGTCAATCCAAAACTCCCATAGTTCGTCACTGTCATTGGACGAAAAGTATCTTGGCTTTTGCAACTCTGCGCGCAGATGGTAACGTGGGACGGTCTTCGCGACGCGGAGGTGCGTGCTCCGCGCAAATGAGCGCAAGAGCTGTGCCGACATCGCTGTTTATGCAGGCGCTATCAAAGCGAAACGACCGATTGGAATCCCCGTCCTGATTTGGCCGGGTTGATCGCTAGAAATTATGTGGCCAATTGTTTTGCCTACTCGCAGTTTCCAGTTCGACCCGTCACAGCCATCGACGCAGGGTAGAGTTCGATTATGCCGACGCCTTCTGAAGTCACAGTTTGTGCCACACGATGCACATTCGTCATCCAACACCATCAATCTCCGATGTGCAGCTCGCCCAAAAGTTTTGAAAGTCAATGCGTGACGGATGTGTTGGAATCCGCCATACCATTTCTTCAAAGTCAGAGATGTCGGGGCAGTTTCAGCAAGCGCGCTCGTGGCAACTATCCATTGATGGGAAGCGGCACTGTTGTGAATAGGTCGCACTACTCGCGCGGGGGGTGTTGGTGGCATGGAGCGGCGTGTTGTGTGTCGTAGTGTTGGCGCGGTGGCGTGACTGTTTGCATCGCGAATCGCGATGATGCGGACGGTGCTCGAAGAAGTGTTGAAGTAAGTTATTGGGCCACAGCGGATGAACGCACGCAGGTCACGCAGGTTGAGGTTTGGTGAGTGCTGATGAACAACAACAGAACGACGACCGCACCGCAGAAAAAGCAGAAGCAACCCAACAACAATCCAACAATTGAAAATACCAATGTACGACTGAAGATGTACTTTGTACTGTGATACACACCCTTTCGCTATGGCAGACATTCTTGCGGTGGCGTTCTCCGCCCAGTGCAATCTGCAACCTGCGCAGGTGTGTCGCAGCGTCGCAGGCGGCGTCCAAGATGCACGAAGATGTGTATGCCGCAAACACAATCGGACAGTGGCAAAAGAAGGACGAGCGAGCGAATGCATGCGGGTGACGTGGGTGATTACCGCCGCTCGATCTAGTTTTCTACAAAGACTACTTATTTATTTTTATACAGTTTTGGACACGCGAAACTTAGTCGATGTGGCGCTAAAGCTCGCAGGACGACACTATCATGCAGCGCGCGGAGGCTGAGCACCGCGCACACACATCATCCAGGCTGAGTCAACACTACAGCATTCGGAATCACCTTGCCAAACACGCAATCGTCTCGCAGAGCTTAGACGGAACCGAACTCGAGGCCAAGAGCGAAGGAGGCGCCGAAAAGGTCATCCTGGGGGTCGAGGTTCACGGTGGAAGCGGCGGTGAGGCGGACGTTGCTGTTGAGCTTCTGGTTGAAGCCGAAGGCGGCGGTGGCGCCGTCAGTGGAGGCCTTGGGGACGGACACCTTAGCCTTAACGGTGGTGTCGGCGTCAACGGAGTAGGTTCCGCCAACGGTGACACTGGCGTTGGAGATGTTGGAGCGGTCGAGGCCAACGGTGGCAGCGAAAGCGATGTCCTTGGAGTGCTGGTGGAAGGCGTTCAAGTGGAACTTGTTGAAGAACGAGCAGGAACCAAGGGTCACGACCGAATCGCCGGAGGAGTAGCCGAGGCCGACGTTGCCGGACTTGTGGACCCAAGAGTCATCAAGCTCGCCACTGTAGGAGCCACCGAACTCGTTTCTCCTAACAATAAGCGTACCGTGAACAAAATACACTTGTATTGTTGACAAACGACGCAGCACAGGC
>ENA-OWNT01004196-OWNT01004196.1-seawater-metagenome-genome-assembly--contig:-NODE-4196-length-12858-cov-3.492763_pt1 | contig 12858 bp, 11 predicted proteins | sample MGYA00238136_ERZ651165 | MGnify/ENA primary metagenome ERZ651165 (study PRJEB26861, sample SAMN08777766) | seawater metagenome | isolation source: coastal seawater | place: USA: Florida | collected... | reverse complement strand
TTTTGAGTTGTCTTTTGTGCAGCTTTTTTGTGCTTGTGCTGATCATGACTCGTTCTTTCTCTTGGTCTTTTCTTTTCTCTTGTTGGAGATACTGGATGGGTAGTTGTTTTTTGAAAAACAGTAGTTGTTTTGTGCTACTTCCTTGCAGCAAGGCCTCATTCATACCACGTATGCACGAGGCATATTGACTAGTAACAATTCTCTCTTCACAAAAAAGAAGAACATGTCACATTTTTTGTTTATGAGAAGCTAGACTGCCAGCACCAGACGACACAAAATGCTCCTGTCACAGCTCCTGCGTGTATCTGTCACCCGAACCGGTTCGGGACTGCCGAAACAGCTACGGGGTGTGCAATGGAGTACTGTGATACGTCGTTCCAACACTGTCGCGCAGCGGAATAGTAGTAATTTCCGTCAACGTGCTACTGGGGCCCGTCTATCCACTTTTTCCTTTTCACCATTCCGCATTCGGCACAGGCGAACAGCCCTGACCGGCACAAAAACAACAACAACAACAACAGCGACGAACAGTGCACCAAAGGCACTATTTGGACTACAAAGTGGAGTTCGCCTGTTAAGCACGGAGGTCAACAAAACTGGTGCGCAAGCGGGCCAAGCATGGTACCAGAACACTTTGCTTCGACATGGATTAGTGGCAGCCACTGTTGTTGGCGCTCTCACTTATGGAGCATACAACTTTACGGCGTGGGTGATGTCTTTCAATTCAAAGTACTGGCTGTACCTCGGATTTCTAGGCGGTGTTACTTTTGCAGCTCTATCTGGTAGTGCTGGGATTTACTTGTGGCGCAACATCACAATTCTTCCAGAAAATGTGTTTCGGTACGCTGTGTCAGTGTTGAAGAATAATGCGTATGTCAAGAAGACTCTGGGAACTGTGAAACCAAGTTACCTCAAAGCCTACAAACTTGAACACGGCTTTGTTGGCTTTCGCGATAGACGCTTTCAGTGGTTCAGTCCGAATGTTCAAATGATGTTTCTGGTCAACCAATCCGGCAGTAATGCATCGCCTATGGTTGCTTACGTCGATGCCGAGCGTACGTTCAGCGGTCTCCAGCTCCGAAACGTTGCTTTGCTGACGAAAGACCCCGAACACGGTTTCAAGGAACCAAACATCATTCAAGTGATAGGCACAAACGATGACATCGAGAAAAGGGCTCATTTACAGAAACAACTATTTGCATCTAAAGGGCACTGTGTTCGAGACATACCACACTTTGAAGTGTAACGTTTCTTTTTTCAAATTTATATTTTACACGTTAACTAAAATGCCCACATCTTGTGACTCCGATGTAATCGTACCTTTTAGTAATTGACCATATATTGGCCGGCTACTAGTATCTTCTGCCGTCCACCATAGCAATACCAGCTTACTGCTGCGTCTTGCTTGCATGTTGCGTGATCCACTCGTCGACGAATGCCTGTAAACAATGTGAGTGAGTGATCAAGTGAGTGATCAAGTGAGAGTGATCAAGTGAGTGAGTGAATGATCAATCAACCCATCAACCAATCAATCAACCAACCAACCAATCAATCAATCAAATCAATCAATCAAATGATCTTAGTTCGTAGTCTAGTAGGACCAAGGAATTACTACAATCAAATGGTCCAAAGGTCCAGAGCCAATCATACTTAGCTTAGTTAGCTATGCCATGCCATGCCATAGATCTACCGTACCGCTCTACCCGTTGCTGCCTGCCCTTGCTTGCTTGCTTGCTTGCTTGCTTGCTTGCTTGCTTGCTTGCTTGCTTGCTTGCTTGCATGCATGTACGTATGTATGGATGGATATGTATGTATGTACATGCAAGGTTAATTGATTTTCAAAAAGAGCAACCCAACGAATTTAAAATCCAGTGTGGGCTTAGTTAGGTGGTGCAATGCAATGCACAGGTCTAAGGATAGCTCTATCTATTTTACCAGGGGGCTACAGCTCTATGTACATGTCATGTCGCAACGTTCTTACAGACTGACTGAATGACAAACCAGAATCAAAATCAATCAAAATCAAGTAAAATTGGATCCGTTTTATTATTCGTATTCTTTCTTTTTTATTCGACAGCATTGCTTTGTGCCAATGTCACAGCATCAGCATAGCCGTTGTTTCGTGGTGTACCACTCGGGTATGTCACAGCATCGGAAGTCTGTCTCTAATCTACTCGAGCACATGGCATGGAATTTCTGTTCTCATTGAGTGGACTTTCAAATGCAACGCAACATCAAACATCGAACTGTGTTGCCCTTAGGACTGCTGCTGCTGCCTGTCGTTGCGGTGGTATTCGTCGCAAATGGATCGCAGGGCTCGGTTTGGGACCAGCTGCTCGACAGTCAGCGTTTCGCGGGTACACGGATGAGTGTGATGCTCTCGGATCCACTGCTCGATGACAGTTCGTTCGAAGGAAGTGCCGTCGGGTGCCGAGACAGGGTCCACCATGGCCTACATTTCAGGGTGGAGCACGTCCAAGAGAAAACACATCGTGAGGGCAAAACGAGAAATCAGGCATGTGTGAGCATACTCGGGTTATACAGTAGGCATACAGCAGGCGAGCGCGAAAGCAGGTTCCGCGGCCTAGCACACACCTCCTGGGTAATAGGGCACATGATCATGTCTTCGCGAATCAACATCTTCTCCCTCGCTTGCTGCTCCTCGAACGCCTTGCGTTGCGCCACCAGTTGTTGCCGCTGGATTTTCAACTCTTCAAGCTTACGGCTCATGTTCTCGCGTGCCTCTCGGGTGGCAGCAGCCGCTTGGGCAGTGACGGACGATCTCGTCTGCTCAATCAGACCATCAATCAAGGCTTGCTTCTGCTGCAAAACCTGCTCCTCGCGCGCCGCCTTGGCCGCCTGTTTCTCCTGCTCACGGCGGCGGCGGTCCTGCTGCTTCTTCCAAATGTGAGGTGGCATGCGGTTCGGCCGCTTCGTTCCGGAGTCGGCCACCTTTTGACCGCCACCGCCTGCCCCACGCGCCGCGTCCTCTTCCATCACAATATCGCGAATGTCGATGATGCGGCCGAGCGCCTTCAGTGCTGCAGTGCTCGGCGGCTCTTCGGTGACGTACTTCCCGAGCGAAGCGTAGGCGTCGAACGTTTCTTCTGCCTCGAACAAAGCCTTGGTCTTTGCTTTGAGTTGGTTCATGGCACTCCACTGCACACCGACGATTTCAGCGAGCTTGACCTGCGAGGGTCGGAAGTTCTTGGGGTCGAACTGAGCACGCCTGCTCTGCAGGATTTGCACTTCCGGCTGCGCCGCTGAATAGTACCTGCGGTCACACGCATGCGTGAATCGATCGATGGCTTGGCGCTTACAGAAACAGAACACAACACGTCTTACTTGAATTCCATGCCTGGCTGTACCATGAAGCCGAACGCGGCGTTCGAGTCAAAGTCCAACTCTCCCGCGAGCAGCTGCAACGAGTGGCTCAACTACCAACATGCCAACGTACAAAATTACCACAGAAATCGTCAATGAGAGGTTCAAAACAACAACGATCAGAAATCAACAGGCAGACGCGGGACGCACCTCCTTGTGGTTGGGGGCTTTGGCGGCCCGGGACGCCAGTGGGAGCGTCGGCAGTGAGAGAGCGTAGCCGTTCTTCGATGGCGCTTCTGCATTCGGCACGGAGTCCACAACGAAGAACAGATATCCATGGCGCGGCGTTGCGACGATGGCTTTCAACACAACAGATTGACCGGACCCACTGGATCCCAGCAGGCGGACAGTGCGCTGCCACTCCGCAGGTGTGAACATTCCCGTCGAGTTGGCCGCGCTGAACGGTTTGGTGCCGTCCCGCGCGGGAAGGCCCGATGTGATGATGGCGGCGAACGACGGGGAAGGGCCAGGGAGTGGAGCGCCATTCACGGAGTACTGCAATGCAAACGCTGGCGCCAGGAGCGTCTGGTTCAAAACAGGAAAGTGGATTTCGCCGCCACCTTGAAGCGCGGAAACAAACTCTGGCGGAAGACCATATTCTGACAAATCGACTGCCTGCGATGCTGCGGCCGCTCCACGTTCCCACAGGATGTTGAGCTGTGGCAGCGAAAGTAACTTGCCCGTGATGTCGCCTCCAAAGTAGTCTCTGACGACTTGCTTTGCCTTGTCCGTTTCGGCGTCGTCGAGATACTTGTTGTTTGCGCCGAGGGCTTCGGCAGGAATCGGCAGAGTAATTCCACCGCCGCTGCGCAAGCGTTCCTCCAAATCCTCGTTCAAGACTGGAATGGATTCCGCGGGATGGCCAACTTCTGCACTTTCGCGGAAGGAGGACGTGTCCTCCGGACTCTCGATGCCAACAGTCTTGAGGATGGAGCACTCCAGCCCGGCGCTGTCGTACAAATGCTTGCGGCCTTGCATGTCTCGCGGAATCAGCCGCCGCGACGAACGGATGACTTTGTTGGCGAATTGCTTCCCTGCTCGCACGGACACTTGATACACCACAGCCGTGGCGTAAGTCGTGCTGCCCGAGTTAAAATCGCGGACTGTGACGGCAATGCGACCCTCCACAGCGGCCCCGACTTTTACCTCCTCCGTGCCTTTGCCGGCAGGGTGCTGCACGTCGTGGACGAGTGAAATACAATGTGCAGTTCCATGACCTTCCTCCGGACACAATCCGCCACTGGTTTGGGATAAAAACTTGCGGCAACCGCTGTGGGTGCAGAAGTACTTGGCGCCGTAGTAAACACGCTGCACCGAGCCTTGTCCATCCAGAGGGCAATACAGCACCTCAAGATCGAGATCGTACACCTTCTTGTTGCTGTTGTCCACGTTGTTCCACTCCAGGATTACTGACAGCGCCGACTCATCCTCGGCGGCGCCTGGACCGGCAGCGACTTTGGTAGTGATACCATCCGTGAGGGCCCAGGCATTGGCATTCTTGGCCATTGCTTTGTGAAGGATGTTTCTGCGATCGCGTGATGTGAGCTTGGGTGGCATTCGGATTTCTGCCAGTGCTTCCGACATCCGCTTCACGGACTGCATGGCGGTGCGGATGTAGACAGGGCCGAGCGCGAAGATGCGCACAGTGCCGAACATGTCTGTGACGGATTCGGGGAACGTGGCATTTTGAGCGGGCGGCTCGGCGTTCCCGATTTCTTTGAAGCCCGCATGGGCCTCTGGCTCTACCGCCAGTTGGAAACCGCCTCCACGAGCGACAAGACCGGGGAATTGCTGCCGCTCTGCTTCCGGCGGCGTCGCGCCGAACAGGCTGGCGCCCCACGCTACCTCGGGTGCGATCCACAAGTGCTGCTTGTTGTCACTCGGAAACAGCGGGACGAAATCCGACGCAGAAATAAAAGCTCTGTGGAGCTCGCGCGCGCGCACGGCCCAAGGAGCAGACACTCCCTCAAGGCAGCGAGCGAGGACGGACCCCCTTGCATCTAGCAGCTGGGACAGCAAACGAATGTTGCCTCTGCACTTGTTGCACGAGAACTGGAAGTGGTTCGCCACGGCAGTTCGCGCCTGGAGGAACAGCTCTTGTCTTGGACTGCCGTCCGGTGGCTGCACGGCGCGGAACACGACGCCATTGCAGCCAGCAGCGTCGAACGGAATCAGGACGACATCCAAGAAAGGTTTCCACAGGAAATCCTCCTCTAAAAGGGCCAGGAGGCCATTGAGCGGCACGAGCCCTTGCTTGTTCGCCGCCTGAAATTCGGACAATGCTCGCTTTGCAGAGGCCGTCTTGGCATCGGTGGCGCCAAACAGCTTGGTGGCAGCTTTGATATCGCGCGCCAGACGCTTCCCGAACTCAACGCTTTGTGCGGCCGAGCGATCGAAGAACGCACGGCACTCCTCCGTCGTCGAAAACAGAGCGTCGACTCCGTGGGCAACGTCGAGCGGCACAAAATCAATGCTGTGGGCAAATGATTGGGCGCTTGACTTGAGCTTGGACCTCAGTTCGTCGATGTCCTCTGCTGACAGCAGGCGTCCATCCGCCATGTCGGCTCTGTGTGGGCTGGAGTCGACAGTAGTTGTTCACCTCGCACTCCACTGATTTTTCTCCGGGGACCGCTGCTCCACAGCACTCTGCAAAATTGAGGCCGGATTTTTTTTTTTTAGTGGTTTTTGGTTGTATTGACTGCCCGGTTCGTTTGTTTTGTGTGATTTGAGGTCTGGCGTGTATGCTTCGGCAGCGCAGGTTGCAACTACCCGGTCCCAGAACGCACAACCCCATTCGATACTCGTCCACTGACGCTGGGCATCCGGCTGCTGCACAACGCGTTGACTCTATGGCCTCAAGTTAGCGTTGCTGTGTCGCCTGCGTGCTCCACCTCGGAGTGGGATAACCATGAAACTGGGAGGTCGTAGTAGTCGTCGGCTTGATAGGTAGGCAGGCGGCCACCGACTCGCGGTTTCGTGGTTGGCGCCCACATTTCGAGTTGAGCGTTCGGCTAAGCGCCCATTACGTGCTTCGACACGAAAGAATAGTGGTGCCTGCAGCCACAGACTCCCCTTTCGCGCACGGGCACGGTGGGATCTGTGTCAGAAGCCGCCGTGTTGACAGGCTCGGCACTTATGACGTTATTATGTTATTATAGCGTTATTCACTGTCAGTCAGTCGCACACTTACGTACTTACCCAGGGTAAGTTAGTTAGTCAGGTGCTGAACCACAGATGCACACACTCCCTGCCTCAACTTATTCTCGCCTTTCCGCCCAAACTGGATGGATGCGTGGACGACTTGGCTTTCTTTCTATCGCCCGTTCAATCGCTACACACCCACAATGCGTGAGTTGTCATAGTCGTTTTCCTTCTGCCCCCTCGAGAGTGGCGCGCTGCCTGCCTGCCTGCCTGCCTCGTCGCCATCAACAGCGACGACTCCAACGACAACGACGCAACGACGACGACGTTGACAACGAACGAACGCACAAACGAACGAACGAACGAACGAACTTTTGCAGTGTCACAAAGTCAACGTCGTCGACGAACGACGAACGACGAACGACGAACGACCTCCTCCCCACCCAGCCGATATCGTTACCGTATTTTGCATACTGTACATTGTATTTTAGAACTTTTGTAAACGACATTTTCAGCGTTAACTCAGTATAATATAAACCTAAGAAATTGGGAAGATCAAGTCGACAGTACTCCGATTATTAGATACGACGACGACGACGACGACGACGACGACGACCGCGGCACAGCAGCCTGAACCGGGACTTCATCTTTGAAAATAGTGAGTTACCGCGTACTACAGAGTACTGTGGATTTCATAATTTCACAATTTCTATTCGGTGAATCACTGCACTGTGACAGTAACGTTGTATTTAGTGGAATATTTGGTACTGGGATGTGACGCAGTACATATAAAACCTGAACTACGACAGGTTGACAGGTCGTTGGACGCCGAAGTGATGAAATACTGTGTGACGTAGTACCTCAACTGAACCAGTACGGGAAATCAATCTATTAAAACAGCATCCAATTTGCATTATCTTTCCCTTTCATGCCCAATACCTTCAATCATTGTTTATGCGAATATTAGTAGTACCTTATCATATGCAGTACTACGAAACTGGAATTAAACCATTCACCGCGACGGCGGCCGCGACTGTCGATCTATGTATGCCGGTATTATTAGTACCCATATCAAAACATGTACTATAAAAAAGTGTATTGTTGAATGCATAGAATATACAATGCGTAAAGGTGAAAATGTCACAACGGCGCACCATAGAAAATAGTGAAAAGGAAACTACCAAAAGTACGAATGTGAGTGTCGTGACAGCCAGCGTCGTCGTCGTCGTTGTCGTCGTCGTCGTTGTTGTTGTTGCAGTTCGTTCGTTCGTTCGTTCGTTCGTTTGAACTTTGTGCGCTGGCTGTTACGAACGAACGCACCATTCGTTGTTCGTGGTGGTGGTAGTGTTCGTGGTGGTGGTGGTGGTGTTCGTGGTGGTTGATTGTGGTGGTGGTGGTGGTGGTGGTGTTCGTGGTGGTTGATTGTGGTGTTCGTGGTGGTTGACTGTGGTGGTGGTGGTGGTGGTGTCGTGGTTGATTGTGGTGGTGGTGTCGTGGTGGTGGTGGTGGTGGTTGTGGCGGCAACCTCGGAGGCGTCGTCCTTGCTTGGTCGTTCGTTCGATCACGGTTCACTGCGTTGAAAGGTCGCTGTGTTGGGTTTCCTTGCTTGGTGTGAAGGTGCGCAGTTGTGTGTCGGTCAGGTGGTGGTGGTGGTGGTGGTTGTTGTTGCAGTTCGTGTTCGTGGTTGTGGCTGTTGTTGCAATTCATGGTGGTTGCAGTTCGTTGGTCGCTGTCGTAGTTGGTCGCTCGTCGCTCGTTGTTGCATTTATTTCGTTAGTCGCTGTTGGAGTTCGTGGTTGTTGGCAGTTCGTGGTTGGTTTAGTTCGCGGTTGATGTGGTTCGTTGGTCGTTGTTGCAGTGCGTGGTTTCTGCAGTGCGTTGTTCGCTATTGTTGCCGTCGTCGCAGTTCGTTGTTGCCGTCGCCGTCTTAGTTCGTTGTTGTTGTTGTTGTTGTTGTTGTTGTTGTTGTTGTTGTTGTTGTTGTTGTTGTTGTTGTAGGTCGTTTCTGTTGCAGTTTGCTGCTGTAGCTCGTCGTTTCAGCTAGCTGTTGCAGGTGATGCTGAAATTCCCTGACAAGTGTCTGACTAGTTGGTTGAATGGCGAGATTCTCAAGCAAGGCCTCTGTGTTCATGGTCGCTGGAGTGACTGCTCGGAATGCCGAGTGTGGCAACGACGCAGGTCGACCAATAATTCAGAGCACGAATTAGCCCCATGGTACTGTTTCCCGCTTCTGGCTCACGTTGTTTCGGCAGTTTCCGTGCTTGTGTGCGCAGAGCTGTGGCCCGTGGTCCGAAAAAAAATGTCACTGTAAAATATTACCCTTGCGGTGGCCGACGCGTGGCGTTGCGCTAATGCACACTGAGATTTCCCGTGATGCTGCCGCTAGTACGACGCCATCGGCGAAACGGTGCAATGTTGCGTCCCCGAACACCGCCACACTCTCCACTCCAAGCAACGGCAGCATCGATGCAAGACTGCGCGCGCATCTTCAGCAGTTCCCATTCCAGCAGCGAAGTGCGCAGGAGTGTTGCGCTGTGCTTGCGCAGGCCGTGAGGGAGATGTTTGACCACTTACGGGCCAACGGCCGCATTCACGTGGTGCACACGCCGGAACAAATGGCAGAAGGCATGTTGACAGATCCGGCTCAAGTGAACCACACGTTCGACCGCGTCGGACTTCCAGAGTTGATAGCTCGATTGCACACGTTGTGGCTTCGCAGGTTAGGGCCAGGGCCACAGCTTGAGGGCATCATGCAGGACTGGGCGTCTAACATGACACTCGAGCAACTCCAGCACATCAAAGCCGCGAGAGCAGCAAGAGCTTCGCAACGCCTGCCGAAGCCTGCGCGCCACAGCAGCAACGATGTGCAAGCCGCATCCAAGGACCCACTAGGGGTCGACCAACCAACAGTGACGCGCCGAGCAAGCGCAAAGGCGTGCCGCAACTTTGGAGCAACCGACGACGCCGCGCAGCGCTCGGCGGCAGTCGCCGAGATACAGTTTGAGTTGGCTTTAGGCCAGGTGCTTCAGTCTCAAGCACGAGCGTTCACAACACACCAAACCGAACCACACATCTTTCTGTGCAAGTTGGGAACTCGTGGCAGTTATACTCGCAGCAGCGACCAAGTGCTCTCACACGACGTTGTGCACGAAATCTGCCACATCTTGTCCGGTGAGTGCGGCGGGTCCAAACACGTGCTCTTTCAGTGCTCGATGGCGCTTGACGAAGGGGTTACAGAATATTTCGCGCAGCAGGTCTGCCATCACCTCAATGTTCCGATCGTCGACGGAGACGGCGAGGACTCACAGGACGCATCGTATGAGCGTCCAACGGCGTTTATTAGGTGGCTTTGCCGGGGCGTGCTCGACAATTCAGGCACGGCCCAAGAGGTGTGTGCGGGCATCAACACGGAGGTATTTTTGGGGATGGAGCAAGCTTGGTACGCCGCAAAGTTCGGCGGCCACCAAACCATTAGGAGCAGCATTGACACCGTGGTGTCCATTCTGTCGACGTCACTTGCAGCACAGTTCACAGCGGCGCAGTCAGCCGCGCTGACGTTACGGCACCGTCTGGCTGCTGTCAAAGACTTTGTCACTCCCAGCGATGAGGCCGCTCGTGCAGCCGAGCACTTTCTGACATCGCTAGGCCAGTTCCATGCGGTGCCGGGCACAGACACAGTGCGTGGTATGTCAGTAGAGGGGCTTGTGTCGGATTACCGGGCTCCGTCTTGCGCGGTGATATTTCCTGTGGTGCGGCGCGCATTTCGAGCTTTTGTGGACGCGCTGGAATCCGGAGCGGAGGCAGAAGTTTCAGACAGCGACTCCGTTCTTGTCGCGCAGGGAGGCTCGCAATCCCAAAGAACGACGCCTCAAAACGAACCGTCTTTTCAAAGTGCTGCTCGCGCTCTCAGCGCTAGACTTGCATTTCTGAACGCGCGCAAACCACCGCCCCCGTCAGCACAGGAGATATGGACCAAAGCTGTTCACCGGTTGCAAATGTTGGTCGCGGCGCCTCCGCCGGACTTTGGCCCAGCTGGGCTGGTGTGGTTCAAGCAGCTGGCGCGCCAGGCCGGGCTCTGGATCGATTTGTGACGGCGTCCTAGCAACGGCGAGGTGAATGCACCCGAACTACACAATGACCCGACACATGGACACGCGGACATCAAGCTGTATTTCGCGCAGCGTGAGTGCCGTTCGTACAGTTCAGTAATTATTACAAATATCGCATTGCGGAAACAACCGCGAGCCTGCACCCGCAGTATTAATATCACATTTCCCGCGAGCAACTTAGATGTCCACACAATCTGGCGCATCCCAGTCTTCTTGTAGGTCTTCGATCCCAATATCAATCTCGGCGCCATCATCGTCATCATCTTCTCCGTCTTCATCTTGATCCTGCGCAGACTGTGGAAAGTGCTTGCCTGGATGGAATCCGTCAATAGATAGTTTGCACACAACCCCCTTGAGCCAGCCACAAATGCGCAATGCGCACCGAGCTTGCGCACCAACACTTACCGATGCCCTCAACAATTGCCCGAATGCGTGGGGATGGCAAGTCATAAAACGACCCCGCCGGTGCCTTTTTCACGCCGATCTTGCATAACAACACGTGGGCGGTGGAAGTCAAACACAAGAACGCCACGCACGGGATAACAGCATCACGCTTCGCATGTTATCTCACCTGGCGTGGCTTGACTGATAGCGCCCCGGGATGCAAAATAACCGTATTTCGCTGTGGAAAAATTCGCACACACAAAGTCAACAAAACAGTCACGCACAAACTTTGTGGGTGTCGCTTGGGGTAGAGGTAACGTCCTCGCATCAATTGCTCAACATACCTGCGCACTATAAAATTGCAGGTAGCTCCTTGGTAGCCACGCCACATTCATCCCCTTCTCTTCTAAATTGGTTGCCTGTGTTCGCAACAAGTTTGCTGAGGGTCGCTGTCCCCGCCAAAAGAATGCAACACCACAGGAACGTACCCAGCGTGCGTTGTACACCTCATCCAGCTGTTTGTCGTCTGCAGCAGCAACGTTGGTAGCAAAGACAATGTGCCGGATCCACTCCTACGAACGTCGTCAGTATCCAACACACGGATACGCAGACGCACACAAAACACACACACAAACACAAATTTCACGTTACGTCCTCGACGCGAGCAAGTGTGCGTAGCTTCCGGACAAACCTCGACAAGTTCGAGCGTCGGCTTCGTGTAGTTGAAGAAGATGACACCAGACGAAGCATACCTGGGAGCAAGAAACGAAGTGAGGGATGCGTGGACAGGGAAGTGCAATCGAATACACTCGCAACACACATTGAGTAGCCATCCCATATCGTGTGCTTCCAGAACGGCTTGTTGTTGACTACCCCCAAGTCGATGGGCCGCCGCGTAGGGTCGGTGGCCAGAAGCTCTGGCACTTTTTCGAACTCAAGGTCGCTGTCCATCCACAGCACGGCACCCTTGAGAGTCAACAGCTTGTGCATTATGTAGAGCGGCTTGAACGAATACGTATACTGAAGCAGCCAATCTGTTGCGGTGATGGGGCTCTTTCCGTAGTCCACGATGCCTTTGAGGCTGTCCACCACACTGGAAACGTCAAAGTTATTCGTATCAGCGTCGGACACATGGAAGTGGTCGAGCGAGTGCCTTTAAGTACACATCAGAATGCAGAATCAATCATTAAGGTGCGACAAGAAGTCATTCGAGATCGTTGCGACGCGCGCGTACTTGACTCCAAGAGCATCACAGCTCTGCCGAAGGCGATCGAGGGCTTCAAAATATCGTGGCTGTCCGACAGCAAACGAGATGACGTGGAAGTCCAGATCTTGGCCACCAGCCTGCTGTGTGTCGGCACCGCTGCCTGCGATGGCGGCGGCGAGCGCCACCACGCACGCGAATACAACTGCGTGTAGTCCCATCCTGGCCTCCCAAGCCAGACTCACCGCGCACGACAGTCAATCGCGCGTTGGACCAAAGAGTGACGACAAAAGTTTGCGGAAAACGAACGCTTCCGGGTTTCCTGCGATCGATCGGCGTTTAGGAACTACAACAATCCTGGCCCCCGAGGCAACACCACTTCAGCACACATGCCGGAAACTCTCGGAGCCATTGCCTTCAGGAACATATCTGCGAACCTCTCTGCGAACGGACAAAGCGACGACAGCCAATGACGACAGCAAAATCGTGGCAGCGCGCAAAGTACGGCAACTCGCCGACGACCATGTTGATGCCGCTGCCGTCGCCACCACCGCCACCATAATCACCACCACCAACGACCGCCGACAAGAAACGACGACGACGACAAACGAACGACGACAAACGACGACAAACGAC
>ENA-OWNT01004195-OWNT01004195.1-seawater-metagenome-genome-assembly--contig:-NODE-4195-length-12859-cov-3.498201_pt1 | contig 12859 bp, 6 predicted proteins | sample MGYA00238136_ERZ651165 | MGnify/ENA primary metagenome ERZ651165 (study PRJEB26861, sample SAMN08777766) | seawater metagenome | isolation source: coastal seawater | place: USA: Florida | collected... | reverse complement strand
GTGTGCTTTGGGGTTCGACGTTTGAAGTTCGCTGAGAACGTCGCCGCCGCCATCCTCGTCTTCTTCGTCGTCCTCGTCCTCTTCATCTTCTCCTTCATCTGTAATGTCAGGGAGCGGTCCGTCGCGCCCTTCAGCGAGCAGCGGCGATGGCGCGGTTTGTGCCCTTATGTCGGGCTCCGCGCTTGCCTGCGAAGCAGGTTGTGCTGCGCTGCTGGTCACGGACCCATCGGCTCCGGCCGTTGCCTCCAGCTCTCGTAGCTTGCGGGCACGGTATTGTACTATCTCGAAGAGCCGCTTGTTTTCCTTGTCGGACAGGCCGTAGTCGAAGCCTAGTTCTTCCACTTTGTCCAGGAACCCACCTTCGCCCTCATACTTGGTGAGATACAAGGGAACGCCTGCGGCGTCGACCTGTGGCTCGCCGTTTTCCTCGTCTGAGGAGTCCTCTTCGAGGATCCAGTTCTGAAGTTCCATCGCCACTTCTAACAAGTCGGCATCGTTGAGCTCCCTTTTCAGTTGGAAGTAAAATGATGCCAGGTCGACGGTGTCGCGGTCCTTCGTATCAGGGCCGAAACCGACCAACGCGGCGAGGAGTTGCTGCGTTTGTTCTGTGCTCAACTCGCTGCCCAGCCCCGTTTTCTGGAACACGGTCTGCAGGAAAGCGTCTGCGGGTAGTTTCTCCTGGCCGCCGAAAGAGACGAAGATCAACTCCTGGGGCGAGTGTCCTTCGTGACTCTCGCGGAGCTCCTCGAGTTCGTCCACGTACGACTGTCGCACCTCGATTTTGGTAAGCACCACGGCATTGGGGTCCCGGCCTATGCCAATGTCAGCGTTGCTGAGCTCCGTACCCCCTCTGGCCGTCGGAGATGAGACTGGAGACGCATCCGGGGACGACCGTTGCTCCTGCTCGACTGCCTCGTCTTGCTGTGGCTGTGGCTGCTGCTCCGCACCCTCCACATCCGACGCACCCGGCGCACCCTGCTGCGGCTGCTGGTTCGCCCCGTTCGCCCCGTCGACGGACTCGACGGCGCCCATGACGCCGAGGTCTGGAGGCTGTGCGGCGACGACTCCTGCGCGGCGGTACGGCGCTCGGGGCCGTTGCTGGAGGTGATTTCTCCCTCCGCTCGTTCGTTGTCTCTGGGCAAGTGCTCAGTTGTTGCACGACATGCCTGCCGCCGGTGCCAGTCCACCAACAAAACCAAAAAAATGTGGGCCACGGCGCCACGGCGCCACGACACGGGAACGACGGCGGGAGGAAACAACCGAACAAAGCAAAGAGCAGCACGGCACACCCAACAGCGCAAGCGCAAGCACGGAAACAACAACAGCAAACAGAAACAAAAAGCAGAAACAGAAACAAAACCGCAAAGCACAATAACTCGCACAGCCACTCTGAACGGGTCGGCACTGCGTGTCGCTCATGTCTGCTGGACTCCACACAATCTCAACCACCACGACCTCACAGCTCGAGCTCGATGCGACCACCTCGACCCGGTTCCACTTCGAAAGAGGAGGGCAGATGTGGTTAGAACAGAACAACGGGTTGATCAACCAGTCTCGTCCGCCAGCCGGCGAAAGAATAGCTAACGATTGCAAGAAAGGCATACGAAGGAAGGAAGGAAGGAACGGAGGAACGAAAGCACGGAGGAAGGAACGGAGGAAGGAACGAACGAATGAACAAATGAAGGAAGGAACGAAGGAAGGAAGGAAGGAAGGAAGGAACCGAACGAACGAACGCTGACGAAGTCGTTAGCAACCAACCATGCATCCATCCATCCATCGATCGATTGTCGACCGATTGATCGTCGATCGATTGTCGTCGGTCGAGTCAGCGAACTCGCTCACTTCACTTCACTTCACTTCACTTCACTTCACTCATTCACTCCGTGGACGGACGGACGGACGGACGGACTGTCCACAAGTAAGTGACTGTGAGTGAGTGAGTGACTGTGAGTGAGTGAGTGAGAGTCAGTTAGTCAGTCAGTCAGTCAGTGCGTCGGCAGTCAGTCAGTCAGTCACTCACTCACAGTCACTCACTCACAGTCACTCACTCACTCAGTGAATTCATTCGTTCGTTCGTTCGTTCGTTCGTTCGTTGACTCATCATCGTCCATTTATTTCGTCATTGTCGTCATTGTTATCTACTTTCAGGACATTCCCATATTCCACTCATTACCTTCACTCATTATCTACACATTCCCAGTTGTAGATACATACATACACACCGCACACTTCGCGCTCTCTCGCTCTCTCTTTCACTGTGAGTGACTGTCAGTGAGTGACTGTGAGTGGGTGCTAGACTCAACCTCAGAACCTTTAATTTCCTTGTCAAAAACTTGCATAGCGCTTCAAATGTACTTTTGGAAGATACTGAGTGGTGTGAAAGTGAGTGAAGTAGAGCTGAGAGTGGACGGAGATTGAGGTCGAGAGATTACGAGAAGGGGAGTAGTGCAAGTTACTGACAAGGAAGGAAGGAAGGAAGACGCAGTGGAGTGCAGTGCAGTGGCCCAGTGAGTGAGTGAGTGAGTGAGTGAGAGATCGTTCGGTCACTCACAGTCACTCACTCGCAGTCACTCACCGGCGGTCACTCACTCACAGGCACTCATTGGCGGTCACTCACTCTCTCACCGTCGATCGTCGTTCGTCGTTCGTCGTTCGTCGTTCGTTGTTCTGTCGAAGTTCGTTCTTTCGTTTGTTTGTTTGTTCGTTCGTTCGTTCGTTCGTTCGTTCGTTCGTTCGTTCGTTCGTTCGTTCGTTCTTTCGTTCGTTTGTTCGTTTGTTTGTTGTCGACTGCGAACTGCGGAGTGCGAACTGCGAATGAATGGCAACGACGTCGTTGTGGCGTTCGTTCGTTCGCTCGCTCGCTCGCTCGCTCGTTCGTTCTTTCTTTCGTTCGTTCGCAGTGTTCTCGGTGGAGTTCATTGTTCGTTCGTTGTGTTCGTTGAGTTCGATGTATTCCCCCTTTTGTCCTTTCGTTTGTTGGGGCATTGGTTGGTTGTGTGTGTGTGTGTGTGTGTGTGTGTGTGTGTGTGTGTGTGTGCTTTGCTGGCGAGGTGTTGTGGCCTTTCGCTTTGTGTTTGTTGTGTCTTGTCGCCTGTGCGTTCGTGCGTGCGTGCGCGCGTGCGTGTTCGTTGGTGTCGTTCGTTGATTATCGGTCGGAGTGAGTGAACCAACAGCTATGAGCAGGCCCTGCCAAGGAGCGGATCCGGCAAGCGCGACGCGTGCATCGGAAGAGGGTGGAGTTGGGAAGGTGCAGCGCCGCCGTGAAGCACTCAAATTCATCTGCGTGCTCCTGTGTTTTGCGCGTCGTGGTCTTTCTCTCTCTGCTTTTTTGCTTCCTTTTTCTGTGCTCGTGCGGTTTGTTGTTTGTTGGCTGTGGCTGGCTGTGGCTGTTTTCTTTTTGTGCTCGGTGGCGTGTCAGTCAGCTCCAGTCCCTTCTTTGTTCGCCAAGAGTCCGTGGCCGCTACAAGTCTGACCTTAAACCAGAGCTCGGCCCCGACGGGAGTCATCGCGAGCCTCCAGGATGCCAGAACAACGCACTAAGCACGTACGTAGTCGTGAATTGGGTTTGCCTGTCGCGGGGCTGTTCTTGTGGGCGTTCCACGACTGCCTGCGTGCCATTGCTCGCCTTCCGAACCGTTGCACCCGCACCCACGTTATCATCGCTCACAATGCCGAATCTGTTTGTGTTGTTAACGTGCCCACTTCACACAGCGCTTCGAAGCCCAGCCAGATTTCGAGCAGGACCCCAAGACTAAGCGCACCATCTACGACAAGTCTGATGCCAAACAATATTTTAGGACACAGGATGCAGTACGTTCAACGTTGCCGTGTTGTGTCGCGTTGTGTTGACCGTGGGCGCTGTGCTGACGCTCCGTTTTGTGTGCGTGTTTTGGCTGCTGTTTGCGTGCCTACTCTGCACTGCGCTGCGTGAATCGCCTGATCTGCTGTGTTGTCGATGGATCGGTAACAATAGCGCCTCCGCGAGAAATGGGTCGACGTTGCTCAAGCCAAAATCTTGCAGGAGCGAATTACAGAGTGCTACTTGCGGGAGAGCGTCAACCACCTCGAAGCCTGCAAGCCGTTGGTGAAGCAATACTTCTCGCTGATCCAGCAGCCCACATTCGGAATCCGCAAGCAGGGTGGCGCGCCGCACCTGGAGAAGGACACATGGTCTGCCCGCTTCCGGGGTTAATTTAAATGTTCAATTGAGCACACACGCACGCACGCGCGTGCAAGGCGACCGCGGCCACGACCACATTGACTTGCTCCAGTCAGTGCGCTGTGGTTGTGTCGCGGGCGTATCTTGACGGATGTTTTAAATGAGCTATTTTGTCTATATCTACGATCTTCGACGCAGCGAAAAGTCGCTGGCTGTACCTGGCGATGGTTCGGACTCTTTGTCATCCGGTTAATCTCGCCACTTAATGAAGACGTCGTCGGTGCGGAATCGCTGAGTCACCGTGCACTCCTCCAACGGAGTCCGGTCCCCCATGCGGTACGCCTCTAATCCAGCCTGCGCGATCATGGCGCCGTTGTCGATGCAATACCTGGAGGTTCAAGCGCGAAACGTGAACACGAAACAGAGCACACTCAGCGCAAGGTCATGACTTTTCACAGCTTGGCATTCTAGGCCAAGACAACACGCACCTCTGGTCCATCGCGCAGAGCGAGCCGCCTCGTGCCTCCACCATCACGCGCATCATTTCCTGCAGCCGCTTGTTACACGCGACGCCTCCGACGATCAACACCTCCGACCGCTCACAGTGCGACAGCGCACGCTCTGTGATCTCCACGAGCATGGCGAAGAGCGTCTCCTGCAAGGAGAAGCACAGGTCGGCCTTCGTGCACTGACCTTTCGCCAACATCTCCTTGGCCTTCTTTTCTATTTGGGTGAGAATGCCAGAGAAGGACACGTCCATTCCCTTCACAACGTACGGCAGCTCTATGTACTGCTTGCCGTCTTTGGCGCATTGCTCGATGTTGTACCCCGGGCTGGGGTCGTTCGGCAGTCCAATCGCGCGAGCGAAGCGATCTAGGCAGTTGCCGATAGCAATGTCGATCGTCTCCCCGAATATCCGGTATCGATTGCGGTAGTACGAGATCACCTGGGTGTTTCCGCCACTTACGTAGAGCACCACGGGGTCGTCGCTCTTGCACACTGCTCGCCCCATCTCGATGTGGCCCACACAGTGGTTCACAGCTATCATGGGGACGTTCCAAATCTGAGAGAGCATGCGTGCGCACATAGCGCACGAGACGAGCGGCCCACCCATCCCGGGACCTTTCGTGTATGCAATGGCGTTGATCTTTGCAGGAGGCACCTTGGTGTCGTCTAGAACCCTGCGGACCATGGCAACGATGTACTTTTGATGGTGCAGCGCGGTGTCTTTGGGCCGGAAACCTTCGCCGGGTGGCGTGATGTACGTCTTGCGCGGGTTGGAGAGGATGCGCGTCTCTCCGTCGCGGTACTGGATGAGGCCTACGCCCACCTTGTTGGCACTGCCCTCGATTCCCAGGATCACAGGACCGGCACCATCAACAAAGGCGTCGCCCCCGTCCATCTGGAACCTGCGGTGTTGTTGTTGGTGGCGTGTGCACGCGCGCGCGCGCGCGTTCGTGGGATCTGCTGCTGTCCGAAGGTCGTTTTCGTTGGTCCTTGTGCTATTTTTCGTCGTTCAATTTAAATCTGCTGCAGTGTTTTCCACGCAACCAGCTGCTGTGTCGATCTCACAAAAGCATGTGCTGTGTGGCGCCACGCAAGTCTGTTGCTTCAATCACACACACACAATCAACAAGTAGTGGTTCCCGAGCATGTGGCAGTGGTGGTGTGGTGCGTCGGTGGCCCGGACAATCAATCAATCACTCAATCCATCCGCCAATCATTGCCGTTGGTAGTCTGTTATTATCTCACTCTCGAGTAGTCGTTCAGTCACACAACAACGTACACTGCATATACACAGCATGATTGCGTGCGCGTGCGCGTGTGCGTCCGCGTATGCTACGCTGCCACATACATCCAGCCAGACTGTCGTTCGCAGCATACAAACCATGGCGTACACGACAAACACACAACACGCATACATCTCGGGATCTCGGCCTGCCTGCTTCTCGGCCTGCCTGCTTCTTGGTCGCTCGCTTCTTGGTCGCTCGCTTCTTGGTCGCTCGCTTCTTGGTCTCTTGCTTGCTTGTTGGAGTGACACAAAACCAAACGAAGAAGAAGACGACGACGAACGAACGATGACGAACGATGACGACGACGACGACGACGACGACGACGACGACGACGACGACGACGGCGGCGGCGACGACGACGACGACGACGGCGACGACGACGACGACGACGACGACAATGACGACGACGACGACGACGATGACGATGACGGCGACGACGACGACGATGATGACGACGACGACGACGACTGTGTCCCGACCCCTGCGACGGGCATTCGCTACCAGTACGCGCAGGCCGTCACGGTCAACAGCGAGCGCGGCCTGAAGTCCAACATCCTCGCCACGATGGACGACCTGGACGACGAGTCCACCCTGGTCGTCGCCTGCGCCGACCTGAGCTGCAGCGGTGACGGGCCCGACGAAGCGGTCCTCCCCGACCCCACCTGCACCGACGACGACAGCGGCTCCACGCCGATCGGGCTGTGCGGTGAGGTCACCGAGGGGGAGAACGGCGACACGGTCATCGTGACCATCGGCTGCGCCGAACCGGGCGAGCCCATCCTGTTCCTGGTCGGGCCCGCCCGTGAGACGGGCCCCTGCCCCACCAAGGATGCCGGCCTCTATGTCGGCCAAGAAGAGTCCGAGCCGGTCGGCGTCGTCGAAGCCGACGAGAACGGCGAAGCCACCATCGAGATCCCGGTGGACGACCCGGACACGGTGGACACCGTGGTCGGCCTCGTGCCCACCGGAGACGGTGGAGAGCGGTCCGAGCCCCTGCCCCTGGCCGTGCCGCCCTGTGGCAACGGCGAGCTCCAGCCCGAGCTCGACGAAGCCTGCGACGACGGCAACCGCAAGAGCGGCGACGGCTGCAGCTGGGACTGTCAGGTCGAGTTCTGCGGCGACGACATCCGGCAGAAGCCCGCCGGGGAGCAGTGTGACGACGGCAACAACGTCGACAACGACGGCTGCAGCGCCGACTGTCAGCACGAACGCTGCGGCGACGGCGTGCTCCAGGAAGACGAGGAGTGCGATGACGGCAACCGCGCTGGGGGCGACGGGTGCGACTACGCCTGCGACATCGAGTACTGCGGCGACGGCGTCGTCTCCTACTGGGAGGAGTGCGACGACGGCAACGCCGACGGCAACGACGGCTGCTCCGAGCAGTGCCTGGTCGAGTTCTGCGGCGACGGCATCAAGCAGACCGGCCTCGGTGAGACCTGCGACGACGGCAACCACATCGACTTCGACGGCTGCCGCGCCGACTGCATCTTCGAGAAGTGCGGCGACGGCATCTTGCAGCCCGACGAGGAGTGCGACGACGGCAACCTGAAGAGCGAGGACGGCTGCTCTGCGGTCTGCCTGCTGGAGTTCTGCGGCGACAACGTGCGGCAGCGACGCCTCGGCGAGAGCTGCGACGATGGCAACCATGTGGACTTCGACGGCTGCCGCGCCGACTGCATCCGTGAGCGCTGCGGCGACGGCATCCTCCAGCCGGTCGAGGAGTGCGACGACGGCGGCCGAGCCAACAACGACGGCTGCTCCACGCTGTGTCGCGTCGAGTTCTGCGGCGACGACGTGCGCCAGGAGAACGAAGGCTGCGACGACGGCAACAACGACGATGACGATGGCTGCAACGCCGTCTGTGAGCGTGAGTTCTGCGGCGATGGCGTCACCCAGCTCGACGAGGAGTGTGACGACGGGGGCACCGAGAACGACGACGGTTGCTCCTCGCAGTGCCTGGTCGAGTTCTGCGGGGACGGTGTGCAGCAGGTCGGCGAGGCCTGCGACGGCGGCCCAGGATGCTCCGACAGCTGCGAGCAGACCATCACCGAGGTGGTGGCCGGCGGGGACCACAGCTGCAGTCTCGACATCTACGACCAGCTCTACTGCTGGGGCAACGACCGCAACGGGCAGGCCACCCCGCCCACCGAAGGCAGCTTCGGCCTGGTCGCGGCCGGCACCTACCACACCTGCGCGCTGGACGACCTCGGCCTCGCCCACTGCTGGGGCCGGGACAGCCATGGCCAAGCTACCCCGCCGGGAACGGCTTTCGTGGCGCTGGCGACCGGCGGGTACCACAGCTGCGGGCTCACCGTCGATGGCCTGCTCGAGTGCTGGGGACGGGATGACTTCGGCCAGGCCACGCCGCCGTCGGGGACCTACCAGCACGTGGCCGCGGACTCTCTCCACACCTGCGCGGTGCGTACGGATGGCGAGATGGTCTGCTTCGGCCGCGACAGCTTCGGACAGGCCAGCCCCCCGAGCGGCCACAGCTTCCAGGCGGCGGCCCCCGGCACGAACCACAGCTGTGGCCTGACCACGGCCGGCGAGGTCGTGTGCTGGGGCAGCGACCTCTACGGACGCGCGACCCCTGCCGAGGGCAGCCACTTCGTCTCAGTCTCGTCCGGCTACGTCCACAGTTGCGCGCTGACCACCGCAGGGGATGTCGTCTGCTGGGGCTCCGACAGCCACGGCCAGCTGAGCGCCCCGGACACCGCCTTCCGCACCCTGAGCGTCGGCGGTCGGCACACCTGCGGCATGACCACCGCCGGCGATGTCAGCTGCTGGGGAGACAACGCGCACCATCAGTGCGAGCCGTTCCCCGTCAGCGACTGACTCGGTACGGCCCCGCCGCTCAGTGGCGGAAGTGACGAACGCCGGTGAACACCATGGTGGCGCCGGCTTCGTCGATCGCCGCGAGGACTTCGTCGTCGCGGATGCTTCCGCCGGGCTGGACGAAGGCCGTCACCCCGGCCTCCAGGGCCGCCTTCACGCCGTCTGCGAAGGGGAAGAAGGCGTCGCTGGCGAGGGCGCAGCCGGCGGTGGGCTCGGTGGCCTTGCGCACGGCGAGCTTCACCGAGTCCACCCGGCTCATCTGCCCGGCGCCGACACCGTTCAGGGCGGCGCCGTCGGCCGTGCTCCGCGCCAGCACGATGGCGTTGGACTTCACGTGGCGGCAGGCCGCCCATGCGAAGCGAAGCGCGCGCTCCTCATCGTCCGTCGGCGGACGCTGGCTCGCTACCTTCCACTGGATCGGTGCGCCGAGGTCCCAGTCCTGAAGGAGCCAGCCCCCCTGAACCCGCCGTGCGTCCCGCCCCGGAGGCACGCCGTCGGCCCAGTCCGCGGGAAGCTCGAGCACGCGAAGCTTCTGGCGTGGCGCCAGCTTCTCCAGCGCCTCCGCGCTGAAGCCCGGGGCGGCGAGCACCTCGAAGAAGGTGCGGGACTGGCGGACGGCCTTCACCGTGTCGCCGTCGACGGGGCGGTTGAACGCGAGGATGCCTCCGAAGGCCGACACCGGGTCGCCCGCGAGCGCCTGACGGAAGGCCTCCGGGAGGTGCGGGGCCGTGGCCAGGCCGCAGGGGTTCATGTGCTTCACCACGACCGCCGCCGGGTCGGCCTGATCGAACACCGCACGGAGGGCGCCATCGAGGTCGGCCAGGTTGTTGAAGGACAGTTCCTTGCCTTGGTGCTGAACCGCACGAGCGAGGCTCCGCCCGTGCGTAGAAGCGTCGGCGTAGAAGGCCGCGGCCTGGTGCGGGTTCTCGCCGTAGCGACAGTCCTGCATCTTCCGGAGGCCGATGCTGGTCTCCGGAGCGAAGCTGTCGTCGTCGTCGGCCCGAGCCAGCCAGTCGGCGATGACCGCGTCGTAGCGGGCCGTGTGGCGAAAGGCCTTCCGGGCCAGGCTGCGCCGGAGGGCCGCGCTGCCGCCCTGGGCCAGGTCGTCGGCCACGGCGTCGTAGTCGGTGGGGTCTACCACCACGGTGACGTGGGCGTGGTTCTTGGCCGCCGCGCGCACCATCGTGGGCCCGCCGATGTCGATGGTCTCCACGGCGGTGGGCCGGTCGACCGCTCGCTGCGTGACCTCCTCGAACGGGTAGAGGTTGACGACGACCACGTCGATCATGGGGATGTCGTGCGCCTCGGCTTCCTCGGCATGGGTGACCCGGTCGGCCAGGATGCCCCCGTGGACCCGTGGGTGGAGGGTCTTCAGCCGCCCATTCATGATCTCGGGGTGGCCGGTGTGGGCGGATACGTCGACGACCTCCAGCCCCGCTCCGCGCAGGGTGCGTGCGGTGCCCCCGGTGGACAGCAGCGTGAAGCCGAGGTCGACCAGCCGCGTCGCAAAGGGGGCGAGGTCGGACTTGTCGGAGACGGACAGCAGGGCGTAGCGCGGCACGGGCACCTCGTGTTCGGCGGGACCCAGGCACCGACTGCGCCTGGCGGGCCACCTATCGCGGGGGGGCCGGCTTGGACAGCGGGCGCCAGTACATCACCCGCACCCGATGGGGGCCGTCGACGTAGCCTTCGAGCAAGACGGTCTCGCCGATGTGCTCGCGCAGGGTGCGGGCCGCACCGTCGTCGACCCAGTAGAACGCGCCAGAGTTGCGGTCGGCGACGCCGATCTGGGCACCCATGACCTTCACCGGGCCGACCCACACGGGCATGCCGTGGAGGCCGGACACGACCTGCCAGTCGGTCACCCGGACGGCGCCGAAGGCCCGCTGCCCATCGACGACGACCTCGTGGCCATCGAGCTGAGCGAGGGGGGCGCTGTCGGGTGTGGTGACCAGGCGGTAGGTGGTGCCCTCTCGCGTCTCCACCGTGGGGCCGCCCGGCGTGGGCCGAGCGAGGCCGGCCACCTTGATGGCACAACCGGGTGCGAACGCCAGCGCGGCTACCAGCAGGACGCCTCGGACCCGGGCGAAAGCAGAGGGGGCCATGGGGCTCCGTAGAGGGGTACAACGTGGTCTACTAACGTCAGCGGGGGCAGTCGGCCTGGCCCCGGCGGAGTTCGTCGGCATGATGCTGCTGCCCAAGAAAGTCGGTTCTTTCACCCTGATGCGCAAGCTCGGGGTGGATGCCATGACCGAGCGATACGTCGCCATCCTGGACGAGCCGGCGGGCAAGCAGATCGTCGCGCGACGGGTCCACTCCGCAGTGAGTGCCGATCCCAACCTGGTCTTTCGCCTGCGGGCCCGGGTGGCCGACCTCCAAGGGGTGCGTCACCCCACGGTGGTGCCCATCATCGACCTCGTCGAGGCCGATGGCGACCTCTACATCCTGGAAGACTGGGTCGACGCCGTCGACCTGGGCACCGTGCTGGCGCACTGCAAGGAGCACGGCCCCCTCCCCCACAACGTCTTCCTCGACCTCGCCACCCAGCTCTGCAACGCGCTGGAGGCCCTCCACGGGCGCCCGGGGGGGCACACCGGCATCGACTACGTGCTCCACCAGGCCCTGTGCCCCGAGGCGGTGCTCGTCACGGCCCAGGGGAAGGTCCGCCTGGCGCAGCTGGGGCTCATCCACAGCCCCACCGCAGTGCCTCAGGCGGCGCAGAACGCCTCGTATCATCAGATCGAGTACCTCTCTCCAGAGCAGACCCACCCCGACCAGCTCCAGAGCCCCCCGTCCGACATCTTCGCGCTGGGCTCGCTCCTCTATGAACTCATCACCTTGAAGCCCGCCTTCAAGGCCGCCTCCAACCTGCAGACCATCCACCGCATCCGCCGGGCGGAAATCACCACGCAGCTGCTCGAGGTCAAGGAAATCCTTCCGGGGCTCGACCGCGTCCTCTACCGAGCCCTGGCGCTGAATCCACGGCATCGCTACCAGCGCGCCTTCGTCCTGCGAGAAGACCTCCGGGGCCTGATGGCGGGCTACAGCTTCGCCGACATCGAGCACGACACCCGCGTGGCCCTCGCGCCGATGTTCGGGGCCCGGGGCGGCAGCTTCGACGAGGTGGTCGCGCCGGTCGACGCCGACCGCCCACAAGAGAGCACCGCGGCGCTGCTCGAGGCCGCCCGCACCGACGAGAGCACGGGCCCCCACGCCGTGGGCATCACCCCGGATGCCTCCCGCCCAGCCTGGGGCGACCCCGACGACACCACGGCGCTCCGCGGGCGCGTCGACGACACCATGGGCGTGCTCCGGGCCGCGCTGCACGATGGCGAGGCTCTGCCTGCGGCGCCCGAGATGGTCCCCGAGGCCAACACCCCGGTGCCCCAGCCCCTCGATGGCTCTGGTGTGCCCCGTCCCCCGGTGCATCCCGAGCAGACCGGCGACACCGGCCCGCAAGACGGCCTACCCCTCGCGCCGCGGCAGCCCATCACCGAGCCCCCGGTGGCCGAGCCCTTCCGAGCCGCCCCGCTCGGAGGAGTCGAGCACACCGACCCGGTCCCTCTGTCCGCGCTGGTCACCCAGGAGCGGCCGAGCCCCATCGGTCCTCCCCCGTCGTCCATCCCCACGATGGAGCACGACCCCGCCCAGGTGCCCCCGCTCGACCCCGGGCTGGCCAACGCCGACACAGCCATCAAGCCGGGGGTCCCCACGCCCCTCGACCCGGCCCTGGCCAACGCCGACACCGCGATCAAGCCGGGGGCGGCGCCCCCCCTCGACCCCACCCTCGCCGAAGCCGAGACCAACATTCGTGATGGCGCGGCGCCCCTCGATCCGGCCCTGGCGAACGCCGACACCCATGTGCGTCCGGAACACATCCCTCCGATCGATCCCAGCCTGGACCTCGCCCAGACCCACCCGCAGACGGGCCTGGCCGACGCGGCCCCCGCGCCGCACCCCAAACGGAGGCGCGCATGAGTGATTTTGAAGAGGGCCCCGCACGCACCAACCCTTCGGACCTCGATGACGAACAGCGGACCGCCGAGCGCATGGTGGTCAATCGGGAGTTTCA
>ENA-OWNT01004194-OWNT01004194.1-seawater-metagenome-genome-assembly--contig:-NODE-4194-length-12859-cov-3.786418_pt1 | contig 12859 bp, 9 predicted proteins | sample MGYA00238136_ERZ651165 | MGnify/ENA primary metagenome ERZ651165 (study PRJEB26861, sample SAMN08777766) | seawater metagenome | isolation source: coastal seawater | place: USA: Florida | collected... | reverse complement strand
ATCAACAATCAATAACAGCTATGCATTTTGTCCCTTCACGTGGCTTAGGTTGCGGTGGAAACCATCGAAGAGAGAGTCCAACGGATGAGCGCTGTTGAGCAACGCGAAAGACAGGAGGCGCGAGCAAAAGTGGAGAAACAATTCTACGACCAATTCAATTTCCAACCAAAAGTGAATTCCCCTCCACGGTGGGTTCTTTGACCAAGCGAACAGCCCGAAGTGCTGCCCATCGACGGTCCGTGTACTCACATGGCGTGGTCTGAATGCATTGCAGGAACACGAAATCCACGGCTGTGGTCAAGCCAGCTAGTGTGGAGGAGCTGCATAGAAACCAACGTGGACAAGAAATTGTCCAGAAGGCTATTCTTCGGGCGGAGGCGCAATTCGCTCGCAAGCACACTTTCCGCCCGAAAGTGTACAAATCCAAAGTAAGCAAACATGATGCAATCACGATCTTGCGGATATATGGTGACGAGAGCTGTGTTGCCAGGTCCAACCTCGAAGTGCTTTCCAAGTTGACTTGAACAATCCAGCGGAAATAACACGGGCAATCGCAGAGAACGAAAGGATCAAAGAAAGTTACCTTCAAAAGAAACGTCAAGAAATAGAAGTACGCAGGCGACAGCAATGTGCTACCGTCATTGGCACTGTCTCACATCTCTATGCTTGGTTTTGGCAGGAGCAAGAGGTGGCTCCGTGTACCTTCCAGCCAGTGATCCCGGAACTTCCACGGTCTTACCATTACTCAACAAAGGTACGTCACGACACACCACACGCGCAAGTCTTGCCGGCTTGTCTTACATGATAGATGATGTGACAATTTGAAGGCAAAACCCATCATTGTTCGAGGTCTGGGAAGGCATCTTGAGTTGCGAGCAATGGCAAAGTCGCAGAAAGAGGAGCAGGCAGCGCGGGAGGAGAAGGTACGCGCGTTGCTGCATGTTTGCTGGAGTCGCCAACAATGCACGATCGCCTCTCACATTTGATCGTCCGGTGTCTTACAACTTGCAGGCGTTTGGAATTCCACAATACAATGCGCTCAAAGATATTCGCGTACCGACCGTACCACGCCCGTTCAACCTGTCGTCAACCACTGCTCGTCGGCAGCAAAAGTACGAACAAGTTGCTGAGGAAGCGCAGGAAAAGCAAATGAAGGTGAGTTCGCCGGCTACGACGTCATGCCAAAGCAGGGCCACATATGTCTTAGCTGCGTGCGAACACTGATGCGTAGGAGTGTACATTTCAGCCCAAAACGAAGACGCGCACTCATCGCGAAATGATTGAAAGAATTTTGCAAGAACAGAGCGAGAATACTCCCGACAATCCAGCCAAAGCAGCGGGTACAACGAACAGACGATCGCGAAACATACAATAAGGACCACGCGGCGACAGTTGGAATTAGTTCACACAGTGCACACATTTTCAAGAGAGAGAGAGAGGCGTTTTGTATTGTGTTACAGCCTTGTTTGATTGAAAATAAAGTGATGATAGATTTTTGAAACAACTTTGAAACAAGAGACAATGGTGCCATGTCGTGGTTTGCAAGATCGAAATCGCAGGATCCACGTTCGAGATGAGCACGGGTGCACTCACCTTACGCGCAGATGCGGTTTGTCATTGCAGCAAATCAGAAAGGCCACTGTGTTGTATGCATGTCTCCATCAAGCTCTACTCAGCTTTGTTGCTTGGCGAGGGTTGACGGAAGTAATCAACTGTGAACTCATTATTCTTTTTTGATCTTCTTGGATCAGACACTGCATCGTGTGCCGCTATCAGGCCCTGGGGCTCGGGGGCTGTCGTCGCCGTCGCAGGTCGGTGCGCGGGCGTTTGGGCTGCTTTTGTCGGTGCAACAGTGCCACATAATGCGGCGATGAATGCCAGAGTTCCAAGAGGTGGCAACAGTCATCTGGACGACCCCAACCGAAGTAAAGAAGTTCATAATGAAGTTGAGAGGGTCTGTTGACTCAATCATGTCCTTGTCTTCCAAGAGATTGACAATCGGATTGCACAGCAGTAACGGCGCTGCGAACAAGCACAGGAGGAATGGCCCATACTGCTTCTGCTTTTGGAACAGCGGCGAGCGCACCAGCATCCAAAAATTGAATGCCAGGAGGATGCCCGTAATCACCAAAGAGACGTAGTGAGCGAAAAGAACGGCGCTTGCTGAGGCTGATGTCCCCACCAAAACACTCAGCAGCACCGGCCAACTTCAGAAGCCGACCATTGCAGGAACGTAGCTGCGAGCACGCCCACACACATACATACCAAAGAGAAAAGCCGGTGACGGTGAGACGGAAATACGACATATTGGTTGGCGCGCAAACAAACAAATTATAGTACAACAATGGTCCCTTACCAGCAAGATATGCACGACTGAGTGCACATGCCACACGTTGCTGTATCACACACGCGCAGAATCTTTTTCACTTCGTCGCTGTCTGGATTAGGGTCCGAAAAATCGAATTCTGGCTGCGCAATGTTTAGCGACTCTGTTTTTGGCGTGGTCGTACGGTTGCCACGCATTCCTGAAGACGTGGATGGAATGAGAAGTTCAGATTCTTGCTCCGAACCGGACGACTGGCTTCTACCACCGTCCGTCGTGGACCCAGACTTGGGGGATGTTCCAGCGGCCGCCGTTCGCTTGGAACGCGGCATCGTTTTATCGCGCGGAAGAAACCAGGGTGCGAATTACACCGCCAGAGTGAAAACCATGAGCAAAGTGACTAATTTTGTGGGAAAGCGTGCAAAGAAGTCGAGCAAGGTTATATCTCTTTCAGGTGTTGAAGCGGGCGAGAGATTTCTCGCGTTGCGGTGCCTTGCATTGGTCCGCTGGCGGCAAATATCTTTATTCGCACTCCGGCGCGGGTTGCGCTGCTGTGAGTGCCGACAGTCGACGATCACCACTCTTCAAGCCACTGTACGGTCAAGGGTTCCACAACGACAACTGACAGACATACATGGACATACATCGACCAAACAAGCCAAACAATAGGGCAACCATCCGAACATCTGCCCCGGCCCACGACAAGCGAATCCAAACCCACTATGCGACCCAGTTCGTTCGTTCGCTCGACAGACAGACAGACAGACAGCGCGCTCGTTCGTGCACAGCTTGCTTCGTTCGAAACCAACTAAATCGAAAGAGGAAAGAAACAGAGACACACCTCGAAAGACAGACAGACAGACAGACAGACAGGTGGGAAGACGAGCGGCGAGAGACAACGACAGACAGGGCGACACACGGACAGACAGACAGACAGACAAACGAACGAACGAACGCACGAACGCACTGTTCGAACAGTTCAAACGAACGAACGAACGAACGAACGAACGAACGAAGGAACGAAGCGACGACGACGACGACGACGACGACGACAAAAATTACTTCATGCTCGCTCGGAGCCTTTTTCCACCCACCCTCACAAAAAATGAGAAAGATTCACAATGTAAAATGTCAATCAAAAATCAATCAGTAATCCCGCAAGAAATCGGCCAAAATGCCAAAATTCATTTACGAATTTTAATTTTATGTTTCCCATTTACCATTACTGTATATTTGATGTATGAGGAGTACTAATATCTATAACATGTCTTAAACGCCTGTTTTCGAATAAGATCACGCAGTCGTGACACACTACAGTAGCTAATCTGTGATTTATTAAAACTACATCTAGAGACTGCACAGGGTTTTCGACAATACGTCCAATTATATCCTTAATCAGGGTTTAGTCTCTTTCACCGCGGTCATGTTCATATAAAACACCAAAATACTGAAAGCGGATACATATCCGTATTTAATTGAAACTTCTTGTTGCATCGGCTGCGCAATCGTCCGATTACATCGTCATTCAGGAATTATTCGTTTTCGCCCCATGAAAAGCAGTATGAAATAGTAAAATACTGAAAATAGATATGTATCGACAGTGGGTGAGTGTGGTGACCGAAGTGGTGTCCGAACCATATATATTCCTGTTTCAGGATATATACCTATTTTTGGATAGTATACCGTTTCACGAAAGGTTTTGTATAACTAGAACAGGCGTAATGTCATATATCTACAATCGCTTTTTGAAAATTCAGGAGTATCTCGTGATATTATATCTATAACCGGGAATAAGGGGGAGCGTGTCACCAGTCAGCCAGTGCATTGTGTGGCTGTGTGAGAGGCAGTGATGCCACGCCAGTCCGAAAATGCCGACCTCCACTCACTCACTCACCGTCAACTGCCACCCACCTAAACCTCCACCACCACCGGCTCTGTATGCGTAGTACAGTACTTTAAAATTGGGAATTGTGAAGAATGTAAAACGGTTGAATACGAAATGTATAGAGAGATAAATGAAAAAATGAGGTTTACTAAATAGATGAACTATCGATTTTGTGGGACGGTGGGCTTTGGACGTTTTTAGGCATTCGCTGTGGAGCTGTTTTCTGTGCATTTCAGCATTCCGTAGATTTTCAGGTTTTCGATTGTCTGAAGATCGATTGTCGATTGTTCATTGTTCAGATTGTTTGTTCGATTGTTCATTGTTCATTGTCAGTTTTTCATTTTTTCAATTTTTCAATTTTTCAGTTTTGCAGAATTTCAAAGAATTTCAGAATTTCAGTTAATTTCATAATTTCAGTTTTGGAACAATGCGAATGCAGCGCCAAAGTGCCAAAGTGAGCATGAAGAATGGGAACGAACGCGCAACCGAACGAATGAATCCACGAATCCATTCATCCACACTGCCCACAAAACCTCAAAACCTCAAAACCTCAAAACCTCAGAAACCTTCTCAAACTCCGCAAACTCCGCAAACTCCGAACACTCCGAAACTGAGTTTTGGAGTTTTGCACTTTGGCCATTCGTTCATTCGTTCATTCCTTCCTTCATTCATTCGTCATCGTTCGTTCGTTCGTTCGTTCCATCGGATGACGGTGAGGAGGCGGTGACCGACGATGCGCGGTGACAACAATGCGCGGTGACACGGTGACGGACGGACGACGCGGTGACGCGGTGACCAACCAAACAACGACGAACACGAACGAACGAACGAACGAACGAACGAACGAACGAACACCAACCAGCAAGCAGGCAAGCAGGCAAGCGAGCAGGCGAGCAAGCGAGCAACGACGACACGACGACCAACGAACGACCAACGCCGTTTGGTTTCTGGTTTCTGGTCTGGTCTGTTTGTTTTGAACTGGTGTGTGGGGAGTGACGTACGCGTCGTCAGTCATACCCGGTCCGGTCTGCATGTCTTGTGTCGTCCCCGCCTTCGCCGCCTTCGCCGCCGTCTACATCGTCTGCGGACTGAGGACTGAGGACTGAGGACTGAGGACTGAGGACTGAGGACTGAGGTCCGTGGACTGTGGACTGTGGACTGTGGACTGGTGAACTGAGGACGGCGGACAGTGCCAGTCGCGTGGTTCTTCACTGGTCCGTGCGACGACAACACGCGCGTGCACGTGCACGTGAACGGTAAAACGAAGATGAACGTGAACACACACCTTCTAGGGAGGTGGGTGGTGTGACGACAGCACGCGCAGACGCGGCAAAGGAAGACGAAGGTGCGTGGTTAAGCGCAATAAGCCCAATCACGGCAGTGGCGTTTGGTGACGTGGCACGTGCGACTACGGGCGAAGCGAAGGAGCGCGAGCAAACGACACACACACACACACACACAAAGAGAGAGAGAGAGAGAGAGAGAGCAGTCCACTACCTTCCTACCCGCAACTTGTGTGGATGTGTGCGTCGGTGCAGGTGTGCCGTTCGGACTCGTGTGTGAATGCAGTGGAGAGCAAGGCCGAAGTGTGTCCGCGATCCACGCTCGCGGGAGAACCTCGGACTGACGCGAACGGTGGTTTCTTCGAATACCTCTCCACGACGCCCACGTCGACCCAATCAACATTCACTTGACTCTTCGCCCAACTCAGTGTGTGTTGTGCAAGGGGCAAAGACATAAAAAGCGATAGACAAAAAGTTTTTTTTTTGTATCGAGAATCAACGACTCATGCTGGCTGCCGAGAAGACGGCTGCAGCCATGCGCGTGCCGCTCCGCGCACCACGCCTCGTGCACGTCTTTGCTTTGGTAGTGTTCTCCGCATTCGTCAACCAAATTACAGCGCAAGAGGGAGCGGTTGTCGCCAGCGACCATTCCTCATGCAACGCCACGGCTCCGTTCTCGAGCGTACTCGGTGGATTCGAGAACACCGCGGCAGCATACTATGCGACCGTTGGAGGCGGCGGCGACAACAACGCGCTTGCTAACTTCACCACAACAGGGGGTGGTCGTGAAAACACCGCGAGCGGTGTGTACGCGACCGTGACTGGTGGATTTTTGAACACTGCAAGCGGCAGCAGCGCATTCATTGGTGGCGGCGGAGCATTCACGACAGTGCAATGGTCCAACGCAACCAACTCGTCCAATTATACTACCTACTGGACCAATATCTCTCACTTTGGCCCCAATGTGGCCGCTGGAGACTACAGCTCCATCCTTGGTGGCCATGCAAACCAGGTTGGAGGCGACTTTGGCGTTGCTGGTGGGGGTACTTGGAACGTGGCGAATGGCTCACTCAGTTCCATTGTCGGTGGTCATCGAAATGTCATCACCGGGTTTGCATCGTTCATCGGCGGAGGAGGGGCCGACTTTACCAATTCGTCATCATTGGACCGTGGCAACCAGGTCACTGGTGCCTGGAGCAGCGTGGTTGGTGGCCAGGGGAACACTGTTGAAGGAAGGTTCACGTCAGTGCTCGGCGGAGTCGACAATGTCGGTGTGGGTAGTTTCGCAGCCGTCAGCGGAGGGTACCTGAACGTGGCCATCGCTAACTACAGCAACGTTGGAGGCGGCCGCGAAAACGTGGTTGCCGCGAATGCTTCTTTTGCGGTAGTAGCTGGTGGACACGGTAATACTGCAGGTGGTGTTTCCTCATTTATTGGAGGTGGAGGGATGTCCATGGATGGCAATTACTCCGACGCGAATATAGCTTCCGGGCCGTTTGCGGCGGTAGTCAGTGGCCAAGGCAACTTTGCCAACGGGTCGGCGTCGATAGTGGCGGCCGGATTGCTAAATAGCGCGCACGGGCACAGCTCATTTGTTGGTGCGGGTTTCGGCAATGTTGCAAGCGGCAGTGCCTCAGTTGTCGTTGGGGGCGGCACTTCTGATGGACTGAACGGCAATGTCGTCCTGGGAGATGGGAGTTGCATTGTCGGAGGCCACAACAACAAGATTGCTACGCATTCGTCATTGTCCACGATTCAAGGTGGATCCCTTCACACAACGCTTGGAGAGTATTCGACGATATCGGGTGGGTACCGGCACTTCATCAGCGACACCTCCGACTATGGTGTTGTCGGCGGAGGCTCCCAGAACACCGTTCACGGTACATACGCGTCCATTGCGGGTGGATTTCTCGGCGTCGCAAATGGGTTCTTTTCATCTGTTTCTGGTGGAATGGCGAATCTTGCATCTGGAATCGGCTCCGCTGTCGGTGGTGGCGGGACGAACACCGCCACTAACTCGTGGAGCCTCATCGCGGGTGGGACCGGAAGTCTGTCCTCAGGGTATGCGTCCACTGTCGCGGGGGGTGACACGAACACTGCGTCTGCGTACTGTTCCACCGTATCTGGCGGAGGATCCAACACCGCCAGCGGGTCGTGGGCCACAGTTGGAGGCGGTAGTGGAAACATTGCCACCGCGGATCATGCCGGAGTTGTTGGTGGTAGTGACAACACCGCCCGTGGCACGTTCGCGTTTGTGGGCAGCGGGAATCGCAACCGTGCGACGGTGTCGTACGCTACCGTCGTCGGAGGCGACAGCAACGAAGCGCTGGCAGATGCTTCAGTGGTAGGTGGTGGGAAACGTAACACTGCTAGTGGGGATGTCTCTTTCGTGGGCGCAGGGGCGGATTGTATCGCCAGTGCGTATGCAGCGTCAATTAGCGGTGGATATCGTAATACCGCTTCCTACGACTACTCGTCGGTGGCCGGCGGGCGATCTAACACTGCGAGCGCTTCGTATGCTGCAGTCAGCGGTGGAATGAACAACGCTGCCAGCGGCGCTTACTCAGCAATCGCCGGTGGCTATTCCAATACCGCATCAGCAGCCTACAGCGCCGCGTTGGGGCAATTTGCTGTAGCTGGTCATGCCAACTCATTCGTCGCTGGATTTAGTGGTAGTGGTGAGGTTTGCCAGAGCCAAGGCGAGGGCACCGTCAACTTCTGCTTTGACGGCGGCCTGTTCGTGAACGGTTACAGATACAACGTCACCGAACAAGTGAACGAGCACAGTGTGCTCTTAACTGATGCAGACAGCAACATCGCAGATCTGCAAGCGCTGACCGCCGTGTTAATTGAAAACAACACACAATTGCAACACACAATTGCATCGTTGAGCACAACAACTACTACTTTGGAAGAAGAGATCAATGATTGTGCTGGCGAAGTTGCTGCTAATGCTGTGACAATTGCAGACCTTCAGGACTCCGTGGCGAACCTCACAGCAACAACTGCATCGCAGGCCGTCACAATTGTGTCTCTGCAAAATCAAATCGACAATTTGGTCTTGAACTTTTCTTCATTTGTTCAAGAAGTTCAATCAATGACGCAAACATCCACATTTGCAAGCAACAGCGATTGTTCAGGCAACGAAGCTGATGGCGATGCTGACCTTGCGCTGCCATGTTCAACTAGCGAACCTGTAATAACAAGACAATCAGAAACTTCCGTCTCAAAAGCTGTTGTGACAACACCAACGACGACGACAACGACGACGACAACGACGACGAAAACAACATTGGCAGCGACGACGACTCTCTCAACGACGACAACGACGACAACGACGACACCTGGTCCTCCGGTGCTGCACACCGTCTCACTGAATTTTCTGTCTGACTCGACGTTGCTGAACCGGTTTGAAGTGATTGTCAACGCAACGACGATCGCTCCCGGGCCGATGCACTACACCTACAAATTGGTAGAAGTTGGATCTGCAGGTGCAAGTTCATTTGGACTGAATAGTGGCGACAGCCCGACTGTGACCTTTGAAGTGCCCAAGACCCGCAGTTACGTTGTTGAAGTTTCCGTCCAAAACTTCGCCAACAGCACTGCTTCACAAACCCCAACTGTCTGTGCCCGTCACAGTGATGCGGGAGTCCGATGCCCCATCGCCGAAGCTGGCGCCTACGGCCAAGAATCTACGTTGTCTGATGTGGTCGATGCGTTGCTCAACTACAATTTTTCTTCGAACGAGTCTGCTGGGACAGTTGCTTTTCTTGTCGGGTTGGACATGTTGAACAATACCTCCGCCAACGACACGAACGTTTCATCGGCTGCTCTCTTGCAAACCTTGTACGACTCGTTCTTCGAAGTCATTGACAATGACGAGGGCGATTCACAACCTGCAGACCAAAGTGTGATTGTGTTGTCTGCTTTTGTGGACGCAGCTGATGGCGAAGAAGGTGCAGATTTGGCGGACGAATTGATTGATGGAATATCAGTGGTTGCCGACGATCTTGTAGAAGATGGCGGAGACGCCGCGACGTTGGGTCTCTACGTTGACACTCTGGATTCCTACGCCTCATCCAATTCCATCGATCTGGATTCCTTGTCGGCTCTCGATGAGGCTGCAGAGTCGGCATGTCTGGCAGACGAAAGCGTGAGTGGAGGCAGTGGAACAGTGTACACAGAGTCAACCTTCGAGCTCTCATGTTCCGCGGCAGGATCTGGCAACGCATCGGCACCGGTCGCTGGTGGTACTTCTGTTGTTATTTCGTCGGGCTCTGCGGATGACGCGGTTGTCTCGGTTGCTACGTGGGATATTGATAACTTGGTCGCCGAAGGTGACAACAACAATGATAACTCGTCAACCGCAGCGACATCGTATCTCTCTAACGTCCAGGGTGTCTCTGTTTCGAGTAACGACGGGCTCTCCAGTGACGATGTCAACGGTGGGTTTCAAATTTACATTGAGCTCATGGCCAACTCCGATGAGCCGTTAAGAAGGAGTATCTCTTGCCGATATTACAGCCAAACCAATGGTACCTGGATAAGTCGTGGTGTGTACCTACGTGGCGTGAATGTCGGCCCCCGTTCGTCGGCGACTCATGACGACAACACCTCCAGCGCCACCGGGATTTTGGCAGAGGCCATATGTGTGTCCACACATCTCACGCTCTTCACGATTACTGACGATGGCGATGCTGCGAAAATTGTAGATCATAAAATTCAGGGATTTGCGTCTCGATTTGACGCCATCTCTGACGTTGACCTATCAGATGGGGACACCAAAGTTAACTACCTTGTTCCTGTCCTGTTTGGAATTGCAACAGGGTTATACATCCTTGTCACTGCTGTTGCTCGCGCAAAACGACGACCAAATGTTGTTCGTGAAGCCAGGCAGCATTTCATTCAAGAAGGGAAACTTTCTCGCCCGAGTGTCATTCGATCCATAGAATACGAAGCCATTCTACGAGGTTGGCTGCTGATGGATCAAGTGACGTCTTTATTGACTTTGGACATTGTCACCACAAATCCGTTCCTTGCACTTTTATTTCGATGGTCTCACGAGCACATCGTGTTCACGCAAGCCGACAAAGCCATTGGATTGTATGCTGGTGTGTTGAGTACATTCCTTGTGCAGGCGTTCTTCTTCGATGCTGGCTCAGTGACCGATGTTGCAGCAAATGAGACGCTGTCAGCTTTAACGCAAGGCTCCTTCGGTAATGCGCTGTTCAACATTTTTGTTGGCGCCGTTTTCGCGAATATTCTTCTTTTCCCGGTGAAATATTTTCTGCCATTCATGATCGCCAACGTCAACAGCTTTAAAACGAACACGGAGATGCCACGCAGTATTGTTCGCCGCCAGCTTGATCGCATCGGTGCGCTGTTCAATTGTGAGTCCAGAAAGAGAGCCAAGGTAGTACCCAGAGCGACTTCATCAAGTGAGGGCACGAAGACACGAAAATCTCGCCATGAAAGACAGTTGAGCCACAAAGAAACCTCAGAGGCTCACGACGACGGTAGTGTCGAGGTCGGGTCAAGCACTGACGTCACAAAAACCCAGAAGGACGACGTCCACGTTGCCATGTACCATGAACGCCAATTAAAGTTTTTTTCGGCTAAAGTGAAGCTCCCGACAAAGCGAACGTTCCGCCGAGGCGCTTGGAGAGACGATAGCCGATGTTTCTGCTGCCGAGTGTATGATGATGCTGATGTTGACGACTTGATGATGCACGTTGACATTGAATCCGGCTACAAACCCGCGCTGAACCACACGGACGTGTCTGCTGCAGTCATCAGTGTGGTCACGAGGTTCCAAAGACAGGTGCGCTTAAGACAACGACAAAGAAGACACTTACGCAGCATCGAATTCAACGCATGGCTACACGAATGCAAACACTGGCGTCGGCACCTCTCGATCATCAACGCAGTGTTTTTGGTCACACTGGCCACATTTACTCTTGCGATTTGTCTCCTCCTTTCGACCGCGTTCACATTTGCCGAATGTGTCCTGTGGGTCGAAGCTGTTGGAAAATCACTCCTCATGCAATTGTTCGTGACAGATCCGATGATCGGAGGTTTGGTCCTAGCGTTCCGTTTACTGGCTACGTGGATACTTCTCAAAACCGATCGACGCAAACACGATGCTCTACGTGAAGCTAGGTGGGAAGCACAGGAAGCAGCACTGGACATTCGTGAAATGCAGGCGCTTGACGAAATGCGTGCTCTGGCCAGAGAATTCGTGCGGCACGCAAAGTCAGGCGACAAACAAGCAGCCATGGAAGCTGTGCATTTACTCGCAGCTTGGTCGCTATTTTGGGACGACGATGGTGCACCAGTCCGGAGCAGCAGAGCGAAACGTGACAAGTCTCTCCTGTCCCTGGACGATCGGGAGGCTGCTCTCGCTCGTCGGCAAGAACGCGTTGTTGATGAAGTCGGGCCACTTGCAGCCGTGTTCGCTCATCATGCGGACCAAGACAACAAATCGGAGGCTATGCAGGCACTCGGGCAGCTGGCAGCTCGTGCGAAGCTTTTGCAGCAATTACGAATGACGATCGAGGAAGAAAGACAGGCCATTAAAGACGAGCGTCGAAGAGCTGCCGAAAGTGAGGGACGCCCGAAGGGTAGGCGGACCGGTACCTTGCGGCAGCGCAGTGAACGCAATCGTGGTGGGTCAAGGGAGGACACACCAAACTCTGGCGTCGAAGCTAAGGTTGTGACAGACGATGACCCGAATTACGAACCCGAGACCATGCATTTAGCAATGCCAAACTTGCAAGCGCTTCGCGAAAGCCAACCACGAGGCGTCGTCGATCGGCCTCATGTGGAACGCAAAACGCGGCAAGAGTTCATGGACCAAGCCGCCGTTGCGTTGCAAATGTTGCGAGCAAAGGCGGAGGGAGAGCAAACTAGCAAGAAGGAAACGGAAACGCAGCGGAAGCGCAAGAAGCGCAAGAGAAAGAAGAGGCGGAAAAAATCTGAATAGTGTGCTCATTATTTATAACTTGTTGATAAAACCGAGGTTACTCCTTTCGCTATCGAATCGGAATCGATATGTGCTCTACAGTATTTAATTAACGTACGGGGCTGTAGTCCGGTAAGATGTGTCTTGGTGCAGGATCATCGCTTGCTAAGTTGATCCCAAACGGCCTTTGCCAACTCGACCAACTTGGAAGTCATCTTCGTCTTTCCGTATTGTTTCTGCAAAGCTTCCAAGAATGGCGCAAATCTGTGGTTTCTCTGTGTCCTGCAATATCACAGTTTTTTTTCCCGCCAAATACGTCAACACACAGAACACAACACACAACAATGCGTTTGAACTTGAATGTACCTGAACAATGCAAGGGCTGATTGATGGAAGCCGGGAAAGTA
>ENA-OWNT01004193-OWNT01004193.1-seawater-metagenome-genome-assembly--contig:-NODE-4193-length-12859-cov-4.606165_pt1 | contig 12859 bp, 9 predicted proteins | sample MGYA00238136_ERZ651165 | MGnify/ENA primary metagenome ERZ651165 (study PRJEB26861, sample SAMN08777766) | seawater metagenome | isolation source: coastal seawater | place: USA: Florida | collected... | reverse complement strand
TAAAGTTCGTCATCAGCGACCATGCCCCTTCCTGAGACTCTCGAGGAGAAACTCCATGACGATCTTAGTGAATGCTTTCCGCACAACATGCAAGAGTTCGAGGATGACTTCGTGCACCCGATCCGTGATGGTTTAGTCAAGTATATCCGCTTCGCTGCGTATACTTCAGACGTGGGCGAAGCATTCCGCCCGGTGTTTCGGCCCATTTTCGTCCGTGCCTGTTACGGTATTTCGATTGGATACGTGGTGGCGGACGTTGCTTATGCTGGCTACAGCGAGAGCCAAATTGCTGCGTCCACCAAAGGAGATGTAATGAAAACCACTTTGCACGCTGGCGTGTTTCAGTTCCTCGCTTCGTTGGCTCTGCCTTTTGTCGCCATCCATAATACTGTCAAGTTCGCAGAACACAAAGTGTTCTACTCACACTCTCGTTGGAGTCCTGGTATTCGTCGTTGGGCTCCGGCGATATGTGGACTCGCAGTCATCCCACTCCTGCCATTATTGGACCATCCAATTGAAACTGGCGTGGATTGGCTGTTCGACCACGCGCAACCACATCGACGAGACGACAACGACGACGACGACGACGACGACCCAGATCCTATTGAGGTGGACGTGTGACCAAGAATCATGCGAGACAATCTACAGTCTTCGCACAAGAATGTTGTGCGCACATTCCGCAGCGCCCAACCGGAATCAAGATACGACGCGGCAGCACTGTCGCAGTCGCAACATTCCACTCTTTGCGCTACTGCACAGCGAGACCATGATAATGGACCGTCTTTTGACTTTTCTAATGTTCTTATAGATTTCTATACACACTGTAAATCAATGCACCTATGTTAGAAAAAATCGTCTTCATCCGACGCCGTCGCGTAGCTCTCGGCGTCGTCGTCGTCCACGAGCTCGTCGAGTAAAATTTCCGCTTGCACAACTGTAGCGTGCCCTGCGTCTACTCCAGCCTCATCAACAGCATCCAGTGCACGCTCCAACAGATACGGCTGCCTTGTAAGCCGGCAAACCTTGACGACTTCACCCAAATGCTGGGTAAGTCCTTCCCGCGAGAGCGTACTTAAATCTACCTTTTTCAATGCGGCCTCTGTGCCGACGCTGGAAGTGTTGTCATCCTCACCGTCGGCCTCACCGTCGGCTTCACCGTCGGCCTCACCGTCGGCCTCACCGTCGGTCTCACCGTTGGCTTCACCGTTGGCCTCACCGACGTCCTCACCGACGTCCTTCTTGACGCCTTCCGTGGCTTCCTCTTCAACGGCGAATTTAGATCGAACTTGTGCAGCAGCTTGCATACTTTCCTGCTTTTCGACTAGATCTTCATCTTCATCACTATCCACAGCAATGTCTGACAGCTCAACAGCATCGTCAGCATAGCCACCACCATCGAGACCAAGTGTGGAGTCGGCCTTTGTTGCAGAGGCTTCTATATCTGCATTGTTGTCTGTAGTGTGGCCACGCGTAACTTTGACGTCATGGTCGCTTGAATGTTGATGTCCAGTATCGGTGGTATTATTTGTGAGGCTGTGCTTTTGCAAACCATTCGAACGAATGGCGTTCAGGTTTTCGTCGGTAGTACTGTCGTGCGAGTCAGTTTCGCTGCTCTCATTGCCAGTGGTACTGGTGTCGTCAGTCCCGTCGGATTCACTTGAGTTGTCAGATGCAGCTTCTTGTGGAATTTCATCATTCTCTTGATTGCCTATGTCGTTTTTGCCATCAAAATAGGTGTCTTCACCCCGGTTGCTTGGCTGCTGCACAGTGTTGCTGGCTGTCATGACTGCAATGGACATTTCTTGCTCCTCTTGCTCAAGGTCGAGTTCGTCAACTAAGTCCTCAGCGTCTAATACGACCTCGTGACTTGGGTCCACTCCTTCATCCACGGCATTTTCAATGGCATCTTCGAGAGCATCCGGGTCCCCATTGGACAACGCCTTGTCGACCGCTCTTCGAAGTTTCTCAAGTGCGCGACACACAACTTGCTTTGTTTTGAGACGCTTTACCATTGTGGCACTTGCATTCAGCAAATCGTCCAAAGTTATGGGGTCGCCGTCAGCCCGGACCAGGGCCGCGTCTGCAGCGAAGCCAACACTTGAATCTCTTCGAGTCTTGAGGAAAGCGATGCACTGCTCCATTTTTGAAGTGTGGTTCGATGATATCTGTTCGTTGTCATCATCAGAGAGTATCCTTTCAGCTTCGACACAGCTTTCGTGAAGCGCTTGCACCAGTGATGTGCCTACTTGTTGTCTCGCGGCAGCGCCTCGCTGCATGCGCTGCAATATCGTCGCGGCCTCACTGTCAGACAAATGTCCTCGGCGGACAGAACGCCGAACATCCTGTGCTGTGGCACGGGTCGGGTCGAGGACTGCCTCAGTGCGGGTTGAAGAACGGCGCTTCAGCTTCGCGGCTGCTTCTGCGGCTGGGCCGCGATACAGCCATGCTTGTGACGTTGCTTTCTGATCCTCATAAAAGCCGACGACAAGTCGAGAACTCGACTGCGTGAGAGCACTCGCAGCCAACTTCTTGCGCTCATGTTTCCGCACATACTCGATGCGTTCGCGTGTCGCCTTCGCTCTTGCAAACGCTTGGACAATGAGCAGCGCATTCGTCATTCGCTGCCTCTTCCGGAGTTTGGCAACTTTACGGCGAGAAAGGCGGATGCGGAAATTTCGCTGCAAAATAATCGCCGCCTGAACACTCGCCTCAACGTTGTACATCTTGGCCGTGCGGGCTTGTACAACTTGTCGTCGCGCGAGCAATGGACGAGCCAAAAAGCACTGGATCGACAAGGCTGCCGTTTCACGGTGAAGTAGCTCCCGTTCCCGCGCCATTTGTTCTCGGGCCAACTTGCCACGCAGAAGTGCTTGGATTGGCACAGCGGCGCGCTGCCGCTGTCTCCTGATGGGGTTGACACGATCGCGAACAGCACGGCCACGCTGCATTGCTTGCAGTTTGGAAGCGGCAGCGGTTTCGCGGCTGAATTGTTGCAAAAGAGCGCGACGCTCTGCTGTAAACTTTCGTGCCAACTGTCCGCGAGCGACGGCTTGAATTTTTTGGACAGCGCTGAGTTCTTCGCCATGCACTTTGTGCCAATGCTCAGAAGCTGCCGCTGCTACTTCGTCACGAATGTGCTCCGCAACCTGATCCATGAACCGCTCGTGTAGGAGATCATGATCATCCGGTCCCGCTCTGAACACCGTGATGGAGACTTGAGAGCCGGTGGCGGTCGACATCGTAGGCAATGGACGAGTGAGGAGATCAATTTGCTTCACCGATGAGACTGGGCGGCCATCAACAGCGTAAATGATGTCACCCACCTTTAGACCCGCGCAGAAGGCCGAGCCGGCGGCGAGAGCGAGAGGGTTGAGCTTGAACTTCATAATTTCAAAAAAGCCCCGTGGCCGCCATCCATAGAGATTCACGCCGTTCGTTTCAAACCCAAATATTGAAGCCCCGAATTTGTCCGGCACAAATTTTGTTGACCTCTCAGAATTGTCACTCAAAACCACCTGGGCCATGTTTGCGAGCACTACTAGCTGCGAACGGTCGATTGTAACGGTGAGCATGTGATCTTTGCCTTGCAGAAACATTGCTCGAGCCTGCAGGTCCAGCAGCGTGTCAGTATCGTCGGCGTCAACGAAGTCGTCCGCGTCCGCGAATGCCATTTCGATAGTCTCTTGCAGTGACCATTCACGATCTATCGGTTCTGGTGATGCCTCTTGGTCCTTCTGAAGAGCAGTCAACTCTTCAAGAGACGGTCGAGCAGAGGCTATCTCAAGATCATTAACACGTGACGGAACGTGCAACGGGTCGAGCCACGGTGTGGCGGAACAATTATGTGGGCGAGCCAACGTTGTGCCGTACATGTCATTTACAACCTCCGTCGCTTCCAACATTTTCTCCATTTTCTCTCGCAAAGTTTCCACGGTTGCAACTACTTCCATCGCAGTGTCGTATTGTTGGGCATGGGAGCCTAATTCCTCGTTCCATGCCAATTGCATAGTTTCAACTAAAACTTTCAATTGACGCTTCGCGGCAGCCATGCTGTCCACATAAGATGTCGTTGCGGCATGGAGGGTATCCTTGTCGGCCTGCGACAGACCTTCAATTGAACTTGGAGGTTCAAAAGTCGCAGTGGAATTGAGCACAAAATACACAGCCGCAACACTGGGCTGTACCACACGACTGCACGCTACATGTAACATCTTCATCCAGCTCATCTCTTCAATGTGGAGAATCGTTGCCTCCATCATCGTCTCCTCGTTGTCTTCAAGTACATCCGTCACATCTTGCAACACTTCCTCCAAACGCTCATGAGAAAACACATCTTGAAACGGGTCAAACTCAGAAGCTGAGATCTCATCCAATTCGCCATCAGCATCAGCAAAAATTTCCGCAAGCTCCGTGACGTTATACTTATTGGCGGCTTCGTGGCATAAATCCTTCTCCAAGTCTTCCATATACTGCTCCAGTGCATCGATTTGGTCCCCCAGAGTGTCAGCTGCGTCTTCAAGTTCTTCAAACGGCATTTCAGGAATATCGCATTCGGCAATGTCGTCGAGCTGGTCCGCATACGCTTTCAAGTACATTAAGTGCCGAATGTGAAGAATGGAGAATTCAACGATGACGAACAACTTTCGAACTGTCGTTTGCACGATGGCAGAATGCAGTTTCTGCCCAAGAATATCAGTTTCATTGCACACATGTTCCAGAGAGTGCCAGAGTTTCGAAAAATCGGAGTCACCTGCTTCACCCTCTTGTTGAGTTGACGGGCTAGGCGCCACCTCAAAACTGTCGAACGTAACGAGTTTGGAGAACAACTCTCGCGCTCTAGGTCCAATTGCCTGAATTTGTTCCTGGAATGGGCCAGCGTTTGAACGAACAGTCTTTAAGAAGTGTGCTGTTTGCAGTGACCATTTCGGGTGCTGCGCTGGGGCAAGGTGCTCAAACAAGTTAACCACATCGAGTGCGGGACCCTGGCTCCAGCTGCAAATGTCCTCCACTTGAGCAAGCCGAGGCGCCCAGTATTCTTTTCGGGCATTAACAGCTCGGCGAAGCATCATTGCACGGGAAGCTGCCTGGATCACATTGAATGTCCTCGCGACGAATGCACGCTTTTCTTCTGCTATACGGCGGTCACGAAAACCGCGTAGACGAGGCTGCAAAACTCTCGCTGCGCGACGCAAAGCTCGGAACTTCAACGTTGCCCGAAAGCAACGCACTGCGGTTTGGACATGGGTCGCAGCCATGTGTTGTCGCGCTAGATGAGCGCGCGCAAAGTTCTGCAAAATACCGATACTTTGGCGCTTGGCCACCTGGCGCCGTGTCAATTCAGCACGTGCAAACCGTTGTATGACCGCAAACTGCGCCACACATGAATGACGGTAACTCAGCTGTGTTTGCGCCAGAAGGGCACGTGCTAAAAGCTGGGACGTCTGCACACTTCCCAAGAAAGCCAATTGGGCCTCGTGTCTGCGGCGCTCTCGTTGCGGATTGCGCACGAATAAATATTTTCCAACAGATTTCTGCCACCGTTGTATAGGGCTCAGCAGCCTGGCTGCCGCTGTATCGATAGTGCCCGATTGTGGCTTTGCATCTTCCGTGGCTTGTGGTCGATCTGCAGGCTCTGCGAAAAGATGCTGCCCGACGTGTGACTGCCAAGTTTCAGCCATGGCCGCACTTCGTTGCCGCATATTTTGGCGCCACAGCGCAAACGCACCATACTTTTCATTGTGGAAGAGTTTGCGCAAAGTTACGGCGACACCACCAGGAATTTCTCGCACAGGACGTTTGTCGGCGTCTTTCCGCTCGGCATGAGTCGCCACCAACACCTTCATTACTGTTTTCACCTTTCCCTTTTTCTTTCTCCTGCGACTAAAGCATCACAGCGTGCATGACAATCAATCCCTGTACCCAACGACAAAGCACGAGACAATACACTTAAGCAACGGTGTACGAACGGTTTGGGCACTGGAGCCGGCTCGTGTCCGGGAATATGGCTCAACCTCGCAATGGCTTTCATTTGTGAGCGTAATGTCACTTTCTTCTTTTTCTTCTTCTTTTTCTTCTTTTTTGTGTTCGTGGCGCCCGGAGATTTGACAGCCGTTGATGTCGGGGATTTGTCATCGATAATATCATCCGAAGAATCCTCGTCGGGAGCCTCCAACTCAGCCTTGTACGCTGCCTGCGCAGCTCGCACAGCAGCTCTCGCCTCCTCCAACCGTTGTTCCTCCTTCTTGCGTTTTGCCTTCCTCTTACGTTTTTCAGAGTTGTCAAGGAAATTGTTGCGGGAGTCGGGTCGCAACACGGCATTCCACAGCCGCTCTTTCTCACTCAGGTCGTCATGAATTATGCGCTCTCGAACAATTGTTCTGAGATCCAATTTATGTGCGTGGCTGACATCTTCTGTGTGCCCCGTGCTAGTTGTTTTCTCTTTCTTTTTCTTTTTCTTTTTCTTTTTTTGCTTTGGTGGCAAAGGTAGTACTTTACCATGCCGGCGCAACTCAGCCTTTGCCCTCGCGACCATTGCTTCGATATCTTCCCGAATTACTTTTTGTTTGAAACTGGCCTCCGCCTGTCGCCAGTCATCAATGCGCGTTGCTAATGCATCAACATCCGAAGACTCTAAACTGGACACTCGAGACTTATGGATGGACGGTAAATCGGGGGCGTGTCCACGACCACTTTGAGTATTGTACGCGCCCTGCACCAGGATCACCTTCTTTTTCTGTCGCTTTTTTCGAGTTAGTTGTTGCGACTCGCTCGGCTGCAATTTGTATCCTTCGGAGCGCGGTGCCCCATCTTCGTCGTCCACCTGCGGCGCGGAAGGCTGCAGGTGATCGGGATCAACAAAGAAAGGATTTTCCTGATTTACAAAAGAGTCTGTGGTGCCTTCATGATGAGAGTGCTGTGACTTTGCTTTCTTGCGACGCTTTTTTGCTTTGCGATGCGCGCGAACTAACTCATTCACAGTGTGTTGTTGAGCTGCTGTTATGGTCTTGGATTTAGCCCCAAAGCTCATCAGCAGCATGACCATATCGGGCTGGTTGGGCGAGCCATAAACTGCAATAGCCATCGCATCGACGCCATCACTCCCGCAGAAGTTCACGTCCATCCCAGTGCAGAGCAATCGCTTCGCGCTCTCGTAGTCATGATTGAGCACGAAGTATCGCAACATACGCCCGGCAGCGGCACCACTTGGCAACGCAATCTTTTGGACTCGGGTGCTCCCTAAAGGTGCGAGCCGTGGCTTCAACTTGCCCACTCGTCTGTGTGCGACTTCCTGATGAAACGGGGTAATACATCTTTGCCCGTGGATAACTTGCAATATTTGGATGTGGCTGAAGCTCTTGGCTTGTGACACACAGATGTCTTCTATCTTTTGCAACGTTTCAACGGAGGGGTTGGCCCCGAGTTGCAACAGTGTCTTGAACAGTTCAATGTCACCATTGATGCCCGCGATGACGAGCGGTGAAGCAGATCGGTGTGCTCCGGACTTACTCTTGAATTTCATATTAACATCGACAGAACCGACTTCAACACAGTGGCGTACTTTGTCGCAATCTCCCTGCATGCATGCTTTCTGGAGTTCGAAAGTCCAGTCACGCCGTCGAGAGGGTGACTTAGATTTCGTGGACGGGGTGTGCACGGATCCGCCGGGGCGGCCGGGGCGCTCGCGCCCCTTAATCTTCGGCAGCATGCCTGCTCTTCCCCTCTTCCAACGGCAACGACTAACAACTAACCCAGAATTACCATGTCGTCCAGCCTGCCGCCGTGCCCGCAGCAGAGCAAGGTGCCGCGAATCGGCCGCTACTCCCCTAGCATTCTGCTGAAACTATTTTGCAACTTTCATGCTTCAAATTTTCCCGCTTCTCGAAAGCTATCACCTTTTCCACTTTTACATTCAACACGGATGAGGCTGCTCCCTGTGTCACCAGAATGACGACGGAAGGCTTTGCTGAACACACCACCAGTTCACATACAGACTTCGCCAAGAATCAGACAGGACGGGAGGAAGGGAGGAAATGCAAGAGTCAGTGGAGTTATGGTTTGGAACAAGCACACAACAGACGACAAACAAAGCCGACGACAGGAGGACACAGCATACGACACACAACCACAAACCACAACGAACAACGACAACAGACAGCAGCACACTGCAACAACCACGATCAACAAACAACGACAACAGCGAACAACCTCCACAACAACGACTACGACTACGACCACGACCATGACGAACAAACAACGAACAACGACGACGAACAACGACAACAACAGTATCAACGAACGACGAACGGCGAACGACGAACGAACGATTCATTGCTTTGATACCCTTACACGAAACAACGAGCCAACGAACCAAAGAACGACGACGACAACAACGACAAACGACGAACGACAAACGACAAACGACAAACGACAAACGACAAAAGACAAACGACGAACGACGACAACGACGAACAACCAACCAACCATCCATCCATCCATCCATCCATCGAACGAACAACGAACCAATCAACCAACCAACTAACCAACCATCGAGCAAACAGCGACGACAACGCTAAAACGATCAACGACGACAACGACGACAACGACGACGACGACAAAGTCTATCCATTGCTTTGATAACTAACGACAACGACAACGACAACGACAACGACGATGCATTGCTTTGATAACGACAACGACAACGACAACGACAACGACAACGACAACGACAACGAACAACGACAACGAACAACGACCAACAACGGACTGACTGACTCTCTGAGTCATCATCTACCTAGCATTGTGAGTTCTGAGTGGGTGAGTGAGTGGGTGAGCGAGAAGGCGTTTCCGTCCACACTCCCACTTACACTCACTCCCACTCACTCACTTGCTCATTGCACTGGCGGCTGGCGGCTGGCTGGCGGCTGGCTGGCGGCTGGCGTGATTGAGTGATTGAGTGATTGATTTTGATTGATTGATTTTCTGATTTTGATTCCTCTCAAAACTGCAAACCTCAAAACCTCAAAACTGTAAACTGCAAACCTCAAAACTGCAAACTGCAAACCTCAAACTGCAAAACTGCAAACCTCAAAACTGCAAACCTCAAACCTCAAACCTCAAAACTGTAAAACTGTAAAAACTGTCGACGACAAACGCAACGCAATGCAACGCAACGCAACGATACGAAGAAGCAACGAAGAAGAAGCAACGCAGCAATGACGAAACGAAGCAACGAAGAAACGACGATGCAACAAACGACGACGACGACGACGACGCAGAACACAGAGAACGAACGGAGAACGGAGAACGGAGAACGGAGGAGAACGATGTGGGCTGTGTGTGGGTTGTGTGTGTGGGCTGTGGCCTGCCACAAAAAATGTGGAGTGCGGAGTGCAAAGTCGACAGTCGACAGTCGACAGTCGACAGTCGACGGTCGACAATCGACGGGTGTTGTGGAACCGCGGTATCCGCACTTTGGTTTTGGTATTTTTGTACACTGTATTTTGGAAGCATGGAGCAACCTTAGTTGGTGGGGACAAGAAAGAAGTCGTTGGCTGCGTCGGTGGTTGTTGCGGCCGTGTTGTCAGTGGGCCAGTCGGCAGTCGTGCCGTCGTGCCGCGTGGTTGCAGCAGGCATGTGGCAGGTTCTGCTGCAAACAGTGTGTGTTTTGCCGAGCGCAATCAACATCCACAGCACGGGCCAAGGTGTGCTGCACGAGCACGGCAGTGGCGACACGGTCGCTGCGAAAAGTTTCTCTTGTTCATTTGTCAGTGGCAAAAACAAAACGCAAGAAAAACGCAATGAATTTGAGAAATTGTTAACATGGCCACGTTGCGAAATGCAGCACTTTGCGCAGCCCGGGCCCGAGCGTATTTGTCAGCCCCGTATCGACGACACTCGTTCGCCTGCTTTTCAGTGGCCAAAGGTGCGCCACGCAGCCTTAGCGAGTCTTCAGGAAATGAATCGCCTGAATCGCAGGACAGTACGGTAAGTGGTGCGACGGAGACCGACGCGGGCGATTCGCACGAGGGTGCCGTCCCAGAAACACAACAGCCTCCGTGGAATGTGTTTTTCACACGTCAGTACTGGCGAGAAGTTCGAGTATTCTTGTACGGAATGCCGAATCCTCCAGAATACAAGGGAGTGAAACTCCAAAACTACAGCATGTCAGAGCATCGGGCGGTGTGGCAGAAAACCTTCCAACAATACGCATCGTCGTGGAAAGGATTCGTAGGTGCGTGCGCTTCGTTCCGCAAGAATCGTTCTCATCGACAGCTGTCATGTGCTTAACCGCGTACATCGCTGTCACAGGTGGAGGAGCTCCTTCTGGTCCCAAAGTGGAAGACATCAAGGTGCGTGCCTCTGCTTCGGAATGTGAAGTTGGCGCGTGATGATGTATGTGATCTTAGGACTCAATGGGACAGCACGTTGAGAAAGTTCGACAGCTTAGCGAAAAGGTCGGGGACCAGATGGAAGAGAATGTTCGGGCCAACATCGAGTACGCCTGGCCTCTTGTAAAGCAGGAATGCGTGGTTTCGTTCTCCATTGTCACTCAAACATTGCTGTTTGCAACAGATACGTACGCTCGAATAAGGACGAAGATATTCAAAATATTAAGGAATTTGCTCAGGTAAATGGTCTCGTCGTGGTATTATTTTTTAGTGCTGATTGAACAAAAGGCTGTTTCTTTTCGTGCAGGATAAAATGGAGACTTATCGAGAGTCTCTTTCAGCGTTTTTGGAAGGGTATCGGGAAGGCAAAGAGGTGTGATTAGTGTGCGGCTCTGTTCGTGCAATGTTTGGGCTCACTGAGCACGGCGAATGTCGCAATCGTCACAGGCACCTCAAAGTGTCGGGGACGTCGACTTCAAACAATACATTGACGAAGCTATCAAGAAAGGACGATCTGTGGCAAGTGAAAGTTTTCGTGAATTCCAAGCGAGTGGGCGAGCCAGGGAGAGTGATGGCTCGAGCGAGAAGTTGGAGAAACCTGGTCAGGCGCCTGAAAACTCTAAGACCGACACGAGTGCTTGATTGAGCGGTAACAGCGACGGCAGCGACAACAGGTGGTAGGATTATATTTAAATCACAGCCTTCCAATGGAACATCAACGCTGCAACTGACCACGTAGAATGTACAATAAATGACGAAAACAGTACGAATTACGTTCTACGCAGATGTTTGTGCTACCGGTGACGCTGCTGAAATCTCTCATGTTCCTCTACGTGAGCTACAAGCTTTACCGGGTCAGCAAATTGTTTGCGGCAGTGCGGACACTGCTGGTTCCTACCGTACACCGCAGGCCTAGCAGCAGGTTTTGGTGCTCGTGCGGGTGCCGGACCGTTCCGCCTTGGTTCAGCATGCTTCTTTTTTGTGGATGACGCCTTCGACGACTTCGATGCGGCTGGTTTCGGCGCGGCTGGTTTGACTCCGAACAAGCGCTGCATGAGGGTTTGCTTCGCTGGCCGCGGTTGCTCCTGTTCTGCGATGCACTGGTGGTGCCGATGAGTTATGCACGACTTTCGCCTACCACCACACACAGGCAAGGCACGGCGGTGTCAACAATCGATCAATTGATGCACACTGATCTGGTTGACCAACGAACCCGCACTTCGGGCACTCGATCGTATTCGACGTTCGCAGTTTTGTGGAGCACCCACGGGATGAGCACGTTGCCTTGTGCACCGCACATACACAGTGTCAGATAAGGCATTCATGACACAAAAACGGCAATCGAATTGCAATAGAAAGCCCCAATCATAGGCTCACCTTGGACTTCTGCTTTTTGCCAGATATGGGTTGGCTGCATTCCGAACGTTCGTGACGGCTCCAGGTTATATTAACGTCCTCATGCTGTCGAATTTTTATTGACTTGTCACAAATTGGGCAAATAATGACCCGCACGTCATTTGACGATCTACCAATTGGGCATCGGTGCGATTCATACACACGGTGCTCTAAACAGAAAATCTTTTTGCAGGCGTCACACTGAAAGGGCAGGAAGTCTTTCAAAGCGCATCCTGTTGCGTCGCAGTGTTTACCGAGATTGTGGAAAGAGGTCATTTCTCGTGAAAACAACTTCCGCCAAAGGCGAAGTCAATGTTACCTCAACTTCCACATAGGTCGCAGAAACGCGCAATTCTTCCAAGTTCGCACGTGATCGAACAAAAAACAGTGTCGCGTACTAATATCGCCGTGCGAATTTGGCCAATGTTTGGCACAGTCGCTGTTGTGCCTGCTAAAGTCGTACGCGTCCACGTAATCGTAGACTTTTCCCCCATTGGTCGCAGACGGCTCCAATTGCGACTGCACTTGTGGTTGGAAGTTAGCAACCCTCAACCAGCAACCGATTAGTTGTGCGTCGTTACAGTTCCAACTCACACAAGAACCTTTCTTTCTGTGTGGTGGACAGCCGGCAAGACCAAACACCATCACCAACACCAACACCAACCCTCGAATACTGCTTTCAAAGTCACACCCCACGCCTCGCCACACTCACGTCATGGCACTCTCGCTCGTCACCGAAAATCGTTATCCACGTTACACACACACACAGCCACAAACACAAACACAAACAAAGAACGTCTGTCCGACTACAACGGTGATGCGGACAACAGCAAGGTTGGCGGTCACGAACGAGAAAGCGGGGCAGGCAATGCCGTCGTCGTCGTCGTCGTTCGTCGTTGGTTGTGGCAAACAGCGAACAGTTGATGGAACAACTGTTTGTTGTTGATGGAGACAGACGCCGATCGAACGTCGTTCGTCGTTGTTCCGTTGTTCGTCGTTCGTCGTTGCAGAAATGTACAATCTTCATCAATCCCAGTTTTACAATACAAAGTACTGCTGTATCCGTACTAGTACTG
>ENA-OWNT01004190-OWNT01004190.1-seawater-metagenome-genome-assembly--contig:-NODE-4190-length-12869-cov-3.860069_pt1 | contig 12869 bp, 9 predicted proteins | sample MGYA00238136_ERZ651165 | MGnify/ENA primary metagenome ERZ651165 (study PRJEB26861, sample SAMN08777766) | seawater metagenome | isolation source: coastal seawater | place: USA: Florida | collected... | reverse complement strand
CCCACGCACCCACGCACCCACCCACCCACATTCATTTCGTATTCCGTGTTCAAGAATTTCGACTGTACCGGGTCGGGTTTGCAAGGACGCTCGCTGGTTCGGTTGATAATGACATGACTCACAAGATCTGAGCACTGGATTGAGTGTGCAACAGAGGGAACATCAGACGAAAGTGCCATCAACGTGTTCAATCATGTGGGGATCAGGCGAACGTCAAGTTGCGGGATCAGGGTTCATGCACTGTACTAATTTGGCTCTCGTGTGCCATATCTTCATCACGTGGCGGAAGATATCACTTCTTCACTTACACACACTAACACTCAATCACTCGAGAAAGATGACTGAATTCCCCGTTAAATGGAAGATAAGTGAATCGATATGAACGTCATATCCACATGCCAGCGCAAATTGCGTGACTCTGCACTCACCGGCCGGCTCCCTCACAGTCACCGTCCTCACCTTCACACTCACGCCCAGTGCTCACTCTGCTGTTCATTCTTCGAAACCGAGCTCTCTCTCACACACGCTCACCACCAGAATTCACAGAATTCAGAATTCAGAATTCAGAATTCAGAATTCAGAATTCAGAATCCAGAATTTAGAATGCTGTTAGTTTTTTGTTTTTTGTTTGGTGTGTTTTGGTGTTTTGTGTTTAGAGTTTTTGAGTTTTTGTGTTTTTGTGTTTTGTGAATTGGATCTGTGATTTCTGAATTCTGTGAATTCGTTCGTGACGGTGATGTGACAGAGAAATTGAAATTGAAAATTGAAAATTGAGAAATTGAGTGGAAATTGGAAGTGACTGAATTGCCTGAATTGACGAATTTCGAATTTCGAATTTTCGAATTCACGAATTCACAATTGACACTGCAAATTGACAGTTTAAAGTTTGAAAGTTTGATGGTGCTGACTGCTGACGAACACTCGAACACTGCTTGCCCGCGTCCTGCATGTGAGACAGAAAATCAAAAATCGGAAAATCGAAAATCAAAATCGAATGAAATAAATTCTGCCTCCCACCCACTCACACTCACTCACTCACTTACTCTCTCACTCACTGAGCGGGCACTTGCCCGCCTGCTGCCGCCTGCCTGCCTGCCTGCCTGCCTGTCTCTGTGGTTGGTTTTGAGTGAGTGAGTGAGCGGGAAGGTAACCACCGCTCACTCACTCACTCACTCACTCACTCACTCACTCACAGCTCCCACTGCTCAGTCAGAGCTCTCTCTCAGCACGTGCCGTGTGTGTGTGACGTGACTTGTCGCGACTGACTGTGCCTGATACGTGGACTGGCTGACTGATTGTGAGTGGCTGTGGGCGAACGAGTGCGCTGACCGTCCGCCGTTCATCCTTCACCAACGCCACACCACAAAGAGAGCCACTGCGCAACAACGACACCCTCCCGCTGCTCTCACTCGTTCACTGCCATGCACTCATAATCAGTCAGTTCGCCAGCACCAACCACCGCAAAACCAAACCATGCCACTACCAACGAACTACGCCTCTCCTCTCCCTCCCTGGCGGTGAGCTGGCGTCGCGCCGCAGTCTGCGACCTGTCGCTCTTGCCCAGTCAGCCCCCTTCGTTCAGTCTGTCAGACTTTCTTCGTTCGTCGTTCCTTCCTTCCTTCCTTCCTTCCTTCCGTGCTTCCTTCCTTCGTCCATTTGTTTGCTGTTCTTCGCTGGCTTGTTGTCGTCAGTCGAGTCTGCTGCAGTCTGGTCGGTGCCTTTCCGTCTTGGTTATGTATGTGATGTGGGCCGCTCCTGCTGTGCATTACGCATGATGAACAACGATGTGTGTGACGTGTGTGCGTGGTGTGACGCGCTGTCATGAAGGTCGTCGTCTGAAGTGCGTCATTAATGTGGGGTTTGAGTGTGCATTGTGCAGTGCGGCGCTCCGGCAACGGAGAAAGAGTCTCCGTGACCCTCACGAGTGTTAGTTGGTGGTGTTTGTGTGCGTGCCGCCAAGGACGGGAAGCATCGCCCGCAGCCGTGAGACCCCGTAGTTACGAGAGGTGGAAGGCAAACAGTGCGCGAGACACACGAGAAAGTCCGCGTTGGTTTGTTGAAGCGTTCATCCTGATCCCTGGTCGTCCGTGTTGTTTCGGTGCAATCGGGCAACACTCTTCGGCAGTGGTTTGTGTGTTGCAGGGTAAGTGCTTAACTTGAAACAAGCTTGAAACATAGGAAAAAGCGAGAAGCGGATCAGAGTATCAACAGAGAATATTATCGTTTCAGGTTAACTCAGAACAGAAAGTATATTGATCTAAAAGAACACAACAACCCCCGCATTGGCATTGGGTAGTGCGTCACAACTTCCTCCCAGCAAGCGCGCCCGCCTTGTGCTGAACGATGGCGGACGCTATTTTCTTTGTCACGGACCTCCAAAGCGCAGAGGAATGCGCCGATTTGCTGAACTTCCCAGAGTCAATCCTCACGTTCAATGAACACGCGGTGGAAATGTCCGTCAAATTGAAAACCTTCAAGGATCTCTTCCGGAAGCCCAAGCACTTGAAGAAGAAGAAGAAATGGCCTTCTTCCGTGAAGTCGCTCCGGAAGGTCGTGATATTTTCCAAGAAGCAAAAGGCACACTACGAAATTGCCAATGACGGCGAGGGCCATTGGGAAGTTGGTTCCCCAATCGAGGAGGTGTACGTCCGCTCGTTGAAAACGCTACGGGTGGTGCCATGGCTGCAGTCGCTGTACAACGCAAAGAAAAAGGGAAAGAAAGAGAAGAAGGCGCCGCTCTTTGTCATTAAGCCTCCAAAGTGGGCTAGAAAGCACAAGAAGAAAAAGGCAGAAGCTGCTGATGCAGCTGTTTCGGTCGCGGACAGTGTCAGTCCGAAGCCCATAGAGAACGACGCATCAAAGGCCGAGGCGGAAGCTGCAGAGCAGCCCGTCGTGGAGCCAACACCGTCAAAGCACGAGACCCCTGCTTCTGCTGCTGCTGCTGCTGCTGCTGCAAGAAGTGACAATGGCAAAGACTGCGATGCTGCAGACGTGAAAACCGCCTCCAACCGTGTCAGCGTCGTCGGATCCGCGAACGATTTGTTTGGGGACGACGGCCAGTTGAAACCACCGGAAAAGGTGTCGAGTATGCGCATCCGCTCCATGGACGGTCGTTTTGAGTCGCACGCAGGTCGTCAGACCGCACTTCGACAACCAGCGTTGAGCACCGTCCGCGAAGGACAACCCGAGACTTTCGGTGACGAATCATCCCTGCAGTATGTTGCTCACAGCAAGGCGCGGCAGATGGCAGCGATGCGTGACCACTACGATTGCGGGGACAACAATGGCGGACCCGGCGGGGCTTGGTCAACGTGGCCTCCGCCGCGCCGGCGAACACATGGCAATCACCTGGCAGCTCAAGCTGCGGCGAATGCGGCGTCTCAAGAGCAACAACAGATACTGAGCCCAAGCATCTCGCGGCCCGCTTCAAGCGACCACGAAGTCACCCTCCGTGACATCGTCGGGGTAAATGATAAAGTATTGGCTTGGGAGGCTCAGCGCAAGGGCGCCGCTGGCGACCAGGCAGCCAAACTTAACGCCGCGCGAGAGGACTTGGAACAACGCGTCCAAATGGAGGCCGAGCAAGAGGCTGCCAAACAAGCGGCCGCCGAGCGGAGGCGGGCAGAGGCGGAGCGCAAACAAGCAGAGGCAAGGTTCCAGGCTGCAATTCGCGCTGAGCAGGAACGCCTCAAAGAGCAAGCGAGATATCGCAACGAAATGATGCGTGCAAGCGGTGGTGTGCGGCACCCTCACTCTCACCCTGCTCCCAAGCCCCCCGCATCTGCCCCAGTGTATCCGACTGCCGCGCCGGTGTATCCAACTCGCACCCCTGTGTACCCAAATACTGTCGGCCACGGCGGATCTGCAGCTGCTGCCAGCGGCAGGAGGGTCGTTTACCCATCGTCGGTCGCTCGTGGTGGATCTGTGGCTCAACATCAAGCCCACGTGCAGCAACGGCCGACGCTGCAAGACCAGCTTCGCAGTCAACCAGACTGGCAATCCAAGGTGCAAGAACTTGCCGAATTTGGTGGTGTTTCCACAGCGAGCGCAGAGGCGGTGCTGGAGAACTCTTACGGCGATTTGAAGGCCGGCAAGCTCTACTTCTTGGAGCGAATGTCGTTGTCTTAGACGCCTCCGGCTACAATGTCTTGCCGCGTAATGCTTCTGCACGCGCACTGCTGTGATCAACTCAACACAACCCACACACTCAACCGTTATTTATTTTTTTATCTTCACTTACTCACCTAAAAACAAAACCTAACTGGCAACACCACCACCACTTGGTGACTGTAAGGTTCTTTGACGTGGCATCGGCGTGCCGCTATCTTTTCCGGTAAGCGCTTCGAGAGGCAGACATCATGATTTGTTGCCATGGCATTGTTCCGGCCTTCGGAACCTCCACGTATGACGATCGAGTTGCCTGTCGCAAAAGGGCAAGCCGCCATCAAGACCAAACAGTGGTAGCATACAAACACAACGAACAAGACGTTACCTCCGCGAACTTCCCTGCCAATATACCGTGACCTGGTCTGTGTGCTGGCAGCGATGGCTGCCCAAACCAGAGTTGCGTCCGTCGGTTGGTTAAGCTTCCCTCGGATCCCACATTAGCTTGCTGTGCACTCAAACGCGCAGACAGAGCATTTGTTGACCATTGGTCGTTGTCGAAGGACTGGGAACCAATGCCTTCACAGTCGCCGTCGTCCCCACTATCACTATCGCAGAGATCGTCACTGTCATAGCCTTGCAAATGCGATTGTCCCTCCCATGCTTTCACTTGTTTCAGGGAACGATTTCTCTTTTGTTTCGTTTTTTGGCCTCGACTCGACGTGCTGCGAGGGCGGCGAGGTTTGCGACTGGTCCCCGCATCATGGTTCTTGTCATTCGCCGCGGCAGTGGTGGGCGTCGCGTCCTCGCGTCGTTTGGTTGTGCCGGGGTAAAATGCTGCACGCCCGTCAAGCGCGGCGGGTTTACTGGTGTCCTCATTTCGAGCCGTCTCGTTTTCGAAGTCTTCAAAGCTGTCGTCGTAACTATCTTCAGACTCCGTCGCATCTTGGTCGAGGGATTGTAGTGAGTATCTGCAGGCGACGCCCACGTCACTCTCAACGTCATTTCGTCGAGCCCATTCCTTGATTTGGCGTTGCTGTCGTACTACTGCAATCGGACTCATCTTGACATCGACGCCTTTCACAACGCGATTCTTGGGATCAATGCCTGCGTTGTGAAAGTACGTGCGACGAAACAAGGCGTTGTAGCTCTGGTCGCCACCTGTCAACCAGGGACGCCAAGCTTTGCGAGCTTGGAATCCACGAACAATTTTTTGAGCGCATCGCGCCGCATTGTGAAGACCTCTCAAAGTTCTTGCTTTGCGCCGGTGTTGGTTGCCTCTAATCAATGGTTGAAGCAGGCGCACAACTGTTTGTTGGCTGCAAAACTTACTCCGGTCTAGGTACGCACGAATTTGTCCTTGCATCCGGATGCAAGAACCTCGCAATTGAGTGTAGTCTCGACAACGCAGTTTTCGTCTCCACGCGCTCTGGATCATGGTCAGCGCGGGGAACACAATACTTTTCATCTCCAAACTTTCAAGTCTCGTCTGGTGCCCTCGGAACACCCGCTGTATATCACAAGCTGCATATTGCAAGCGCAGAAAGTTGCGCCATTGTGACTGCATGACGATGGCCGCATGCTGCCTTCGGTGGTACCAATTTTGAGCAAGAATCCTTCTGCCATGTGCTTGCAGTTTTGTCGCGGCTTGCAACTGCACTCTCTTCCACGCAAGATCAGTGCACAACTGCCGTGCCAAAAAGCCGCGAAAAATTGTTTGCACTTTGGCCGTCGCAGTCAATTGTGCCTTGCGTAGCTCAGCAGCCAGCAGGCACCTACATAGAGTCTGGATCACTTGGGCAGACGAATTCCGCATTTTGAGAACCCTGAACAAATATTGTCTGATCAACGTTTGAACACGAGTGGCAGCTGTTCGGAGACACTTCATTCGGCTGCGACTTAGAAACCCACGCACGACGCTTTGACTCATTTTCACCGCGCGTTGGCGGCGCATACTTTGCCGAGTCATGCGTCCACGGACGAGAGCCTGGCAATTAATCGTTACTCGACGCAGACGAGAGTGCTGTGTACTTCTTGATCTCCACTGAAATGATCGAACAAGTCTCTGCAACACAATGGCACTCCTTTTGCGTCGGTGTTGATCGAGACCTTTCAAGAGGCGGTTCCGCTGCTGACTATGCCGCCAAAATTTCTGGACTGTTCGTGCACTAACATGTTGGGCTCGAAGGATCTTACAGACCTGACGATGCTGCCGGCCCCGCACATTCCGCTGGATGCGTTTCGCAGCAATCTGACGTTGAATTTGTAACTGCCACTCAGGGACATATACTTTTGGAACCACGTGGTTCATAAACAAGCGTTTGCGTATGGACGGCGCCCTCTGCTTAATTGTTTCGACAATCTCCCCATGAACCCTTCCGCAATGAACGAAGGCTGCCAACGGTAAAATTCGTTTCCGCAACAACTTGGAGTCTTCTGCGCGAATTCGTGGATGTACTGTTGCACCACGCCTACTACAAGGTTGCAGCAACTTTTGGAGTCTTCGTGCACTCTTGTCGCCTTGTTCAAATTGAAACTTGAGTATTGACACGTCCGTTGGGGTGTACTTCATCACCGTTTCGATGCGATCGACAACCCCAGCAAGCGCATCAAAGTCGCGCTGTAAATCGCGATTTGCGAATGAAGCGACGACTGAGTCAACATCCGCATCAGATTTGGACAAGGTATCCCACAGAGATAAGTCATTGTTTGAGTTCTTATCCAAGTCCTCCGCCAATTGGTTCAAGCGGGCAAAACCATCCTCGAGTGTTTTGTTGGCCTTTGGCGACAGCTTTGCGATGTTCCATACCGGTGGCTGCTTTGTCGCCATGTTGCCACAGCACTAGCTGGCTATTGTAGCAACATCGTTACGGGTATGTCTGATCCGCTGCGAAGAGTATTGTGCCTGTGCACACAGCGCTGCCATCGCCCGTCCTCGAAGGTTTCAAGCGTTCCATCGCGTGTAGCTTCACGCTCCACCGTATTTGGCCACGTGCCTTCACATTTTCCACGTGCCGCAAAAATTACGTCTTCAGAATCCACAACTATTGTTTTCGTTGTGGAGTGAGTCCCGGTCTTCCCTCTGCGAGTTTTGTTCCTTGCAAAGCCTTTGGTCCAGCGCGACTTTCCACCTCTCATTTTTGTGTTCCTGTCCTCACGAACTCTTGGTCCTATCAGGCTTCCGACGAACTCGACAACCTCGTCACCCAGTCACTACAAATTCCTCGACTCTCGAAACCTCGACAGTGTCGTCCCAGCTTGCCACCACTCCAACTTCGTCACTTTGCGCACGTCACTCGAAACCAACCAAACGCCATGCATGTTTCAGGTAGACTACATACAATACATTCCTCGTCAAGCCAGGCCTATGATACCAAGAAAGACCGAGTCGAACAAAGCAAGCTCGGTGCAGTCAGTAAGTCAAATAAGCAAGCAGCAAGCAGCATGCCAAGCACTTCACCAGTGCAGTGCGTGTGCAGTGCGCCGTGCGCTGCGCAGTGCCAGTCCACCACTCCAGTCCGCCTACCATACTTTCTTGCGCAGGAATAACGGCGACGACGGCGAAGCAAGAAGCAAGCCACGACAACACAGCGGCAGCGACGAACGAACAAAAACGAACAGCTGACCCTCATCGCACGCACACAAGCGTTGATGAATGCATGAATGTGAATGTGAATGTGATGTACAGTTTGTGTAAAGCAGTGTGCGTCGCACTGTAGAGTCACACTTCCCGTGCTGCAGTTGTACAAACGTACTTTTGACTGATTTGCTTTTCGGTTCGCTTCAGCTTCATTCTTGCGCTCACTCACTGTTCACCCACCGTGCGTGCGTGCAGTTTGAAATTCCGACGGCGTTGCTGGTGGTGGCACGTTTCCCCAGAATGTTCACGGGCAGTACTGGATAGCGAGCGCATGGTTTGGTTTGGTCGTCTTTCGGTGTGGTTGAGTGTTCGTGTGTTGAGTCGATCGATCTGGTTTGCTGCCTTCCTTCCGTTTGGTTTGGTTTTTGGTTGTGGTTTGGTTTGCAGTGTTGTCTGTCTTCTGTCTTTCCGCCAACCGTTGCGAAGGCTTCTCTTGTCTCTTGCTGTTTGCTCCTTCGCCGCTCGCGCGCCACGACTTTATACCCACAGTATGGTACGTGCAGGCGTGCAGACGCTTCGGTGTTGTGTTCAACGCGGTATGTCTTGAAAGCAGTGCGAAAAAGCGACTCGAAGCATCTTTCATCTGTGTGGAGACAGAACGCTGACACCGTTGAGAGCGTCTTTGCGTCTTGTCAGACATGCGCGGACAGTTAGGATTGTGTCCTCGTGGCGAGGCCGAAAGTCGAATGGCCACCCAACCATCGCTCGGTGACGGATTGGGTGGGAGACGCCGCTGAACGTGTTGTCCTAAAAAGTTGCGTTACAGCAATGTGCTATGGCTACAGTCGAGTTTGCATTTGAAGAAACAGCAGAGTGTAGACGGCTGGAGAGTGCAGGAAAGTACTCATGCAAAATTTGGCGGCAGTTAGAAAAGTGCAGCCAACTCCGGCCACGTGACACAGGTTGCGGCCACGGCAACACTGTGGAGTGCAGGCAGAGAGCGTGCACTTGAGCGAAAAATGAGGAGGCGGTATTTCATTAGTGGCCACATTTGCTGAGGAAAGAATGGAAGAAAAACGCCGGCGACGTCGGATTGTAGAAGACAGCGACGATGACAACTCACCGACGGCGAATCGTTCCCGACATTCACCGGTGAAACACCAGTGGAGTAGCAGTGCCGCACCAGAAACATCGTACTCTAGCATTCGGCCAAAAGATCCAACAATTCACAAATCCAACGATTATCTTCCAACTTATCTAGGCAAAAAATATTTCAAGAATGTGTTCACGGATGGACCAGTTTCAACACCCGCAGTCAATTCGACCTTACCAACAACCACTGTGTCCAGGGTGGCAAGCCCGCGTGACTTCAGAAACCGTGTGTCCATACCAATGCAGCCGTACACCTCCAAGCGCCACTCGCACGCAGTCGACTTGGATAAAACGCTTCAAACATTTCGACGAAATGTGGCCCGCACCAATCGAATGTACTCCTTCCTGTCGAGCGACTCTCAAACACGCCAAACACCGATGCGTGCGACGCGTCCCAGCTCTCTTCATCAATCTGCTAGTGTTGAGTCGCATCTATCGGGGTTGTCCGCGAGTTACATTTCCTCTTTCAACCCATCCAAAGACGACATTGCCATGGCCAAACATGGTCAAGACACTACTGATAACGCAGAAGGTACCTTCTGGGTCAACAAATGGCTTGCAGATAAAAATCGCGCCGAGGAAAAACTTGAGCGCACGCAGCAAGAAGCTCGTGAGGTCTCAAAGGTTCGTGCTTGTTGTAAACGTTGGATTGTCAGTTTCCAGTGTCCATAGTGGTAACAGTAGCGTTCTTCGTTGCGGTATTACGACAGGAGCTGGCATATTACCGAGAGAGGTCTCGAGTTTTGGAGGAGGTTCCGGACAACAATGCCACCCGTGTGATGGTCTTGACAACCCAACTGCAGGAAGCTGAGTCCACTATTAGTGATCTTCGACTCAAAGCCCGAAAATCTGACACCAGTCCTTCAACGAACGACCGACAGCTGCTTGCGAAGTTGAAACGTGAAGTTCGCAACCTGCAGCAAAAGCTAAAAGTTGAACGTCAGAAGTCGTCAATGCTGAAGTCCAGCAGTGCCGCGTCTCGAGCGACAGCACAATCTGCGTTCACGACAGCCATGTCAGAAACCAGAGATAGAGCTCTCGTGGAACGAGGTGACACTGCGTTGTCCGAGCGACATTATCCGTCTTCCGTATTGCAGTTGCTTGGCAGTTCTTGGAGTGGCAATCAGTCTGCACATGCGCAGAGCAAAAAATTTCGCCATCATCTCAAAAGAGTGAAAGCAGCTTTTGAAGATATTCTGCAACGTGAACGCACTGAATACGTTGCGCAACTCGAAAAAATTGCGAAGGCCCAGAAAATAAAGGATGAAGCACAGAAAAGCCGGCAAATCCGCACAATATTGAACGCGAGCTACAAGCAGTTGGCTGATCCAGCATTTCTCGCAGAGCATGTTGTCTTGGACTCGCCGACAACAATTTGCGTGAAGTTTGATGGCAAAGAATGTCTGCCACCTCACACCGCTTGGCGACGAGCAGATGGACTTGAGGACACTTTGGTTGATGAGGATGGATTTCTCGATATTCGTGACATTCTCGGCACGTACCATGCGCACGGAACATTGCATGGGGGGGCTCAGTATCTGCACGAGAAAAATGGCATCTTTTTGTGCCTCAGCGATTCGAAAGATGGATTTTGGGTTTTTCAGAAAGCTACCGATCGCAACTTATGGTTGCCCCTTAAAAGTGACTTCGTACAAAAGCCTCGTGCGACATCGGATGATGCTGTGGATTCGGCTCCAAAGACGAACGCAACTTCCTCTAGATGGGTTTTCAAAGCCGGTGAAGGCATCGTAAAAGAAGCTGTTCCCATGCCTGCGACATCGTCTCGCGCGTCTGCGCTCATCCAAGGTGACGGCGACGACAATGCTGACAGTGTAGCACACCCAATGGATTTGACGTGGTTGCGTGGGACAATTGGCGGCGAGTGGGTGTTAGACAACAGAATTTCATGTGAAGAGGTTGTAAACTACAGCAGTGATGAAGAAAATGACGAGCCAACAGTCAACAATGGTCGACCACGACCCCCGCCAAAAATTCCTCAAACCCCTTCCAAAGCAAGTCCGGCGTCGACAGACAGAGCGCATGCAAAGGGGCAGAACCACAACGAGGATATAACAAACAATCGCAAAATCATAGATGAATTATCCAACGCGTTGGCTGCAAGTCAACAACGAGTTGATCAGGGGCTTCAAAGCATCGCGCAGCTAAAGAAACAACTGGAAACGACTGAGCGAGCGCGGAACAACGAAATTAAGCGCGCTCAGCAAACAATTGAAAAGTTAGAAGAATCCAATCAGGCTCTTCAAATGCAAACAACGGCCACAGCGAACAGTCGTCGACCTCCACCTTTGCCGTCAATACCTGCATCCGCCAGAACATCTCCACAGCTAAGTTCAGAGACTCCTACTAATCAGAGACGCGACGACCTGCTGCGGCAAGCTGAAGACAGGGAAAAAGTTTTACGACAAACGCTAAAAGAGACGGAGGAGCAATTAAAACTTGCCGAAGCGGCTATTGAGCATCAAGCTCGTCGCAAACGTATTGCATCACCAAAACGCCGAAGCCCCACACGAGCAAGGAATGGTAACATGCCCATCACACCCCATAATCATAGTTCATCGCCACCACAGGTCATTGATGACAGTGCTCGTGTCGCTGAATTGGAGGCCGAGCTTCAGAAGAACTTAAAAGAAATGGAGAAAATGCGGCGCACAGTCGATCAGATGACAGCAGACATGGCGACGTTACGTTCGGCGCCAACAGCAGGTCGGCAAACTGATGGCTCTACATCTCCGCAACGTGATATGGACGGGCGACACTACGCAACTATGACATCTGAGCCCGGGAATAAGATCGTGCGCCTTCATCGTCCATCAACTGTCGGTGAGCTCCTTGAAAAAATGGATGATATTATAGCTGATGCTGATGCAGCAGAGGCAGCGAGGGTCCGCATCGGGAGCGATGCTAGTGACAGCGGAGCAGATCGGAGTCTGTCTCCTGACTTACCAACTGCTCTTGGATCGGGAAGAGCCTCGCCAACGGGCGGAGAGGGTGAGGAATCGTTGCTTGTTCAAGAGCTTCGAGCGCAGTTAGCTCACGAGTCTTCGAAGATGCAACGGTTGGAGGATATGATTCGTAGCAATACAGGGTCTATCATTGCGCAGGCTCAAAAAGATCAGGAAATCAAGGAAGAAAGGATTGCCGATTTAGAGGCTATTGTTGCTGACCTGCAGAATAAATTGGTTGAGGCAAAGAAATCTACTGGACGCGGGAAAGGGCGTGGACGCGGACGAGGACGCGGCAAATCCCAACGAATGTCAGCACCAGCAATACAGTTTGGAAAGCCTCCTCCACGTGGAGGTCAGGGTGGTGACTTCTCAATGGAAAGAGCTCGGTACGAGCGGACCATTGCGGATCTGCGAAGGCAACTTGCACAGGTTCGTATCACGAAACGAAATGGTGCTTCATTCTGGCCCAACTTCACTCTGGCAGTTGATATCGCAGGCTGGTGCCGGGGATTCGTTCAGTTCACCTGTTGTCAAGCTGCTTCAGTCGTTGGTCAATGATGGGTTCATCGAGGCAAATGTCCGTATTTTCTTCTCGCATGAATGCCTTGTGCTGTTCTCATCGACGCTGATTTATTTTCAGGCTGATCTTCTGGCGATTGAGGAACAATGGAAAGAGAATTTCACGGACGATGACATCAACAAGCTTCTGAATTCTCCAGAGTACGAGATGCTACTTCGGCGCTACAGTGGTCGGCCGGTTGGTTGCATTGGACAAAAGAACCGCAATGTGATAGTCTCGCACATTCTTTTACCACCCAAGTACCTTGTGGGTTCTGCAGGCTTACATGCGTCAGTTCCTTGAGAGTGTCCAGGAGGTTCGTGCCGTGACATCTACAATCCAAGCGTGAGACGAGCTGACACAGCGTTATTGATGTCGCAGGTGCTTAGAACATTCTGTATCAGTAAAACTCGGCTCCAACAGAATTGGTGGAAGAACCGGCTGAAAAAAATAGATTTCCTGGTAGGCCTACTTTTGTCACAAAGAAACAACTCTTGTCACCTGAATG
>ENA-OWNT01004188-OWNT01004188.1-seawater-metagenome-genome-assembly--contig:-NODE-4188-length-12877-cov-5.268281_pt1 | contig 12877 bp, 14 predicted proteins | sample MGYA00238136_ERZ651165 | MGnify/ENA primary metagenome ERZ651165 (study PRJEB26861, sample SAMN08777766) | seawater metagenome | isolation source: coastal seawater | place: USA: Florida | collected... | reverse complement strand
GTGCACAGAAAAAAGTGGCAAAATTCTACCCTATTTTATACCCAACAATACAGCCTTAATGGCGTTTTAGTTGGCTACAACACTCGCTTTTTAGCAAACGCTAGATTTGAGTAGGTTTAAGGTAAATGCTCCGTAGCCAGATAATCGTGCGACTGCATTTCCTTTAATCGACTCAGACAGCGTCTAAATTCAAAGTTTAGCAAGCCTTCTGTATACAGCTCTTCAAGTGCTACCTCTGCAGAAATAATAAGCTTCACGTTGCGCTCGTAAAACTCATCTACCATGGCAATAAAACGTCGTGCAACATCATCGTTGTGCTGCCCCATTTGTTTCACATTTGCCAACAACACCGAATGATAACAACGGCTCAGTTCGATATAATCACTTTGACTACGCGGGCCGCCACACAGGTTTTTAAAATCAATCATTAGCACGCCATCAGCATTTCGAAGCGTGGTAATTTTACGGTTATTTACATCAATCTCCTCGCCGCTTGTACCTTCTTCTGGGGCAAGCTGTGTAAAGTAGCTATGCAGATTGTCTGTGGCCTGTGCATCTAGCGGGTAATGATAAATTTCCGCTTGTTCTAATGTTCTCAGCCTGTAATCAATACCGCTATCTACATTTACTACGCGTGTATTTTGGTTCAACAAATCAATAGCAGGTAGGAAACGGGCTCGCTGCAGTCCGTTTTTGTATAAGTCGTCTGGCACTATGTTAGACGTTGCCACCAGCACAATACCGTGACCAAACAGCTCTTCCATTAATGTGCCCAGAATCATGGCATCGGTAATATCTGAAACAAAGAATTCGTCAAAGCAAATAACACGCGCTTCTTTAGCAAGCTTTTCGGCTACTATTTTGAGTGGATCTTGAGCACTTTTTAGCTGTTTAAGTTCGTCATGTACACGGTACATAAAGCGGTGAAAGTGCACTCGCATTTTTTTCTCAAACGGCAAACAGTCGTAGAAGGTGTCAACTAAATAGGTTTTTCCTCGCCCAACGCCACCGTAAAAGTATATGCCTTGAATACCTGGCTTCGAATGACCTTTGCCAAACGCAGTCTTCAATTTTACCCGCCACGTTACTTTTTTCTTTGGCTGAGTGAGTTCATCATATAAACGCTGAAGTTCTTTTACTGCGTTTTCTTGTGCCGCGTCATAATGAAAATCAGACGACTGCAGATCTAACTGATATTTTTCCCATGGCGTCATCGCCTAAACCACTCCGTACAAAAGTCAATAGCGGCGCATGCTGCACCGACCTGCTTGAATTTCTTAATTATGACCTTAATTTTACTGGAAATCACGGTAGAATCGCACCTACAAAATAGCGCTATATTATGAACATTGAAAAAACATCATGTTGTATGCGCTTTTCGGGTTCGACCTTGCTATATTCAAAGTGTGGTCGAAAGCAGTGCGATTGCCGTAATAACTGAACGCGCTGCAAGATGTAGATTGATTCGGAGAATATAATGGAATTGTTAGTATCTCTTGCTTTGTTAGTGGTTGGCTTAGTTATCGGCTTTTTTGCAGGCCGCCATTTCCAACAGAAACAAGGCGTAGGCAATGCAGCGCAAACTGAAAAACAGGTAAAAGAAATTCTTGCGCAACAAGCACAGCACCATATTCATCAAACCCGTCAAAGCTTAGAAAGCATTGAAAACCAGTGCGACGTGCTTAAACAGCAAATTGAAGAGTATGAATTGTTGCTTGAACAGGGCAACGAAGAAGAAGGTAGTAAAGTGCCTTTTTATGGCGAACAAGCCACAACTTATTTACGAAATAATCTTAAACAGTCTGATAAGGCACGAGTGAAACGCGTTTCTGATACGCAACCCAAAGACTTTGCAAATTCTGGTTCTGGGTTATTCGTCGGCGGATCTGAGCAGAATAACGCAGAAAAACAGTAACATCGGGAACTTTTCACTAGCCTCAGGCTCTTTTAGTTAAACCATGCTATGTCGCATTTAACATGAAGGAGTGTAAGCGAACATGAAAATGTCTTTCCGCCATTGCTTATTGGCGTCTGCCGTTGTTGTGAGTTCATTGGGCTTTACTGCTAGCACACAGGCGGCGTTACCGTTTTTTTCAGATAAAAAAGATGAGGTTCCCTCATTAGCTCCCATGCTCGAAGAAGCTACCCCAGCGGTAGTGAGCATTGCGGTTGAGGGAACACAAACTTCTCGCCAACGAGTACCGGAAATGTTCCGTTATTTCTTTGGCGCTCCCCAAGAGCAAGTGCAAGAGCGTCCATTTAGAGGTTTAGGCTCAGGTGTAATTATTGATGCGGAAAATGGCTATGTGGTAACCAATAACCACGTTGTTGATAACGCTGATGAAATTACCGTTAAGCTTACCGACGGCCGTGAATTTAAGGCTAAAAAGCTAGGCTCTGACGAACAAAGCGACATTGCACTGCTAAAAATTGAACCCGACGATTTAAAGGCACTGCCACTTGCTGACTCTGACGCCCTGCGTGTTGGTGATTTCGTTGTTGCCATTGGTAACCCATTCGGCCTATCTCAAACCGTTACCTCTGGTATTGTTAGTGCACTTGGCCGCTCAGGCCTTAATATCGGCGGCTACGAAGACTTCATCCAAACCGATGCTGCCATTAACCGAGGGAACTCAGGTGGCGCACTGGTTAACCTTCACGGTGAACTGGTAGGTATCAATACAGCTATATTTGGCCCTAACGGTGGCAACGTAGGTATTGGCTTTGCTATTCCAGCCAATATGATGAAAAACCTTGTAGACCAAATTGCTGAATACGGCGAAGTACGCCGTGGCTTACTAGGTATATTGGGTAGCGACATTGACGCTGGCCTTGCCGAAGCAATGAATGCTGAAGTAAACCTTGGTGCATTCGTAAGTGAAGTGCAACCAGACTCAGCGGCAGATAAAGGTGGCTTACAAGCGGGTGACATAATCACAGCGATTAATGGTCGCCAGCTTAACAGCTTCCAAGAACTTCGCGCCAAAATCGCGAGTATGGGGGCGGGTGCAGAAGTTGAGCTAACCGTCATGCGTAAAGGCAAAACCATGACTGTGGACGTAGTGCTTGACGACGCAACAGACACAACGGTAACCGCTGCGCAAATTCACCCCGCGCTAGAGGGCGCTACCCTTGCCAACGGTGCAGATGATGATGGCAATGCAGGTGTATTAGTATCTGAGGTAGAACGTGGCGCTCCAGCTGCACGCATTGGCCTACAAGCTAAAGACGTCATTATTGGTGTGAACCGCGTGCGTACTTCTAGTGTCGCTGAGTTTAGAAACGCGCTAGATGAAGCAAAAGGCGTTATTGCATTGAACGTTAAACGCGGCAGTTCGACGCTGTATTTGGTAATTCGCCAGTAATGTCTATGTAGATTTACCTATCCATTTTAAAGGGCGCTACTCAGCGCCCTTTCTTTTTGTGCGTACTACATAGCCAATGCTTAAGAACAAAAATTACTTTTCGTTACGGTAGTTTAATAAATAAAGTGATATCCTTTACTCATTATTCGAACAGAACGCTGCGTTAACAAACAGGTTTTCTGCCATTAATAAGCAATATAAGCCTTGCAGTAACACGCGCTGTGCATACTCAACCAAAAAAGTGTAATTCGTGATTGGCCGTTCAATTTTAAGCTTTGTTATTAAGTCTGTTTTACTTGGCACTACTGTAGCGGTATTGCTGCTGTTGTTTTTACCTGATTTACGTCAGGGAAATGGCTTTACGCAAAGCTGGTTTTCAGAACCCTCTGTAAGCGCAAACCGCGAGAGCTATTTCACTGCCTTAAGCCGTTCGGCTCCTGCGGTAGTAAACATTTACAGCGTAAGCATTGAGAACGACAGCGGCCTTTTTAGAAATCAGCCTCGTGAGCGCGCTAGCTTAGGTTCAGGCGTTATCATGACCGAAAACGGCTACATTCTTACGTGCCACCACGTGGTTGAAGATGCCGACAGTATTTATGTTGCAGTACAAGACGGGCGCATATTAGAAGCCCAGATTGCCGGAACCGACCCGCTTACCGACCTTGCAGTATTAAAGGTTACCGCAGACAACCTTAGCATTATCCCTCAGGTTGCCGATCCAGATACCCACGTTGGCGACGTAGTAATGGCAATTGGTAACCCATTCGATTTAGGTCAAACTATTACACAAGGTATTGTAAGCCGTGCAGGTCGCAACGGTTTATCAAACTATGTCGACTTCATTCAAACCGATGCAGTACTTAATCAGGGTAACTCTGGCGGCGCATTGGTTGACAGTAACGGTATTTTAGTGGGCATTACTAACGCCAACTTCCAAGTACGAGACTCGCGCAACCGCGTAAGAAACGTAGACGGTATTAACTTCGCCGTACCTTATGCATTAGCGAAGCGTGTAATGGATGAAATTATTAGTAACGGGCGCGTGATACGCGGCCAGATGGGCTTTATTGGCAGTGAAATTCGTAACCGCCCCGGCATAGACGTAACAGCCGTGGCTAAAGGCAGCCCAGCTGATATTGCAGGCCTGCAGCCCGGTGACATTATTGTTGCCATTGATGGTGTGCGCATTGAAAGTGCATCAAAAACACTGGATATGATTGCAGAAACCGAACCTGGCACTACGCTTACTATCGAGTTAAGCAGAGATGGTCAGCCACTTACCATTACTGCGACAGTTGCCGAGCTACGAACCAACCCTTAATACTTTTACGGCTACAGACTTTCTACTTCTATACAAAGTGGTAGATACAAAAAAGCGCGTTTACACAACGCGCTTTTTTATTAGCTGTTTTGGTTTGTAAGAACGCTATGCGTCTTTTACACGCTCGATAATTGCACCTAAACCACCTAGCTTTTCCTCAATAGCTTCGTAGCCACGATCTAAATGGTATATGCGGTTTACGTGAGTTTCGCCTTCCGCCAATAGGCCAGCAATCACTAAGCTTGCAGACGCACGAAGGTCAGTTGCCATTACGGGGGCGCCTTTTAATACAGAACTGCCTTTCGATACGGCTGAATTTGCTTCTAACGCAATTTCAGCGCCCATACGCTGAAGCTCAGGCACGTGCATAAAGCGGTTTTCAAAAATGGTTTCCGTAATTACGCCTGTACCTTCTGCCACGCAGTTAAGGGTAACAAACTGCGCCTGCATATCAGTAGGAAATGCCGGGTGTGGCGCGGTTTTAACGCGCACCGCTTTTGGCTTACGCCCTTGCATATCAAGCTCTATCCAGTCATCACCGGTAGTGATAGTGGCGCCCGCTTGCTCAAGCTTATCTAACACAGCATCTAGCGTGTCTGGTGCTGCATGGGTACAGCGAATTTTTCCGCCAGTGACGGCAGCCGCAACGAGGAATGTTCCCGTTTCAATGCGATCTGGCAGCACTGAGTAATCACAGCCGTTTAAGGTTTCAACACCCTCGACGGTAATTTTATCGGTGCCTGCTCCAGAAATTTTCGCGCCCATTTGAATTAGGCAGTTAGCTAGGTCGACAATTTCAGGCTCACGCGCTGCATTTTCAAGTACCGTTGTCCCCTCTGCTAATGCAGCCGCCATTAATAGGTTTTCTGTTGCCCCTACGCTCACCATATCCATAAAGATACGAGCACCTTTCAGGCGACCGTCTACCTGCGCACGAATATAGCCTTCGTCGACCTCAATTTGTGCGCCCATTTTTTCAAGGCCAGACAAATGAAGGTTTACAGGTCTGGCACCAATAGCGCAGCCACCCGGAAGTGATACGTTAGCCTTACCTTGCTTAGCAAGCAGTGGGCCTAGCACTAAAATAGAGGCACGCATGGTACGAACAAGTTCATAAGATGCCGTAACACTTTCCAGCGTACTTGCATCAATCAGTACATCATTAGGTGCAGGCTGCGCGACTTCTACCCCAAGCTCTCTTAAAAGCGCGGTGGTGGTATTGATGTCTCGCAAGCGCGGAACATTGGTGTAACGGCATGGAGAATCTGTTAATAGGCTAGTCATTAACAGTGGAAGTGCAGCGTTTTTAGCACCAGAAATGCGAACTTCGCCCTTAAGGGCTGGGCTCTTCTTTATTACAAGTTTATCCACGAAAATCGCCTATTACTGAGGAATATGGAACTGGCGCTCACGCTCCCAGTCTTTTACTGAAAACGTCTTGATGGTGATTGCGTGCATGCTACCGTCGGCAATTTTGTCGGCCAGTGGAGCATATACCGCTTGTTGGCGTTTAACACGGCTCATTTCATTAAACGCGTCGCTTACCGCGATAATATTGTAATGAGAGCCTTCACCCTTCACTACAACATCATGTAGATCTAACGCGTCTTTCAAGATTTTTTCAATTTCTGACAGTTCCATAACTTACTTCTTAATTCGCTAATTGGTCACTATTTTACCGGCAAAAAACTATCGGCATTGCTAAGTTTGGCAAGCTTATGTAGCTTTTCTGGCATATTTAATAGCGTAATGCTAACACCATTTTGCTTCGCATCCCTAACGGCATTTATTAACCATGCCAAACCTGCACTGTCTGCACGCTCTACATCTCCCAAATCTATTGAGCTTTGTTTTGCGTTCACGAGCGTGCTTCGCTCTCTACTGTTTAGGCCTTGCCAGAAATTATCAGTCAGGGTGTCACGGTCAAGGTGACCGTGAACAACGATATTGCCTTTATCGTTTACCTCAAAAAGGCTCACTCGGCCTCTCCCTCTATTTCAATTGGCTCGCCAGATTTAAGCTCTACGGGTTTACCGATTTTTTCACGCATTAGCGCAATCACAGAGTCGATGCCTTCTTGGCGCAAGATAGATTCGAATTCACTGCGTTTGCTGTTAAGCAGGCTAATGCCCTCAGCTACCATATCGTAGGCTTTCCACTCGTTGGTTTTACTGTCTTTACGTACTTTAAACGCGATTTTAATTTCAGGGCGATTTGGATCTTGAACCACCGCACGCACAGTGACTGACTTTTTGTCTTCGAAGCTAGACTCAGGCTCGAAAATTACCGTTTGATTATCGTAGTAACCCATTGCTACCGCGTAAGTGGTAATAAGGTACTGACGAAACACACTGATATATTCGCCCATTTTCTCTTGAGGGACTGATTTGAAGTGCTTGCCTAACACCATGAAAGCAGCGAATTTGTAATCGATATGCGGTACAAGCTCTTCTTCCATGATAGTACGCAGCATTTCAGGGTCAGCCTTAATAGCATCTTGGCTTACTTTAATGCGTTCAAACGTGCGGTTTGCAACATCTTGAACCAATGCATATGGGTTCTGCTCGTTCACATCCTGTGCGTTAGCCATCCCCACAACTGACATCATAAAAATGCCTATCGCCGCTACAAACTTTTTCAACGTTACTCTCCTAACAAATCATTCTTTAATGCAGACCAGACAAACTACCGTAAAGTTTCATCTAATCTGCGTTTATTCTTTTGAAGCACAAAGACTTATTCGTCTTCACTACCTCGGTTAAACAAAAACTGGCCGATAAGATCTTCAAGCACGAGCGCCGACTTGGTGTCTTGCAGGTAATCACCGTCCTGCAAATTGGCAACGCCGTCAAAAGAAAAGCCCGGCTGGAAACCTACATACTGCTCACCCAATAGGCCTGACGTTAAAATAGACACAGAGCTTGTTTCTGGGAAACCGTTGTAGTCATTCAAAATTGATAGCTCTACCACTGGCGTAAAGTCTTCTTGGTCTAACGAAATAGAAGACACACGGCCCACCGTTACACCACCTACCTTTACCGCTGAGCGAGGCTTAAGCCCACCAATATTGTCGAATTTTGCATACAGGGTGTAGGTATCACCTTCTGTCGCTACTGTCTGATTAGCCACTTTAAGTGCCAGCAACAACAGCGCACCAATTGTAAGCATGACAAACACGCCAACCATTACTTCCGTTTTATACTTGTTCATATTTGTCCCCTACTCGATACCAAACATAAGGGCGGTTAGCACGAAATCCAGCCCTAATACTGCTAATGATGAATACACAACTGTTTCAGTTGTTGCTTTGCTGATCCCTTCCGACGTAGGAATAGAATCATAACCTTTAAATATGGCAATCCAGGTCACAACCAAGGCGAAAACAAGGCTTTTTATTACGCCGTTTACCACATCTTGGTTCCAATCAACTGTCGACTGCATAATTGACCAATAGCTACCAGCGTCAACGCCTAGCCAATCAACACCTACTAAGTGACCACCTAAAATACCAATGGCACTGAAAATAATAGCTAGCATAGGCATGGCTAACATGCCTGCCCAGAAACGCGGCGCAACGATGCGACGAAGCGGGTCAACTGCCATCATCTCTAAGCTGCTTAGTTGCTCAGTGGCTTTCATTAAGCCAATTTCTGCGGTTAATGCAGAGCCTGCGCGACCGGCAAACAACAGGGCAGTTACCACCGGCCCTAGTTCACGTAGTAGTGATAATGCAACCATTGGCCCAAGACTTCCCTCGGCGCCATAGTCTACTAATATTGTGTAGCCTTGCAGCGCCATTACCATGCCGATAAATAGTCCCGACACCATAATAATTAACAGCGACTGTACACCCACCACATAAAGCTGCTTAACAATAAGTGGTATGTTTTTTAAACGCGGCATGGCAACCAGTGCGCCAAACAGCATAAGCGCAGCTCGCCCTATGGCAGTGACTTTGCCTATGGTTTTTGCACCTAGCGATTGTAAAAACGACATTATTTATCTGCTCCCAAAAAACTCTCCTTTAAATCGGAAGCGGGATAGTGAAATGGCACCGGACCATCGGCTTTCCCTTTCAAGAACTGCTGCACAAGCTCAGAATCACTTTCCTTTATTTGCTGTGCAGTACCTTCACCAATAATGCGTTTGTCAGCCAAAATGTAGATGTAATCTGCAATAGTCAGTACTTCAGTGACATCGTGGGTAACCACCACACTGGTTAAATTCAACGCGTCATTGAGTTCGCGTATAAGCTTTACAAGTACACCCATTGAGATAGGGTCTTGACCAGCAAAAGGTTCGTCGAACATGATAAGGTCGGGGTCTAGTGCAATGGCACGCGCTAAGGCTGCTCGTCTTGCCATACCACCTGAAAGCTCACTTGGCATTAATTCGGCTGCGCCTCTAAGCCCAACAGCCTGCAGTTTAAGCGCAACAATGGTTGCAATAATATCTTCAGAAAGAGACGTATGCTCGCGCAGTGGAAATGCCACGTTGTCAAAAACGCTCATATCAGTAAACAGCGCACCACTTTGAAATAGCATACTCATTCGACGGCGTGTTTCATAAAGTGACTTTCGCGACATTGATACAATTGACTCGCCGTCAAATTTCACATCACCTTTGTCAGGCAGAAGCTGTCCGCCCATCAAACGCAATAACGTGGTCTTCCCTATACCACTTGGGCCCATTACGGCCGTTATCTTACCTTTCGGTACCTTTAGTGAGATACCATCATAGATGGTACGCTCTGCACGCTTAAAAGTAAGATTATCTATTTCAACTAAATGTTCCATAGCGTTTTTACTGTCGCCCCTTGACCCAGTAACAGCGCGTATTTGTTAAAACGCGCAGTAATTAAAGTTATTTTTGACGCGACATAGAGGTGTCGCTACTCCACTAACATATAAAATGCTCATGGGGCATTGTAAATTAGGCTTATTGTACGCTTTTTCAAGACCCCAGCCAAAGTCAAAAAGTTACAACTTATGTTCGATGTAGACGAATGGTTTAAATCGTAGGCTGAAAATCATTAACTGAAACTGAACAAACCCCATTTTTCTTTGTTTTTTAAGGGTATTGACACATTTACAGCAAAAATTACTTATGGGATTAAATACGCTTATTAATAAAATAAAGCACTGCGCCCGTATGCAAATGGCACTGATTTTGCGACAATCTTACTAAATACTCTTTATTACAGGTTGTTGTGCTTTTAAACATCGTCATTTTTATTGTTGGCTTAGTGGTGTTGAGTTGGAGCGCAGATAGGTTCGTATACGGCGCCTCTGCACTTGCTAAAAACATCGGCATATCGCCCATGATGATTGGATTAACCATTGTTGCCATGGGATCGTCTGCGCCTGAAATTGTGGTATCTGCCATTGCTTCTTTAAATGGAAACATGAATACAGCAGTGGGCAATGCACTTGGCTCCAACATTACCAACATAGCATTGGTGCTTGGCGTAACTGCGCTAGTTAAACCGCTGCTTGTATCCTCAACCACATTAAAGCGTGAACTTCCTGCGCTATTAATTATCTCACTTATTGCAATCGCCTTTATGTTCGACGGCGAATTGAAGCCGTATGAAGGTGTAATTCTACTGGGGCTCTTCATTTTTGTATTAGCCATGATGGCGTGGTTATCGCTTCAGGTAGAGAAAGGTGACCCACTTGCTGCAGAGACCGCGGAAGAAATTCCTAAAAATGTATCCAATACTGCAGCACTGATATGGATAGGCATAGGACTTGTGATTCTTCCCTTAAGTGCTCACTTTTTAGTGAATTCGGCGGTAGAGATTGCCCGGTACATGGGGGTTTCAGACCTAATCATTGGCTTAACCGTTATCGCCTTCGGTACCAGTTTACCTGAACTAGCAGCCAGTATAGCGGGCGTGTTGAAAGGCGAAGATGACTTAGCATTAGGCAATATCATTGGTTCTAATATTTTTAACTTGTTAGCAGTGCTTGGCATGCCTGGGCTTATCGCCCCTGGACTATTAGACCCAGACGTTAATAACCGCGACATGTATGTCATGTTAGGATTAACGCTATTATTGTTTTTGTTTAGTTTCGACCTTGTGGGCAAACGTACCATTTCTCGAACGAACGGGTTTTTACTTGTAGCCTGCTTTATTGGCTACCAATTTTGGCTGTTTGGATAATGACAGATAAAAACATACAAGCTGACTTCATCGCATCAGCGCAGCGTGTCATTGATATTGAAGCGCAAGCGATTTCGCATCTTGGAACACGACTTAATGATAAGTTCGTTACGGCATGCAATACGCTACTTGCCTGTGAAGGCAAAGTTGTGGTGTGCGGTATGGGAAAATCGGGACATATCGGTAATAAGATTGCAGCTACATTAGCAAGTACCGGTACACCTGCCTTCTTCATGCACCCAGGCGAAGCCAACCACGGCGACTTAGGCATGCTAAGTAAAGGAGATGTGCTGCTTGCCATTTCTAATTCTGGGGAAACAAGCGAGTTGGTGAACTTGCTGCCGGTAGTGAAGCGTTTGGGCATTAAAGTGGTAGCCATGACCAACAGCGAGCAAAGCTCCTTAGGCCAACATGCCGACGTTGTATTAGATATCAGCGTGGAGAAAGAAGCATGCTCACTGGGCCTTGCGCCCACATCAAGCACCACTGCCACGTTGGTTATGGGTGATGCGCTTGCTGTTGCACTTCTTGACCACAAAGGGTTTACGTCTGACGATTTTGCACTGTCTCACCCTGGTGGTAGTCTTGGCAGAAAGTTATTGCTCAAAGTGAGCGATATTATGCTACGCGATAATGATATTCCGCTCACTAAAGCCAATAGTACTGTTGCTGATGCGCTGCTTGAGATATCAAGAAAAGGCCTTGGTATGACAGGCATTGTGGCTGAAGACAACACGCTACTTGGCGTTTTTACCGATGGTGACCTTCGACGCATTTTAGATGCTCGTCTTGATCTGCACAGCGCAAGTGTAAATGAAGTAATGACTGAAGGTGGTAAAACAACAACCTCAGAACAGTTGGCTGTAGAAGCGCTTAATCTTATGGAGTCTCACAAAATAAGTGCGCTTATGGTTGTTGACGAACATCGAAAACCGATCGGTGCCTTTAATATGCATATGTTGCTAAAAGCAGGAGTTTTATAAGTGGTAGCCACGTTATACACAGAACTCGACAGGGATTTTTTTGACCGTTTAGCACATATCAAACTGTTGGTTTGTGACGTAGACGGCGTATTTTCAGACGGTCGCATCTATCTTGGAAACGACGGCGAAGAACTTAAAGCCTTCCATACTCGCGACGGCTATGGCGTAAAAGCATTGGTGAGCCACGGCGTTACTGTTGCTGTTATTACCGGCAGACGCTCAACCATTGTTGAAAACAGAATGAAAGCGCTAAACGTTGCCCATATTATACAGGGTGAAGAAAACAAAGCCGATGCGCTTGCGTCACTTATGACGTCGCTGTCTCTTAACCAAGAACAGGTGGCAGCAGTCGGTGACGACATGCCAGATACAGGCATGTTTAATCATGCAGCAATTAAAATAGCCGTTGCGGATGCACATCCGCATGTGGCAAAACAGGCAAATTGGATAACCACACTACCCGGTGGATTTGGCGCAGTAAGAGAAATATCTGACACCATTTTACAGGCCAAAGGGGTGACTAACGGAATCTTTGGAGCCAGTGTATGAATCAATTTGGCCTTAATCGCTTAGGTGTCAGTATATCTGCGCTCTTCATTCTTGCCATCTTGATGTACATACCTACATGGATGGAAGAAGAGCCGAAAGCGACGGGCGAACAGCAGTCTGATGCACTGAAGCCAGCCTACAAAGCCAAAAACTTAACGACTACCTTGTATAATCAAGATGGTCAGCTTAATCACAAAGTGTTTGCAACGTCGATGGAACATTATGACCAGCTTGGATTTGTTTTGTTTCAGCAACCCCAATATACCCTTTACACCGAAAGTGATAGCGCCCCTTGGGTGGTATCTGCGGTAGAAGGAACGCTGTATAACAACGAACTTATTCAGCTAGAAAACAACGTGGTTATTGAGAATCAAACTGGTGATGACTTTGTCAAAACCATTACGACGCAATATATCCAAATAAATTTAGACAACAAGCAGATGACATCAGACCAAACAGTTGAAATACTAGGGTCACAGTATGTTATTCAAAG
>ENA-OWNT01004187-OWNT01004187.1-seawater-metagenome-genome-assembly--contig:-NODE-4187-length-12886-cov-4.718323_pt1 | contig 12886 bp, 4 predicted proteins | sample MGYA00238136_ERZ651165 | MGnify/ENA primary metagenome ERZ651165 (study PRJEB26861, sample SAMN08777766) | seawater metagenome | isolation source: coastal seawater | place: USA: Florida | collected... | reverse complement strand
CGTGTGCGTTGAACACCCAAAGTTACAACGTGTGTTGCACGCGCAACGCCACGCCACCATGGATAAAACTACAGCTAACAGTACATGCATCGGAGCATGGTATCTTGTGTTTCACTTTGTGGGCCACGTGCGTACACGTCGCCACGCCACATGTTCGTTTGAACGATTGCGCGAGCGGAAGCGGGATGGGTGAGATGACGAAGGTGGACATAAAAGAGAGAGAGACAAAGTTAATTGCTGCAACCAGAGATTTGTTGCCGTGCTGTTCTTTCCTGCTCTTTTCCTCGAGGCCCCTTCCTTTCCGCGAAGGTGTGATCAGACTTCCGTTCTGCTGATTGTTCATTCGTACGGCCCCACGATGGGCTTTCTTCGTGCCACACGATGTGTGTTGATAGTGCTTGTTCTACTTGTCACGATGGACAGTGGGCTAGCCACTTGTTCGTGGCTGGATCCACATAGCAGCATGTCGTATGATCTTTCGTCTTTGACAAAGCCACCGTCTGACCCGTATGTTTTCCCAGGTGGAAACAGCGTTTATCTAGCGAACGTATGCGGAATTGTTGGGCAGGCCTGTCCCCGTAGTCCATCGCGCAAAGATGCTACAGGGATCCAATTGGCCAATGGCCATTGCCTTGCAAAAATTGGTGGGTTAGTTCAGCCAACTTGGTCTGCTGTGGACTCCAACGACCCGAACAAGGGCGTGAAACTTACGTACAAACATGGGGACTACTGTGACAGTATTGCACAACCACGCACAATGGTGATGGAGGTCCTCTGTGATCCTACGAAAAGTCACCCAGTGATCGAAGGCGGAGTCGAAGGAGCCAGTAGCGATCTGTGCGTCTACACATTAACGATGCGAGCAGCAGCTGGATGTCCGTCTCACGGTCTCAGCACCGGATGGACGGTGATAATTGTTGGAGGGATTATCGTGAGTGCTTACTGCGCTGGCGGGATTTTCTGGAATATCAAGTGAGATAGATTGTGTTGCGTATTTCCATCTGCTCTATCCATCACGTTGTTCAATTCTTGCTCATAGACGAGAGGGCCTGACTGGAGTGGATGCTATTCCTCATGCTCACGCTTGGCGCGAACTCCCAAGTTTGGTAGCCGGTACGAATGTTTGCGATATTTTTTGTTGACAGTGCGCTGGAGCTAATTCTATATTCTGCTCAACATGTCGACGCCAGATGGAGCTGCCTTTTCTCTGCGCAGAGTTGGCTCCTTGTTTCATAGGCAACCAGCAGAAGTACCGTATCAAAATTCGATGGAAACTCCGTCGCAAGTGTAGCAACATTGATGTTGCCGTGCGCATCGCAGATTCTGCGCGCCGCTCAACGTCTTCGCGGAGCTCCCGTATTTGTTTTCAAGCATGATGGCACGCGCTTCGGTTTAAAATAATAACACAACAGAAGAAAGAACACGGTAGACATATTAAGGTGACTTCTGTAGAATGTCACTGACATGTCGCCGACATTGTGTTTCATTCTCGTTCAAATCGACACGGGGTACGGCTTCGTACACCACAATTGTCACAAAGTATCAAGTTGTTGCTACTATTGTGTCGGAGACTTTGGCAGATACTTTGCTAGGTCGAAAAAGTTTCGTTCAGTGGGTGGAACGTATTTCAGGCCTACGCGAAGGTATCAAAGACAAACTCAGTGACTTCAACGTGACCACGGGTGGCATCATGTTTGAATCCTCTAGAAATTGTGCGACTTACCGAGGAAATGGAATATTTCTTCTTCCGTGTACATCTTTGGAATGATACGCCTTGAATGTTGTGTGATTGCAGCCATGAAAGCAAGCACGAAGACACTAACGACTTCAGTCATGCAGAATCAAATACAAAGAGGTATACCTGGGTCCAAATTCTTGATTCTTGCACAAAGTGTCCATGTGAGCGGCCGCATATGTCATATGGACGTGCCCTGACACATTGAACATACACCGGCCCAGACGTTAGAGCGGGCGGCAGAAACCAACGAATTACGCGGATTGTCGGACCAAGTTGAAGATTTTGCTGAAGGGCATACAACTTCAACTTTCGAAGGAACATTGTTGAGCCGGTGAAATATATCCGCGCGTACGCAATCTGATCATGAGGGTACCTACGTAGAAAAACGATACGCAGGACTCGCGTTTCATTTTGTTTCACAATCGTGCACAAACATCTGCACCTACACTTTGATATCAATGCGACATCGAATGAAATGCCCTGGGTTGTGTTCCTCTTCGTACACTCCAATACCCATGTACCTGAACAGCAGTCGACAGCAGCCAGTTAGTTCTGACGTAGTCTCCGAAGATCACTCTCCCCAAATCAGAAATAACTGACGAATCGCTGTGGGCATCTATGTGTCCAATCTGCAACAAAACCAAGCGTTCAGTGGTGCCACACAGGAAAATACACAGAACACGACAACAAGGACCTTCGAGGAGCTGGCGGCGACGTGCTCGCCCGGGTGATTCAAGTCAGCCACCAAGAGGCCGTCGTCGTGAAGCCTACGCAGAACCCATGCTGAGCACAGACACGAAAATTGCCGCAACTTCGACACGAATGCGTACTGCTCCACTAATTTGTTCAAAATTGGACAATCGCCATTGGGATTGGAGATCAAAATGTCGACATCTCCCGATGCAGAGTTTCCGCGACGATAGCTGCCGCAAGTGGTTACCATAACGCCCGGCAACATACGTTTCGCCACACTACAACCCGAGACACACCCATCATCCACAGACTATGAGAATGGAAGTTCGACGAGTCATCAGAGTCACGCAGGAGCATCCTTACCGCTCGATGTGCGAAGAGATCTTTTCAACAACTTTCCTTGGAATCTTTTTTCGGAGATCTTCATAGCTGTGCGTGAAGGCAAATCCCAGTTTTCACGCCTGATTCACAGAACGTTGCGCATGCAGTGCCACACTTACGAATCCAGCCCAATAGTTTGCACTCGTGTTAACAATGGCAGCTCGTTGTTTTCAGCCCTTCGTTTTATTTCTGACCACGGAGCCAAACGCGTAAGACGGATGCTACAGTCTTATATTCAATCCGATATCCAAACTTACCTTGTCGGAGTTTTTCAATTGATGTGTACCCTTGCTGATACAACTCACGAGCTGTTGCCAGACCAACACCGTGAATTTTCTTCAGTGCCAACTGCGCACAACCAATGCGATATTAGAAGCACGCGCGTACAAGGCGTCTCACAGTGTTGTGCATGTACCTGGCCCTGAATGTCTGGATCATCAAGGATCGCCATACGGTGGTGCCAGCCCTTGACAGCAATTGCTGCCACTTTTTCTGCCATTTTTTCGCCAATCCCATCAATTCGACAGGCAATGCGGTGGACTTCCTCCTGCGCCCCAATCTACATGACCGCAAACAACATTGAGTACGGTTTGTTGTGCGAAAGATACACAAACGGTCCGTACCTCGACTGCTTGCATGAAATCTTCACCACAGTGCCTGTTGCACGGATATTTCAAAGTCAAATAAGGAAGTCGGGCAATACAAAGCACACCGACACAATTTACCATTCTACAGCATCAGCACACGTGTCGTAGGTTTTCTTGCGCCACTTGTCTTGCTGATTCCCGCCTTTTTGAGCTCCCCGCATTTCGTAAGCACAACCCATGTCGCGCAAAGTTTGGATTATGTGCCGCTTTCGTTCAACTGCATCAAGTTTCGTGAACGGCGTGCGTTTCTTCGTTGAAATCGGGTGTAGTAGTGTTGCATGTGTCGCCGGTTGATTTGACAGTTGGTTGGTTGAGGTCTCTTCTGGCCGCGGGGGTGATGGACTGTGCTCGAAATCATCCACGACCCTCTGTTTGGAGCGCTTTCTTGCTGGCTTTACGGCGTCAACCAATTCGGTTTCTTTTGGTGGTGTATATGGTTGCCACAAATAATCGGACTCAGGAACCTTCTTTTGCTTTTTCAAACACGTTCTAATCCATGAAAATTGGACAATCCACGTGACATGTTGTGTACCCTTGGTTGGGGAGTTCCCTTCATAACGGCAGCGGAATTCATTGAAGCCTTCAGGTCCCAAGCCGAGCAATTTCTCTAAGGCTTCTACGGTCAGAAGGTTGGATGCCACGATATGAGAAACGTGATTTTCGAAAAAAGCCTTGTTTTTGACAGGTTTCCTTGAAAGTTTGCTCCCAGGCACAACTTTCCCACCATTTTCACATATTTTCGACCGCTGTACTTTGGCCAATTCTTCGGAGCAGTCCTGTGCGTGCGGAATGATGTGAACAACATCATTTTCGGAGAAGTAGCCCTTCGCAGGACATATGGCGCCAGCACCGTCATCAGACAGCTCCACAATTTCCACGTCGTTGGATACAAGGTCAATTGTGCCACTGTTCATGTCGCGGTCGCGTCCTTTCTTGGATGAATCAGTGTGCGAAGAGCTTATGTCCCTGGCTTTGCGCTTCGGCGATCTTCTCCCAGTCTTGTTTGGACTGACCTTGCGAGGTTTAAGATGCCCATTGTTGTTGCTGGGAACGTCTATACGATGCTGAGGATCGGGTTTGATGAAAACTTCGCCTTTCTCTGTGCGAGGTTTGTCTTGGCGTGGCTTGCTGGACTCGCCTTGTTTCGTTCTGAGGTCAAAATGATGTTGATCTTCAGCCTTCGTGGATGGCGCATTGACATCAGTGTGTGGACGTTTTAACTCATATACAAATTTGTGGCCTGAGTCGGCGTTGGTGGCAGGCTTAAATGCAATGCGTTCGCCCACGAAAACTTCCGCTTTTGCCGTGCAGAATTTATCTTTTGGCGGAGGTGCATTGCCCTTGTGGGGAAATACAGAACACGTTCTGATCTCGGACCGGTCCGCACTTTGAATAATGACTGGCTTTTTCTTGTGCAGTGCCTGCACGAAAACTTTGTCATTGTTCTCATCAAAATAAATCAGAGCCATACGACGGCTCAAACTCGGGTCAGTCAATAACAATTTGTCAACCCGTCCAAAGATGTTCCAGCCAAAGGCCAGCGTTTGGAGCAAACACTTTTTGGCTTCATCACTATCTTGCTCATCGACTCGAACAAGCCGAAACTTTTCTTTGACAGGACGCGGCTTCGACTCCATTGTGACGAGGTCGTTACTGCAGTCTGCACGAATGAGTACGGCCTACATCTTTAAAATGAGTTGATGTGCTATGAATCCTGACGAAGAATGTGGAATGGATCCGGCCTTGTTGCTGTCACAGACTCATACACAGAGAGCATACTTGCTTTTGTTGCGTATTTTGTTCAAAAACAGAACTTGTGCACCACAAAAACACACAACACTGAGTCAAACGCGGTGTGGAACATACCACTCACTGCGGCGGCATCATGCGACTGCAATTCTTTGAGGTACTCACCTCCCCGTCAGATCAACACGAGCCCACACTTCTCGCGTGGATTCATTCGATCTCCCAGCACTTGCCGCAGGCCGAGTAATGAGCCCGCGTTGTTGTCATAAAGAACATCGAACGACATGGATCTTGCATCGTCCCGCGCTGTGTTGGTTGGTTGACCACACAACCATCAACCATCAATCAGCCACGACACAATCATCCCACAATACTTCACGATCTTTGTGCCGGCACAACAACAGCGACGAGCAACAGCAACAGCAACAGCAACACAGCAACACAGCAACAGCAACAGCAACAGCGACAGCAACACAGGAACAGAAACAGAAACAGCAACAGCAACAAACAACAGCAACAGCAACACAACGACGCGCCGACGTTGATAGCGTCCAGTTGTTCCTCGCCTTCATTCACTCCCGATAAGCTGGCTATTGGTGGTGCAGTTGGGCGGCTGAACGCTGAACTTGGCGATGACACCGCATGCATGCATGCATGGGCTGGGTTGGACTAACTGTTGGTTGTGCGGTAGCTGTGGCATTTGTCTACGGGCTTCACGATCCGCCGTGCATGCAAGTCGTAATGGTGTATGTACACTCGTGATAGGATAGACAGCTCGCGAGCTTGACTATTCATCATAGATAGATAGGATAAGATAATGAACTCGCGGTGATGGAATGCTGATTGACTAGAACTGTAAGTAAGCTTAGATGGCTAGCAAGAACACAACTGTTTGACTGTTCTAAGGATATACTACTATGACTTAGCCAGTAAGTAAGCCTACAAGGGAGACTTCGGGACTGCGCTGGGTTTGGAAGGTGAAGCGTCACCTTCTTCAGTCGGAGAGGTCTTGGCGGCGACGCTGCTGCAACTACTACTACTGCTAAAGATCACCACATCGTCCGTGATTTCTCGTACGAACTGTTTCAATTCGCGAATGATGACCAAAGGGCATCCATCCGAGTGAGACGATGTCCAAGATTCCAAGACCGTGAGCGTTTTTGCACTTGTGAAACGCAATTGCTTGAGGGATGTCGAAGACACGACGGCTTTTCGCCGAATGGACGATTTGCCAATTTTTGAGCTCGCCCCAACAAATTTGCCTTCCTCAAGTTTATACCGACGCACCAGGAAGGTTTTGAGTCGAAGAAGCTGCAAGTAGCAAATTGCAGCAACTATTTTCTTGGTATCACTTCGTCTCCACTTTTCGCTGCCGGGCAAACACTGCTCGCCGGACTGATTCTTGGAATTTTCTGCAGGTGTGTTGAACGCCAGCTCAGTTTGCATGAGCAAGCGGTTGATGTCATCTTTAATCGGAGTTGCATGTACGGACAGAGCTTGATTGATGATCAGAACAAGGGCCACAACTTGATCTTCGAGCTCAAACGGGAGAAGTGCTAGAGAAGACGCCAGAAAACGGAGGTACGATGGCTTCAAAGTGGATTGAAAATTCGGCGAAGACACAACATCTGCTTTTGCGTTGCGTTTGCTGTTTGATTTTTTCGACTTGGATACAAACACCAAATTTTCCGTGTGCTTGAAAGCATTGACACAGATCTCGAAAAACTCGTGTCTGTGGCGATCATTTTGGTTGATAACATCAGAGAACACTGGTCCAAGAAATGAGTAGCATCGATCCACGGAGTCATCATCGCCGCGACTTCGTCGCACCGCCCGCGTGGACTTCGACTGTTGGGCCTTTTTGAACGTCGCAACTGCTGCAGTGGTACTCTGCTGCGTTGAAGACAGTTGTCGCTTGAATGCCAGAGCAATACCTTGAAGACAGTAGGCGTTGATATTTCCAGCTTTCATAGCGCCTACCCCTGACCCGATCGTCCGCAGTAAGTGCAGGGATCGAGTCGCTACTTCTACATGTTCGTCACATTGCATTGCTATCAAGATTGCAACACTTCGAGATGGGTCAACAAGACCCTGGCGAAGCAAGAGCGACTGCAATTGAATAGCAGCAAGTTGGACCAACGAGTTCTTATCCAGCAGAAGATGTTGCACAGTCTCGGTGTGGTTGCGAAGACCGTCCGTGATGAAATTGTGTTCGCTGCCGCTGGCGATGATCTTGTCTTTTACACTCTCATCGACAGCATGGGTTTCGGCTTCGTCTTTCTCTCGGTTTGTGACACGTTTTTCCTCGCGATCCAGCATCGATGACAGAAATCGAAGGGTTGATGCGCGAATTGCAGGATACTTCGATCGAAGTCCATTGGCAATGACGGTGGAACTCTGCGGTCGAATCAGGAACGCAGGCGCCGCAGAAAAGAATGCTATTAAAGCTTCCGTGGCGTCCTGTTGAACACCTGGGTCTTGACTCCCGAATTCGAGAGCATAAAATACGACTTCGTCGTAAATTGCCGGCAATACGTTGTCGAGTGATAGACCCTTTTCGACGGCTTCCTTTCTCAACACAGATTCAGTTTTCTTCTGGGCCGTTGGAAATACCGCGGCCAGCACGGTTGAGGATCGGGACAATGCCTGTGATCGTGCCTGACTTTGTGCTCGCTTGCCAAGCTTGCCAAACATGCAAAAGTAGCCGAGAGCGGTCAAGGAACGTCGGACATCAAGGACGACATTTCGGTTGCTGCCGCTTTTGCGCTTGGAGTGCAGGAATCGGAAAAACTTGCCCATAATCGAAAAAATAGGCTTTGCGTTCCGATGGGCTTCACAAATACGACACAAAGTGTCGATCGAAGCGACAACGAGCTCCCGTGTTGGGCACGTGAATATTTTTCTCTGCAACTTTTTCAAAATATCTGTCGATACTTTCCCAGATGCTTCCTTTGCATCAGCCAATCGCGCGGCGCATAGTCCGATAATTTTCACGAAATGGAACACAATTGCCGTTTCGTCGTGGGAGTTGCCGAGAATGTCATCGTCATCAAGGTAGACAGTGAAGTCGTTGATGAATGGCAGGAGCAAACGCTCAGACACAGTACACATGCATGCTAGAACAGCAAACGTAGTTCGCAATTTTCGCAGGTTTTCCATTTGCTTGCCGTAAGCTTGCTTGGCTCGCATGAGCTTTTTCCTTGACACGTCTGCGCGACGCTGCAATTCGTTAAGAGCTGATGCCGCTCCGCTTTGGTGGCGGACCTCAATCTCGCAAGTGTGCGCCAGGTCTACCAATCGTTTGACCAACTTTCGGCACGTCTCAATGATTTTAGTGCGGTCAACTAGCTCAGTGCGGTTGACTTTCACATCTCCGCAAGTTTTCATGATCACAGAAACCTCCATGTCGACAAGTTTTTGCACGATGAGGGAAAGCCACTCGGGTGATATAGTGGACGCAACGTCAACAATCTCGGCTGCAACCACGTCAAAGTGCTGAAAATCCTTGGTCGCGGAGCCCGTGTCGTCGTGGGCCGCTTCCTTTTCGGGGTTTTCAAGGTGTTGCTCATCGATACAACTTCGCTTCGAGTTGCTTGGCTCCTCGTCTCCATTGTTGGATTCTTCACTGAGCTCCAAACGAGCGATGTGGACAGCTTGGATCATAGATCGGCAGACTCGACCTTTTGGCGAGCGATAAATCATAGGAGTATTCCACTTCGTGTAGGTGCCACGCTCCTGGCTCCATCCATCTGGCAGGCGGGCAATATCTGCATGCAGCCTGGCAATACTCGTGGTGTGGAATTCGTCAATTTTTGCCAAGATGGGTTCGACGAACTCCGATTGCGTGTTTGACAAACTCGCAACATTTGAAGATCCACGCGCTCTATTGTGGAACCACAATTGCGATATGCATTCTAGGATTATGGCTTTCAACGACTCTTCCTCTTCCAAGAATTGATAGCGCTGCACAAGCTGCTTGATAATCTGACTTCTCTGCGGGTGATTGCGACGTCGCATCAGAAGAAGGTGCAATATCTTCACAACAGCCTTTCTCACACTGAAGCCAGTGTCGCCCAACTTTTTGAGCAGAAATGATACGTACTCATCAGTAGCTGCTAATGATGTGGTTGTGGCGATGCAGTTGCCGAGAGCTTCGACGATGTTGTGGCGGACGCCAATTGACGGGTCGTTCAACGTTGTTTTGATGAGCCACTTAAATTGGCGCCGACTCAGCATATCGGGATCTATGTGAGCGACGGACGCAATAGCTTTTGTTGCTGCAGCTCGAATTGTTTGACTGCTTGCATCGAGGAACGCATCGAACAGAACACCGGCCATAGCATCAAAGCTAATGCCACAAGCCAATTCATCAAGTCCAAGGTCCCGGCTCAATATAAACGACTTCAACGGGCTCAGCACAGCAGCATCAATCGTTCCCGGAGCTTGACTCGGAATGTCACGCTGAAGGTCTGGATCAGAAAAGAGGGACTGCACCTCATGGTTCTTGTCAGAGACAGGTCTTTGGTGCGCGTCGAGACAAGCCCACTTGTCCAGGTAAAACGTTCGAAGGTGCGCGTACGCAGGCTGCGATCGGCCGAGATCGGTAACAAAGTTGAGAAGCAGCTGGCGTTTCAAGTCTGTCTCGGTGTTCTGATCCGTATCGGGGCGTGCTTCTGACTGCGACGTCTCTCCGTCGGCATCGCTGTCATCGTCGGAATCAAGATTGTCTAACTGCATTAACTTCTTGCTTTTCTTTCGTGGCCGAGAGCTCTTGCGGACCGCATTTTGAGCACTGAGAGCCAGCGTCGCGGACGCATTTTTCTCCTTCTGTTTGTCGGACTGCTGCTGACGCTCTTGAGCGGCGGCCGCTTTTGCTTTGCTGGCCGCAGTTTGCTGACGAACACGCAGTCGCCTAATAATGGTTGCCGTTGCAGATCGTACCAAGCAGGTGTCACAATTCCAGGTCTTCAATGCTGTGGCGTTTGCTATTCCGAAGCACTTCAAGTGGTACCACTTGTGGCATGTATCACAGTCCAGCATGTCTTCAGGTCGGTCTCCTGGCGGTGCTAAGCACTCCTTGCCGCATATGCAAGTATTGTCTTCGTCCTCGTCGCCGGGCCGACCATCAAGCTTGAAGTTCTTACTGATGCTGAGATCTAACGAAATACTATCACGTTCAACCATGTCGACCTGCATATGACAGAGAGCACGGCAGTGAGACAACAGGTAGCGTCACGGCAGCAGGGAGTGCACGAGCAAACACACCTTGACACGTCGATAAATATCTCCAAATGTGCGGAGCAAAAAGTTGATGGCAGGAACGACGTGAGATCCGGATTTACCGCGAGCACTCGCTTTCGCATTCAGTCGTTCAATCTGTTTCTGTAATGTTTGCGCAAAATGTTGAACAACCACAGCTGCTCCAGGCCAGTCTGGCCGGTTGTAAACGTTCAGTAAATCTACGATGAAATGGTCCACAGTCTTTTGAGCTGCTTTCGCTTTCTCACGGTCCTGCGTTTGAATACATTGCCGCAAAATGACCTTGCAAAACTGAATGGCAATTCGCTGTGGTTCTTTCATCAAAGACTTGTATGGCACATGGGCGTCGCGAGTCTGGCAGCACGACTGCACTAATTGGAGTAGCAGGGCAGTGGTCGTTTGGATTTCAATTCGTGGCTTTATGGTCCCAAAACGCCGTGGAACACGTTTCGGCAACTGATTTCGCGCAATAAAATGGATCACATCGTTCGCGATGAGCAACCGACTGTCGCGGTACGATGAAAAAATCGATCGAATCACTTCCAACGCGGATAGTTGCAGAGCTGATACCTCCGATGAATCCACCGAGAATGTTGTGAGGCACAGAGACACCAGTCTCATTACGGCTGAGTCAGGAAACTTGATTTTCGACGCAAGGTGTTTCAGAATATCAAGGATACGGCAGGTCATGGCGCACATATTTCGCCCAAGCTCCCGCACAGACTTTTTGACGGTGCCGGTCCCGAGAGTGAAAGCTGATGCCTTCCTCTTCCTATTTGCTGCTGTGGTTGCAGTTTCAGCGTCCGCGGACTTCGACTGAAGGTGGTGCCGGAATGACTCATCGAACACGGGGTAGGCATGCTTAAACAAATTGTGCTTGCACAATTTGATGGCGCTGAGGAGTCGATCGTCTTCGAGGAAAAGAAAGTGAACTTCTTCGAAGCGAACGGACATCAACTCCAATGACACTGTTGCGGCAGACATTGCGGACACAGCAGACACCATTGCTGATTTGAGTGGCTTCTCAGCCTTTTTGACATAAAAATCGTCCAGGGCACACAGTTGGCTGCCTCGAGCGATTTGGTTGTCAAGATGGCCGAGGAATCTTCCAACCGTCTCCCGGTGTGCTGCTTTCAGCGATTGCTCTGTTTCGATTCTCCGCAACGACACTAATTGAGCGGAGAACGGGTCCAAGAACTTTTGCGGAAATCCGTCGTCAACGTTCAGGGTTTTCGACTTGAAGTTGAACTCAACTTCCCGATCTTTCCACTGGAGCATCTTGTCTAGTTTATGGAGGAACAAATCTTCGAACATGGTCACTCCGCTGGCCCCTGAACCGTTAGACGACTGAGACATGATACAGGAAAGAAGGTCTGCCTCGGGGCGTTTCTGTGCTCTTGCTTCGCAAGGCGTGGACTTCGACGAAACTGCCTGTTCAGAGTTGGTGGGCAGCTTCAAGTTGTCGAACCAGGCAGCTGTGTATTCTGCACTGGAGCTGGGACTAAGATCTGGGACACTATTGACAGGCATCTCATCTTCAGGATCATTGCATGTTTTCCCGGGAACATCACTGCAAACAAACGCAGCGTTTTCGTCTAACTCTGTGGCAACAATGCGCCACTTTTTGCAAACATCGCAGGCACCCCAGTGCACTACAGTAACAACCGGAGGAGGGTCTATCTTTGCACGCTTTCTCAGCACATCATCGATGTTGGCGGCGCATTCATGGTCACCAACAGCAGGAGAGGAAGCTGTGTTGGCCGCGAGCACAGCCTTGTTGGAGTCAGTTGATTGGGCACCACAGTTCGCAGATTCAGTCGGTGCTGGTGCGATTTGCGTTGTTGATTTCGAAGGAGGAGTAACGGTTGCGGCAAGACTCAGAAGCGACGAAGAGGTAACTGGGCTCGGAGTTTGGTCGCACATCGGCGCCGACGTAAGCTTTGTCGGCGTTGACGCCACAGCGGACTGTTCGGAAGCGTTCAGCGGCTTCGACGACAATATTTGGTTGCGCAATGCCGGGCTCATAGTTGCGGAGACCGCAGTGACCAACGATGAGGCCGAGGATGCTGTAGTTGGCACGGGAGAGGCTGGGAATCTGCTAGACACAGTTGCGGTGTGCGTTGGCAGCGCGGGTGGCTCGGCTGGGACCTGCATTGTTGCTTTGGTCTGGCCCATCTTTGCGGGGAGAGTTGACGCCTCATCAGCAACTGCCACTACTTGGTGCAGCAACTGGTCCAATACACCAGCGACGGCTGCGGCATTTGTGGCCGCCGAATCGCTGCCGACTGCAGGTGTGTTGTGTTTAGACGCTGGCAAGCCGGGGTGCGCTGGAGCGTCGTTGGTTGCAATGTCTTGGACGACGTGTAACGATTGCTCATCAACGTCTGTGCCTTGGTCATCAGCAGTGCCAGGCAAACCCTGA
>ENA-OWNT01004186-OWNT01004186.1-seawater-metagenome-genome-assembly--contig:-NODE-4186-length-12890-cov-3.646219_pt1 | contig 12890 bp, 12 predicted proteins | sample MGYA00238136_ERZ651165 | MGnify/ENA primary metagenome ERZ651165 (study PRJEB26861, sample SAMN08777766) | seawater metagenome | isolation source: coastal seawater | place: USA: Florida | collected... | reverse complement strand
AAGCAGGTGAACGGCGGGCTGTCGCGCCTGGAAGACGGCGTGCAGCTGAACGCGGCCACCTCGGAAGAGATGGCGGCCGCGGCCACGGAGCTGCGGGCCCAGGCGGAGCAGCTGTCCGGAATGCTGGGGCGCTACAAGGTGCGGCAGGCAACGGCTGGCGCCCTGCCTGGCGGCCTTCCGCCCGAGCTACTGGAGCTATTGCGCCCGTACTTGGGCCAGATGGGCGCCGTGCTTCCCCACAGCCCAGCGAACGCGCCGGCGTCGATGCCTGCCGTCGCTCCCAGGCGCGCAAGCGGTGGCGGCCGCCCCGGGGTCGACCCGGCGGCAGTGATCACCCTCGATGACGACGACTTCGGCCGGTACTAGCCGCGCCCCCGGAGACCAGGACCATGAACGGGCAGACCTTCGCCAAGCTCCAGACGCTCATCCACGAGCAGGTGGGGATCCGGCTGGACGACCGACAGGAGATGGTGACCTCCCGCCTGCGCCGCGTGGCCCGGGCGGCCGGCTTCGACGATGTCGACGACTACATCACCCGGGTCCTCGCGAACCCATCCCCCGAGCGCCTCTCCGAGGTGGTCGACCGGCTGAGCACCAACCACACCTTCTTCCATCGGGAGGCGAAGCACTTCGAGCAGCTCGCGGACGTGCTCCAGCCCCTCGTGGCCCAGCGCCGCCAGCAGGGCGTGCGCGACATCCGGCTGTGGTGTGCGGCGGCCTCCTTCGGGCAGGAGCCCTACCAGCTCGCCATGATCCTGCGTGAGGTGATCGGGCCCGAGGTGAGCAAGTGGAAGGCGGGGCTCCTCGCCACCGACATCAGCTCCGATGCCCTGGCCACCGCCAAGGCGGGGATCTACGAAGAAGAGGACGTGGCCAAGCTTCCTCCGGCCCGGCAGCGCTGGTTCCTGAAGACGAAGGACGGCAAGCGCAAGGTGCGGCCCGAGCTGCAGCGCGACGTGACCTACCGCCGGTTGAACCTGGTGACGGGGCCGTTCTCGTTCCGCGTCCCCTTCGACATCATCTTCTGCCGCAACGTGATGATCTACTTCGACCTCGACGTGCGCACGCGGCTGGTGCACCACCTCGCCCAGGTGCTGCAGCCCGGCGGCCATCTGTTCATCAGCCTGAGCGAGACCCTGCCCCAGGATCGCTCGCTTCCCTTCACCTACGTGTCGCCGGGACTGTACCGGCGCAACGCCTACTAGGAGCGGTCATGGCGGGCCCCATCCGAGTCCTCGTCGTCGACGACAGCGCCGTCATCCGGCGGGTGCTCACCACAGCCTTTCGCACCGACCCCGACTTCGAGGTCGCGGGTGAGGCGGGCGACCCCTACGAGGCTCGCGACCTGATCGTGACCGTCCGTCCCGACGTGATGACCCTCGATCTGCACATGCCGCGGATGGACGGCACGAACTTCCTGCGCAAGCTGAAGACGCAGTTCCCGGTGCCCACCGTGGTGGTGAGCGGGCGGGCGGCGAAGGGCAGCAACGTGGAGCGAGAGGCCGTCGAGGCGGGGGCCTATGCCGTGGTGCAGAAGCCCAGCACGGGCCGTGTCCAGGACATGCTCCTCGAGCTGAAGAATGCCGTGCGCTCGGCGGCAGGCCGGGCACCGGCGGGAAACCTCTCGGCGCGGGTGCGCGGCTCCATGGAGGGGGGGGCCCCTCGCCCCGCTCCCTCGCGCGCCCGTGGACGGCGGGTCGAGGCCATCATCATCGGCGCCTCCACCGGAGGGCCTCCGGCGGTGCTCCAGGTGCTCCGTGCCCTCGGTCCGGACGCGCCCCCGGTGCTCATCGCCCAGCACATGCCGTCGCACTTCACCGGCCCGTTCGCGGAGCGGATGAACAAGACGACGGCCCTGACCTGCCAGGAAGCCACCGACGGAGCACCCCTGCGGGTGGGCCACGTCTACCTGGCCCCCGGCGACTTCCACCTCCGGGTGCAGCGGCGGGCCGGCCGACTGGTGTGCCAGGTGACCCAGGACGACCTGGTCCAGGGCCATCGTCCTTCGGTGGACGTGCTCATGGCCTCGGCAGCGCAGGTGCTGGGGGCGGGGGCCCTGGGGGTGATCCTCACGGGCATGGGGCGCGACGGGGCGGACGGTCTGCTGGCGATGCGGCGGGCGGGTGCCTGGACGGTCGCGCAGGACGAGAAGAGCTGCGTGGTCTACGGCATGCCCAAGGCGGCGGTCGAGCAACATGCGGCGTCCTCCGTGCTCCCTGTGGAGGGGATCGGTCCGGCGGTACGGGACAGAGCCTCTACGAAGGCGATGGCCAGCTGATCGTGGGCCTCAGCGTGTAGTTGACGCTGCGTCATGTACGGGCCATGCTGAGCCCGGCCCGGGGCGGTGTGCCGGGCGTGGAGGCGTGATGGCGAGCCCCAACGAGGTGGCCGGCCTGCCGGTCGGGCGGGTGGCCGAGCTGACCGGGGTGGGCATCGAGACGCTGCGGTCGTGGGAGCGGCGGCACGGCGCGGTCACCCCGAAGCGCACCAAGGGAGGCGCTCGCCGCTACACCGAGCAGGAGGTGACCCGGGTGGGCCTCCTGAAGCGGCTGGTCGACCAGGGCTGGTCGATCTCCTCGGTGGCCGGGCGCGACACGACGGAGCTGCAGGAGCTGCTGGGCGACCGGCTCCTGGGTGACCTACCCGGCGCGGTGCTCGATGCGGTGCTGGCCTTCGACCTCGACGAGGCCGAGGCGCTGCTCCTCCGCGGCGCTCGCCAGTTCAGCCCCGAGCACTTCTCCGACGCGGTGCTGGCGCCGATGCTCCTCCAGGCGGGGGTGCGCTGGGCCGACGGTCGCTTCCGCGTGGCCCACGAGCATGTGCTGTCCTCCCTGGTGCGGCGCTCGGTGCAGCGGCTGACGCCGGTCACGGCCGGGCGCTCGGGGGAGTGGCTGGTGGGCACCACGCTTCCCGGGGAGCGGCACGCGCTGGGGGTGCTCATGGCGAGCATGGTGGCAGCCACCCACGGGCGCCGGGTGCTGATGCTCGAGCCCGAGCTTCCCGAGGACGAGCTGCTGGCCGTGGTCGAAGGCGTGCGGCCGCGGGTGCTGGGCCTCTCCTTCGTGACCATGCGGCCGGCCGAGGCCGAAGAGCGTGTCGCCGCGCTGGCGCCGCGGCTGCCCAAGGGCAGCACCCTGGTGGTGGGAGGCCGTGGTGTGCACGACCTCGCGGTCGACGGGGTGGTCGTGGCCCGGTCGCTCCAGGACTTCGCCCGCTGGCTGTCCGGGCGACCGAGCCGCTAGACCTTCCGCGTTCTCAGAATCGGAAGTTGCCGTAGGCCTGCACGGTGGCGGACGTGCCCACGTCGTACACGGTCATCAGGTTCACCTTGGCGCCCACGTCGCCCATGTTGCTCCAGGAGTACTGGCCCATGAAGCCGAGCTGGAGGAAGTCCCACGGGCCGGTGGCGGCGACGTCGGGGGCGAGGGCGAGGTTGAAGACGTTGGTGTCGAGGCCGAGCACCACTTCCTTCTGCAGCTGGTAGTAGACGCCGCCGTTGGCCGACAGCGACATCGCGAAGTCGGGGGAGAGGAACAGCGGCACGGCGCCCTGGCCGACCATGAAGAACAGCTTGTCGCCGGCGATGATCCGCACGGGGGCATCGAGGGTGAGGCCGAAGGGCGCGCCGTCGACGAAGGTGAGGGGCAGGATGATGCCGGGGGCGAAGTCGACCTGCTTGGTGTCGACGGCCAGGAAGTGGGCATCGATGGGGAGGCTGCGGGACCAGTCCACGTCCGGAACGAGGAGGAGGTCGGTGCCCACGCCGAACTCGACGACGTCGGCGACGCCGTAGTGGAAGGTCGGCCCGAGGGTGAGGTACTCGGTGCCCGCCACGCTACCGAAGGTGGCGTTGGCGCCGACTTCGCCCATGCCGTTGGGCAGGACCAGGGGCCGCTTCAGCTCCTTGGTGGGGTAGTCCTTCTTCTTGAACGGGCCCGTAGCGGCGTTCTCACCGCCCTTCTTGCCCTTCTTACCCTTCTTGCCCTTCTTGCCCTTCTTGCCCTTCTTCCCGGACTCCTTGCCGAGGTCCGGGTCCTTGCTGATGCTCTGGGCGGACGCGGTGGAGGGGATGGTGAGGGGGGCGAGGAGGAGGGAGGCGGCACAGAGGACCGCCGCAGACGAAGCACGCATGGTGTGAACTCCTGAGTGATAGTCCGCGCAGCATACGCCAAGAGGTGGTCGGGTGTGCGCAGCCGGGGGTTGCGTCGACGATACGGCCCGGCCGCCGCCAACTAGCGGTTGTACCGCGCCTACACGACCGAGGCCCCGTCGGGCCGGATCTGCAGCACGCTGCCCGCGAGAGACAGCGGCACGAGGCGCTCGTCCACCTCGCACAGGACGTGCACGCCGGTCATCATGGCGACGACGTCGCTGTCCGGGGGGAGCGACAGGGGCAGCCCGCCGCCGAGCCCGGGCTGCTGGCGGAGCTGCTGCCGGAGCTCGGACAGTCCGGGGTCGTCGTGGGTGGGGTCGAACACCTCGCTGGGCACCTGGAGGGTGGTGACCCGGTAGCTTCCGGCCGGCTGCTCTCGGAGTGGATCCGGTGCGGGGGAACCCTTCGCGAGGTCGACGGCGCTGAGGTGGACCACCTCCAGGTGCCGAGGCGTGCGCTCGTCGGCGAAGACCGCCACCGCCACGATCTCGTCCACCAGGGGCTCGAGGCAGGCGGGAGCGTCGGCGCGGGGAAGGGTGATCACGTGGAGCATCCGCTCTCCCTGGTGGGTGGGCCACTGCTCGGCGCTCACGCCGATGGGTACGCCGCCGACCCGTCGGGCGTTGGTCTTGCCGGGTTTGCGGACGCTGGGCACGAGCAGCTCGACGGTGACGGGGTCCCCGTGAATGGCGAGCTGGGCCGCCGCGAGGTCGGCGAGGGGGGACTTCTTGGTGCGCTTGGGGGGCTTCTTCGCCGACGTGGCCTTCGCTCCGCCCCAGCGGGCCAGCTTCTTCTGCAGTGCGGCGAGCTTGGCCAGCACCTCCTTGTCGGCCCGATCCTTCCCCCGGAGCTTCCAGCGGACGTAGGGCTTCCGCTCCTCGGGGCGCCGACGTAGGCGCACCAGGGCCCGCAGCATCGCCCACACCAGGGCGTTCTTCAGGACCTTGTCCTCGGTGGCTTCGATGCGCGCGTGCAGCCAGGGCAGGTCGTCGCGTCCGAGCGCGCGGCCGAAGCCCTCGGCGAGGTTCCCGCGAAAGCGGAGGGCGGAGGTGCTGTGGGCTTCCTCGACGACCAGCAGGGCCTCCCACAGCTCCGGGCCCCCGTAGCGGGCGACGAAGGGGGCGAGCTGGCTGGGCAGGTAGGCGGTGGCCACCTGCTTGCGAAGGGCCTCGACCACGGCCCCCGCCAGGCGGTCCCCGGAGGTCTCCCCGACCGCGACCAGGAGCCGCGCCGGCCCCGGCGGCCTCAGCGGGCCGCGGTGTAGCGCGTGGTCTGGGTGCAGAGGTCGTCGACCACGTCCTCGGCGATGCTCTCGCACTCTTCGTAGCCAAAGGCCTCGAAGGACCCCGTGAAGGTGCGCAGCTCGAGGGTCATCGTGGCATCGGCCAGGGTGGCGTCGACCACGCCGGTCTGGACTTCGCAGCTGCCTGTGCCTTCGTCGGCGAAGAAGGTCCACGAGACCGACCGGCCGAACAGGGCCTCGGTGCTCGCCTCCTCCAAGGGGATGAGCAGCCAGGGGAGGTCGTCGCAGGAGGACGGGCGACAGCCCAGGGCCGAGAGGCTGGTGCCGTCGACCTGGGGAAGCTCGAGCTCGAGCTGCGGCCAGGTGCGCTCCACCGGGGTGCTCGCCTCGCAGCCCTCGCCTTCGGCTTGCTCGAGGACGGTCCATCGGCCCGCCCAGGCCTCCTCGATCTCGTCGAAGGGATCGGGCGCGCAAGCCGTGGCCAACACCAGGACCGGAAGGAGCTTCTTCATGGGCTCTGCTGTATCCGCTCCCGGATGATCGAGGCCAGCCGCAGCGCCCGCCGGGCCTCCCCCACGCCAGCGACGGCACTCTCCCGCGCGGCGACCCGAGCACGCACCGCTGCCCACTGGGCTTGCAGGGCATCCCGGTCGTCGACCGGGGCCACCGAGCGGCCGTCGCGGGCCGCATGACCGGCCACCAGGTCGAGACTGAGGGACCCACGGGCATCTTGCCCCGCCACCGTGCGGCGCCGGGCCTGGCCCATGCGGTCCGCCACCAGGCGCGCCTGCAGCCCGCCCCCCGCGAGCTCCACCTCAGCCCGGTCGATGCGACCCGAAGGACCACGCCAGCCGCGGGCCGAGACACAGCTGAGATCATGGGATGGCCCGGCCCAGCCCAGGAGCAGGTCGAGGTCGTGCACCATCACGTCGGCCAGCACGTCGATGTCGGCGGAGCGCCCCGTCCACGGGCCTTCTCGGTGCACCTCGAGCCGCGTGGGGCGACGAATGGCGCCCGCCCGCACCGCCGGGTTGAAGCGCTCGCAGTGGCCCACGAGGCAGCGGGGATGGTCGAGGACCCGCGCCTCGGCCTCGGAGCTCGCCACGGGCTTCTCCACCAGCACCCACAGCCCCCGCTCCAGCAGGGGGGCCGCTACGTCGACATGGGACGCCGTGGGAGTCGCCACGATGGCCACGTCGACGTCGTCGCACCAGGTGGTGGCGGCGCCCGTACGCTCGGCCACGGCCCGGGCCTTGGCGGGCACGATGTCGACGACGCAGGCGAGGTGGGCCTCGGAACAGGCCGCCACCACCGACGCGTGGCGCGCCCCCATGACGCCGCAGCCGATCAGGCCGACCTTGACCACCCGGCTCACCCCTGCAGAGCGGCGCGGCAGACGCCTCGCTGACTCGACCGGATGAAGTCGACCAGCTCTTGCACCTCGGCGGCGTCGGGCCAGGCCTCGGCGGCGCGGCCCAGGGCCAGCTTCCGGGGCAGGTCGCTCACGAAGATCTGGCGGAAGGCATCCTTCAGCGGGGCGACGGCGTCGGCGCCGTAGCCCGCCCGACGGAGGCCGATGATGTTGAGGCCGAAGAGCTTGGCCCGGTCGCCCTGGGCGACGGTGAAGGGCGGGACATCTTGCGCGCACATGGCGCCCCCGCCGACCATGGAGAGGCGGCCGACCCGGCAGTGCTGGTGCACGGCGCACAGGCCACCGAGGATGGCGCCGTCGGCGACGACCACATGACCCGCCACCGCCGCCGAGTTGGCGAACATCGTGTGGTTCCCGACCGTGCAGTCGTGGGCCACGTGGCTGTTGGCCATGAAGTAGTTGTGGTCGCCGATGGTGGTGACCCCGAGGCTGCCCGAGGACCCGCGGTGGGCCGAGCTGAACTCGCGGAACACGTTGTGGGCGCCGATGACCAGGCGGGTAGCGACCGAGGGGTCGTGCTTGAGATCCTGGGGGGCCCCCCCGAGGACTACATGATGGCCGACCTCGGTGCCCTCCCCCACCACCGTGGGGCCCTCGATGACCGCGTGGGCACCGACCGAGACAGCGTCGTGCAGCTGCACCCCTGCGCCGATGACCGCGAAGGGACCGACGACCACGTCGCCGAGCTCTGCGGCGGAGTGGATCACCGCGGTGGGATGGATCGACGCCATGCTGCCTCCAGCGCGATGCGCACGGATGAGGAACGGAGCCTTCTGCTAACCGATGGTCGCCATGAAGGAGCCGTTGGCCACGCGGTCGTCGCCGACGTAGGCCGTGCCCTCGAAGAACCACATGTTGCGGCGCTGGCGGGTGCGCTCCACCTCGAGGCGGAGGTCGTCGCCGGGGCGCACCACCTTCCGGAAGCGCATCTTGTCGAAGCCCACCAGGTAGACGGCCGTGCCCGCGTCGTCGCGGTGGTTGCCCAGGTAGATCAACGCGGCCGCCTGCGCCAGGGCCTCGCTGATCAGCACGCCTGGGAACACCGGGTTGCCCGGGAAGTGCCCACGGGCCCAGTCCTCGGTGTCGCGCACTTCTTTGGTGGCCACGATGCGGTCTTCGCCGAGCTCCACCACCCGGTCGACCATCACGAAGGGGTCGCGGTGGGGCAGCAGGGACAGGATCTCCTCACGTTCCATCGGACGACGCTCCCTTCTCGTGAACCAGGCGCTCCAGACGCTCGAAGCGCCGCAGCAGCGACGGCAGCTGGCGCACGGCGGCTACCTCTCGCAGCCACTGACCATAGCGCCGCGCGGGGGAGCCCCCGATCTTCCGCCCTGCGGGGACGTTGCGGCTGGACGACGCCAGGCCGGCGAAGATGGCGCCGCTGCCCACCTCGATGCCGTCGATCACCGCGGTGCGCCCGGCCATCACCACCCGGTCGCCGAGGCGGGCACCACCGGCGACGCCGGCGAAGGCCGCCAGCATGCACTCGGCGCCGATGCGCACGCCGTGGGCCACCTGGACCAGGTTGTCGAGACGGCTGCCCCGGCCCACCCGGGTCTCGTCGAGGGCGGCGCGGTCGACGCAGGCGTTCGCCCCGACCTCCACGTCGTCCTCCAGCACCACGGTGCCGAGCTGAGGCACCCGCACGGGGCCATCCGGACCGATCACGTGGCCGAAGCCGTCGGCGCCGATCACCGCCCCAGGCTGTAGCCACACCCGCTGCCCGATGATGCAGCCCTCCATCACCACGGCGTGGGGCATCAGCCGAGCCCGCTCACCGACCCGCGCACCGTGCCCGACATAGGCGTGGGCCTGCACCCAGGCACCATCTGCCACATGGGCTCCGGCCTCGACGACGGCGTAGGCATCGACGGTGGCCTGGCCCACGGTGGCCTCGGGGTGGACATAGGCCGTGGGGTGGATGCGCGCCTCCGGCCAGACCAGCGGCACCAGGGCGGCGGCCGCCACGGCGTAGGCGTAGCGTGGGTCGGGCACCCGGATGGCCACCACGCCCTCGGGCGGGTCGAGGTCGGCCACCAGCACGGCGCCCGCCTTCGTGTGGGGAAGCAGCCGCGCCCAGCTGCCGCCTCGGCAGAAGCTCAGCTGGGACGGGCCGGCACGGTCGAGCGCCGCGACGCCATGGATGGGCCGGTCGGGGTCGCCCTCACAGCGCCCACCGACGAGCTCGGCCAGCTCCCCCGCGCTGAGCATCAGGGGTTGGAGGCGTTGTACTTGGAGACGAGCTCGGAGGTGATGTCGGTGACGCCATCGGCTGCGTACACCACGACGGCCTGGTCGATCACAACGCTGCAGCTCTTGGCCTTGCCCACGTCGCCGGCGACCACGCGGATCTTCTGGTCGAGCTCCATCAGCATCTTCTGGTTGGTCTGCTGAAGCTCGGCTTCGTACTGCATGGCGGTCTGCTGGAGCTGCTGCTGACGCAGGCCCAGCTTCTGCTCTTCTTCGGCCTTCGCCTCGGCGGAGAGCATCATCGCGCGCTTCTGGTAGTCGGTGACCGCCGCCTCGAACTCCGTCTGCAGGCGGGAGATCTCGTCTTGGCGGGTCTTGAACATCGAGTCGATCTTCTTCATGAGCGACTGACCCTCGGAGGTCTCGGCCGCCGCCTTCTGGAAGTCGATGGTGCACAGCGTCTCGGCCTGCGCGGTGGTGGAGCCCAGGAGGGCGGCACCGAGGAGGGCCACGGGAAGGAGGTTGCGCATCATGGAGGGTCTCCTCGAGGGATGGCGTGAGCTGCCCGGACTAACAGCCGGCGTCAGAAGAAGCTTCCGATGGAGAAGTCGAAGACACTCTTCCGCTCGCCGGGCTGGGGCTTGACGGGGAAGCCGAGCTCGAACCGGAGCGGGCCGATGGGCGAGCGCCAGCGGATGCCGCCACCGTAGGCGAAGCGGAGGTCGAGCGGGTTGATCTGGTCTTCGCCGAACGGGCCGCCGAAGGCGTTGCCGGCGTCGAAGAAGACCACGCCGGAGATGCCCGCCGCCCGCACGATGGGGTTCTCGATCTCGATGTTGTTGATCCAGGTCTGCTGCCCGCCCACGATGACCTTGTCGTCGGCGCGGGTGGGGTCGTCGCTCGCGACGGCACGGATGGACGGACCGAGGCTGAACCAGTTGTAGCCGCGCACGCTGTTGATGCCGCCGGCCCGGTAGCGGTGGATGAACGGAATCACCCGACCATCGGTGCTGCGGATGTCGCCCATGGTGCTGTTGATGCGGAGGACGGCCTTGTCGGTGTTGGGGATCAGCGGCTGGTAGAAGCGCAGGTTCAGGTTGGACTCGACCATGTTGAAGTCGCCGCCCAGCACCGAGAGCACCTGCGTGGGGCTCGTGCGGAAGCCCCCGGAGAGCGTGGTGCGGGCCGAGGCCTTGAAGCCCTGCGTGGGGAAGATGCGGTTGTTCCGCTTGTCGAGGTCGAGGCCGAGACCGAAGGAGCTCGTGAGGCCGTTGCGGTAGAGGTCGCCGCCGAGGAGCCGCTGCTGGAACGAGCTGATGTTGTTCAGGCCTACGTCCTCGAAGGTGTAGGTGAACTGCATCTGGATGTCGTCGCGAGGGTCGAGGTAGCGACCGAGGGCGAGGGAGCCGCCGCGCTGGTACTCGTCGAGGATGAACTGCCGGCTGATGGAGTAGCCGTCGACCTTCATCGACCAACGGCTGTCGAGGAAGTAGGGGTCGAAGAAGCTGACGTTCCCCTGCCGACGCAGGCGCGACCAGTTGATCGCGGCGCTCATCACGTAGCCGAGGCCCAGGAAGTTGTTCTTCTGGACGTTGGCCGTGAGCACGAAGCTCTCGAGGTTGCTGTACCCCATGCCGAGGGAGAAGCTGCCCGTGGGCTGCTCGGTCACCTGGAAGTTGAGGTCGAGCTCCTCGGGGCCGTCGCCGCGGGGGGTGGCGACGTTGACCTCTTCGAAGAAGCCGAGGCGCTGCAGGCGCACCTTCGACGCACGGATGAGGGACCCGCGGTAGATGTCGCCTTCGTCGATCCGCACCTCGCGGCGCACGATCTTGTCGAAGGTGGGGTTGTTCCCCGTGATGTTGATCCGCCCGATCCGGTAGCGCTCCCCCTTCTCGATCTGGAAGGTGACGTTGGCCTTGAGGGTGTCGGGGTCGGGGTCGGGCAGCGGGACCACGTTGACGAAGGCGTAGCCCTGGTCCTGGTAGAAGCCCTCGATGGCCGCGCGCACGGTGTTGACGTTGGACCACTTGAAGATGTCGCCGTCGACCAGGCGCGGGCCCTTGGCCTCGAGGTCGATCAGGCGGCCGCTCTTGTCTTCCGCGTCACGCCACTGGTCTTCCTGGATGTCGGCGACCTGCCGGCCCGCGATGATCTGCATCACCGCTTCCTTCGTGAGGCCGAGCTCGTCGTCGAAGTCGCCCACTGCATCGAGCTCGCCCACCGAGTACTGCTCGCCCTCGGTGATGTCGTAGCTGATGAAGATGTAGCGCTTGTCGGGGGAGAGGTAGACCCGGGCCGGAGCGACCTGGATGTCGAGGTAGCCCTCTTCCAGGTAGACGGCGGAGACCGTCTGCTGGTCGACCTCGAGGAGGTCGGAGCGGAAGTTGCCGGTGGACGTGAGCCACGGCACGAAGCCGCCTTCCTTGACCTGCAGGAAGCGCTTGATCTTGCCGGCGGGGATGTGGTCGTTGCCGGCCATGTCGATGCGCTGCACCACCACCTTGCGGTTCTCGGTGATGGTGAAGGTCACGTCGACCTGGTCGTCGCTCACGTCTTCGTAGGTGACGTCGATCTCGGAGAGGTAGAAGCCCTTCTCGACGTAGAGCTCGCGAATCTCTCGCTGAGCGTCGGCCACCTTCGACTCGTTGAGCACCGCGAAGGCCCGAACGTCGAGCACCCTGAGGTGGGTGCGCTGGTCCGGCATGAGGACTCGAAGCCCATCGGAGGACGCGCCTGGCAGCACGACAGCGTGCACGGACTGGAGCCCGAGGCGCGCCAGGCTCACGGTGCACACGAGTCGGGTCTGGCCCTGGTCGTCATGGCCGACGACAACGATGACCAGGTCGCACCCGGTGAGGTTCCACGCGTTGGCCTCTCCGAAAGGAGCGGTTGGCGAAACATGTAGGTCCTCGACGACGACGTCGAACGCAGCCCACACCAGGGCCGCGTGGAGCTGGTCGATCACGGCGCCGGTAGAGCGGCGGTCCCCCGCCAGGAAGACGCGGGGAGTCCTACCCTGCAGCCACAGCCTGGCCAGCGCCGCGTCGGCGACCCGTTCGACCCAGTCGGGTCCATCGACCACGAGTGGGGAGACCCCGCCCGCGTAGTCTTCCACGGCGCCCCGCGGCACGACAGGGAGTACGGGGGTGCCAGAAGGGGGCGCGGCGTGGGCCGCCCATCCAAGGCGCACGATGAGGCTGGGGTCGGCGCCGTCGGTCTCCCCCGAGACCATCAAGGGCTCGAGCCCGGCCGACTGGGGCGCCAACTGGCGGAGGCGCGCCTCAAGGGCTTGCCGAACCCCGATGACGGGATCCCCGCCGTGCGCGAGGCCCTCGGTGAAGAACGCAGGCCAGGTTCTGTGGGAGGTGACCACTCGGATGTGCTGGGTCATGCCGTCCCCTGTGGGTGGGCCTTGCGCAGGTCAGTCAGTATGTCGAACCAGGTCTTCAGCCACCAGCGTTCGATGGGACTCAGACTCCACTGCCCGGCCCAGTCGAGAAGGTCCGCCCGGTTGGAGCCGTCGGGGGCGAGCATGACCTGACTCGCCCGGGCGAGCTCAGCGAACGTGCGTGGAAGCCGATTGGGTAGGCCCGCTAGGGCTGAGGGCCTGCTCTCCGAGGCCGCCCGCGCCAAGGGCGCCCACAGAGGATCCCGCGTGGCGGCCCGGGCCAGGTCCCGGCCGATCCCCTCCCAGACCTCCCCCAGCATCTCCCGCTCCGCAAAGGTCGTGGCGACGGCGGCGATCCCGTACCCCGCGGCCTTGCCCGGAGCGTGATCTTGGAGCTCGAAAGCAAGGTCCCTCGCCCGGAGGAGGTCCTCGAGCGCCCCGGCAGGATCCTGGGCCCGGCGGTGCTCGGCGTGTCGGAGTA
>ENA-OWNT01004185-OWNT01004185.1-seawater-metagenome-genome-assembly--contig:-NODE-4185-length-12890-cov-6.495747_pt1 | contig 12890 bp, 12 predicted proteins | sample MGYA00238136_ERZ651165 | MGnify/ENA primary metagenome ERZ651165 (study PRJEB26861, sample SAMN08777766) | seawater metagenome | isolation source: coastal seawater | place: USA: Florida | collected... | reverse complement strand
TGAGGAAGACCGGGAAGGACCAGCGCCAGGACACCGACACGATCAGGTCGCGGGCGCGCCCGGTCGCCGGCAGCGCCACGAGCCGGACGTAGCCGACGATGGGGCCGGGGGCTTCGCGGAGCGGCGAGCCCGACGTCACGGGGCCCAGCGCGACGAAGCCCAGCCCCCGGCTGCGCACGATGGACCCGCCCTGGACCTCGGTCATGCGGGCTGCGTCCAACGTGGCGGGAGCGCGACCGGGGGTGCCACGGCGCTCCGCGATGAGCTCGCCGCTGGCTCCGTAGACCGCCACGCTGCTCCGGTGCACCCGGCCGTAGCGGGCCTCCAGGAACGTCTGGACCTCGGCGCTCGTGGGGTTGCCGGCGAGCACCGCGCCCACCGCGTCCTGGAGCGGGGCGAGCTGGGCGGGCGCGACCTCCTCGAGGAACACGTCCTGAAGCACGGTGGCGCCGAGCTGCCACGCGAGGAGCAGGGTCAGCCCGCCGTAGATGGCCAGCACCGCGAGCATCGTCGCCAGCAGCCGGCGGAACAGGGAGCGGCGGGAAGGGGCGGGGGCCTCCAGCTCCGTGAGGTCCATGGCCCGACGTGGCCCCTCGGGCCCCACCTTGCGGCCACGGGGCCGACCCGCGGCGCGGCGCTTCCGCTTGCGCGGCGGCAGGGCGGAGGCGAGTGGGGGCGTGGGGAGGGGCGGCAGATCCGCCCTCACCGTCTCCTCCGCTTCGAGCGCGGGGAGCGCGGGCGCGGACTCGGTGGCTCGCGTGAACGAGTGGGCCACCGTGGGCGGCTCGCGTTCGAAGGGCCCGTCGCCGTCGTGGCTCACGGGGGCCTACTCGCCGGGGTCGTCGCGGTAGCGGTAGCCGACGCGGAACACGGTCTGGATGACGTCCTTGGGGCCACGCGCCTCTGCCACCTTGCGGCGAACGCGCGCGATGTGGGAATCGATGGTGCGGGCGTAGCCGGCGTGGTCGTAGCCCCAGACGTGGTCCAGCAGCTCTTCGCGCGTGAAGACGCGGCCTGGGCGCCGGGCCATGAAGTACAGCAGGTCGAACTCCGTCGGCGTCAGCTCGATGAGCGCGTCGTGAACCTGGACTTCGCGCCGCCCGGGGTCGATGCGCAGCGGCGGCCGCAGCAGCGGCTCCGGCGTGACCACCGCGTCGTCCCCGTCGACCGGCTCGGCTGCGGGGGCCGCAGCGGGAACGGGTGCCGGGGCGTCCATCCGCACCTGGCGGCGCTGGAGCAGCGAGCGCACGCGCGCCACGAGCTCCTTCACCCCGAACGGCTTGCGCACGTAGTCATCGGCACCGAACGTCAGCCCCATGACCGCGTCCACCTCCTCGACCCGGGCGGTCAGCATGAGGATCGCCGGCTGGGGCAGGCTCGCGTCGTTGCGGATGGCCTGGCACACGTCGAAGCCGCTCTTGCCGGGAAGCATCACGTCCAGGACCACGAGGTCCGGCTTCAGCTCCTTGGCGAGGCGCAGCCCCACGTCGCCGTCGGCGGCGTGGTGGCAGGTGTAGGACTCCCGTTCGAGGTGGAAGCGCACGACCGAAGCGATCCGCTGGTCGTCTTCGACGATGAGGATGTTGTAGGCCACGAACAGATCCTATCAGCGGGGGTGTGGCGAGGACGTGAAGCCGACCGCCACATCCTCAACCAAAAGAACACACACGTTTGGGCGACTCTCAACATGTTTGCAACACCCGGACGCAAAGCTCATCGTGCATCGAGCTTGACCCCCGACCGCGGTCAACGATTCAGGGCAGCGGTCACTGAACGTCCAGAGGAGACTCACAAATGATCGCTCGCAACCTCGCCCTCATCGAGACCGCCGCCCGTGACGCCATCTCCCGGATCCACCGCGACGAGCGCGGCCAGGGCATGACGGAGTACGTCATCATCCTCGTCGCCATCGCGGTCGTCTGCATCGCCATCGCGGTGTCCTTCGGCGGCAAGATCAAGGGCCTCTTCGAGACGGCCGACACCGAGATCGACAACGTGGACAGCAACCTCTAGTCCCAGTCGACCGACAGCTTCTTCAGGCCCGCGGTCCTTCAGGGACCGCGGGTCTGCTGTTTCCGGACGATCCGGACTGGCAGAGCCAGCTCGTCAGGGCCATCCTCGCACCATGAGCGACACCGAAGCAGACAAGCCCACGGACGTGGCGCGCGGCGTCGACAAGCCCCGCGCCCTCTCCTACGAGAACTTCAGCTTCAACTTCAAGATCGACCTCGGCAGCCGGATCGCGGCCCGCTACGGCGCGCCGGCGTTCGCCCAGCGCCGATCCAAGCTCAACCGCAGCACCGAGGCCTTCTGGTCCCGGCTGGAGGCGAAGTACGACGAGCTGTGGCTCGCGGCGGCCGACGGCCGCATCGACGAGGACGGTCGCGAACTCCGCCAGAACCTCCTGACCTCGTCCGGCGAGGATCCGATCGGGGCGCGGGAGCACCGACGCCGGCTGTTCAGCGCGAAGATCGACAAGGACGTCGATCGGGTCGCGACGTTCAACAAGGCCTGGACGCGCCACCTGGGTCGCTGCGGTCTGACCGAGCTCGCGGCGGAGATCGACGAGTTCAACCTCTGGTTCCCCATCGAGGCGAACCTGCCCATCGACATCGAGACCGAGCAGTACGTCTGGATGGGCATGCCCTGGGAGCCTCCCGTGCCCCCGACCCGGGACGAGATCCTGGAGCGCTTCCCCCTGCGCTGAGACGACCTCGCTGCTCACGCGCACGCGGTGTATGGTGCGCGCCATGTTCGCGCGCGCTCTGCTCGTCTGCTCCCTGCTGCTCGTCCTGTTGATCCCCGGCACCGCTCTGGCCGGCGGCGTCGGCTTCTACGGCAGCCCTGGGTTCCACGCCGGACCGGCGCTCTCCCAGGCTGGAGGCACCGGCACGTGGGCGGACCTCGGGGGCGGCATCGAGCTGTTCCTGGGCAAGCGCGACTCCCGGCTCCATGGCCGCCTGCGGTTCGGATACAACGGGGTGTTCGACCTGACCCCCCTGCCGGAGGGCGTCGAGGCGCCTCCCGGTTCGCGAATCTCCCACGCCGCGGTCATCTCGCTCGGCGCCAAGGTCGACCTGCTCCCGGACGTGGAGAAGCCCTTCAGCCTCTACGTCGCCGCGGACATCGGCGTCTCGCCGCTGGTCAAGCACCTCAAGAACTACTTCTGGGTCGACGTCGGCCCGGGCATCCGCGTGAACGCGAACGATGTGCTCAGCGTCTTCGCGGAGCTGACGGGCGTGTTGCGGTTCGAGAACGGCTTCACGGGCGGCGCGCTCCTGTTCGTCGGAGTCCGGCTCTCGTTCGACTGATGCGCCTGGGCCTGCTCGTCTGCGCGGTCGCCCTCGGCGGCTGCTTCATCATCGAAGACGAGTTCAACGAGGTCCCGCCCCTCGACCACAGCAAGTCTCCCTGCTTCGAAGCGAACGTCCTCGACGGGCTGTCCGAGACGGACCCGTCCGAGATGACGGCGCTGTACGACTGCCTGAACGTCAACGGCGGGTTCGACGCACTCGGCGGCATCGTCACCGAGATGACCCTGCAGTCCACCCGGGACGGGACGATCGCGGCGCTGGAGTTCGCGTCCGTCGTCAATCGGTTCGCGTCCGAGGCCGACGTCATCGACGGCCTGCGCCAGGCCATCCACCTGCTGCAGGAGGAGAACGCCTTTCTGCGCCACGTCGTGCACACCCTCGCGGAGTGGAGCTACGGCCGACCGTGGCCCGAGGTGGAGGCCGCGTACGCGACGGGAGGGGGCGAGCTGCTCGAGCCCGCGGCGGTCGAGCAGGGGATGGTCAAGCCGGCGCTCCTGCTGGTCTCCGCCCTCGCCGAGCAGATGCTGGATTTCGGCGACATCCCGCTGGGGGCCGCGCAGCTCGGCGCGCTGACCGAGATGAGCGAGCTCGCCGAGAGCCTCGACACGCTCAGCCGGCTCATCGCCGACCAGGAGGCGGACCTCTTCGACCACGTGGCCGAGGACTTCGGCGCGTACTTCGAGCGGAGCGTCGACACGGACGGGCACGACACGCTCGTGGGGCTCGTGGAGTCCACGCTGGTCCCGCAGCCGGGCACCGCGAACGAGGCACCGCTGCTCGCCGCGCTGCCCCTGGCGGACGCGATCCTCGACGACCCCGTCGCGTTGCCGGGCATGGTCGACGCCGTCGGCGAGCTGTACACCAGCGGTGAGTTCTGGCTGCTGCCCAACCAGCTCGACGGGATGCTGGCCATCGACGCGGACGGCGGAATCCTCACCGCCGGCGAGCTCGACGCCTTCTCCGCGCTCATCCGCACGCTGGATCTGGCCAACGGCCCGGCCAACTGCGCATTCATCCAGGTCGACAACCTGAGTGTGTTCATCCTCGAGACGGTCGCGGGGTTCGATCCGGACGACCTCGGCACGCTCATCCAGCTGGTGGATGGGCTCGTGGACGACATCGTCTTCTGGGGGTCGCTGGCCTGCAACGGCATCGACCCGGCGCTGATGCCCGTCGTGCCGTCCCTGACGCGCCTCGCCGAGTCCGGCGCGCTGCGCTCGCTGATCCCGCTGCTGCGGGCCCTCGAGGACGCCGACCGGGTGCCGGAGATCGTCGACCTCCTGAGCGTGCTCGAGCGCGGGGACATCGTGCCCGCCATGGCCGCCCACGGGCGTCGCGTGCTCGACGGGCCCTACCTCGGCAACGCGCTCCGCATCGTCGGCGCCTACGTGAATCCCGAGGATCCCGAGGCGCAGGGCGACCTGTACACCATCCTGCGGATCATCGACTTCGCCATCTCGCCCGCGGCGGGCGACGGGTACACGCGCAGTCCGCTGGGCGCGATGGTTCCGGTGCTGCGGGAGTGGGTGGCCGTCGAGCGCGACGCCATCAGCGGCTTCCTGCTCGACTGGGCCGTCCTGCTGCAGGCCGAGGGCTCCCAGTCCAACAGCTTCCTGGACAAGTTCGCGCCGCTGCTCGCGATCGATCCGGAGCTCGACTTCATCGGCAACATCGGCGCCCTCGTGGAAGACCCCGAGGTGCTGGTGCCCATGTTGCGGATCCTGGAGCACGATGGGCTCGTCGCCACGTTCGTGGACGCGGACGGGCCGGATGGTCGCGAGGGCCCGCTCGGCTTGATCGGGCGGTTCGCCGCCGACGGCTCGCTGGAGGGGATGCTGGGCATCCTGGTCTGGCTCGCGGACGTGCTGGACGACATCGGGCTGCTGCCCGAAGGGGAGTGAGATGACCGACGTCGCCTACAGCGAGATGACCCGCAGCCTTCCGCAGATCCAGCACGAGTACGGAGATCGCGTGCGGATCCTCGCGGACATCGCCGCGCTGACGATGCTGGCCCGGTTGGGCAACCCGGCGAGCGCCCAGCCCGAGGTGAACCGCCTGCTGCGCCGCTGCTACGAGCGCCTGATGATGGCCGCGGTGAACGAAGTGTTCCCCCGGGAACACGCGAGCATCCCCACCCGCATGGAGGCCGTACGCCCCGGCACGGCGTGGGAAGGACCGGTCATCAAGGCCGACACGCGCGTCATCTTCGTGGGCCTGGCGCGGGCCGGGACGCTGCCGGCCTACCAGGGCTTCGACATGCTGCACGACCTCGTCGACGGCGCGGGCCTCCGCGTGGACCACGTGTCCATGCAGCGACGCACGGACGAGGACGGCAAGGTCATCGGGGTCGACATCGGCGGCAGCAAGTTCGGGGGGGACGTCGACGGCGCCATCGTGATGCTCCCCGATCCCATGGGGGCCACGGGCGGGTCGATGGCGGACGCGATCGACCTCGTGAAGGCGCTCCCGGGCACGCCCCGGGCGATTGTCGGGCTGCACCTGATCATCACGCCGGAGTTCATCCGCCGGCTCCAGGCCACGCACCCCTACACGCACATCTTCGCCCTGCGGCTCGATCGCGGCACGAGCAGCCCCGAGGCGCTGGCCACGGTCCCGGGCGTCGACCGGTCAGAGACCGGCTGCAACGAGGTGCACTACATCGTCCCGGGCGCCGGCGGCGTCGGCGAGCTGATCAACAACTCCTACGCCTGACCCATCTGCTGGGCGATGCGCGTCAGCGCCGTCACCCGCTCCCCCGTCGCGGGGTGGGTGCGGAAGAGCTTGCTCACGCCGCCCAGGCCGCCGAGCGGGTTGACGATGAACAGGTGGCTCGTGGCCGGGTTCACGTCCGTCGGCCGGCTCTGGGCGAAGCGCTCGAGCTTGCCGAGGGCCGAAGCCAGCGCGAGCGGCTTTCCGCTGATCTCCGCGCCGGCCTTGTCCGCGCCGAACTCGCGAGACCGGCTCACCGACATCTGGAGCAGCATCGCCCCGATGGGAGCCAGGATCATGACGGCGATGGCCACGATGGGGTTGCCGCCGCGGTTGCGTCCGCCGCCCATGTAGAAGCCGAAGCGCGAGATGAGCGTGATGGCGCCCACCATGGACGCGGCGATGGTGGAGAGCAGCACGTCGCGGTTCTTCACGTGGCCGAGCTCGTGGGCCAGCACGCCCTCCAGCTCGTCCTGGTTCAGCATCTGGAGGAGGCCCTGGGTGACGGCGACCACGGCCGACTTGGGGCCGCGCCCGGTGGCGAACGCGTTCGGTGCCTGGTTCGGGATGATCGCGACCCGCGGCATCGGGAGCTCCGCGCGCTGGGCGAGCCGCGCGACCGTGCGCACCAGGTTGGGCGCGTCGGCTTCGGTGACCACCTGGGCCCGGTAGGACTTCAGGACGATCCGATCCGAGAACCAGAACGAGCCGAAGTTCAGGGCGAGGGAGCCGACGAAGAAGAGGATCGCGCCCTGCTCGCCGAAGAAGGCGCCTCCGATGACCACCAGGAGCACGCTCAGGCCGGCCATCAGGAAGAAGGTCTTCAGGGTGTTCATCATGCCGAACAACGTGGGGCGGCCCGGCGAGCAGTCAAGCGATCCCCCCGCACCCCTGGCCGCTCGGACAGGATTGAGGCAGCATCCGCGCCATGCTGATGGCCTCCTGGAACGTGAACGGCATCCGCGCGATCGCGCGCAACGGCTTCGTCGACTGGCTCGAGGACTGCGACTTCGACCTGGTCTTCCTGCAGGAGACGAAGGCGTCGCCGAACCAGCTCCCGAAGGAGCTGCGGGACCTGTCCTGGGACTGCGCGCTGCACTCTTCGACGGTCAAGAAGGGCTACTCGGGCGTCGGCGTGTTCTGGCGGGACGAGGCGCCGGACGAGGTGTTCGAGGGGCTCGGCATCGAGCGGTTCGACCAGGAGGGCCGGGCCATCGGAGTGCGCTACGGGGACCTCGTGGTCTATGGCTGCTACTTCCCGAACGGCGGGCGTGGGCCTGAGCGCGTCGCCTACAAGCTCGACTTCTACGCCGCCATGCTCGACACGATGAAGGCCCACCGGGAGGCCGGCCGGGAGGTCGTCGTGTGCGGCGACTTCAACATCGCGCACCACCCCATCGACTTGTCCCGCCCGCGGGAGAGCCGCAAGACCTCGGGGTTCCTCGAGGAGGAGCGCGCCTGGCTCGACCGCTTCGAGCGGGAGGGGTGGTTCGACACCTTTCGGCGGCTGCACCCCGACGAGGCCGAGCGCTACTCGTGGTGGGACTACCGGACCCGGGGCCGCGAGCGGAACGTCGGCTGGCGGATCGACTACTTCTGGGCGGACCAGGCGCTCGCGGATCGGATCATCGACGCGGACATCCTCCACGACGAGTACGGCAGCGATCACTGCCCCGTCACCTTGGAGCTCAGCGACTAGGCGATGTCGGGGAGCTGGTCCACGTAGCGGACGAAGTCGTGCTCGGTCAGGATGCCGACGAGCCGGCCGTTCTCCATGACCAGCAGCGACCCGATCTTCTGATCCAGCATGCGCCGGGTCGCCTCGCGGATGGGCGTGGTGGGCTCCACGACCTCGAGGGTCTCGATCATCACCTCGGTGACGCCGATGCTCCGCAGGTAGGCCCGCTGGATCGAGCTGGGCAGATCCGAGCCGCCGCCGAGGGCGCCGCGCAAGAGGTCGCGCTGACTCACGAGCCCGAGGATCCGGCACTCCGTGTCCACGATGGGCACGTGCCGGATGCGGTGCTCCGCCATGAGATCGCTGGCCTCGGCGAGGTTGCCCTCGGGGCCGAGCGTCTTGACTCCGCGGGTCATCAGGTGCTGGACGAGGAGGCTCACGCGCGCATTGTGCCGGGGGCCGCCTCGACGCGTCGGCTCCGCGCCGTCATTGCCACCGCGCCGGGTTCGTCGTCGCGCCCCAGAAGGGGATCCCCGTGGACGCCTCCAGCGTGGCGGCGCCCGTCAGCGGGTCGATCGTGTAGATCTCGCCCGCCTCGTTGAAGCCGTACACGAGCCCGTTCTGGGAGTGGTACGCGAGTCCGAACATCGCGCCCGTCCCGGTGGCGCCGAGCACGTTTGTGGCGAGGGTGCCGGGGTCCACGCTCAGCAGCGACGTGGGGTTGCTGACGTCGTCCTGGGCCATCAGGTTGTAAAGCAGACCGTCGGGCAGGCCGACCGTGTCGCCGGCGAACAGCCAGTCGCCGGTCACTGTGCCCAGCAGGGTGCGAGACGCGCTCGTCGTGCTGGATGTGTAGAGGTTCCCGCCACCACCGAGGATCAGTGAGCCGTCCGGCAGGCAGGTCGCTGCGTTCACGGTCCCGTACGCGTCGAAGAACGTGCCCAGGTGGGTCATGTCCGCGGTGGTCGGGTTCACGCTGTACAGGTCGTTGAACCCCACGGCGTACATGTTCCCGAGGGTGTCGATGGCGATGTCGGTGACGTCGAGCGTCGTCCAGCCCGCGTCGAAGTTGCCCACCGAGACGACCGCGAACGTCGTGGGATCCACGGTGTACAGCGTGTCTGCCGTGTGGGCGTAGATGTAGGCGAGCTGCGTGGTGCTGTCGTCGTCGTCTCCGGTCGCGTCGTCGTCGTCTCCGGTTGCGTCGTCGTCGTCGCCGGTTGCGTCGTCGTCGTCTCCGGTTGCGTCGTCGTCGTCGCCGGTCGCGTCGTCGTCATCGCCGGCGCTGTCGTCGTCGTCGTCTCCGGTTGCGTCGTCGTCGTCTCCGGTTGCGTCGTCGTCGTCCCCGAGCGTGGCATCGTCGTCGTCCACCGGATCGGCGAAGGGCGAGAGACAGCCCGTCAGGAGCACGAGCGCGAGCAGGGGGGGAAGGCGCGTCATCCGCGCATCATCCCCGATCAAGCGGCGCGGCGGCGGGCGAGCTCGGGCACGACCTCGTGCTTGATGTACCGCACGACCTCGCGCATGCCGTCGATGCCGGTCTGCTTGCCGAGCACGCCGCTGTAGTTCGTGGTGCCGTTGATGTCGTACGTGTACCGGTTGCCGTCAGCGTCTTCGACGAACTCGATGCCGGCCACCTCGATGCCCTCGGTCTTGATCATGCGGAGCATCTTCACGACCAGGTCATCCTCGGCCGTCAGCGGGCTCTGGGAGAACTTGCTGTCCACGCCGACGTTGTCCGCGTCCTCGCCGTCGATGGGGCACACGTTCGGGTTGCTCGCCGGGACCTGGCAGGCGTCGCTGGGGCAGAGCTGGAAGCCCTCGTCCGTGCGGCTGCGCATGGCGAACAGGAACCGGTCGCCCACGAGCTCCACCCGGGTGATGAACGGCTCCGGCGGCTGGATGTACTGCTGGAGGATGATCTTGCCGTCGGGGCCCGGGTCGAAAGCGTCCGTGTCGAGGAAGTCCTCGAGCTGCTCCGCCGTGTAGAAGAGGTGGATGCCGAGGCCCTTGCCGCCCTGGTTGTGCTTCGTAATGAACGGCCCGTCGAAGGTCTGCGCCTGCGCCACGAGGTTGTCGCGGCCGACGGCCAGGACCGTCCGCGGAGTGCGGATTCCGTGCTTCCGAAGGATCAGGTCCTGCCGGAGCTTGCTCATCTCGAACTCGAACGCGCGGGACCCGTTGATGACCCGGCGTCCGTGCAGCTCCAGCCAGAAGAGGAACTCGCGGGCGAGCGTCACGGTGTGGCCGTGGTCGCGGGTGTGCGAGCTGGGGCTGATGCGGTTGATCCAGATCCCCTCGGGCGGCTCGGTGGACGGGTCGAGCACGCCGTCCTCCAGGTAGTGGAGCTCGTAGGGGAAGCCCTCCGCCTCCAGCGCCTCCAGCAGCGGCGGGTTCCAGGCGGGGTTCTCGAAGAGGATGTGCACAGTCGGGAGCGTGGCCATGGGGGCCTCCATGAAGGGTCGTGAATCGGGAAGGTCAGGAGCTGTGGAGTGCGACAACGAAAAAGCCCGCCGCGGGGGGACCGGGGCGGGCTCTGGAAGTCGCGTTGGGCTAAACGGACGTCAGCTACACCCCGGTCGAAAGACAGGCGCAACAGCAACAAGCGCAGTTGCCGGCGAGGAGGTGGTGGCTGGTGACGTGCGAGGCCATCGAGGTGCCCAATCTAACGGGCGCCTGACGCATGTCAACCGTTTGATGTGAAAACGTATGAGTCGCCGTTCAGCGGCGGCGACGGGGAGGGGCCTACCCGCCGATGCCGAGCATCGGCGCGACCGCCGACCAGAGCGCTGCGATGACGCCCGCCAGCCCTTCGCCCGCGATGCCGCCGGCGCCGATGGCCCCCGCGAAGGTCGCGATGAAGACCGGGTTCTTCTTCTTGATGGCGAGGAAGAGCATCGAGCCCAGGAAGATGCTGACGCAGTAGTAGTAGGGCACGACCATGGCGACGCCGAGGCCGAGCGCCGACGGCGTCCAGGTCTTCACCGTCTTCGAGGACGCCAGGCCCTCGATGAGCGCGATGGCGATGCCCAGCACGATCCCGATGCCGAGCCCCGTCATGGCGTGGGACGGCAGGGCCGACGAGCCGCGGGCCATCATCTGCGCGAGCCCGGACCAGGTGATCGCGGCCGGGGCCGGCCAGACCTCGCCGCCGATCTCCTTGCCCTGGATGAGGACCCAGAAGATCCCGGCGCAGAAGAACGAGCCGATGGTGACGCCCAGCAGCTGCGCGATGACCTGCTTGCGCGGGGTCGCGCCAACCAGCCAACCCGTCTTGAGGTCCTGCATCATGTCCGCCGCTTCGGAGGCGCCGCCCGCTGCGACACCGCCCGTCAGGAGGTTCGCGGAGGTCGCCGCCGACACCGCGGTCCCCATGGCGCCCTGCATCGACCCGAAGGCGATCTGGGTCACGGAGCCCATGGCGCCGACGGGGTTGATGTCCGTCTCACCGGTCGCCCGGACCGCGATGACCGCGAGGAAGAACGAGAGGATTACGGCGAGGATCCCGAAGTACCAGGGCACGCCGAAGCTGAACTGGAGCATCCCGCACACCCCGACCACCGAGGTCAGCAGCCCAGCAGCCCACCAGCTGGTGGGGAACTCCAGGTGGGCGATGGGGGAGGCGCCGCCGGTCTTTCGGAAGACGCTCTTGATGGCGTCCAGGATGATCCGCCACTTCAGCGCGGTCGCGGTCAGCCCGGCCGAGACCATGATCCCGAGGCCCGGCCACATGGTCCACTTCACGATGAGCGAGTAGTACGCCCCGACGCTGAGTGCCCGGAAGTTCTTGCAGCTGCTGCGGAAGAAGTCGGCGTCCGCACCCGCGAGCTCAGCGCCGCCCTGCACGCTGGCGTAGAGGCCCTCGCACTGGGCGAGCGCATCGGCCGCGGTCATCTTCGTGGCGATCTCGAGCAGGATCCCGTCGTTGATGAGCCAGGGGCCCAGCACCAGGAACGCGGTGCCGCCCCCGATCAGGAGCGACGTCCCGACCCGCGGACCGACCAGGAAGCCGGCTCCGAACATCATCGGGGACGCGGCCGCGCCGAACGTGAGCTTGCTGACCGCGATGCCGCCGATGCCCTTGATCCGGTCGAACCACTCGCCGACGGGGTAGTGGCCGGGCCAGCCGGCGAGGTCCCGGGTGAGGACGTAGAGGAAGCCCGGGACGGCGACGAACATGAGCGCCTTCGCCCGCGCCATCGCCTCGGACCCGGTGGCGTGCATCGCCTTGATGGTCTCGGCCGCGGCGGTCCCGGTCGGGAAGACGAGCCGATCGATCACGAGCATCTGCCGGCGGAGCGGGATGGCGAAGAACACGCCGAGGAAGGACGTGAAGAACACCCAGAGCAGCACCTCGGTGAACGTCGGGCCGCGCTCGATGACACCGTCCTCGGCGAGGAGGATGAGAGCCGGGATGACGTTGACGATGTTGCCGAGGGAGCCGGCGGCGCTCGCGAACGTCTGGGTGGAGTTCGTCTCGAGGATCGTGAACTTGCGCCGCAGCGTCTTCATCAGCGCGACGGCGAGGATCACCGCGATGATGGAGCCGCCCTCGCCCCAGCCCGTCTTCAGGCCCATGTAGATGTTGAACGCGATCATCAGCGCGCCCAGGCCCACGGACAGGATCACGACCTGCAGCGTGAGCTCCGCCATGGAGTCGCCCTTGTAGACCTCTTCGAGCCACTTCTTCTCGACGGCGGCGACCTCTTCGGGGGTCGTGGGCGGCGGCGGAAGGTCCTGCGGGGCGACGGCGGACATGTGGATCCTCGGCGGGTTGGAGAGGGCGGCGGACCATTGCAGACGCGCGGCCGTCGGTGCAAGTCGCTGCTACGGTCGCGCCGATGGACACCGAATCCCGTCCCGCGCTGCGCGAGCTCCTGCTCGGTCCCTTTCGCGGCCTCGCGGTCTATCCGCGGGCAGCGACCCTGGGCGTCGGTCGGGGGCTCGGCCTCATCGTCCTTGTGACGTTGCTGCTCGCGGCGATCGTGGCGGGCAGCTGGACCGTGCGCCTTCGGGCCAAGGTCGAGGCCATGGCGGACAGCTCCATCTGGTTCATGCCCCGGGTGAACGTGGCCGAGGGGCGCGCGACGGTCGAGGCGGACCCCGGGCGCGTCATCGAGACCGACCGGGTCGTGGTGATCTTCGACACCGTGTCCGAGCAGCCCGACATCCCCAAGGGCTTCGGCGAC
>ENA-OWNT01004184-OWNT01004184.1-seawater-metagenome-genome-assembly--contig:-NODE-4184-length-12891-cov-5.062822_pt1 | contig 12891 bp, 18 predicted proteins | sample MGYA00238136_ERZ651165 | MGnify/ENA primary metagenome ERZ651165 (study PRJEB26861, sample SAMN08777766) | seawater metagenome | isolation source: coastal seawater | place: USA: Florida | collected... | reverse complement strand
GGCCGCGCTGCGACGACCAAGATGACGGCCAATCTCACAGTAGAAATCGGGAGTCAACAAGAACTTTTATAACGATGGCGCTTGAGATCGACCGCAATGTTCCATATTTATCCGCTCGCTCGCTTCATTTGTCGTTCGCATGGGCGGAATTGTCTCTATTTTTTCTTCTTGCGCCCGCGAGGCATGCCGTGACGTCGTTTTTTATCCTTCTGCTGCTTTCGATTCTTTGCTACTTGACGCTCACGCCGTTCTCTCTGTTTTGCTTGATTCTCCTTTCGTATCTCAAGTTCAATCTGCACGGATGGGCACGTAGAGTTGCCAAATTGAGAAATAACGACAGGTGCACCCCATTGGTGGCATGCGCACCTCCTCATCTTCAGTTAATGGGACGTTCTCACTCGCAGCGCGCTCAGCGAGCTTTGAGACACAAGCAGGAACTTCTTGGTTGCCACGTTGCAACAGTTCGGCCTATCCAATAAAACCGCATGCTGTCACGACGTGATCGCGCCATTCCCACCCAAAACAGGCCACGCTGCTCACCAGCCCTGTCGCAAGGTTTTTGTCTTTTTCTGTCAAAAAAGTAATTGCCTGGCCTAATCACAGCAGGGTTAATTCAGTCGGTTTTGTCAAAAGTCATCAGGTCCTACGAAGCAAAATAACTCGCCCGAAGTTCCAGCGCGGCCACATCGACCCACTCTATGCACATAGCTTGAGATGCTGTGCATCAATGACAAGTTGATGACAGCAGCGATTCCTGCACAGACAACCCAGTATGTTAGAACTGCAGAAATCCACCGCCAATGCTGCAGTTAGTATTCACCTGGAATATCAAGTCCGCGAGCTGCTACATCGGTTGCCACCAATATCGAAACCTGAATGCAACAATGAATGAATGTATTTCTGTTTCAAGATCGCCGCCACAAAGTAAATATTCATGTCGATTGTACCTCTCCCGACTTGAATGCATTCAGCACGCGTGTGCGCTTGGCCTGGGACAGGTCTCCATGGAGAGCAAGCGCTGGAATCCCATATCGGTTGTGCAGACGTTCAGCTACCGTCGCAGCTTCGGCTTTAAAGACGACGAACACGATAACTCTGTTTCCACATTTTGGTGTCGCTGTTTCGCCTTCTTCGTCGACGTTCGGTGATTCAGGAGCCTCCATTAATTGGGAGGGCTCGAGAATACTCTGCAAGGTTTCAACAAGAACGCGAAGTTTCGAATTAGCGTCTGCCTTCACATGCACAAACTTTTGTGTAATGGTACTAGGCACAACTTCAGACTGCAACGACGCTTCTCCAGCAGCGGTGACCTGGGAGAAACCACGTCAAACAGCCATGCTACTCAGAAAGCGTAGCAATAACAGACAACATGCGAAGCATACATACTGCTTTTTGGGACGAAATGAAAATTGCGTTTGGTCTGCAAATCACACAGTGCACACAATAAAGTCGACGTTCACATTGTAATGCATGCATGATGTTCGAACCTCAGCAACTTCAAAGCGAGTTCATTTGTTGAGTCGGCCCAAGTGGCAGAAAACATCCACCTGACTTTGTGTTGGCGCTTGCCGCGAGATATCAATTCGCTTATGTCGACCAGGTCGTCACTAAATCCTGAGTCCAACAATCTATCTGCCTCGTCCAAGATCATGATTTGCACGTGCTGCAGTGACAAAACGCCTAGGGTACATTCAAGTCACGAGTCAAAAGATAGACACCCTGCCGTTGAATCAGATCAAACGCACTTGAGCTCTCATCGACGGCAGTCTCAGAATCATCCCGATTCATTAAAGCACTTGTGCACTGACTTTGGCGTTTGGAGATATTTCGCTGCCGCGTTGATGATGGCACGTGGCCACAGAGTGACAACAGCCGTCCAGGTGTGGCAACCTGCATGAGGAATCAGGCGTGAGTAGAAACGCTCATGCTGCAGACACTGCCAAGCAACAATATTGTGAGGCTGTCCTACCACAATCTGCAAGTTTTTCAACTCTGCGACGTCTTTGCATTGTGCCCGAAAGTCCACCCCTCCATACACTGCTGCAATGGTTGGATGGGCTGGTGCCGTCGTCGGTTGTATGGATGTCAGCAAATCCTGTGACAAACACACATATGACTTCAAGTGCTCCAAACACTGTGGAAGGCAGGGAGGAAAGTTACCACCACAACTTGCTCAACTTGGCGGCAAAGTTCGCGTGTTGGCGTAATGATGAGAACACTTGGAGCTTGACGTGGCTTTGGTTCCTCTGGTACAACGCCGACGTTGAACGTGCACCACAGGCAAAAAGCCACAACTGGGACAACATATGCCATGGTTTTGCCCGAACCAGTCGGCGACGTCGCCACAAGGTCGTGCTCCAGTAAACTGGGCTCAGTATCAACGACGGGAAAAGCCATTCCTGCAAGCATTGTGTGGATTGAGTCCATCGTTACTGAACGAGTAGTGAGCACAGCAGTGAAAATACCAACCCCACACTTCTGCTTGAATGGGGGTTGACACGAGGGCGCGATCACCTACAATGACAAACGCATCATTGACACGAAATTACCAACATTCCGGTCCACATCAAATACAAACCGCCAATGACACTGCAACATGCAGATACAAATTCTTTCGAAAGAGTTCGCTTCACGAATTCGTTGCCTGAAAGCGATGGAGCACGCAAGTACCGATTCTCTAAGTCCGTGGCGGAGAAAATGGGGTTGTGGGTGCTTGTCAGCACCGCGCGTGACGAAACATCTCTGGTGTGAAGTTCTCGCACAATCACATTGTGTTCTTGTCGAAACTTGGCGCTGTGTGGTGGGGTCTCAGCCAACAACAAATCAGTTTCTTGACTTGCGTGACTTGTATGACTGGCACGTGAAATGCGAAGTAGGGGTAGAGCATCTCGGGGTGGCATCATCCAAAACGGTAAAATTCCGTGGAGTGCATCTTTAATGATCTGAAGCCCACCACTATGACATTGAAAACAAAATATTCAACAACAACGACAACGATGTAAGCTGCTCGCCAACGATGCACATGCAAGATCCACAGCCTTACCGATGTGCATCGGGTCCACCCGCACGATTGAGAAACCAACGCCTGCTCTCTGCAAAGGCCGCGCAAATCGCGTATGGTGTCCATTGTTCTGAATATGCAGAATATATGAGTGTTAAGCGCACACGCTGTTGCGGCAGAGCGCACAACACTAATATGTACCATCGGTAGACCCGGTCCACTCCGATATTGCGGGAAGACGGTAGAGTTTGACAATATCAATGTTCTCTGCTAGAAACCGGACGGCCGAGTATGGTTCCCGCACTTGAGCAACTGGAATCACCCCAAGCACCTCGTAATGCAAGCGGCTGAGGCCGATGGCGGGGAAGAGTAACCCCGGGCAGTCAACCAAGCAGGTGGCGGGACAACCGGCACGCGTCCCATGGTCATTGTTCTCTTTTGATGGGCAACCGTCAATCAGAATTGTCTGCAGCGGCGATGTTGTCACACCAATCACCGTCAGGACGTGTGGCAACCAGTGGAATCCACACATCAACGCACTTGTAAATGCTTTGTGGCTCCTGGGGTAATCGACACGTGCGCCACTTTCGTTCCCTTTAGCGTGTTGAGTACCTTTGTGCAAAATGGAAACAGTGGAAGTGAGCGTAGAACTGATTGAATGAGGCTTGTATGAATGTGGCTCCACCAAACCGTGGTTTTTCCAACACTCGGCTGCCCAACTAGACCAACCGACAATCGATGCTGGTCTACGCGCTGTTTGTTTGACTTTCTTTGCACCTGCACGAATGTCGTGTAAGAACTTCATTGTGCGCTCATAGTCGACGAGACAACTTTGTCATACCTCGTTGAACTGCCGAAGAATAGAATGTGCAAACTCGAGTTCTTTGTCGTCGTCTTTTGGGCGGTGGCGCTTGAGAATACGTCGACGCTGCGAAGGTCTATCTTCTCCTTGGAGTGGCACACTGCTGGGCGGTTGGAAGCGCAAAACGGTGACTGTAGGGTACTCCGTCTTAATCCAACTTTCCCAGGCAACTATCACATTATCCGGAACAAGATCAATCTTGGTGAGAATAACTACCACTGGTTTGTCGATGCACCCTTCGCTGCATAAAGACGCAGGGAGATGTAGAGATGCAGCCCTGACATCTGCAACAAGAGCGAGAACATCTGATCTCTCAATGACACGCCACAGTTGACGCCACACCTCCAGATTATGTTCAAATGGGCCAAGGTCATGATCAGTTCGAATCTCAAGTTGATGCACACTGCGCAAGTACTCTTCAAAGCGCGCGCGCTCCGCAGCATTTAGTGCTTCGGCGGCAGTACCAGTTGTGGTTGCGGCAGCACTCTCCACCAGCTGTTGATCGCGTGAAGGGTGCTCTATCCATTCAATGACGGGAGCAAGCACACCGTCCGTCTCGCCTTCGTGATTCTTCCGCAAGGGCTTCATTCCGTGCTCCTTTCTTTTCGTAACAGCCTCCTCCGGCTCCCGTTGTATATAAGTTCCTAAATCGACGCTGCCAACGACTGCTTGAGTTCCCATCGCTCGATGTACTGAGAACTGGGGAGAACTGCTGGTTGCAGTCGACGCCATTGAATCCTGTCGATCTTCCACACTATCACTTGTTTCAGAATGAGTCGTGGTTCTCGTCTCATCTTCAGCGTGGCGTCGTTGTTCCTTCTTTCGTTCGCGTTTGGCACGGAGTTGCGCTTTCTTTTGTTTTCCACTGAAGGCCACCGCGCGGCCACCAGGCTTTTTGCCCCCTTTCCGGCCCTTTGCCCCACCCATTCTCACGAGCACTCACGCACTGTGCCCCCGAGGGTCACAAAGTTTGAGCTAAGGTCGCAGCATCGAAAAGCAAGATTTTTCTCGCCGCATCTTTTGCATTTTACTGTGATGCATTTTGCGCCTTCACTCCGCATGATCCCGCGGATCGATCGACCGTCCACCCATCCCTTCTCCCCGGCTCCTCCCGCCCAAGCCAAACCCCCTCGCCCCGCATCACGTTTTTACTGTTCCATCCTTGTCCACTCACTTCCCATCGTAAGCTCGTAGCCACAGTCCCAACTTTGGTCACTTTGCGCTTCCGCGCGACAACAAAACAACTCACGCAACAACAAGTCTGTGGGTCTGTGGGCAACGGGTGAATGAACACGCTGGTGTTGGCGAGATGACACGCTCGCTGACACGCCGACACGCTCGCTGACACGCTCCTCAACTCCTCACGCCAACAAGCCAGCAGCCAGCACATCAACTGCCTGACTTCGATTGTATGTGGGCTGCCACGACTTTGATAGCTGTTGTTTTTTTTATTTACTTGTGGTGGTTCGTTTCGTGTCGTTTCGTTTCGTTCCGGCCCGTGTGTGTGGTGGTTGGTGGCGTGGTTAGTTTAGTTGTGGGTGTTGTTGTAGCAATGGTGCCCATGGGGCGAGGACGATGGCGTGCATGGGTGGATGGTGGTCGGCGGCTTGGACGCAGAACCGACACCGATTTTCGGAAAGCTAAATTATTTTTGCGTATTCCTGTCCTATCATAATGTTGTATGCGATGTGACAACGTCCATTCAGCGTTTTCTTTGTTTCGGACGGCGATGGTAGACGGATGCAAGAAAATGCATCGCGTGGGCGAGACTCGATTCCCAACTCTGCTGCAGTGAGTTGCCCTTTGCCGCGGCGGACCGCTCACGCATCCCTTGCAAAAACGCGTATGCTGCGGCTCGGAGACTACGGCAGCGGAGCTCCAATTCACTCGTCATTGAAACAGCCGGATCTTCGATGCCCTTGCATTGTTCTAACGTCGCTTCCGCTACTGCCCTGAGAATGTTGTCTTCTGCGACGCGCTCGCTCAAGACAGCATTGTCCAACGAAACCTCCACCGAAGTATCTTCTTGGTCGGCTTTCTGTTCTTGCTGCTGCCTTTGCCTCGACACGTTGCGAACCTGTGAGGCAACAGCGGCCATGTTCTGCCTCAACTGTGCGGCCTGTTGCTGAAGTACCGCAATTTCTGCTGCGCTAGATTCTCGCATGTATTTTGCTTCTTCCCACAGCCTGGCAGTTTGGTGCCCAATCACCTGCACTTGCTCGAGGTGTCGTACCGCAAGTGCAGTGTCGTTGTTCACTGCGTGTGCAAGCGCTTGCACCTCCTGGTGCTGTTCAAATTCATAGACACAACGTGTACAGTTAGAATCATGCAGCGGCACCTACACGATGCAGCACACGCAGCCTTCATCCCCACTCACCAACAGCACGAGTTTTCGACCGTATGCCCGCCGGAGGTTCGCACGAGCAAGCTGATGACGGCGACGCAACGTCTCAGAGCTAACCTTCAAGTGCAACTTGCGACGTTGCTCTTGCAGATCGGCCTGTTGATTTAGGAGCATGAAACAATCACACAGTATTCCGCTAGACGATCGAAGAACCCCCATGCATCCGACCAACACGGCGACGAACCAGTTGCAACCGCAAACGCTCACGCCGCGAACAAATCGTCCCAATCAATTCTACTGCATGAAAGTACACGCGAAAGCCATGGCGCTCCCGATTGGTGTCTAGCACTGTCTGGATGTCTGTACTGCTGAGGTTCGGGAGTGGTGCTGTCCAGTCTTGGATTGCGGGAATTGTCGTGGACAGGACCTCCTTGGTGAGCCCGATCACCTCGCAGAGTCTGATGCAACACCGACGCGCAGACAATCAAATCAACGTCACGACTTGCCATGCGAGCAGAAGAAAGACAATGTCAAACGAACCTAACGAACACTAACTTGTCGGCATCATTGACAAACCATTGCAATGAACGCGCCGCCAGAGGAAGTGCATTGCGAAGCTAAATTGCGCCAACACAAAGCAATTAGTTTTGCGACGTCCAAAACGTGTGTCAATCGTGCCAACTCACATAGTCATCGCAATCGCCATGTTCCTGCTGCTGTCGGACCAACATCTCCTCCACTTTTCCGACCTCCGTGACTGTTTCTGCGGACGCATTCTGCGCTCTTCGCCGTGCCTCCTCCGAACGCTTGCTCTGATACCGAAGTCTTTCAGCAGTCTGGCGAGCATGCTGCAAAGTCATATCCTCGTCATCGTCGTCAAGGAGAAGCAGAATGCTGCCGTCCGCAATGTTGTTGAACGAATATGGCTTGAACCGAGAGGTGAGCCTTGCTAACGCTTGAGCGACCAAGGCTTCGTCACGTAACACAAGCACAAGATCATGCCCGCACGTCAACAATTCGTCCAAGCTCTCTTTGAGTAAAGTGGAGCACGCAGCGGCACAGCTACATGATGTTGCCACACATACTGTGTTGTTAGCTGTGAACATTAGCACGGAAAGGTGGGCATTTGCTCCACTTACCTTTGGTATGCCTCCCGCTTCTTGAAATCAGAACTGACGAGCTCCGCTGAGTGTGGTTCCAGTTCCGGCGCCGACGCCGTCGCCTCATAATCAAATTGGGATGACGTAGGTGTCTCAAGTTCCTCTTGGGCAAGCGCCCTTCCTGAACGCAGGCTGTGGACATGCAGCAACTGCTGATATTGCTGTGGCATGATGCAGACCTTGGACTCCACGAGTCGAATTGACTCCTCGAGTATGGCACGCAAGGTTGGTACGTTTATACGCCGCAGTTGCAACGGATTATTCGGTTCAAAAGAACACAGAGGTTCGTTGTCGTCGACAGACGCTGAAAGATCCTCTACGGTGCTGCTAACACCATGGAACGCGCTCACTCGGAGACAATTTGCCAACCGTGTGCAGATTGCCCCGAAGTGTGTGTCCGTGCGGTCCCCGTTCAAAGGAGCTGATGGAGGCCCCTCACTGCTATCGGTACTGCGCTGAGAGCTGTCAATAGCCTCGGCCTCGTGCAAAACGTCGAACGCAACCGCTGCCGCGCCAGCGAGATCATGAACCCACGGTGCTGAGAAAGGTGCTTGATGCGAGGCTTGCGGCTCTTCATCCACCGGTGTATCATTGTTTACAGTCGAGCGAACAGCCTTAAATGCCTTTGCAACCTGACACGAGAGACTGAGCATCAGGATCATGTCATTCCACAGCTGTCTCTCAGATGCCGCAAACGCAAGCTCGGCATTTCGCCTCCGCACGAAGTGAGCACACTCAGCCAGCAACGAGACGGCCGTGGCGTAGTGACCGTGAACATCGAACAGAACTTTGAGCTGCTGTGCTGATAATTCTGGTCTCGACGTCACTTGCATTCCGCTCATGTCCGCGGGGCCCGCATTTTGCTCGTCAGGGGAAGGCACGGCGTGTGGCTCTGGAGTTTGCACAACAGCAGGAGCATCGGCATCACTCATCGTGCGTTCATGCTCAATATACTCTTCGAATTTCTTGAAGGTCGCTGTACTCTCGGTCATTACCGTTTCCAATTGGGCGATGCTTCCTGTGCGCTCCGCATTTTGAAGCGCAGTTGCCAGCTCCTCCTGTTTCGTGCGGACTTCGCGAACTAAGTCGCGTCCTTGAAGCAACTGGTCACGGAAAATCGATGTCATGCAGGACAAGACGATGGTGGTTAGAGCACAACGCACGAGTGCGTCAGTAACAACAACAAAATGAGCGAATCAATCACCTGCGTGATGCGTGCTTTCGCGACGTTGCACACCGCTAGCGTTTGCTTATGGAGATCACTTTCGAAATCGTCCTTCCGGATACCATGAACGGCGACGCTCTTCGCGCCAGTCACTTCCTCCTCATCCTTCTCAAAAAATACTGCCATGCGAGGGTCCTGGAGACATGCGGCAACGGAGTAGGCGCCCGAAGATCCAAATATTTCCACCTGGAACTGCTCGATGGACGCGTTCAGTCCATGCAAGTTGCTATCAGAAAGGGTTGCGCGCAAAGACCATGGCACAAACCACTTCTTGCGCAGCTCCACTTGCGACTTCGGCTTGGCAAGTTTTGGCTGTGCTGAGGGAGGGGCAGGTAGAGAGTCGCCATCAATATCATGGTGTTGGTTCCCTTCGCGAGCTCTCTCCCCTTCCATACCTTCGTGGGACGTCCGTGCGTCCGCTTCTTTGGCGGCAGACGCAGTGTCTGACTCTTCTTTGGCAGCGTCGTTGTTCTCGAGTGTCACTCTGTGATCGTCGTCAGAATCAGAACTCTTGTTCTCCTTCGGAGGTGTCATTTCTTGATCCATTTCTGCAGCATCGTCGTGGTCTCCGTACACACCATGGTAAATGCCGTGGTACGAGTAATCTTCATCAGGATCGTATTCGTCGCTGTCTGGGGGCGTCGGCGGGGCATGATCCCCGTCGTCGTCGTCGCTGCTGTGTACTGATTCATGAGACGTACCATGACTCGACTCTTCATCGTCAGTGTCAACGGCAATTGCCCCAAGGTCAAACCCTGCAAAGTCGTTGCTCTCACCACCAAAGTTGAACCCAGTTGGCAGGTTGATTTGAATCCCGCTGTCAAGACCGCTTTCCTGTCCGTCATCTTCGGCGTCACTAAGTCCGAGGCCTATTGTGGGAGAAAATACACAAAGTCAGAGCATACAGCACTGCCACAATTGAACGCCACGCATTCCATGGGCACCTTGGTTGAGAAGCGACATTTGGTTTCGGTACGAGAAGTCCAGTGAGTCATCCAGCATTTGATCACTTTCCCGGCGCTCACTGCCAGCTTGTGCTTGCGGCGAAATAGCCGAGGCCAGAGTCACCGGGCTGCCACGCGAAGGTTGCTGCTCTCCATCACTGGGTAGGATTTCTTTTGAAGACGTCTGTGGCAACTTGGTTTTGACATCTTGAGTTGAAGACTGCCGCGACACAGCCTCCGCATCAGTTTCAAAGTTGTCGAACTCCGAGGAATCGTCATCTTTGTGGCTCGGTTGAACCTGATCATTGTCGTGTCCGTGCGCGGGCTCTTCCATGGAACCATGGGGGATGTCGCTCTTATTTGGACTCGGTTCGCCCGTGTCGACGTCGACGTCGGCACTGTGTCGGCTAATGGCGCTTGTCGTGGAGACAGCGGGGTCGCCGCCGCCTTCGTCGTCCTGACCAAAGCCTGCTCGCGTTTGGGGCGGGTGAGGTTGATTCGAATTCGTATTGCCGGAGCTGAGGTCGTGCTGTGATATGGAGTCTCCACTTTCGTCAATGCCAGACTCTGACTCTCCATCAGCCACAGACCCGTCTCCCGACTCGGCAAGGTACGACTCGTCCACCACGCGGTCAGGCGTGTCGTTGTCGGGGGTGGGCTCCTCGTGGCTCGTGCAGGCAGGGGTAGGTAACGCGCCATCGAGATCTGCGAGTTGGGATTCAAAATCGTTGAGAGTACCGTCGTCGGAACGCGTTCTCACGTAGGAATTCCGAACACCCGCGCATAGATTTGCTGTTGCTATGGCCCACGCCTCAGCGTACTCAGGTGCTGCCAGCGCAGCACTTAAAAAGGGGTGGTTGTCTACCGCGAGGAACTTGAGTTTCTTCGCGGCTGCGATAGAGTTCCGCAACTGTGCAACGCTCTCCGTGTATGACTTCAAGTTGTCAGTTTTTGCTTCCTTGTCCGGTGTTGTTGTGGCGGTGTGCCGCGGCGATATGGCGACGTCCCCAAAGCAACCCATCAAGCAAGCTCTCGTTTTGACAGCCACGGTGTTGACTGCTTCAATGGCTGCTCTGCGAGTATTTTGGTGCACTTCAACTGCAGTCCGAAGGTCCCTGCCAGCCCGACACGTGCGGCGGCTCAAGGAACCGATGGTACCTTTGAGAACGGCACGAAACGGGATTCGCCAATCCACTTGAGCCTTGAACTCATCGATTCCGTCACCGTCAAAGTCGGCCCAACCATCTTTGGGCGCGGGTGCTGTCGATGTGGCGCTTTGCGCTTCGTTGGCGTCGGGATCCCCGTCTAGGCTGTCGGCGAATTGATCCCGGGCTTCTTCGCAGGATTCAACCAACTGTCCCAGCGCAACACTCTGTTGTTCGAACTCCGCGTGCACATCGGAGGACAAACTAAGGCCCTCAGCTGTTGAGCTGGATCCGCGCCTTTGGTCTTTGTGCAACTCCGCCCGTAGCCTTGCGTGCGCGTTGAACACGAGCACAACAGCTTCGCCCCAGACCTCGAGGGCATGAAGCTTGGTCAAGGAATTTTGTAGCGCTGACACCCAACGGCCGATATGGAATTGGAATGAAAGTATCTCTTGCGCAATGGGCATCTCACGCTCCTCGTCAGACACAGCAATCTCGTCAATGTTGACAGTGTGCACGTGCAGCAACCGCAGATGCCGCTCGCAAACATCAATGGCGCCCCGTATCTTGGTTTCGAACGATGGTTCGCGGCAATCGAGTTCTGATAGTTCCGGCATGTCAGGTAGCTTGTACGCAATTAGATCTTCCGTCAAATCTTCCACACAGTTCGCCAGCGTTGTGAGTCGGCTGACGTCGTCATTTTTGCCCATCGTCACCGGGTGGTCAACCACACGAGCCGAAGCTGTTGCGTCGCGGAGAATCTACGCGTCCAACATGCTGCGCGTGGAACGAGATCCTCAGACACCGCGAAGCAGCATCACGACTGACGGCTTGAACCGTTGGGATGCGGTGCCACAACGGCCAGACGCTGGTATTGGCGGCGGCGGCGCCGCCGCCGCAGCCCAGGTTGTGTGATACAGTCGTGCACGCGTCAGACACAGAAAAAAATGTCTCAACTTTTCCTCCACTGAGCAAAGTGAAATAACGATATCGTGATGACAGCACGGCAAGGGCTTCGACGCAACTGCGGCCGCGACGGCAACATGCAAACAAGGCAAATCCACAAGCAACAAGCAGAACTCGAGAATCAATAACAATGATCAATGTCCTGCAAGCTAACCAAATGAGCATGGTGATGTGATCCATCTTCAGAAAAGTCAAACCAATCAACGACACCAACACACACTCAACACACGCAGCAGCACCACCTCCTGCAAAATGAAATCAAAACACACAACGGTCCAGACTACGCTTGCACACGCACGCGCACGCGCCGACACGAGCAACCGCAATCTGCATCAAACCAATCAATCAAAAGCAAACGACTCAACGACCACACGACCACACGACCACACAAAGCACAATGCCAACTGTGCCAACGATGCCAACGATGCCAACGATGCCAACGATGCCAACGGTGATGATGATCCAAAACAAACGACCAAACGAACGAACGACCAAACGAACGAACGACCAAACGAACGAACGAACGAACGAACGACCAACGGACGATCGATCCAACGACGACGACGACGACGACGACGACTATGATAATACCGAAAACCTCCGTACCTTGAGTACACATGTATTCGTACTCGGTATTCTACATTCCGCTATTAAACCATGTATATCGTGGCTCGCACGCCAGGGACGGGACAGTGCGACGATGTCCAATGTGAACTATGGCTTTTTGGTAACTATTTCAGACACAGTATTAGTGTGTGTAGCATGGTAGTAGTGTGTCAGCTGAAAGACCATAGATTGGGATCAATTGGTCCGTTCATCGTTCACCGGTGGACGCCGCGACCAGCCGGCGGAACGAACGCAGCTGATGAGCTAGCATCCACGGCCGAACCGTACATGACAGTGTACATAATTACCGTACACACCATTCCTCCATTATTCCATTTCCTTCTGTTTACTCTCTCGCGTCTATTCACTGTGATGACTAAAGTTTTATCCATGTACAGTACTCATTTATTATGTACGAAAGAGTCATTTTGGATGGTGTACAGTTTATGTACATGTCCACCGGTGGCGGTGAAGCACAGAAAGCCAACGACGACAGTGAGACTGTGAGTGAGTGACTGACTGCGGCGGCGTCCAGCCAGCCAGCCACACAGTGGGCGTGACAGTGAAGCCGGGCGCTGCGCTCAAAGATATCCATTTTCGTACTATTTCTCTTTTATACACATAAGTCATGTTTATAG
>ENA-OWNT01004182-OWNT01004182.1-seawater-metagenome-genome-assembly--contig:-NODE-4182-length-12894-cov-3.635718_pt1 | contig 12894 bp, 9 predicted proteins | sample MGYA00238136_ERZ651165 | MGnify/ENA primary metagenome ERZ651165 (study PRJEB26861, sample SAMN08777766) | seawater metagenome | isolation source: coastal seawater | place: USA: Florida | collected... | reverse complement strand
CGTTCGTCGTTCGTCGTTCGTCGTTCGTCGTTCGTCGTTCGTCGTTCGTCGTTCGTCATTCGTCGTTCGTCGTTCGTTGTTCGTCGTTCGTCGTTCGTCGTTCGTCGTTCGGTCGTTCGTCGTTCGTCGTTCGTCGTTCCTGTGTCATTCCATTGTCGTTCGTCGTTCGTCGTTCGTCGTGCGTCGTGCGTCGTTCCTTTGTCGTTCGTCGTTCGTCGTTCGAAGTCCTTCGTCGTTCCTTTGCCGTTCGTCCTCCGTCACTCGTCATTCGTCGGTACTGCGTAGTTGGTAGTCGGTATTCGGTAGTCGGTAGTCGGTAGTCGGTAGTCGGTAGTCGGTAGTCGGTAGTCGGTAGTCGGAAGTCGGAAGTTGGTATTACCATAGTCGGTAGTCGGTAGTCGGTAGTCGGTCGTCGGTCGTCGGTCGTCGGTCGTCGGTCGTCGGTCGTCGGTCATCGGTCGTCCTTCGTCGCCAATCCTTTGTCCTTCCCTCGCCGTCGGCGTGTTGCGTTTGTTGGTGTTGCATTGTGCTCGTAGTTTCGTTGGCAGTGGCGGCGGCGCTGGCTGTCTGCATCTCGGTCACCATCTTCTCCTTGCGATTCTCAGCGGTGTCATCGACTTCGTCACAGTACTCGAGTAGTATCAGTGCGTTGGTGTGTGGATGCCACAGCTGCCGTCGGCGGCGCTGTTGTCGCAGCTGCTGTGATCCGGTGAGTGTCCTGAGTTGTAAGACTTTGACGTTTGGGGGAGCGTCGGTACTCGCCACCGTAGATCGCGGATTTTGCTGTGATTCCTAGTAGCCCAGCGAAGTTTCCTGTGTATTTGTGAGCTGTGTCTGAGGTTGCGTGCCCGGTTCTATTTGCATTTCTTCTTGTTCTGTTTTTTTTCTTCTGACAATTGCGGTGCGATGAAGCTCTACGGCGTTGCGCTGCTGGCTCCGTTCGCGGCCACGGTGGCCGCGTACACGACTGAGTTCGAGCTGTTGCCATACGAAAGTGTTGCTGACGACGCGGCGGTGGTCGTCGCGGGGGACAATGCGCGTTTCACCGTGCTGACCTCGCGCTTGATTCGTATGGAGCAGGCGAAAACGCCTGGAAAGTTCGAGGACCGCCCCACCCTCGCCATCCTCAACCGCAAGCTCCCTGTCCCTTCGTTCACGCACTCGCTGTCTTCGGACAACGCCACGCTCACCATCAAGACCGACGATGCCACGCTTACGTATTCGATGGGACAGAAGTTCTCCAAGGACACATTGTCCGTGTCTTTCGGTGACTCCAAGAAGTGGTCCTACGGCGATCGCAACGACGGCAACCTGCTCGGCACCATCAAAAGTCTGGATGAGCTTGGTCCCATCTCGCTGAACTGCACTGAGAACGCGGGCACCCAGATCCACGACGAGACGCTGCACTGCGAATGGGGTCTTGTGTCCCGCGACGGATGGAGCATCTACGACGACACCGAGAACTACTGCCTGGGCGAAGGTGACTGGTGGGACGGTGACTCCAACTCCTCGCACAACGTCTTGGACGCCGACCTTTACGGGTTCTTCCACGGCAGCGACTACAAGGGTGCCCTGCAGGACTTCACCACCGTCGGTGGCAAGATTGCCATGGTGCCACGCGCCGCCTCTGGTGTGTGGTGGACCCGATGGTTTGACTTTACCGACGGCGACGCCCGCGGCGTCGCGGACGAGTACCGCGCTCGCTCTTTCCCCCTCGACGTGTTCGTCCTCGACATGGATTGGCATCGCAAGAACTCGTGGACGGGTTACTCCTTCGACAACTCCTTGTTCCCAGACGAGGCGCAGTTCATGGCTGCCCTCCACGACGAGGGGCTCATTTTGGCCGCGAACCTGCACGACGACGTCGGTATTGGTCCATGGGAGAACAAGTACGATTACATGTCCAAGCTCATGGGCACGCCCAACGGCACGAACGTTCCTTTCACGATGTGCACCAACACGACCTACACCCACGCACTCGAGGACGTCGTGCTCGGTTCTCTTGAAAGCTCGCGCCTCGGCGGTGAGCTGTCTGATGGAGGCATGGACTTCTGGTGGATTGACTGGCAGCAAGGTGGCAACCACGGTGGCTGCGCTGGATTGAAGCAGAACCCCACCATTTGGACGAACAAGGCACGCAAGCTGCGTGATCATTCATTTTCCGACCCATGCCCGTCGTCATCACTACCACACCCAGCTGTGCCTGTCCGCTCGTCTCTGCATGACCTGTTTTCCCACTGCTAACGAGTGTCTTTGTTTGTGGGTGGTTTTCCTTGCAGATTCGTTGCACGGATGCGAAGCGCCGCGCATTGACGTCTGGTTCCAGCGCTGACGCTACGGCCATCGGACGCAACATGGTGCTCGCGCGTTGGGGAGGAATGGGTACTCATCGTTACCAGGTCGGTTTCTCTGGCGACGTCGAGAGCTTGTCTTGGGAAAACTTGGCATACCAGCCTTACTTTACCCTGACTGCCGCCAACGTCGGCTACGGTTACTGGAGTCATGACATCGAGCAACCATCCTCCGACTACGAAATGGGCACCCGCTGGATCCAATGGGCTTCCGTGTCACCCGTCTTCCGCTCTCACGAGCGCGGAATGTCGGGCGGCAGTTGTGCAGACACCCTGCAAGATGGACAAGCGCGCTCCCAGTGCTCAATCGTTGAGCCATGGAACGTCCCGCAGGCGTACGCCAACATCAACCGCGACGCAATGCGCCGCCGCGTGCAGCTTACGCCGTACATCTACAACGCCGCTCGGCAAGCGTATGACACTGGCGTCGGTTTGGTCCGCCCGATGTACTTCGAGCACCCCGAAATCGATGCAGCCTACGGCGCGACTCCTCAGGGCGATTTCTCACAGTACGTTATTGTGTTCCCCGACTGCCTGTTCAGAAATTGAACCAGTGCAGCTCACCGGTCTTGTCTGTGCTCCGTTCGCGTCGAAAATGCATGATCTTTGCAGGTTCTACTTTGGTGATGACATGATCGCCGCTCCTGTGGTCGTCCAGTCAGCGAACGATTCTGCTCCGACCACGTGGGAGAGTGGGATGACCACCACGAAGGTGTGGCTGCCCCCCGGAGACTGGTATGAAGAGTCCACTGGCGTTGTCCACAGTGCCAAGGCAGACACCGGATCTGTGCTCACTAAGGCGTACGATATCTCCGAGACCCCTGTCTTCGTCCGCGCCGGTGCGATTATTCCCACGGTGCCTTTGCAAGACGGGGACACCATTGGTGTTGCGTCTCGCCAGTACACCGATCTAGAGTTCAACATTTACCCCGGCGCGACGTCCGGCAGTGTGCGCGTCTACGAGGACGATGGCAACACCACGGCATATTTGACGGACGGCTTTGCATACTTGAACGCTTCATACGCAGTTTCTGGATCGGATCTCACTTTCAGTGCCAAAATGGACACGGTTGGCTCCCCCACCGACCCGTCCGTCACCCCAACAACTCGTTCAATGACTCTTCGCATCAAGTCTGCATCCGCGCCCGCCAAGGTTCGATGACCACGTCGTTTGTGATTGTTCCTCGGTTCCATTTGCCGCTGTTTGTGCCGACGAAAATGTGTGACCCACCTTTCGTGTCGTGATCCGAGCTAACCGCGCGTGTTGGGCGCCTGCCTAGGTGACTGTCAACGGCGTTCCCGCTGCGTTTTCCCCGTTTTACCGCAAGACGAGCTCCAGCACCGATTCTTGGTAATGTGTGCCCCGCATAAAGTCGTGCCGCGCACAGCGTGCCATAGCGCCTGACGCATAGAGGGGGTGATCATTGTTTCTGTAGGACGTGGTGCCCTAAAGAAATGGCTGTGATTGTCCGCGCGCAAGAGCAGCTTTCTTCTCATGACCTCACGATCGTCGTTACGTCAACTTCGGACTTCGCCAACGACGCCACCGCGCTCGCTGGCATCAAGGGCCATGTCGCACATGCCAACATCGGTAGGCTGACTCACGATCGTGCAGCTTGAGAGTATAAATGACATCGCCTTCACGCTGTGCCTGTTTCTGCCCCCGGTGTGTATTTTGCAGCCAAGCGTTCCCTGGACCTTACACGCAAGACTGTTGGAGCACACGACCCTGCGGCCGATCACCTCAAGAAGTTGGCCTCCGTTGGCACCAAGCTGTCGTACCTGGCTGGCGCAGACGACAAAGGTGCATCTTTTGCTGCCCAAGTGAAAGAGCTGCCACAGATGATCAAAGACGCCAACAGCGAGACTGCTGGAATGGCCCCCTTCAAGGAGAACCCTAAACGATTGTCGTATGCGCTCGCCCTGCTGAACTCAGTCGTGTCCGTGTAATTGTGGCTCCGCCACCGGCAATCATGCAACAGTTCCGCTCGCACTCGCATATGGGCATCTCCATCCCCCTGGCGTCAGAGCGTGCTAAACTGCAGACGAGAGTTCGTTCACTCCAGCGCAGTAACTAAGAGTTGTCAAATAAATACGTTCGCGAGTTCTTAGTTAGGTGTTTCCATTTTTCAAAATCAGACAGGTTCATCCTTTGTCACTGCCACGCGTCTCAAGTTTTGTCATCACCCTCTTCAAGCTCAACGAATGGAATGAATCCGTATCGACCACAAATGCGGATGAAGTCGTCTCGTGAGATCGCGCCCGAAGACCCGCCAAACTCTTGAGCTTCGCGATACATTCTCACGATTCTTCTATTCGTCATCGGTTTACGATCTTGACCCGCCCCACCGGCATCCGCGTCGCGCTGCTGACTAGCTGACTCAATCAGGTCTTTGAACTCATCGAAGGACAGCATCCCGTCCCTGTTCTCATCAGCCTCCAGGTACAATCGCCGGAGCTTGTCTTCTACTGGGCGCCGCCTCAGCGCGACGATCTTCACGAGAATGTGCAATGCCTCGTACACGTCGATGACAGCTGTCTGGTCGAGAGCGACGAGGCCGTCCTCGTGGTGAGATTCGTCCACCGTGTCAGTTGTTGCGGCCGGATCGCCAGATTCTGTGCCCATGTACGAGGCCACAGACTCTCCCAAATCGAGGATGGCGTTCCGAATCGCACCCCGCACGCAGCCCCTCGTCAACACGCTCTGGGGTTCGTACTTCGCGCTGTACTCGGAGTGATCGACGTGCCGGTGCGCATGTGGATCGACGGAGACCTTGGTGATGCGGATGTACGCCGCTGCCTCGAGCAAGCGGATGAACCGGATCATTTTACGAAACGGCAAGAAATGGCAAGTGCGCCGCACGATTTTGATGGCGTGCCGCAGGGGTGTCCAGTCACCGGACGCGGTTTGTTCGAAGTAGTAGTGCCGCCGTTCCTGCTCCTCCGGCGAACGATCCGTGGTCGGCGCTGCCGACGGGGGCGCAGGAACCGCCACCAGTTTTTTCCTTGCCCGATTCAGAACGTTCAGCAACTGCTCGGCCATGAATGCGAAAAGTTGGTTGTCTGGACTGTCCAGCACGTTCAGGAAATGGGCAATCAGCTGGACCTTGGGGCTTTTGAGATGTTTCCGCAGCGACCGCAAGAACTCGAAGACACCGATTTCGGCCAGCTGTCGGCAACCTCGGTCGATTAAGTACTTCTCGCACACGAAGTCAGCGAACGGTTGCAGTGCGGCGTGGTCGTCTCGGTCAGTTTGGTCTGCCTCCAGTTTGTCGTCAAGCAGGTAATCTGCACACAGAAATCGAGACATCACACCGGGTACTCGCCGCCACTGAATTCGGTGGCACTACGCTCGCGGAATAGCGCGCACGACGCAACAACAGTATGCCAGTGCGGGCTGCGTACCTATTTGCATGGTGAGCCAGGGATAGAACGGCCGAGTGGCATGTTCTGACTTCCACGCCATCATCTGCGGTGGCAGGTTCCGCATGAACTTGTGAAGGAACGGCGACAGCTTCCAGTGCCCGACCTTTCTCGGTTTCGGACGCAAATCCATCGTCGTTGGGTCGCTGTTGTCGTTGAAGCACGCAAACACAAAGCATGTGCAGACAGGAACAACCGCTTAAACAAACAACCCAGATCCATCGGTGACCAAGGCGTGGCGACGGTGGACGTACTTGAGGGACTCCGGACCAGATGCGCGCCCCTTGCACCGCGGACATCGCACGAAGCGGAACGCTTTGTGCCACAGCCGGAACGACACGAACGGCGTCACCTTGAGGAACTTGGAAAACTCATCCACCCCCCACAATCCGTCGTCGTCGGCTTCGGTCTGGGAGCTGGAGTCGGCGCACTCTGGCTCCTCTACGACAACGGGCTGCCCAGTGTCAGGGTCCGCCACGACCGGCCGTCGATTCCTGTGCGCGTTGGCCTCCGCCACCAAAAGAGCCCTTGACTTGTCCATCTGCTGGAGCAGCTTTTGCTTCTTGCTCTCGGCGACACGCATCTCCTGCATGATGGCCCCGGCCGTTGTGCCGGAGTCTGTGATCGACTGCGACAGCTCGCGAATCGAGTTGCCGGAGGTGCCCCCCTTGCGCCGCAGCTTCTCTATGGTCTGCGCCTGCGCACGGGCTTGGTCGAGCAAGTCGGCGATGGTTTTCTCCTGCTCTGCGTTGCGGTCCTTTTGCTGCTGGATCATGGCCTTCTGCGACTCCAGCATCTGCTTGAGCGCCGTGAGCTGTTGCGACAGCTTGGGCACGAGCACTTTGGCCCTCTCCAGCGCGTGGCCCTTCTCGCGCCACTCTTCTTCGTGGATGCGGATGCGTGCGCGCTCGAGCAGCGTGACGTTCTTCAGCAGCTTCTCGAACAAGTTGACGTACGTCTTCTCGATCTTCGCGAGGATGCGCACCTGCGCCTGGTAGCGCGGCACGCCGGTGAGGCCTGCGAGCACTTCCTGGAAGCACAAGGACGTGCGCTGCACGGACTTGGCGACCTTCAGCAACTCGTTGTTCGTGCGCACGATGGTCTCCGTGCTGAGGTTGGATTTCGTGGCGGCAAACTTGTACGCCTGCACGAGGTGGTCGGCAGCGAAGTGAATGTTGCGCATTTCGTGGCTGCGGGCGTCGACCGCCTGCTGCGGGGAAAGAGATCCTTCGTTCAGCGGGGCCAGGCCTTTCTTCGAAGGCGACCTGGTCAACGCAGAGGAGTGCGTTCCGCCGTGCATGGCGGAGCGGCCACCACCCCTTGGCGACGACGCGTTCGAGGCGGGCGACCGCGCGTGAGAGGGCGAAGTTTCGGCGGACTGCGCACCGACGTCGGCGTCGGCGTCGGCAAAGCCTCGTAGGGCCCTGTGCTTCTCCACCGTCGCGTTGACCTCCTGCTGGACGGACGCATTGATGTGCCTGCTCTGGGTGTCGGCGTTCTTGTTGATCTTTTTGATCTGCTCGTAGGCGTGGTACAAGGCGCTGTTTGCCCCAAAGATGTCAACGGTGCTGGGACGCGCAGGCTGGTCGGACATGTAGGCGAAGGCCGGTGCTGCTCTGCCGTGGCTGTGACCGTGGCCGTGGCCATGGGCTTTGCGCACCGAGCGGCCCTTGCCGCGGTTGCCGTCGCCTTTCGATCGGGGGCCCCTGTTTGCGAGGAGGCTCGAGGACATGCTCACCTCGGCCGCGCGGCACACCCCCGTGCGCGCGCGAGTCAGCGACTCCCCGTCCTTTGGGCCGGCTGGGGTAGGTGTTGACGCGGAGTGCAGTGCGCGTCGCAGTCACGTAGAGTGTGCACGGACTAAGTGCGGGGATCTTAATAGAAAAGAAAAGCCCCCAAGAGTTGACAACGACAAAAAAAAATCACAGTCAAGAACAATAACCAGCACTCACAGTCGGCGTCAAGCGCGGGTTGCTCGACCACAACAAAGACACAGCACAAGAAAGATACAGCACAAAACAACATGCAACACAACAACACAGCAGCATGCAACACAACACAGCAGCATGCAACACAACAAAGACACAACACAACAAAGACACAGCGCAACAAGGATACAGCACAACAGCGTGCAACACAACAGCACACAACCGTGCGAAGTCGGTGTGTAAGTAAGTCAAGTAAGTCAGTCAGTAAGTCTGTATGATCCATAAAAAACAAAGTGTGGAAGAAATGTAACGGACCGACTTACATAGAAGGAAGGAAGGAAGGGAGGAACGTCACGATCAACGTTCGGAAGAATGAACGAACGAACCAACGAACGAACGAACGAACGAAACACCGAAACCCGAAACGCAAACACAGCAACAACAAAGCAACTGAGAACAACAACAGCTCCAGCCAGCCAGCCAGCCAGCCAGCCAGCCAGCCCAGCCTCACTCACTCACTCACTCACTCACTCACTCACTCACTCACTCACTCACTCACTCACTCAGAGTCACTCACCATCACTCAGCAGCTACGCTATGTAACCACTCCAACCACTAACTCAGAACACCAAAACACCACTCACCACTCATCAATCAACCACTAACCACTAACCACTAACAACCACTAACCACTAACCACTCTAAACTAACTGACCACTAGCCAACCACACTACTCAAGTAAGTAAAAGTCACCCACCACTGCCTACTAAACTAACTAACCACTCCAACCACCCACTTCCATACTATCTATCACAGAGAAGCATACACCACTCACGTCTATCTACTGTCACTTCTGTGTACTGTACACGAGTACTTCAGTACTGTACTTCAGTACTGTAACTATGTAACTATGTAACCACTCATTCATTCATCATGATGAGCGCTCCCCACTCACTCACAGACCACCGATCGATCAATCTCATCAAATCAAAATCAAGCACTGTGGTCACCTAACTGTACTGTACTGTACTCGAGTAGTAACAAACTAACTATACTCACTCACTGTTGTTTGTTTGTCCACTCATCAATCAATCAATCAATCAATCAGTGTCAAATGGTCAAATGTCAAACAAACGAACCAACCAAAACCAAGCAAACAAATGAATCAGCTGACAACCACTCACTCACCCACTCACGCACTCACCACTCACCACTCACCACTCACCAGTGAGTGACTGCTGTCGCTCGTAGATCGAAGTCGTCGCAGTTGGAGTGGCCACGCTTCTGCTCTTCTGCTGCAAAGACACGACGACCAACCAACGACACTGCGACGACATGCATTACTACTCGAGTACGACACCACAACCAACATCGTAACAGCACAAAAAACACTGACAACACACAAGACAACATGCAGCAAGACAACACACAACACACAACACACAACACACAACACACAACACGTACGTAAAGCAGCAAACAAACACGCTTCTTGCGCTACATCCTGCAATTCACTCATTCCTTCACTCACCATCCATCCATCGACCCATTCATCATCCCGTTGTGCTGTGTCGTGCTGCGTTCGTTGGGTTGCGCTGTGTTGTGCTGAATTGGTTGGTTTGGTTTGGGCCAGGTCACTTTCATGGCAATTGCAATGCGCACTGCGCTGTGCTGCGTTGCTTTGATGGTGCTTCGCAATTGTCGTGGCGACGACACGGCGACGAGGGTTGTGGTTGTGAGAAACGGTTGGTGTGTGCTGAGAGTCGGACAGACACGGCAAGCGACCGATGCCCGGGCGACCTTCGAACGGAAACCGGAAAAAGTCAATAGTCGATTTCGTCGTTTGCTTGTGTGCACAAGTTGCTGTGCCCGTGCCCGTGCGTGCGTGTGTGTGTGTGTTTTCTGGGTGCCCTCTGCCGCCGCCGGCGTGACGCGCGGCGCGCTGAATCGGCCATTTCTCGCTCGGCCACTCGCCGCAAGAACTAGCCCGGGAGAGATGAGTTACTGCAACTTCAATGTGTCCGCCGTGTCGATCTACGACCTCGGTTACTGGCAGTGGCTCGCCGGACCCATCCTCTATTTCGTCGTCTTCGTCTTCGGACTCTCGCAGCTGATCATCCACCTGTGCTCGTCCGCCGACAACATTCGGCACTACATCATCATGCTCACGATGTTCCTGACGTCGCTGCTCCTGCGCGGCCTGTGGTTTCTCTTCACGTGCCCCACGCAGCAAGCCAGCCCGTCCACCAACTCCTCCCTCTCGTCGCTGCTCATGCTGGGCGACCCGGACCCGTACTCGAGCTTCGGTTCCATGCTCGGCAGCCCGGAGACGTTCACCGTGTACCAGGCCGGCATCAAGGTCATGTCCAAGATCAGCCTCCTCCTCTACTTCACCGCGTTCACCATGTACGTTTACCTCTGGGCCAAGGTGATGCCCTTCATCAAGGTGAAAACGCTGACCCTCGCGTTCGTCGTCGTCAACGTCCTCCTCTGGATCGTCGTCGCAGTCCTCGAGACCGTCGCCATCCTAGAATCGTCGGGCACCCTGCCGCCACCCAATGGCACGAAGGTGGACCTGCAGTGCGGCAACGCCATCTACAACTCCATCATATGCCTGCTGGCCGTCATGCAGCTCCTCATCGCCGCGCTCTTCTGCGGGTACGGGTTCCAGTTCATGAGGGTCCTGCGGAAGGCTGCTGTGTCGTCCCGCCGAGACACGCAGTCGCGGAAAAAGGTGCGTCTCTCTTGCGCGGTGATGCATGATGCGCCCCGGCTACCTCCAAACCCTAACTTTGCATGTCCCTGACGCGCGTGTGTGCGCCGCCTTCGGGGGGGGGGGATGTTGTGAATCGCCAGGCCGAGAGGCGCGTGCTTGGGGTGTCCATCCCGTCCTCCATCTTGTTTCTGTTTCGCTCGGTGCTCTTCTTGTACTGCCCCGTGGCCCAGACGCTTGTGCCGCACGCCGCCATCCTGTAAGTTTTGTGCAAGCAGGACGTGCTTTTTTGGTTCGGCGTATGGCACATCAACCTGTTGCTGGTGCCGTGGAGCAGCACCGGCGGCGAGTCTCAAGAGTCCTCTCACCATGCATGTGGTTGTTGCGCGCAGATATCCGTGGTTTTTCTACCTCGTGCCGGACCTGATTCCCGTCGCTCTGATATTCTACATGACCATCCCGAACAACAGCGCGTCCAACAGAAACGTGCAGTACGAGACACTGTGACACACAACAGCCCGTGAGCGCCGCGTTGCGCATCTGGGATGAGCCCAGTGCCGCGCACCACGGTGCGTTTTCCACAATACAACATAACAAAAAACAATCTACAATCGCGCATTCTCACGATCGAATTAGTTACACCGGCCCGGTGCCCATCATCGAGCGCCTGCTGCTGCCGTCTGCCGTCTTCTCAGATGTGCCGAACCACACGGACCTGGGCGTGGGTTGGAGACGATGCATTGCCCGGCACAGCCGGTTTGCCACTGCTGGGGTCCACGAGTGAATCGAGAAACTCGACGCTGCAGCAAAACACGTAGGGAGAATGGGTGAGTGGTGAAGGACGCCGCAGGGCCCGAAATCGTGCCACAGCAAGGTGCTGTTTGAATGAGGGTGCGCGTGAATCCGCAGCATTGCACACGTACCCAAATGCCGAACATGCCGAGCAACGCCCGATGCGTTTTCGTGCCTGTGACACGCACAGACGAACACAGACAGACAGATAGACACACACACACACACACACACACACACACATAGACAAAGGCCCCGTGTCACTACTCGACGAAACAGCACATAGCACCCCGCCACACTGCACCCACCTTGGCTCCACTCCCTGCGTACTCGCGAGGAAGTCGATACAATATATTCTCGACTGCTCGCACGGCGCTGGCCGCAACTACGCTGGAGACACTGCCCTCCAGCTCGCGCACTTGGCATGCCGCGAGCTGCTCTTGCGCTGCGGCACCTTGCGAGTGCGGGTACACCGCCCACGCCGTGACCCGCCGCTGCTGTGGCGCAGAGCCCTTGGCCTTGGCTTTTGTGGCACAGAGCGACGAAAGAATCCAGACGCACAGCCGCAGGCCCAGGATGCCAACCAGCAGCTGCGTCCACACACTGGCGAAACTAAGGTAGAGGACGTCCTCGCGGGCTTGCGCGTTTGCCTTGCCCCGCGCGCGCTGCCCTCGCGACGACGACGACGACGACGACGACGACGACGACGACGACGACAGCGGCGGGAAGCAGGGCGTGGCGAAGGCGCGCGCAGCACGGTTCGAGAGCACTATTTCAATGTCGCGGGGAGGACTGGCCGGGCGGTCGGTGCTTGCCGCGACGTCGGCGTCGGGCGCTGCGCTCCGAGATCGCCGCGCAAGCGCGCACACGCTCCCCGTCACGAGACGGGCCCTTGCACTGGACGAGAAGACCAGTCCGAGATGGTCTTGCAGCTGTCGCAGCTGCGTCGCGTGGTGGATGTGGAGCCCGACCCAGCACGGCTCCGCAGACTTGCGGCGCCTCCGCGCGGTTGCTCTTCGCCGGCGCGCCCCTTGGTCGTCGGCAGCAGTGGCAGCAGAGTCCGTGCCCGTGCCCGTGCCCGTGCCGCTGCCTGTCCCGGTGTCCGTGCACATGCTCGTGTTTGTTTTCCTGTCCGTGTCTTTGTCCTTGAGTTCGGGTCGGATCGTCAGGCATTCGAGCACGCTTCCGAGCCCGCCGTCCGGCAAGACGCAGACGCGCTGAGTCCGTGCGGCCGCGTCCAGGGAGTCCACTTCGGCTGCGCGGAGGTTGCCTCGGAACAGGTTGACCACGTGCACTCCGCGGGCGACTGCCCACTGGAGCAGTTTGGCCGGTAGTCGTGAATGCTGCAGCGCCTCGACTGGTTTGGAGGCGTAGACGAGGACCTGCAAGCGCGGTAGTCCCTGAAGGGCGGATTGGACGCTGGCCATGTCACTGTTTCCGCCGGTTGCCGCCGGCGAGGCAACGATGGAGACCGTCTCGAAGTGCACCCCCGCCGAGGCCTTGGCTGTCTCGGCGCTGTGCTTGCGGGAACCATACGACAGCCTGACTCCGGCGGCGGGCACGGCTCGCGCGGCCAGCACGGCGAGCAAGTCGCGGCCGTCGTCCTCGCGCCCTTGGAGCACCACAACTGCCACTGTGGCTTGCTGCGGCGTCAGCTGCGGGCCGGTCGCAGCAGCCGTGGTCGCGG
>ENA-OWNT01004181-OWNT01004181.1-seawater-metagenome-genome-assembly--contig:-NODE-4181-length-12898-cov-6.532096_pt1 | contig 12898 bp, 7 predicted proteins | sample MGYA00238136_ERZ651165 | MGnify/ENA primary metagenome ERZ651165 (study PRJEB26861, sample SAMN08777766) | seawater metagenome | isolation source: coastal seawater | place: USA: Florida | collected... | reverse complement strand
GGGGGGGGGGGGGGGGGGGGGGGACGCGAACACGAACGAGCAATGCAGACTGTGAACAGTCGCCCAGCAGCGAACGTGCGCACCGACGGGCGCGCCACGGAGCGACTCAACCAACCAACCAACCAACCAACCAAACAAACAACCAAACAACCAAACAACCGACGAATGCACCAACCAACCAACCAACCAACGAATGCACCAACCAACCAACCAACCAACCAACCAACGAATGCGCCAACCAACGAGCGAGCGAGCGACCGACCGACCGAACGAAGCAGCCGAGCACTTGAGCAAGCAGCCGAGCACTTGAGCAAGCAGCCAAGCAAACACCGACGACCCCTACCTACAACGCAGCGACGGCGACCCCTACCAACAACGCAACGACGGCGACCCCTACCGACAACGCGACGACGACAACCCCTCGAACGAACGAACCAACTGACCGATTCTTGGTCAGTCACTCACTCGCCCACTGCCAGCCACTGCCACCCACCTACTCCGCCGTCGCAGCCACTGTCACCCACTCACCACACACAGTCACTCACTCACTCACTCACTCACTCACCACACACAGTCACTCACTCACTCACTCACTCACTCACCCACTCACTCACTCACTCACTCACTCACTCATTCTTTACTCACTCACTCACTCACTCACTCACTCACTCACTCCTTCTTGACTCACTCACTCACGCACTCACCAGCGCCGCCCCCAGGCACTGCCACCCACCCACTCCGCCGTCGCAGCCACTGTCTCTCACTCCCCGCAGCAGTCACCTCACTCACTCACTCATTCTTTACTCACTCACTCACTCACTCACTCACTCACTCACCCACTCACTCACCCACTCCTTCTTTACTCACTCACTCACTCACTGCCTTTCGTTCATCATCGTTACCCACTCATTCTTTACCCACTTTCTCACTCGCTCACTCACGCACTCGCTCACTCACTCACTCACTCGCTCACTCACTCCTTCTTTTCTCACTCACTCACTCACTGCCTTGCGTTCATACCTTGGCGACGCTCACTCCTTCGCAGCATATTCAGAATACACCGTACTCAGTACTGCGCATTAGTACTAGTACTACAACTGGTTGGGTTGTTGTCACTGGCGGGCACTCACTCGCTGCTGCGGGCACTCCCTTGTTGGTGGCACTCGTGCACTAGCACTAGTGGTGTCACTCACTGTATGGCGGCCAGTCACGCGCTCGCTGCGGCGGTCGCAGTCACCGACTCGCAGTTGCCGTGTGCCTTGCCGCAACAAACTCCGAATGAATTGTACCCGTAGTACCACATCATAGTACTAGTACACGCTGTACCATAAAAAATACATACCATAAACACTGACCAAGGCGTGGTCGCGCAAACGCGCACTGCAGTACGCCGTTCCAGTTCTCACGCAGGTGGGGCAAGGCGGAGTTGCTGCAGTTGTTTGTGACTCGTCTTGTGGCACGAGCAGGTTGCTGTCGTCGCGACAAGCACCGGGGCAGCAGCAGCAGAAGGAAGGGGCGGCAACAACGGCGCACAACCGCCAGCGAGCAGCAAGGAAAAGATATGATACGACAGGCTGCAAGCGAGCGCGCGCCGAGGCTGCGTCGCCGAAAAGATTCGCGCCGCCTCGGTGCACCGGCGGGCGTTGGCACCAGCGCTCTGGGAAGTCCCGTGAAAGGAAGGTCGAAGGGACCATCGAAGCACTGTGGATGGGGACGAAGAAAGAGCGGGCGAGGGCGGAGAAGGAAAACAACAGCCTGGGGGCAACAAGGTAGCACAGCTTGGGGGCGGAAGCAGGCAGTGGGACGGGAGGAAGGACAAACTGTCTTGGGAAAGAGCGCAACGAGTCAGCGGGAGTGGGAGGGGAGTGGGGGAGGAGCGAGTGAAACGTCGTCACCGACGCGCGCTGGCTGGGGCGCTGCGCACGCACGTTCCGGGCAGCAGCGAGTGCTTCACGGTTTTGGTGCGCACTATTGAGCGCTGTCTGCGGTTGGTGGTCAGGCTGACGACCCAGCGCGCATACCGTCCAGTTGGCGCCGACAGTGGCGTGCTGGGAACGTAAGATTACAACAACAACTCAAGCTTGTTACCGTTTGCATTCGGCTTTCGTGCTTGCTGGTGGACGGGTCAGCCATAGTCGAGTTCTTCGCGCAGCGCTGCCGATGCTCCATTGCGACGACGGCTGACCTGTGTTGGGTTAGCACCTGTCCTTGCACTGCCGTGCGCTGGAGCCCAACACGTTGCACTACCTCAGCCTGACGACCAACCGCCAGCTATGATCGCGGCTCCGCGCTCAATTCAAAAAAAAGCGCACTCCTGGCGCGCACACACTCAAACACAGAGGCAGCGGCCCAAACGGCACGCACGCATGCAGCGGGTGCACGCGTTCATGCGGTCGTCCAACTGTCAGTGTCTCCGCATTCACACCCACCTCGCCCTTGCAGAGCAACGAGCAGCGAGCGAGACCCAGCAAACGGGTTGAATGCACTCGGTCGTTGCGGTCATACTGGCGTGCCTGCATCCAAAGCCACCGACCGCCGCTCAACGATGTGAGCCGCGCAGCCGGAGGACGCAGAGGCGCAGAAGCGCACACACAGAAACGCGAAGGCTCCGCAGGACGCAACCGGTCGCAGGAAGCAAACCGCCGAGGGACAGCCGAGGAACCCAGGCGAACAAGACAGCCACAAGTGCACGGAGCGAGGCAACACACGTCCTGACGCCAGGTACCATTGACGCACAAAACAGGCGTAGCTGGCTTGCGTGCTACCGACTCGAGTGTTGTCCTGGCGCCCGACGTTTCTGTTCAACCACTAGCGGTTCGTGGCTTGCACCCGTCGCTTGCACGCGGGGTATGGACTGCGCATCCGGTGTCAGTCGCCGTCGGACCATGCGTGAGAGAGCACGCGAGTCTGACTGCATGGTGCTGAAAGCAGACGTAGCCCCCGTTGCTCCTGTCCCGCCAACGGCGGGGCGGCCGTCAGGCCGCTCATGGCTCCCAAGCAGCACTGTGTTGCTGCGTTTTTTTTTTTTTGCTTCGTGTTCGTCTGTTTTTCTCGCTTTGTTTCGTCCGGTGTCTGTTGTTGTGGTCCGCTGCGTGTTGGTTCGGCTGCGCGCGGGGTCGCCTGCGTTGCTCCGCTCCTCGTCTTGTGCGGTGCCGTTGTTTCTGTTGCTCTTTGTTTGTGGGGATAAACAGTTGGTCGAGCCTTCAGTTGTTTTCGATTTTTTTTTTGCGGTTTTGAAGCATCCTTCCGATTCAGACAGCACAGTCCAGTGCTGGTGCCGCCTGGCCCCCGCCATGGGACGCCCAAAGAAAGCCTTCTGTCGAACGAGGCGAGGGCACTTCGTGGGCAAGCAACTTGCCAAAACGCGGGAGGAGAAGATAAGGGGTTCACGCCGTCGTCACGCGCGCATCGCGGGGCCACAGCCTTCCCCGCCGGCGCCGAAGTGGCCTTCGACGAAGCAAACCTACGCCGACGCGCTGCGACGTGGCCGTCCCACCGTTCCTCGCTTACCAGGAACTCCCCAGAAAGTGCCCCGAGTGTCCGATGCAAAGCAGCAGAAGGCGCCCGTGGCGGTCCCCTCCTCGCCGAACCGTCGCAAGACACCCGTGTCCTCAACCGCGGACGCCTCGATCGACGAAACGTCAAGTGAGGGCGTGCCCCCGCCTACCCCGGGCACCGCCGCCTTGGAGTCCACGACGGCCGACCAAGGACCCTTGACTGACCAGCCCCCGCCACCGCCTCCATGCTCCAAAGCGGCGACGACGACCGCGACGACGACGACGGCGACGACGACGGCGACGACTGCGGCCAACGTTTCCGCGAACGAACAATCGACTGGACAAGCCGCCGTGACTTCGCCTGCCACGCCCAGTGAAGCTCCTCCTTCTTCTTCCAGGAACTCCCAATCGAGGAAACGTCGTCAACGAAGAAAGAAGAAGAAGAAGAGGAAGAAGAGGAAGAGACGGAAGAAGAGGAAGAAGAAGAGGCACAAGAAGTCCCAACACGGCGGCGCAGCTGACTTGGGCACCACGACTTCCAGCAGCGACAGCAGCAGCAGCAGCGACAGCGACAGCGACAGCGACAGCGACAGCCACAGCGACAGCGACAGCGACAGCCACAGTGACCGTGGCAACAACATCTCCGCCAATCCGTCGTTGCACCTCGGCGGCTCTGAACGTGGAAACTACACCGCCGTTGACAGTGCAAGTCCCGGTGGTGGTGGAGGGGGCGCGGCGGATGCCGAGGCGTACCGCAAGCAACAACCGTGGCGACCTCCGAGGCCCAAAGGTTACCAACGTGGCACGCGAGTCATGAACCAAGTGCCGTTTGGGCGTCACCAGGAGTTGCAAGCAGAAAGTGCGGCACTGGCAGATGCAGTGAGTGCTTCCACGAAAAGGGGCCGCAAGAACGCCATCGCCTCGTGGAATAGGTACGTGTTCAGTTTGCCAGAAAGCGTGAGAGCGCGACACGCCCTCGCCCCCGGCAACAAGATCTCGAGGCAGGACTTCTGCGCTTGGGCTCAACGCATGCTGGACACCCAAGATCCTGACTCACCGTGCATGCTCCCCGGCACTGTCAAGCAGTACGCGATTCACTTGCTCGAACACTGTGGGTCGATCGGAGTGCTGGTTCCCAGAGGAACATCAAAGAGATTGAGGAAAGTGGTGTTGAACTTGCAGCGCGCTAGGCGCACACGCGACACGAGCGAGGTGGCGCAAAGCGGTGCGCCGGCCCTCCTGTCTTCCCACCTCGACCACATCATGCGCTGCATCCCTCACGGTTGGGCCGCAAGGCCCTCGCTCTGCAGCCTCATGTCGCTGGCGATGTGCACTGGACACCGCGGCGTCACGCTCACGGGACTGAAGTGGGGCGACCTCACGTACCAAGGCGTCGATGAAGCCGGAGAGACACTGGTGAGTGTAGCGTTCACGGTGACGAAGGGCGTCATGCAGCGGGCGCTTGAGAACACCCTGGGTGGCGTGATGGAGGAGGGCCAAAAGGAGGCCTACGCGACAAATGCCCCGTTCTTCCTGCAAGAATTACTCCGCGACGTGCTCGACGATCCCTCGGCGACTCTGGAGCATGATTTGGGCCGAATGCCGGCAGGCCAGAAACTGTTTCCCCTCAAACCAGGCGCTTATTCCTCGCGCATCACAACTGTTAGCCGTCGGGCCGGCCTCCCACACAGCCGCAGCATTTCAATGCACAGCTTTCGGGCAGGCTACCTCGCTGAATGTCTGCTCGGCGCGTTGCTTGATGGCGCATCGTGGGTTGATGCGTGGGAGTACGCGGCGCGCATGCAGGGATGGGCGGTGACATCCTCGGAAATCATGCAAGCGTATTTGAAGGGTGGAGTGCAGCGCGCCCTCGTCAGCTCGCGCGTGCTGAGGACGGGGCAGAAGCTCCCCGACAACGACCAACGGCTAACCGACACGCAGCGACGAGCGCTGCAAAAACAGTGCATTGTTTCCAAAACCATGCTCAGCTTCATAAAATGGCACCAAATCGAGGAAGCCGATCTCGTCAACGGCGAGCTGCCCCCACCATCGTGGCCAGAAACTACAGGTCTGGACTTCATGCGCCGCACCGTCAAGAAGGCCCTGGACGAACTACAAATGTCGTCAAGCCACTCTCGCGCAAAGCTGTCAAACGCGCTGTACAAACATCTGGCGGACGCCGCGCGCGACGCGGGGGTCCACGTGGACGGCGAAAACCAGGTGCCGCGGGCCGCTAACCGTTCTTTGACTGCGAAGTGGTTTGCGGGTGTGCAAGACCACACTCACCGCCCTCTTGTCAGCGAGCAAGTCGCGGCGGCAGCATCTTTGGTGCGCAGCAGCAACCTCGCGGACCTCACCCCAGAGGAGGAGCAGCAGCGGCGATCAGTGGGCGTTGTAGCCGGGCCACCAGTCGCCCCGCGCCCTGCTCGCCGCCGCCGACCGTGGAGCGTGCGCGAGACGACCGTTCTCATGAGTGGCGTCGCCAAACATGGAAAGGATTTCTACCGCATATCTTTCTCGTCCGAGCTTGCGGGCCGCACCAACGTGGACTGCAAGGACAAACTTCGCTCTGTGGCAAGCGCACTTTTCGGTGGCCGCAAAAAAGGCAAAAAGCAGCCAGCAGAGATAGTGAAAAAGTTTTTCTTGAACGATCCGATCCCTGAGTTTCAGTTGAGCGACTCAGATATGGCGCGCCTGGAGGAGGCCAAGAAAGCTACCCGGCTGCGACACGCTGCCAGCCGCAGCGCACGCGAGGAAGCAGTCGTGGAGCGCGCTCCTAGTCCTCATGCAGCGGGGGCACCGTCGAAGCCATCTCCGGCGGAATCTGACTGCAGCATCGACGAGTGGGCATCGGACTCGGGTAGCGACGAAGTTGGACGCTTGGCGGCACCTGGTTACGGCAACAACGACGAGTGGACACCGGACTCGGGTAGCGACGAAGGTGAACCCGTGGTGGCGCCGGTGGACGCGACTTGCGCCGAGGGCCCCGCCGTAGTCGCGATCCCTGCCGACCAACCTATCCCTGTCGTGGCCGTTCAAATCCAAGCGACTTGTGCCGCGGCCGCCGTCGCAGTGACGGGCTGTCGTGGAGACTTGGACGACGATGGTGCTTGCGACGAAAGCAGCGACTGGGGCGATGATGATTCTCGCGATGAAAGTGACCACGAGCATTGCGTTCCAGCTCCGACAGTGGAATGGGTGGTGTTCGTTGATCGACAACCTGCTCGTGGAGACAGTGTAACCGATCGTGAAGACCATGTTGGAGCTGGAGCAGACAGTGCCAGCGTTGATGGTGGCACAAATGCTGACGACAATGTTGGAGGCGGAAGCGCTTGCGAGGACAACGCAGAAGTTGGAGCTGATTGTGACGGTGTTGGTGGTGGCCTTGGTTGTAACGACGTTGATGGCGGAACTGATGGTCACGATGATGTTGCTGGTGGAACTGGCTCTAAAGACTGTGTTGACGCTGGAGCCGATCGCCGCGATACCGTCGAAGCTGGACCTGATGGTGACGATACTCTCGAAGCTGAAGTTGGTTGCGACGATGGCGATGCTGTTGCCTACGCAAATGGCGTCGGTGCACGTGACGGCAGCGATCATGATGCAAACGACAACAACGACGGCCATCCTCATGATGGTGGACATGGGGGTGGCGATGATGGTGGAAATGACGATCACGACGATGGTGGAAATGACGGCGACGATGACGACGACTCCGACGACTCCGATGACGACGACGATGACGACGACTCCGACGATGACTCCGACGATGACTCCGACTCCGATGATGACTCCGACGATGACGATGACGATGACGATGGCGATGGCCATCCGCATGATGGTGGAAATGACGATTACGACGATGGTGGACATGACGACTACGACGATGGTGGAAATGACAATGACGATGGTGGAAATGACAATGACGATGGTGGAAATGACAATGACGATGGTGGAAATGACAATGACGATTGTGGAAATGACAATGACGATGGTGGAAATGGCGATGGCGGAAATGACGATTGTGGAAATGACAATGACGATGGTGGAAATGGCGATGGCGGAAATGACGATGGTGGAAATGACGACGGCGGAAATGACGATGGTGGACATGACGATGGTGGAAATGACGATGGTGGAAATGACAATGGTGGGAATGACGATGACGATGACGATGACGATGACTTTGACTCTGACTTTGACTCTGATGACGACTTTGACGGCGACACCTTTTTCAACCGTCAAGCCGGTCCAAAATGGAGCAGCCACAATACAACATTGTCGCGCCGACCGCGCCACAGCGAAGTTGGCTTTGTGGACCTTACTCAGCCCAGCAATTTGCGGCCTACCGAACTTGCAACACAAGAGGCAGGTCTCCAGGGCGATATGTCGTCTGTGGCGTCTACGTCCACACCCATCGGTATTGCCTTCGAACCCCCAAACAACCACTGCGCACAATCAAGCCACCCTGAACGAGAGCTGCAGAACAATTTAGCACCCGATGTTTTCTTGCGCTCTCGTGGCGCGTTTCCTGAACAGTGGGATAACTCAGACTACGACTCCGACGAATACTACGACAAACATGTCCCCGTAAAGAAAGCAGTTCTGGCGGAGTTCAGCCGACTTCGTTTGCAGCCTACACCTGCACAGTTGCAGATGATCGACGCCGTCACCACCTCGCTCACAAAGAAGCGCAATTGCGTGGTGCAGTCGGCGACTGGAACAGGTAAAACGCTGGCGGTACTGTTGACGGTTTGGCAGTACCAACGCCTCAGCGGCGAGTTTGGAGACGCCTTCAAAGTTGTCGTAGCATCGCGGACTCATGTGCAATTGGAGCAGCTCTCCAAAGCCCTCAAGAAGGCAGTTGATGGCCTCGGCGAGGACTTCAGCTCAGTCGTGTTGGGTGGACGCGGAAGGTGCGTGCCTCTGTAGTGGGAGGTTCTTCAAAGACAACAGTATCGCCTTACTCTGTCACCAACTGCGTGTAGGCTGTGTGTAAACCCAGAATACGATAACAAGCGCAAAAAGCTCAGTGCACACAATGCATGCAAAGCCGCGTGCAAGAACGGCAAATGCGGCACGACTGCGGCGAAGCCGTGCGGTCAAGTTGTATCCATTGAGGACTTGGTCACGGAGGGCAAGGCGTCGAAAACTTGTCCGCACGCAGGATCAGAGGCGCTGGCTCGCAAAGCTGACGTGTTGTTTGTGCCGTACAGCATGGTGCTGGATGGCAGCGCCTCCGCGATGAGCAAAATCAAGGATGCTGTTGTAGTGTTTGACGAAGCCCACAATGTTCCAAGCAGCGCCAGACATTCACGGGAGATCACAGTTCCCCAATCCGCAATTGTAGCGCTAGCGCTCAAAGTGAGTCGCTTGTACTCGGCAGCCGTCGGGAGCGACCAAAAGGGGCCGTCTTACAAGGTGTCATCATTGACTTGCAGGTGCTCAAGGAGAACAAGCGCAGTGGGTGTCCGACGGCAGCCCGCCCTCAGATGACAGCGCTGGCCGCATTTCTCCAAAACTTTAACGCCAAAGTGAACGTCCACGTCGAGCAGGGACTAGCGCACGAAAGGCTTCACACGTTCAGGGCGCTCGACAAATTTTGCGATGTGGGAAGTCTACTACCTGCCCGCGATGCCATCGAGAGCTGTAAAGACCTCATCACGCAACACTGTGGTGACGCGGCGAAAGATGTCTTGCAAAGTGCGATGTCTTTTGTGTCCCAGCTGTTCAACCGCTCCACCGGTTTGAGCAAGAACTACGCCTTGGCAATCGAGCACCAGCGTGTGCCGCGTCGTCGCAACGGCAAAAACACCATCTCGTGCTGGCTGCTGGAAGCGAAAGAGCCGATGGAGGAAGTGACGCGGCTGGCTCGAACGGTGGTACACATGTCTGGTTCCCTTGCAGATACTGATTGGTTTTGTGGCCGTGTTGCTGTAGGCTCCAACGCGCTCGTCGTCGACACTGCACGAGTGGTAGATCGATCTGCTAATCTGACAGTGCATCTCGTCAAGGATAAAGCAGTCAGCGGACTGTACAACGATCGCACCGACAACCAGGGAAATCTGCTGGATCGATATGCAGGCGACTTACGTGAGTTCGAAGTTGCCACACAGTCGATAGCACTCGTTTCCTAACATCGGCTGTGCTTGGCCAGACTTCGCTGTTGTCTCGCACGTCTCGCACTTGATTGCGGGCGAGGGAGCAGTGATGTTCTTTACCAGTCGCCAACTTCTCCAGGACTGCCTAAAAATGTGGAAGGAGATGGCACTGTACGCCGAGCTGCAGGACAGCGTCGCAGTCTTCCAGACTGCACGGTGAGTGCGCCCTGTCTGTCTGGTAGATACCAACGACGACCCTGACCCGGCCCATCGCTTTACATGTCGTAGAAACGGCGTCGCCAAGTTCGAAAAGCACGTCAAGGCCAAGAAGTCGAGAGCTGTTCTGTTCGCGGTTTGCCGCGACAGTGTGTCGGAGGGTCTGAACCTCCACGAAAGCTGTGCGAGGTTGATTCTCATTGTGTCCATTCCGTACGCTGGATGGTACTCAGCCCAAGTCGAAGCCATCCGCGAATTCGAAGACAAGAAGGCAAGTTCACCCGCGGCGACGTGCTTGGTGCTGCAAATTGATCGTGAGTGTCGTCTTTGTGCTCGCAGGAGAAGGGGAAGGGACAGAAGTGGTACGATGACAACGCAGGGCAGGCCCTGCGCCAGGTAATTTGTAGCGTGTGCACGTCCACGAACGTTGCGCCGCACTGAAGCCCGCGGCTTTGACGCAGGCCCTCGGGCGAGCAATTCGCCACGATAAAGACTGGGCAGTGGCAGTTTTGCTGGGTCCAACATTTGCAGTTCGTTTGTGGCCCGTGCAACAACCAATCCGTGTCCCGCTAACAGCCTCAATGCGTGCAGGCAAAGAAACACCTGCTGCCAAAGTCAGTTTGCAGCAACCTGCACGAGTTCACGCAGTGTGCTGCGAGCGCTACAGCAACCGGCGAGGAGCTCGCCAAGAAACGCAGCAGCAACCCTGCCACACATCGCGCACGTGCGCAATAACTAACAGGCAGGCATGACCCAGCCTCTGGTATGCGCCAGTCAACAATGTCGTAGACCCTGGACGATTTACCTTGAAATTACATTTTATTATACTCGAGTACAGTGCCGTTCACACGTGAAACGACAACAAGGGTCTGAACCAGGAAGGGCTTCACTTTTTCCGTGGTGGCCCTGGAACGGGATACCGAGACGGTGGCAATCCGCCATGTGAAGCCCTGACTACAGCCAGCTCGGCCACCGAACTATCAGGCACCACAAACGTCTTAGCAGAGCCGTCGTGCTCACACTTGCGTTTCATCCGGCGCGGGATGTCGGCGAGCTCCACGTACGCGAAAATGCGGGCGTTGAAGTCGTCGTATGCAGCACCGCAGTGGACCACATCGGCACGCCACACGATGACGTGGCCGCGCGGCGGCGCTCTACGTTGTGCATACAGAGCAAGGTGCGAATGATGAATTCGACGTGTGATCAGTCAAGGCCGCCGCAAACATGATCATCGAAAGCAGGCAACGAACGCACATGACTTCTTCGCGCGGTGGGCAATGCTTGGTATTGACGACGTGGAGTTTGGAATCAGAGGTGTTATCGAGGGTGACGAGGCACGAGTACGGGATAGCACGGCGGTACGGATGCGTTGCGAAGTCCAAATGCCACTGTTGTTTCCGGCAGTGTGGAGCCGAGAGCAGCAACTGTGCGTCCGAGATGGTATGCTGGGACTGCCAAATGTGGGCTTTGCGGAGTGCGTCCTCGATGAGCATGGTGTACGCAGTGCCGCCGACCGGGAACATGCTGCGTCGCTCGGGAACTAAAAGTCCGTGCTGCTGCGCATGGCGTTCCGCTGCATCATGACGATGGACGATCTCGGTGGCCGCGGTTCGATACCCGAACGGCACGCCAAAGCGCCGACTGCGTGGGCTTCTTTGCAGGGGTTCTGTCGTGATCCGTCGCATCCCGATGGGGTCAAAATGGCTGTCGTGCAACCTGTTCACCACCCGCCACCACCGTAACTGCGAAATGACTTCTCCGTCGACACATGGCACGACGCGATAAGGCAGTCCAGCCAGCGGGTCAAGTGGAAGCTTGAGACCCCACACCAAGTCCACCTGCTCCGGAGTCAATGGCTTGAACTTGAACTGTGCCCGAGACGGCGGCGAAACATAGGGACGCAACTGTTCGACGCAGAACGAGCGCCAGTGTGAGGGCATGCGTTGTACCCACGAACAGAGATGCGGGGCGCCCTTCTGTCGCAAGAAACGCGCGGCACCGGCGATGGTGCGGAACGGCGGGTGAGCGTCGAGCAGATCCTTGACCTGCTGGTATTTGTCCAACCAACTCATCGCGCCCAACTGTCTTAAGCCAACTTCCCTCGGCCACCCTCTCGCCAGCTAGCGGCGTCGGCAGTAATCAAACACTCTAAAAATTGGGAGATCAAAGAATGTGTAGCTAGGTAGTGTTCGTCAACAGCAGCCTCGACGATTCTACCCCTAAGAATAAACGACTCTACCCCTTGTCGGGAGCAAAACGAGACTGTCGCTACCAGGTGGCGTGGACAAGTTGGAACGTACTGCATGACACAACAAAGCGCCGTGTTTCAGATGAAGTGTCGACTACTTGTAGTTTTCTGATGTGATGACTGTAACTTCATTGGTGTGGCCTTACGCGCACCTACGCAGTAGTATCAACCCTTTTCTGCGGTTGCGATAGTTACGTTGTCGTGACTGCCGACACACACCAAACCGACGACTCAGTGCTCGACAACGGCTGCTAAAGCGGCCGAAGCCACCGACCGTCGTCCACGTGCCTCAGCACCAAAGAGGTACAGCAACCAAGAAACTACTACGAGCACTGGTGTGAAACGGACTCGAGTGGCGACCATCAACAACAACTGCGACAACAAGTTGCTCACAAGTATTCCGAAAGCACACAGCACGACACAACGAACGTTCGACGCCAGCAACAAAACAACCAGATCTTGACTGGAAAACGCACAACCCACCCCTGACTCAACGCAAACCTGCGAAAAACGCATTTTCGGTGCTGCAAAAAACGCATTTTGTTTCATCAAGCTGCTGCGAAAAACGCATTTTCGGTGCTGCAAAAAACGCATTTTGTTTCATCAAGCTGCTACGAAAAACGCATTTTCGGTGCTGCAAAAAACGCATTTTGTTTCATCAAGCTGCTGCGAAAAACGCATTTTCACGGCTGCAAAAAACGCATTTTGTGATGAGTGAGTGAGTGAGTGAGTGAGTGAGTGAGTGAGTGAGTAAAGAATTGTGAGTGAGTGAGTGAGTGAGTGAGTGAGTGAGTGAGTGAGTGAGTGAGTGAGTGAGTGAGTGAGTGAGTGAGTGA
>ENA-OWNT01004180-OWNT01004180.1-seawater-metagenome-genome-assembly--contig:-NODE-4180-length-12900-cov-3.677922_pt1 | contig 12900 bp, 14 predicted proteins | sample MGYA00238136_ERZ651165 | MGnify/ENA primary metagenome ERZ651165 (study PRJEB26861, sample SAMN08777766) | seawater metagenome | isolation source: coastal seawater | place: USA: Florida | collected... | reverse complement strand
CCCGCTGCACGCCCGACGGAGTCCTCGAAGAGAGCTGGGACCCCCGCTGGGACCGCATCGCCGACGACCTCTCCCCCACCCTGCTCGGCCACCGCCAGGCGTGGGAGCGCATCGACACGGTCGAGGCCTTCGTCGCCGCCTGGTCGGCCGCCCACACCACCCTCGAGCAACTGAACCCGGTGAGCCAGCGCTGGTTCGAACAGTCCAACGCCGAGTCCCCCGACCTGAGATGGACCGCCGAGCAGCTGCCGGGCTGGCACGTCGACCTCTACGGCGAAGGCTCGGTGCTGCTGTGGGAGCTGTCGGTCGACCCGTGGAAGGCCAAGGCTGCCGCCACCCCGGGAGAGGTCGACGACCGCTTCGTGAGGCTGATGGCGCTGGCCTGGGGCAACCTGTCGTTCACGTCCCTGCCGCGCTGGTACACGCTCACGTGGGACGGCGGGGGCTGCAACGACCTGGGCGACGGCGAACACCTGGCCGTGTTGAAGGCCACCGACGCTCCCTGGCCGGAACCTCTTCGGCCGGCCGTGGCCAAGGTCCGAGCCGCCGCCTTGGACAGCCTCACCCGCCCCACCCAGCAGTTCCCCTTCTGCAACGGAGACGGCCCGGACGACCGCACCCGCGCGCTCTTGGAGGGCGAGGTCGACCGCATCCTGTCCGAGGTGGCCCTCACCGGCCCCGAGCGGAGCGCCCTCGTCGAGCGCCGTGCCCACGGATTCCAGCCCGGCGCCTGGCCGGCGGACGCCCCGTGATCACCGCGAACACGCACTTCGCCCTGGCGGTACAGGCCCTGGCCACCTTGGCCCTCAGCGAGGGGCCCACGAGCTCCACGGTGCTCGCCCAGCGCCTCCAGACCCACCCGGCCTTCCTGCGCGGTGTGCTCGGCCCCCTCCGGGAGGCACAGCTGATCACCACACGACGCGGCAAGGCCGGCGGCTCCGTGCTCGCGCGCCCGGCAGAGGAGATCACCCTCCTCGACGTGTACCGCGTCACCGACGGCGCCGCAGAGGTCGCACCACACCGCTGCCACGGCGGGCCCTGCCCCGTCGCCAGCGGCATGCCGGAGGTGCTCGCCCGCCTCGGTCAGCGCCTCGACGCGGCCCTGGCTCGCGAGCTGTCGGCCATCACCGTCGCCGACATCGTCGGCTGGCTCGGCCCGCTGAGTCCCTGAGGGAGGCCCAGGTCCATGGGTGGGGCCATCTCACACACCCTAGGTGGGTGAGAAGGCCCCGGGATCGGCAGGCCGATCAGCCCTCGGACTTGGCGTCGTCGGGATTGGCTCCCATACGCCAGAGCGTGATGCCAATGCCAACGGCGGGAAGCAGCATGGTGGCGAAGATCACCGCCAGGGCGCCGGGCAGGTTGTCGAGGGTGAGCATCACGAAGCACCTCCTGTTGCGGGCAGACACCGTGCAGGGGTCGTGCCAACCCGCCGGGGGTGGTCAGCGGCTCGCCGTCTCGCGGGTCATCGCCCGCTGCAGCGCCGGCCGCATCATGTGCTGTGCGGCGTAGGCCATCACCGCGGGGGGCACCGCGAACTTGGCATGCTGGGCCCAGATCACGGTGTGGGTGGCCAGCAGATCGGCCACGGTGAAGCGGTCGCCCACCAGGTGAGTGCGCCCCTCCACGGCCTTCTCCAGCACCTGGGTCGCCCGGGCGAACTCCCACGCCGCCGCGGGCTTCACCTCGGGCACCCGAACATCCTTCGGCAGCGCGAAGCTGTGCTTCGCCTTCAGCCACAGCGGCTGCTCCAGCTCCGTGAGCACGAACTGGGCCCAGCGGTCGGTCTGCGCCCGCTCCCAGGTGCCCGCCGCGGGGGCGAGGCCGGCGTCCGGGAACTGATCGGCCACCCAGAAGCAGCAGGCCCCCGACTCGGTGAGCACCTGACCATCGACCACCAGGGCCGGCACCTTGCCCATGGGGTTGATGGCGAGGAAGTCGTCGGTCCGCGGGTCGATGGCGTGCAGGTCGTAGTCGACCCCCGCCTCCTCCAGCGCCCACGCCACGCGGGTCGTGCGCGTGGGCCGGCCCAGTCCGTACAGCTCGATCTTCATGGTCACTCCCCAGGGTTCCTTCGGCCATCGCCGGTCTTGGACCCTGCCCTATCCTCACGCGGCAAGGGCGCAGACACCCCCTGCGAAAGCGCCACGGGGGGGACGGGCTGGGCACCGCACCCCTCCCGTGGCATGCTGTGCGCCCTTCGCGCGTCGCGGCCCTCGCGATGCCCTCCCCTCAACATCCTGTTTCGCCCCGCGCACGGGGCAGCCCGAGGTGCCCCCATGGGACTCCTGACCGGCGGCCTGAACGGCCGACGCTTCCGCATCACCAGCGCCCTCCCCCAGGGCTTCCGCGACACCTTCCGCGACGCCATCCGTGAGAACGCGATGGAGACCGACCTCGATGCCTCCGACAACGAGCCTCGGGTGGGCTGGGTGCACGCCTTCGATGCGTCGGCCACGTCGTTCGAGCTCAACGACTTCCTCTTCGACCGCTACCTCGTGCTCACCATGCGCATCGACAAGACCACGGTGAACGGCCGCTTCCTGAAGATCGCGCTGGCCGAGCGCATCCGGAAGCTGTGCGAGGAGCGCGGCGTCGAGAAGCTGGCGAAGAACGAGGTCGAGATGGTGAAGGAGGCCCTCACGGCCGAGCTCACCCGCCGCGCCCTCCCGAGCGTGGGCACCTGCGACCTGGCCTGGGACATCACCACCGGCGAGGTCCTCGCGTTCACCACCTCCGACACCACCATGGAGCTACTCGAGGGCCTGGTCTTCGAGACCTTCGGCGTGCCGCTGCGCTCCGAGCGCATGTGCGACTGGCTCACCGAGAAGTTCGACCGCGACGAGGTGGTGGAGCGCACCACGCGCTACCTGCCCGACGCCCGCGGCGGTCAGGGCCGGGGCGAGGTCGAGGACGGCTACTACACCGACGACCCCCTGGAGGGGGCCCTGCACGGGCTGGCGGTGGACTTCATCACCTGGCTGTGGCTGCAGTCCGAGGCCCGCGACGGACACTTCCGCGTCCTCGACGGCGCCGCCGCCAAGGAAGCCGCCCTGGCCAAGCGCGACGAGGAGCCCTCCGACCTCGACGAGTGGAACGACATCACCGAGACGCTCCGCCACGCCGACCTGTCGCTGTGGCTCGAGGGCAAGCTGAAGCTCGCGCAGCTCGGCAGCGACGACACCCGCGAGACCACCACCATCATCGGCGAGGCCCCCACCACCACCGACGCGGCCCGCATGGACATCGCGGCGGGCAAGCATCCGGTGGAGGCCACCATGGGGCTCAAGCTCGACGAGCTCGACTGCCGCATGACCCTGTCCGCCACCCCCGGCGGGCTCGCCATCAGCGGGCTGAAGCTTCCCTTCGAGGTGAAGCAGGGCACCGACGAGAAGGTGTTCGAGCGGATGATGCTCCTCGACCTGGTGCACACCACCATCAAGCAGCTCTTCCAGCAGTTCTGGCTGGCCCGCACCAGCCCGGCCTGGGCTCCCCGCGTGGGCAGCTGGCGTCAGGACGAGGTCGCCGCCAAATAGGGTCCGTCGGGGCCGAGGTCGGATTCGATCATCGACGAGGCCTCAAGGAGCCGCTGGCCGGGGAGCCAGCCCCAGGGCGGCGGCCACATCCCATCGACGCTGGTACTCCAGAGGAAGAACCCCCATCGGCGTCGGCAGGGAGCCGGTGAGTTCCGCACCGATCCCGCTGCCGAGCAAGGTGCGGGCTGCCTCCAGACTCCGGGCGAGCTCCAGGGACGCGGGGAGGAGAACCTGGCCCTCCGCCCGCTCCACCGACCCGTGCACGAGGTCTTGGGTACCGACGCGTAGCGTCCAGCGCAGGGCATCGATGGCCACATCGAGGTCGAGGAGCAGCGTGACCCGGATGCGGGCGAGGGACAGCTCGTCGACCCGCACGCCCAGGGCCTCGACGGTGGGAAGCCGAACGCCGGGTAGCTCCCCTTCGTGCACGATGGGCAGGGTCCAGGGGCCCATGGGGGTGTCGCCGGTGACCGACAGCGTCGCGCGGTAAGGGGTGGCCTCGCCGGCCCCGCCCGCGGCCTGCCACAGCGCGGCCCAGGTGAAGGCCACCGGCACCTGGAGGCTGGTCGGCCCCGACGCGGCGAGCTCGGTGGGCGCCGCCTCTCCATGGGCCACCACGTGGTCTCGGACCGCGAGCTCCCAGGAGGTCTGCACGGTGGTGCCGACGGGCCAGGGGTTGTCGATCTCGACCCGGAGGTCGGCCTCCGCCCCCTCCATCGTCAGCTCGCGCACGGACAGCTCACCGAGCCCCGCGGACGGCGTGCCCCAGCACCCCGTCAGCAGCCACAGCACGGAGCTGGTCCAAGGGCTGATCACGACGGAGCAACCCGCCGGGACCCGGCCGTCATCCATCGCCAGCGGGCGACGGCGTCGAAGGCCTTGAGCAGCCGGTCCCGACGGTCGGCCTCGTCGGTCGCCTCCGGCAAGGAGGCGAGGGCCCGCGCGGCCTGAGCGGCGTGACGCTCGATGCGCCCGCCGGAGGGCGCGGGGGGAAGGGTCGGCACGACGCCCTGGGCCAGGGTCTCCGCCACCCCCTCCAGGTCGGCCCCTCGCACCGGCCACCGCAGGGGCACGAGGGCGCCCAGCGGGACCGACGCGCACGGCGGCTCGTCGAGCATGACCCGCACCCCGAGGGCCTCGAGGGCAGGCAGCACGAACCGCCCCTCTCGCACGTCGTGGTGCTCCAGCAACGCCTCGAGCTTCGCCGCGCGGTCGGCGGTGAACAGCGCCTCGGCGGCGTTGGTCGGCGGGTGAGCGAGGGCCGCGAGGTGTTCCTTGATCAAGTGGTGGTCTCGGAGGACGGCGTCGACGGCGCCGGGGCCGTCCGGCGGCGCCTGCTCGGCGTACCGTGGAAGGAGCGTGCCTTCCTCGAAGGCCACGTGAACCTCCAGCGCCCGCGTCAGCCGCTCGAGCTGCTCGTCGTAGCGCGGGCTCGGCCCCTCGAGGGCGAGGCGCCGGAGCTGCCGAACGGCGTCGGCGAAGACCTGGTGCCGGGCGCGCCATGCCAGGGGAGTGATGGGGTCCACGGGCCCTCCTGGCCCGATCCTACCTCCTCCGCCCGTCAGGCCGCTGCGGCCCGGTGGAGCTCGCCCCGGACGTCGCCGCGGTAGGCCTGCTCCAGCGCCTCGAGGGCGGCGGGGTCGAGCCCGTCCGGCACCCGAACCCGCAGATGGACGACGAGGTGGCCGGTGGGCTGCCCCCTGCGCTGCACCCCCTTGCCGCGCAGGCGGAGCTTCTGGCCGGACTGGGACCCCGCCGGCACGCGCACCTGCACGGCACCCTCGAGGGTGGGCACGGGAATCCGTGCACCGAGGATGGCCTCGCCGACGGTCACCGGAAGCTCCACGTGGAGGTCGTCCCCCTCACGTCGGAACACGGGATGCTCCGCGACACGCAGGGTGAGGTGCAGGTCACTCCCCGGTGGGCCCCCCACGCGCCCCCCCTGACCTCGCAGCCGCAGGGTCTCCCCATCGCGCACCCCCGGCGGGATGCGCACCCCCAGGGAGCCCGAGCTCGTGGTGAGCTGGTGCACCCCGCCGAGCACGGCCGTGCGCAGGTCGAGGCCCAGCTCTGCGCGGACGCCGGGGGCACTGCCGCCCATCGGTCCGCCACCACCACCGCCACCGCCGAACAGCTGCGACAGCAGGTCGCTCATGTCGAACGCACCCGCGCCATCGAAGCCCCCTCGGCCCGCGAAGTCCCCCGCCATGGCAGGGTCGAAGCCGGGCTGGAGGCCAGCGGGACCGAAGCGATCGAAGAGCGACCGCCTCTCGGGGTCCGCCAGGACCTCGTTGGCTCGGTTGATCGCCTTGAAGCGCTCGGGGTCCCCGCCCCGGTCGGGGTGGTGGGCCTTGGCCAGCCGACGGAAGGCCTTCTTGATGGTGACGGCATCCGCGTCGCGGGTGACGCCCAGCTCACGGTAGGGGTCGAACGTCGGGCTCATCAGGACCTCCCTGCACCCACGACCACGAGGGCGGGGCGGATGATGGGGCCGTCGACCCACGCGAGGCCGCGGCGCTCCACGGAACGAACGGTGCCGCGGGGACCCGCGGTGAGGCCGATGGCCTCGTGCTGCTCGGGGTCGAAGGGGTCTCCGACCGCCGTCGACACCACCACGCCCGCCTCCTCCAGGCGCCGCCGCAGGCGCTCGGCCACCACCGCGACCCCATCGGCGACGTGGCCCGCGGGGAGCTCACGAAGCGCGCGCTCCAGGTCGTCGAGGCTGTCGGCCACGGCCAGGAGGCCCTCGGCCCGGGCATCTCGCTGGGCCCGTGCCACGACCCCCGCCTGGTGGCGGCGCAGGTTGGACAGGTCGCCTCGGAGCTCGGCCAGCTGCTGCTCGGCCTCCTCCAGGCGCTCGTCCTCGACGGGCACCTCCACCACCACCGGCTCGGGGGCGGGGGGAGGCTCCGGCGCCGGCTGGGCCCGCAGCGTCCGAAGCTCCTGCTTCAGCCGCTCGTGGCGCCGCGCGAGCTCTCGGTAGGCCGCTCGCACCTCGTCTTCCCCTCGACGGGCGGCCTCGGCCTGGTCCCTGAGGGCCAGCGCCGTCTCCAGGGGCACCGCCCGAGGCGGGGGGGCACGGCGAGCACCATACGGAGAGCGGGAGCGGGTGGGGTCGTACGCCATGAACATCGGGCCTCCGGCGGCGTGTCGAGCATCGCCTGACCCGAAGCTAGGCACGGTCCGCCGGGCGTCACCGGCTTGTCGACCCCGAAGCCGTGCTTAGCCGACCTCGACCCAGGCCATCTTCAGCGGCGGCTGACCGTCGGGGCTGGGCACGTCGGCGTCCGGGAGGATGCGCTCCACCGAGCGAAGGGGCCGACCGGCCTTGCGGGCCGAGCGCTCCAGCACATCGACCCAGTCCGCCCAGTCCACCGAGGCCACGTGGTTGGTGGCCAGGATGTGCCCCCCCGGGGCGGTGGCGAGCACCGCGGGCTTGAACAGCGTGGGGTAGTCACGCACCACGTCGACCGCACCGAAGGCCGAGCGGGCCCACCGGGGCGGGTCGAGCACCACCAGGTCGAAGGCCCGAGGCGCCAGCTTGGTGAAGCGCGGGCGCTTGCCCCGACGCCCCCCCGGCGGAAGCCCAGCCAGCTGGCGCATCACCGGCAGGCAGTCGTCCTTCAGGTAGCGCTGCGCAGGGCGCTCGACGCCCTCGGCCGCCGGGTTCGCGGCCTCGTTGGCCTGGCCCACGGACAGCGCGGACTGGGCGAAGTCCACGTTCCACACCTCGGACGCCCCCGCCCGCTGAGCCACCAGCCCGGCGGTGCAGGTGTAGGCGAACAGGTTCAGCACCGAGCGCCCCGCCGCCACCTCGGCCACCCGACGACGCCCCGCGCGAAGGTCGACGAAGACCAAGGGGTCCTGGCCCCGCCGACGAGGGTGCACATCGACCCGCGCCCCGAGCTCCTGCCCCCACAGCTCGTCGGGCAGCGTCACGTCGTGAAAGATGCCGAAGTCGGGCGTGCGCCCCTTGCGCCGACTGGGGGCTCGGTGGTTCCACACCACCGGCAGAGCCTCACCGAGGCGTTCCTCCACGAGGGCCTCGATGGCCGACACCGCGGCGAGCTCTACCGGATCCCGCCAGGTCTGCAGCAGCACCACGGGGCCGTAGCGGTCCACTGCGACCCCGGGCAGCCCCTCGACGGCGCCGTGCAGCAGCCGCACATTGTCGCAGCCCTCGGCGGCGAGCTGGGGAAGGAGGTCGCCCCGCGCATCGAGGGCGGCGGACAGGCAGGGAAGGAGGTCGTCGGTGCCGAGCATGGGGCCGGCTATCCGTCTCACCCCGCGGAGTCCGTGTCTTCGCTATCGTGTCGGCGGAGGTCGCCCTGTCTCCCCTCGTTTTCCTCGGCGAGATCGCTCTGCTCGCCACGCTGCTGTGCATCGTGCACAGCCTCCGCCCCCGCATCGGCCTCGCTCCGATCTACGCGGTGTTCGGGCTGTTCGAGGTCTTCCTCTTCGTGGCCGGCAAGGGCGGCGAGGACCGCGTCGTGGCCATGCTCTTCGGCGACCTCATGGCCACCGTCTCGGCCCAGATGTTCATGCCGCTGATGCTCGCCACCGTGGTGGTGGTCTACACGCTCGAGGGCACCAAGCCGGCCCGCCGCCTGATCGCGTCGGTGATCGTCGTCTACCTCTTCCACGGCCTCGTCGACGAGATCCTCTGGCTCCACGGCACGAACCCTCCCCCCGGTCATGTCGACCTCAGCGACTCGCCCCTGCTCCACTACGATCAGCGCAGCCGGGTCGCCTCGCTGCTGGCCATCCTGGCGGACTTCGTCACCATCGTGACCGTCTACCAGTTCCTCCACAACCGCATGCGCTGGGCCCCGATCCTCCTCCCCATCTGGCTGGCCCTGGTCGCCGCCATGGTGACCGACGCGTTCACCTACTCGGCCCTCAACGGCACCCTCGTCGGCCGCGACGGCCTGCGGCTGTTCGAGAAGGTGCAGTGCGGGGCCGCCGCCGCCCTGCCCACCGGCGTCTACATCCGCTGGCAGCTCCAGCGCGCCGGCACCGACGCCATCCTCGACCGCGACGCCATGGAGCTCATCGACCTGCGTCGCCAGGTGCAGGAGGCCCGGCAGCAGCTCCAGGCCCAGCAGCAGGCCTACCGCTTCATCCGCGAGACCTTCTCCCGCTATGTGTCCCCGGCGGTGGTGGAGCAGCTGGTGGCCGACCCCGGCAAGCTCGAGCTCGGCGGGGAGCTGCGCGAGGTGACCGTGCTCTTCGCCGACATCCGCGGCTACTCCACCCTGTCCGAGAAGCTGTCCCCGACGCAGGTGATCGGCATGCTCAACGACTACTTCGAGGTCGTGGGCCAGTGCGTGCTCGATGCCGGCGGCATGATCAACGAGATCGAGGGCGACGGCATCCTCGCCGTCTTCGGCGCCCCCCTCCCCGCCGACGACCACGCCGACCAGGCGCTCCAGGCCGCCCGCGCCATGCTCGACGGCGTCGACCGACTCAACGCTCGCTGGAAGGCCGACGGCACGCTGGTGCACCTCCAGGCCGCCGGCATGGACCAGCTCTCCATCCGCATCGGGGTGCACACCGGCGATGTCGTGGTGGGCAACGTCGGCACCAAGGACCGCGTGAAGTACGCCGTGATCGGCGACACCGTGAACACCGCGGCGCGGGTCGAGGGGCTCAACAAGGACCTCGGCACCCCCATGTTGTGCACCTCGTCGACCGCCGAGCGACTCCGCGGCGACGTACCGCTGACCGACCGCGGCGACCACGCCGTCAAGGGCAGGCAGGAGCGCGTGCGGGTCTACACCCTCGCATCGCCCTGACGGTGGGATGGCGGGCACGCTACGTTGCCCCACTCGCCCCGGAGCCCCCATGCGTCTCGCGTCCGTCGCTTCCCTCGTGCTTCTCTTGGCCTGCTCGGGCGACGGCGACGACAAGACCGATCCGACAGGGCTCGCCGACGCCGACGCCGACACCGACACCGACACCGACGCGGACACCGACGCAGACACCGATGCGGACTCGGACACCGACACCGACACCGACACCGACGCGGACACCGACAGCGGCACGCCCCCGCACACCGCCACGACCGGCGACACCGCCACCACCGGCGACACGGCCCCGACCGGCGACTCCGGCACCACCATGCTGCCCCCCACCTCCCTCGAGGTCTCCTGCGCGGCGACGAGCAACGCCCTGCGCTTCCTGTGCACCGTCTCGGTGGACCCGCCCCAGCCCGTCGAGCTGTCCTACGTGCGAACCGACGGCCTCTCCGTGACGCGCACGGTCTCCGGGGCCGAGGAGCTCACCGACCACGAGCTGCCGCTGTACTTCCTGGCCGCGACCACAGACTACGACGTCACCGCATGGGCCACCGACTGGCCGAAGACGACGGCCTCGGCCAGCGTCACCACCGGTCAGCCCCCCGCCACGCTGGCCAGCTACCTCGATGTCAACGGCGACTCGAGCACCGACCTCCTCGGGTCCTACCTGCCTTGCAGCAACGACCCCTTCGCCGTCATCTACGACACGAACACCGGCGACCTCGTGTGGTACGAGCCGATGCTCAGCGGCGGAAGCTTCGGCCTCAACGACATGGTCATGTTCACGGAAGACCAGACCGTGCTCGGCGAGAGCTCCGGCAGCGTGGTCGAGGTCGACCTGATGGGCAACGACGTGGTGCGGCTCATCGACCTGGACGCCGCCCTCGGCGTGAACGTCAACGGCGCCTTCGGCAACTTCCACCACGACATCTTCAAGCGGAACGGCCTGTACTACGTCCTCTACCAGGAGTCGTTCGGGGGCGGCTTCAACGCCCCGGTGCTCGACAACGTCCTCGTGTTCGACGAGACGGGCACGGAGGTGGCGCACTGGCGGGCCTACGACCACCTGCAGCTCCCCGGGAACTGGGGCGGCGACTACCTGCACGCCAACACCGTGTTCGTCGACGAAGAAGGCGACATGTACCTGTCGTGGCTGACCCACAACACCGTGGCCAAGGTCGACGGCGACGTGGCCGGCGGCACCTTCGGCGAGCAGATCTGGTACCTCGACGGGCAGGGCGGCACGCTGGGCGGCGTCGACCTGATCAGCACCGACTGGAGCCAGGTGGGCGGCAACGATGGCTTCACCGACCAGCACAGCGTGCTGCTCCGCCACGACGGCAAGCTGCAGCTGCTCGACAACGGCAGCGGTCGGGGCCTGGTCATCGCCATGGACCAGGCCGCACGCACCGCCACCGTCGAGGCCACCCATGCCACCGGCTCGGGGGTCTGCGGCCCGCAGGGCACGGCGCGGAGCACGGCCGCCGGTCATGCCGTCGTGGCCTGCACCGGGGGGCCCATCCGTGAGTACGACGCCGCCGGCACGATGGTGTGGCAGGCCACCGCCGAGTGCGTGGGCGGGGGCTTCGTTCCCGGCTCGGGGCGCTGGTACCCCCTCGACTGGTAGCGCCTGAACCCAAGAGACCGCGGCGCCCCCGCCGCCAACGCAAGCAGGAGCGCGTGCGTGTCGACACCCTGGCATAGACAGACCTGGTACAACCTGCGGCCCAAGGCCGCGTCCCCCACCATCGAGGGCTTCGTGAAGCCCGGCTGGGAGGCGGTGCGCGACACCTTCGCCGCCAACTTCACCCACCGCGGCGAGCTCGGTGCGTCCGTCTGCGTGCACCACCGCGGCGAGGTCGTCGTCGACCTGTGGGGCGGCGTGGCCGATCCGCACACGGGCCGGGCCTGGGCCGAGGACACCCCCATGGTGGTGTTCTCCTCCACCAAGGGCATGGCCGCCCTGCGCCTCCTCCAGCTCACCGAGCAGGGGCTGTTCGACCCCGACGCCCCCGTGGCCTCCTACTGGCCCGGCTTCGAGCGGCACGGCAAGGAGTCCATCACGGGTCGCATGATCCTGAACCACCGGGCCGGGCTGTCCGCCATCGACGAGTACCTCGAGCTGGCCGACTTCGACGGCGACCACGCCCGGGTCCGTGCCGCCATGGAGGCCCAGCGCCCCATGTGGGCCCCCGACACCGACCAGGGCTACGGCGCCTGCAGCTACGGCGCCTTCGTGGGTGAGCTCCACCGCCGCGTCACCGATGGGCAGTCCGTGGGCGAGGGCTTCCGCGAGTCCATCGGCGACCCACTCGGCCTCGACACCTGGATCGGCTCCCCCGACGAGGTCATCGGCCGTGCCGCCCGCCTCGTTCCGGCCGGCCGCTCCACCCTCCTGACCCGGCAGCTGCCCAGCCTAGCCCTGCGCCGCAACGCCGAGGGCCGCCTCTACCGCCGGGTGGTGCGCAAGGGCACCGACACCCGCCGCGCCTTCGAGAATCCCCACATGGAGGGGCGCTTCGAGGCCATGAACGACCCCGCCAACCTGCGCCTCGAGCTGCCGTGGATGGGGGCGCTCACCACGGCCCGGTCGCTGTCGCGGATGTACGCCGCGGTGGTGGGCGAGGTCGACGGCGTGCGCCTCGTGAGCCCGGCGTCGGTCGAGGCCATCGCCCAGCGCCAGTCGTTCCAGGGCAGCGACAACATCATCGTCAAGTCCATCGGCTGGAGCCAGGGCTTCGTCAAGGAAGAGGACGGCATGTTCAGCCCCACGCCGCGGGCCTTCGGCCACCCCGGCGCCGGCGGAGCGCTGGGCTGGGCCGACCCCGACCGGCAGCTGGGCATCGGCTACACGATGAACCGCATGGACTGGCGCATCCGCTCGCCGCGGTCCATCGCGCTGTGCGAGGCCGTCTACGCCTCGCTGGCGTAGTCCCTCGCTTCGCAGGCTCAGTGCTGCTCGAGGCTCGCGAGCTCGCGGTCGGCGCGGGCCCAGGCCAGCAACGCCTGCGGGTCGTTGTGGTCGACCCAGGCCGGCAGCCGCCCCAGGTGTTGCTCGCGGATCTGGGCTGCCACCTGCAGCGCCTGCAGCTCCACCTCACGCTCCCGCAAGCTGATCCAGGCCCGACCGAGCCAGGCGGCGAGCGGCAGCCCGAGAAGCGTGGCCAGCGGCACGGCCACCAGCGACGACATCCCCAGGAACACCAGCGCAATCTCGAATCCTTCGGACATTCGGAACCTCCTGCGCGCGCGTACGGCAGGGCCCGCGGCCGTATTGCGGCGCGATCGACCCACGCCCGCTTTCCACCGGGGGGCCGACAAGCTAAGTCGTGCACCCGGAGGAAGAGATGTCGACCGAGAACCACTGGGAGCTGGTGCAGCTGTCGACCGGCAAGGTCGTGCGTCGGGAAGACGCCGAGCCGGTCAAGGAGCTCCGCTGGGTCTGCCCCGACCCCGGCCACTCCGGCGGCTTCCCCAAGGAAGGCGTGTGCCGCATCTGCGAGACGCCCCTGGTCCAGGAAGAGCTCGTGGTGCGCTGGAAGGAGAAGTAGGCGCTACGGAGCGTG
>ENA-OWNT01004179-OWNT01004179.1-seawater-metagenome-genome-assembly--contig:-NODE-4179-length-12907-cov-3.832892_pt1 | contig 12907 bp, 15 predicted proteins | sample MGYA00238136_ERZ651165 | MGnify/ENA primary metagenome ERZ651165 (study PRJEB26861, sample SAMN08777766) | seawater metagenome | isolation source: coastal seawater | place: USA: Florida | collected... | reverse complement strand
ACGCACGTTGATCACAAACTATGCGGAATGAAACAGTACGCATTCCTAAATCAGGATACACCAATCAATGGTCGTGATAACGACGATGAATGTATCACGTAATAGGAATATGGATACTGCTGGTGTATGATATCCAGAGTGCGACGGCGCGTCACGGAAAGATACAAAACATCGTTCGTTCGTTCGTTCGTTTGTTCGTTCGTCGTCGTCGTTTGTTCGTCGTCGTTCGTTCGTTCGTTCGTTCGTTCGTTCGTCGTTGTTGCGCCGTTCGCCGTTCGTCGCCGCCGTCGAAGTCGAAGTCGAAGTCGCCGTCTTTGCTTTTTGGTAGGCTCTGATCGTCGTAGAAAGGGCGAGGTGGAGGTGGAGGGAGACGAGGTGGTTGGAGGAGGGAACATCCAGGCGCAGTGGGTGGCGCGAGGGAGATGCAGAGTGGCGCAGGCGTTTTTGGAGATGGTCATTCGAAGTATGTACATGTTATCTCAGCACCGCTCCCCGATCGAGCAGGGTCGATTTTATGAACAGACTGGTGTCGAGGTCGCGGAGAATAATACGACGGGGTTGTTCTGATGTTGAGGGTGGGTGGGAATTTGTACCAGGTGTCAGTGCGACGACAGAAGTGCGATGGCCAGTCAATCTGCAGCCACGCGCGTTGGACGGGTTGAGACCCCATTTCGTACGAGCGTTGACGAACTTTTCAAGCAACACCGTGATTCCACAATTACAAATTGACAGGCCAACGAAGAGAAAGAAGTAATTAGCCAGGATCAAAGTCAACCGCTGAAGTGCTGGGTCACGGCTCGAGGTTCTCCCCAGAGCGCGGTGATTCCGCGCCTGCGCACCATTACCGGCCACAGGTCCCGGCACACGCACTGGGTGGGGCCCACCACCTGCTCGCGCCATGGCAAATGGCACTCGCAAAGCTAGCGGAAACGCAGAGCAGCGGATTGTTTCCGCAAAACGAGCAAAACTCACCACGTCTGCAGAAAAATCGTCGGACACATCTGCAGCATCGGGCCCAACTGTGTCGGAGGCATCCGCAACGAATATTTCTTCAAATCAGCAAAGTGACCAACAAGTACCTTCGAAAGACGTCGACGATCGCGACATCACTCGAGACCAACCGAAAGCGCAACTTCTCGTGGCTGCAGAGAGTGCAGTGCGCGAAAGCCATCCACAATGGATGGAGAAGCTGGACCTTTTGAAAAGATATATCTCGGAAAACGGCCATTGCCGGGTTCCCACCAAATTAGATAGCAAGCTGTACCCGAAACTTGGACCTTGGGTGAGCGTACAAAGAACCGCATTTCGCTGGGAAAGGCAACGCAAAGAGTCGGACGGGAAGACTGGTGGCAAAAACCGCATCAGTGCCCAGCAAATTGAATTGTTAGAAAACGTCAACTTCTTGTGGAGCGCCACTGCAACGGCTAGAAATATACAAGCTTGGGAGAAGAAGTTCGCATTGTTGCAGAAGTACAAGGAAAGGCACGGCCACACCCAAGTCCCGAAAGCAGTGAACTCTGAAGAGTTTCCGCAGCTTGGTCACTGGGTCCAACGCCAACGAAGCGCGTACAAAAACGAGCAAATGCTGCGACAGGGTCAAAAGCTGCCGAAGAAAAATCGCAGGCGCATCAGCGAGGACAAAATAGGAAAGTTAGAAGCTCTGGGCTTTGAGTGGACAGTGCGGCGATATGCCGCCGACCAGGAACAGAACCAGACGAAAAGCGTTGGTCCTCACACTGCGGCAACAAGTCGCTTGAACTGATTATTTAAAGTGTTTGGTGTGAATGAATCTCACACCAATGCTGGCTGAAATGGAGAAAAACACCCGAGGTGATGTTGTACTTTGTTGCGCCAACGACATTGCTGTTCATCGTGTGCGCACTCTATCTATCCTCCCCAACAAATCCATCGCCGTCATCCGTTGCACCGTACATGTCCTGCATCAGCAGCACGTTCAGGCAACCTCATCATTGAACCGAAACTCCACCGCAGGTAAAATGACTCAAAGGAACGGGGCACATGCGCTCGAACGTACTCTGTCAGGGATGTACACAGGTGTTGCGCCCGTGCAGCCGCGCCACGAGCACCGGAACAAAAGGACAAGCATCATGATGGGACAAAAGAATATCTATGTGTTCCAACAACAAAATATCTCGAATCATATGTTCAATCAACCATAACATCGTAGCTCCAGCAGACGCCACACGCACCCAAAGGAAAGCTAAACAAAAATTGCACGATCGAGGCTTTCGCCGCTGTGCAAGGCCATTACGGCGCGCTACAGACTTCGCATGCTCGTCAGTGCGAGCGTGGGGCCTGCAATTTTAAGTCGACACAACTGTAACTACTCATGCGACCGTGAACGCCAACAGAACAATGCGAAGTACCTGGACTGCTCAGCCTTACTATGAATACGCTGTACAAAGTCTAACTGCCCAGCCATCTAACGCAGAACACAGGCAATCAATAATAATGCGTGTTTACTCGTTGGTTGACGGTGCAAGCCGCAAGCGCACCTGCGACGCCATCCTGTTGAAGAGTTCTTCCAACCGAAAAGCAGGGGGCGAGTTCCCTCCACGCGCGTCGTCCCAAAACTTCACCTGAGCAAGGACGAGAAGGAGTGGAATTTATCGCCGTCAGATTGATTGACGAGACGTGGTAACCGCACGCAATGAGCATCACTCACCTGATTCAACTTCACGGAGCCATAGCACAGTTGAACAAACTTTGAACTCAAGCGATACCTGCACCCAACACTTGATGATTGTCTTCTATCCCGTGAGCGAGTGGGGGATAGGCACCGAATCACGTACGCAGTCCATGACTTGAACTGCTGTGCCAAAGTTCTGGCACTATCACCCGATCCAGCAGCCTACACATATTCAACGAAGCAACTCTCAAAGTTTGCACGCATCGAGTATGCGCAAAGCCGAGGCAAAGAATGACTTACATCAAACTGAGAGGCGTATTCCGCATTGCACATGCTAGCGACCTGCGTGAATAAAGACAAATATGATTGCTTGTCACACAAAGCCGCCAGTTGTGCGGCTGCCTAGAACGAACCCAAGCCTTGGCTTCTTGTAACAGCGTGGGGTCTTCGTCGTCAAATTCAATAGTCGCGTCCGTCGGAGTTTGAAATCCATCAAGGTGGTCCTGGAAAAAAAAGAAAAACGACACTTTTAAACTTCGAGTCCAAAGCACGCTATGCAATCAAGGTTGTCCTCACGTTGTTTTCCGACGAATTTGAAAATCGGACGTTGCGTTGCCGACGACTCTGCAACAAACACCCAAGTCACAGCGTCAACAACGAGGTGCTACACAGACGTATCTTGCGTTACACAGGCTTGTCCTACATGCATGAGATCACGCACCGCTCCTGCTTCATCGTCGCCATCATTGCCGGTGGACTGACCAATGAAGAGATCCATTTTGTTTGCAAACAGAAACATTGGAAGATATCTTACAAAACAATCGGATCACAGACCGTCAGTGTCGGTGCGCACACGACAATTGGCGAGCCAATGTGTCCGCCGGGAATCTGCAACAACTTACAGTCCTTCAAGCCCCGCTGTTCGCGGATGGTGTTGCGTTCTCGCGTAAGTCACGATCCGCTTTGCCTATGACACAAAACAGTTGGTTAATCCTCGCCGATCCACGACGAAGGGTCATCGCAAATACGATCATCATGAGACGAAGGCAAGCGACTGTGGCGAGGGAACCTTTTCAAACGATGTCCGTGACGTTGGGTCGAACATAACAATGTACCCCATGGTCGGACGGGCTCTCAGTAGATGATTGCTGTTGTCTCGGTCAGGGGACCTCGGCCTTAGCAGCGGATCGGTTTCCTTCCTCAATTTGGCAGCCTGGTGATCCAACGTGCAACAATAAATTGAATGTCCAGGTCAAGCCGAGGCGCCAACGCGGCGGGGCGGGGCGGACAAAGCTACCTCTTCGTAGTCTCCAAAGATTATGTTCATATTGTCTCGATACCGCTCCTCCGGACTTTTGTAATCTGGTTTTCTCGGAAATTGCCGCGGGTTCGCAGGCCGTGGACTGCAATCACAACGCGCACGGAGCAACGAGCCACGATATCGTTGTAACCACACAATTTCATTGCGGACGTAAAGAGTCAACATTCGTACTTGTGAAACGCGAGCTCCGTCGTGAAGCTATGCTCGGGAGTGTGCTCAAGAGGTCGGTTCGCCTGGGGCACACAATGAAAGAAAATCGCAGAAACACAGCACATGAGTACAAATGATAGCCACCCGCATGTCACCGAGCGCGGCGAATACCTCGGAGGCATCAACGCCGCCGCCTGACTCCTTCCTCCAAATCTCGCCGGGCGTGTCTTGAAGTTCTAACTGGTATCTATCTATCGGATCACGAGAATGCGCAATCACGGGCGTTGTTTCACCCATGGCATCGTTCACCGTCACGCGTGTGATGAAGCTGTCTGTCTGCGATGTGTGCCGGTACACTTGCGGGAAGAAGTGGTTGACGATTTGCGTGCACATGGAGGTCTTGCCGGTTTTCGCCAGCCCTAAAACAGTGACTTTGAAAATGTCGCTGTTCGGGCGTAGTCGCTCAGCCTCCTTCGCAGCCTGCGAACGCGTTGTAAAGGCATGCCCCTTTGATTGGTGGCGGAAGGCCATTGCCGCGGCGCCTCACGCAGCAGGGCGCTGCAGCTGAAAAGTTGTCAATCAAAAGGTGACGGCATGGCGTTGCTACTTTGACCCTCGAAAAAAAGTTCGCTAGACCAACTGCTACCGCAGATGTTTTCAAAGAAAAAAAAATCTCCTCCACAATAATTGAACAGGAAGGCACGGCAAAAGTGGCGGCGAGAAGAAAAGAGATGACGCCGTGCTGTATCCGTCCTGCATCATTTTCATTAATTTTCATCCTCCCACTCATCATCCGCAACACCCCGGCACACACAAACGCGTCCACAACGACCCCCCTTGCATGCAGCATTCTCGCACGTCCACAGCACTCACACAGCCACCGCACACCCATCATACGTCCGACCAACGGGCCTTCGGAAGTGTCGACGTTCGACTGCCCGAGTCGTTCGTTCGTCGTCCAAACGTAAAAGTCAAAAGTGAAGTCGGCGTCCCTTGGAAGATACGCTCACTCACCGACAGTTACTCGTTACTCAAGCAATCGGCCACCAATGGTAAAGTACCCTCCGTCCACACCCTCCGACCCGACCCAACCTGACACACACACACACGAACACTCGACTCACTCACTCCCTCGCTCACTCACCGCGCGTGTTGACGTTTGTATGGCACATTTGTGTGTCCTGTAGCAGTGCTGACGGTGTTGTAGTCAGTGGTAGCGTTGGCGATGGGCAGTGGGGTCAGTGGTGGGGCAATGCACATGCACACGCGGAACGGCATTGGAGTGTCAGTGCTGCCGTATTGTGTGGATACTATTGAGACAACGATAGCATTGGCGTATGTGCGAATGAGTATCACGACCCGGTACCAATTTTACGAAATGATGGTCGCAGACGCTGCACAATTTCGACGAAGAGTGTCTAAACAGTGAGTTACAACGCTTTGTCCCGGGCTGCCGATGCCTGCAGGCGGGTGGCAAGGGTGTTGATGAACCCCGTGCTGTTTGTCGCGTCGAAGCCACCTGCGATGTCCATGCTCACGAGGTCTTGGTTGTACAGACTGTGTGGGGAACTGCGGCCACGGCACATGATGTTTGCCTACAAATTTAGTGGTGTGCGTCGTGAATATCTGCCATCACAGATTCTAATCACACCGAACTCGTGCAAGAGCATACCTTGTGGAGACGGACGTCAACCCATCCAGTAACTGGGCGCTGTGCGTGGTCAAGCGCATTTTGGAGGAACTCCATCTCCGGGGAGAACCAGTATCCGTTGTACACGAGGTGGGCAGCCTAAGCGAAAATGTGACTGGTGTGAATGCAATTGTTGGAACAAAAATACACTGATCCAACATATGTATCGCACCTGCTGTGCCAGCATATCCCGGAGTCTCTGCACTTCTCGGTCGATTGTCAGCAGCTCTGCCAAATTGCACAACGGATTCAGAGGAACGCCACCAACACCAAAGCCGTTGTTAAGTTGCGCAACCAACACTACACGAACCTAAATCGCGCTGCGCAGCAAATAGAACAGAAGCGCCTGGTGTTTCGTAACATCCTCGTGACTTCATGCCAACGTAGCGGTTTTCCACCAAGTCAATTCGGCCGCAGCCGTGAGCTCCGCCGATCTAGAGCACGCGATAGGCACACACGACGACAGTTAATCACCCCGGACTGTCAGGATTGCTACAGCGAGGGCCAGCCGTAACATAGCGCATTGCTCACCTCATTCAAATACGAGAACAACGCCAGGGGCTCAGTGACGTCGACGCCGTCTGCAGCGTTAATGACGCGAACAGGCACTCCGGCGTCGAAGTGAATCGTGAGGTTGGCAGGGGTATCAGGAGCGTCCATGATGTCGACAGTCTTTTTCCTCATCACGAGACCTGGCAGAACAGCACACAGTAGCGTTAGCGCAGAATCAAGTATGATGGCCGCCACGCAACACGTGTCCAAGTAGCGTGGTGGCGACGAACCGGGATACTCGACTTGGTTGCCGGGGTACGCTGGGTCTTCCAGCTCACCAGACTCGTACGAAATGTGCATGATGTTCTCGTCTTCACTGTACGAAAACTCCTTCGTGGCACCGACTGGGATGCCATGAGCTGTCGCGTAATCGATCAAGTCCTGAACGCAGACATACATCGGAGTTAGCTCGTCGGCCCAATCATGATCATGCGTGCGCAGCCGTCGAACCTGTCGTCCCTGGAATCGTTCAAGATAGTCCGCATCTCGCCAGAGAGTGACACACTTCAGAGTGGGGTCCATACCCAAGTAGCACAACTCAAATCGGACCTGCACATCACACGCAACACAAACACGGCAATAAACACAGCAGCTCGCGAGAAAGCTGTCGAAAAAGTCGGCGTGCCCCGCACCTGGTCATTTCCTTTCCCGGTCGAGCCATGCGAAATGAATTCGGCATCCTCGTTCCACGCAATTTCCGTTTGGCGTTTGGCAATGCACGGTCGCGCAAGCGCTGTGCCGCACAGGTACCGGCCTTCGTACAAGCAGTTGTTGCTGATGCCTTTGAACACGTAGTTCGACACAAAGTCTTCGCGGACATCTTCATTGTAGAAGCAGTACGCGCCCGATTTCTCGGCCTTGGCGCAGATCTCCTCTTGGGCTTCCTGCGTGTTGCAATCGTCCTGCCCCAAGTTGGCGATGTATGCACACACTTCGAAACCCTTTTCGTTGGCGAGGTAAGCGAGCTGTGTGGATGTGTCCAGGCCACCACTGTATGCCAGTACAATTCGCGGCTTTGACGGATCGGGTTTCCGGAACTCGGTCTTGTTGAAGTTGATGTGGTCAACGTCCTTGCTGGTCGACAGAGTGCGACAGAACGAGTCAGAGCGCCATCCTGACAGTCGTTTGAGCGCTTGTGTCGTGCCTCGGCGGGCTAGGATTCGTGCAGCCATTGTGGCGAAGCCCGTGCGCAAACGTAGACCAACACTTGGAAAAGCAGTTGCAAGTCAATTGCACCAACTCCAAAAAATATTTTCGTCTTTCAAATGATCCCGCGCTTCTTCTCAAGCCGAGGAAGTCGTGGACTGCAGCTGCACAGTAAGCCAGATTCTGCCGCAGAAAGTGCCGGCTGCGTCTGCAAGCAGAACGTAGTGCCTCGCCTTGGTCCAACAGCCACCGTGGCGGTCCTGCGCCTCTTCCACTCGCGCATTACAGCGGTTGGACAGAGTTGTGGCCGTGCTCCACAATTCGTGTCACTAGCAGAGCCTTTCACCAAGAATCATTCGTTACACTACCGAGCAGTGCTGCGATGATCTTCTCGACACTGCTGCCAATCGTGTCGTCGCCCCACCACAACGCCACACTGGGCACGGCGCGGATCAGAACAAGCTTCTGTGCCTGCACGTCTCACCATTGCGCTCGTTCGCACACGCTGTTAAACAAAAATGTGTGTGTGCTCATCATTTGAAATCCGCGGCCATGCATCATCCATCCATCCTCCGGTCCTCCACCGCGACCCGAAACCACAACGACCACGCCTCCCCTTTCTTTCACCACCCTGCACCCTAACAATGACATGCACTGTACGGCCATGCTTCTCGCTGAGGTTCAAGAGCAGTCAAGCCCCTGCCGTCAGCGTGTCGTCGTCGTCGTCGTCGTCGTCGTCGTCGTCGTCGTTGTTGTTGGTCGAAAATTGAAATTCAAACGTCGTTCCGTCATCAAACCCGCGAACGCACACAATGACCTCAGGGACGCTTCCTTGCCGAGAGATCTTGATGTCGAATTCACTGTACTGGCCATTTGAATTAAAATTGATACTATATTCACTTTGGCGCCTCTGACGGCGGGAAAGCGTCAATGTATTGCATTCAAAATCGAGTGTACAGTACACTGACATTGGTTTTTATATTCGTTGGAATTTGGAATTGGAATTTGGAGCACTTTTTCCAACAACGAACGAACGAACGAACGAACGAACGATTTTGGCCGCACGCTGCCAACACACACACACACACACACACACACACACACACACACATACACACACACACAGCGAAGGCAGCGACCACCACAACACCACAACGACAACCCGACGACTAACCGCCTGCTCGCTGGATCGCACCACCGCCACGCGTGCCGCAAGCACGTACATCTCTCATCGCGACGCTCTGCCGGGTTCAAGGAGTGAGGTCAACGGTGTCGTTGACGGAAGACGGTGGTGGGGTGGAATGGAGGTGCATGGGCGTGCCAGGCGAAAGTGTGTCAACAACGGCCGTGGTTACCGATAAATTAGGGTCGGGAACGAATGGGGCTTGCGGCAGAACGGGGTCTTCCATGGCATGCGTTGGCGATGGGCCGGGAGGGCAGAAGCGCAACTGCACCGTGTAGCCGCAAGAACGAATCTACACTGGAACAAGAAACACAGACGCGTGGCTTTTTGGTTACATTTTGATTCTGGGCGACGGTGTTTTCGTTCGCAGTTGAAGGCTGTGACGCGTGGCGACAGAACCGTTTCGCGGAGTACTGTTGGGTCTGTTCGCACCGGTTCGTCGGGCGTCGCTTACGACCACATGCATCACATTGGGATTTCCTCCATCCTTCGTCGGGCTATTGTAAAGCCACTGTCATTGTCCGCGATGTCGACCACGCAGAAGTGTGTCGCCACTGCGTCCGGCGCAGCACGGAGACTGGGGTCCTCTTCGTCAGCAAGTGCGCCAAAGCTCTGGGGCGGCCGGTTCACCGAAGCGGTGGATCCACTGATGGAACAATTCAACTCTTCTATCGAGGTGGACAAGCGCATGTGGAAGCAAGATGTCGAAGGCAGCCAAGCATACGCCAAGGCATTGGAGAGGGCGGGATTGCTCACAGCGGAGGAGCAAGCGTCCATCGACGCGGGCCTGGAACAATGCAAGGAAGAGTGGGCCAGTGGTACATTTGATATTCAGCCCAGTGACGAGGATGTACACACGGCGAATGAGCGTAGGTTGACGGAAATCATCGGCTCCACTGGTGGCAAGCTTCACACCGGCCGCAGCAGGAACGACCAAGTCGCGACAGACGTTAGGCTCTGGTTGAAGGAGGAAATCGAAGTCTTGCAGGCCAATTTGGTTGAACTGATCAAGATATCAGCCCACCGTGCCCGTGACGAAGTCGACATCCTCATGCCCGGATACACGCACTTGCAGCCGGCACAACCCATTCGCTGGAGTCACTGGATCATGAGCTACGTGGCCGCTTGGAAGCGAGACATGCAACGGCTGCAAGACCTCAAGTCACGGGTCGACGTCATGCCCCTTGGTTCTGGCGCACTGGCCGGCAACCCGTTCCAAATCGATCGTCAACAGCTTGGCAAAGACCTTGGGTTCGCAGATATATCCCTCAATTCACTGGATGCTGTGAGTGACAGAGACTTCATTGCAGAGTTTCTTTTCTGGAGCACGATGACCCAGGTGCATTTGTCGCGGTTCGCCGAAGACCTTATCGTGTACAGCACGAAGGAATTTGGTTACGTTACACTTTCTGATAGATATTCCACCGGCAGCTCGCTCATGCCCCAGAAAAAGAACCCTGATGCGTTGGAATTGCTCCGGGGCAAAACAGGATCCGTATTGGGCAGCCTAACGTCCCTCCTCGTCGCGTTGAAAGGTTTGCCAAGCACGTACAACAAGGACCTTCAGGAAGATAAGCAGCACCTCTTCACGACCTCGGACACAATGAACATCTGCATCCAGATCACAACTGGGGTGCTGGCGACCTTGACGCCCAACCCTGACAGAATGCGGGCAGCCCTCGTTCCGGAAATGCTTGCAACGGACTTTGCGGAGTACCTTGTGAGGAAAGGCGTCGCGTTCAGGGACTCTCACCACATCGCAGGCGCTGCGGTGGCTCTAGCGGAGGACACCAACACGACCATCGACAAGCTGACCGTTGAACAGCTGCAGGGGCTGCACGCCGCGTGCGAAGTTGTTGAGGCTGATGTTGTCGACATCTGGAACATGGACGTCTCGGTGGATTCGCGATCGAGCGCTGGAGGAACAAGTCGTGACGCTGTTCTCAACCAAGTCGACTCCGTCCTTGAGTGGCTGGACGGCCAGAATTGAGTCGCTTGGGCACCTCACCTGCCCACAACCAGTTTCTATTTTTATTTTACAAAAGGCGTACAAATCATTGAATGAACTCCTCGCCCGTCTTTGAAGTTATTCGTTGACACCACCCACCAACCTGGGTACGCTGCAAAGAAGGACAGTGCGGTCTAGATCATGCACAGTTACGCCACCCCACGCACTGGATAACAGCACTCACACCCACTCACACGCACGAACACACAGGCATTGACGAATCGTGCGGCACAGCGCTGCACAGCGAGGTGTTTTGGATGTTTAATTAGCAATGTTGGCATTCGATTGGGCCTTTATCAAAACTACGCGCCAAGCACCCTTCCTCATCATCAAAAAAGGTGCCGTGCGAGCAGCAATGACTTAGCAGTGGTCCAATGGGCCCGTCATGGCGGGTGATCCATTGAACCGTTCCTACAAGACTCGCACTGAAGCTTACAGGCGTCCGCCGGTACCCTCGAGTTCCTCAACGAGGCCCTCTTCGTCGACAGCGGGGGCAGCAGCGCCACCCTGGTGGGCCTCCAGAAGCTTCTGAAGATCGAACTTGGGCTTGCGGAGAACCTTGCACTTGCGGATGTACACGTTGTTGAGCGGGTAGATGCTGTTGCAGGCGCGCATGATGTCGTTTCCGATGGATTCCGGGATGAACTCGCTGACGAGCTTGCTCAAGTCAGACTCGGAGGCCTTCTTGGTCATGATCTCGATCATCTTCTTGCGGATGGCGCGGACGTGTCCGCCCTGGGCGTAAGAGGTCTTGGAGACCTGCTTGTGGCGGCGCTTGGTGAAGCCAATGCAGAAAAGGCGGAGGACGTAGCCGTCGGTGGTCTTGACGTCGCACCAGGCCTCAACGAGGGTGTGCCACTTCTTGACGAGCGAGCAGAGCTTGTCGCGGGTGAGGTCCATACCGTGGAAGTTGGTGAGGAGGTTGAAACCCTGGACTTCTTCGCAGATGAACTTGATCTTACGGAAAGAGAGGGACTCGTCCTTGTTGAGGTCAGCAAGGTTGGCCTCGAAGACGCGGCCGACGAGAGCATCGGTGGAGGTTTCTGCACAAGCAAAACGCAAACAAGAACACCGAAGGGGAAAAGGACACGGACAAAACAGAACAACGAGTAAGAGAGCCGTTCAACAACGAGGTCATTGCCACCACGAAAGGAGGTAGGAGCGGAACCCATCGCCGCTGCCGCTGCTGCCACGTCCGCCGAACCATTCGAACAGGCGCAACCAGCTGCAGCATTGACGACGGGCAACGCGACAGACAAGGCAGACAAATGCAATAAGCAGAGGAGACGTACTGAGACCAGCGGTGCGGTTGACGAGGGTCTTGCCGATGTTGCGGACGTTGAAGATGGAGGGAACCTGGACATCATACCAGTCCTTGCGAGTCATCGGCTCGATGATCTTCTTGCGGCCGCCCTTGCGGCCTTTCTTGTTCTTGCCGATTGCCATGATGAGAAAGTTGGGAGTTAATGAATGCCAATATTGCTGTCGAAAGAGAAAGAAAAAGCGAACAGAAAACACACGCGCTGCAATGACTCCGCCGAAAAGCTGCAGCACCTCCACGCCTCGCTTGCGTCGCATGTTGTGAACCCGTCTCTGCATGTTGTGAACACACCGTCACTGCCTGCCTGTTATGTTTGCCACACCCACGCGTGCTCAACCCAACTACCTGCCACGTCTCACGTCTTGCCACATGCTGCACGAACGCCACAGCGTTGCAACGCAGTTCGTGGCAGTCAAACAGTGTAGGTATGAGACGTTTGCAGTGGTGTTTGTTGCACTTGCTCGACGAAGTCAAACACAACATCGACATCGCCAACAACGAAGGCGACGACGACAGCAACAACCGCGACGAGACGACAACGCGAACGCACACCGCAAAAGCGCACAAAGCCATGAAATGACAAAGGCAAAGAGCACTAAACAAAGTCCTTCGTCGTCGTCGTTGTTGTTCGTTCATTGCCGTCGTCGTCGTCGTTGTTCGTTCATTGTCATCGTCGTCGTTGTCATTGTCATTGTCATCGTCGTCGTCGTCGTCGTCGTCGTCGTCGTCGTCGTCGTCGTTGTCATCGTCGATGAGAGAGAGAGTCGACGACGACGACGACGGCGGTGGCGGCGTTGAGTGACTGTGAGTGAGTGACAATGAGTGAGTGAGTGACTGTGAGTGAGTGACTGCGAGTGAGTGAGTGACTGTGAGTGAGTGAGTGAGG
>ENA-OWNT01004178-OWNT01004178.1-seawater-metagenome-genome-assembly--contig:-NODE-4178-length-12908-cov-10.365053_pt1 | contig 12908 bp, 11 predicted proteins | sample MGYA00238136_ERZ651165 | MGnify/ENA primary metagenome ERZ651165 (study PRJEB26861, sample SAMN08777766) | seawater metagenome | isolation source: coastal seawater | place: USA: Florida | collected... | reverse complement strand
CAGGAGCATCGGGACCGAGCAAGAGTGCGACGACACCGGCTCCGCCGGTCGGACGGGCTGGCCCTGACTCGTACACAGCAATATCGCCACAGACTACAATCGCATATCGACCGTCACTGGCGGGAGTGTGAAGCCACGACAGTGAGTTGAACAGGGCGTTGGTGCCTACACACGGGACAAGGGTTCAAGAGCCAACAACGATGGGTGAACGACATAGGCTGGCATCACACTGCCAGAGTCACTTCTTGTCAACCCACCTCCGTAGCAAGCGTTGATTGTGTCAACTCCTTCAATGTCTGAATTATCTCCGAAAAGTCTCATAAGACTTGTCTTGGTGGCTTTACTCTTGTCAATGAGCGTTTCCGTGCCCACTTCAAGACGACCAATCTGCGACGGGTCAACACCGGTCTTCTCGAGCAGTCCATCGACGGCGGAGAGCATCATCGACACGATGTCTTCGTTGCAGTCAGCGAAACCCATCTGAAACAACGACACGGCCACCGGCGCACACAGATGTCAGTGTCAGTCCGCGCACGACCGGCAGTTCCACACATAAACATTACAAGAACGCACATTTTGCTGACCCAGACCCTTGGTGTACTTTCCGGCAGGAATCCCGTCGAATTCTTCCATCGCACTCTGGGACACGCACATGGCAGGCGTGTACATGTTCCATCCGATAACTCCGACGTTGGACATCGTGTGAAGTTGAGCGGGCTCGCGGGCTGTTTGAACAGTGAGAGCGGGTGAACGAAAATGTGTGAAAAGACAAAAGCTTACAAGGGTGCGTTTCTTCCTTTGGCCAACTTTGTTGCATGCAGTGAAGCGGCGACTCACTGACGGGGTCGGACCGTGGCACTTCCCGGTGGATTGCCGTCGCCTACTTTGCTTCGCCAAATCGTAATGTCTTCGCCGTGGTCGCGGTCACTAGTTGCTGGTGCTGGCCGCAACTCTCCCCCACCCTCTGGTCCGTCGGCCTCCTCAGCCTTTCGTTCTTCGCCCACGGGATCCGTGGTGCCCCAGGTAACTCCACCCTCCACACAAAGAGAGTGCCCGTCCTACGACAAACACAAGAGCTTACAAAAAAGCCACTTCGACGACGCTTCCGGCATACCAGCGAGCGAGCAAACGAACCAAGCAACCCACCGAAGATAGATAGATAGATGGACGCGTAGATTTATCGACAAAGTGCAGCGCCACGCCACGACACGACACGACACGACACGCCACACCACACCACCGCAGCTGCGCAGCAAACGAACGACACAACGAACGAACGAACGAACGAACGAACGAACGAACGAACGAACGAACGAACGAACGAACGAACGAACTGCGGGCGGACTGCGTTCGTCGGTCGTCGTTCGCCGTTCGTCGTTTGTTGTTCGTCGCTTGCTTGCTTTCTTGCGTTGGCCACTGCGTCCAACGCGACTTGGCCACTTTGCGATTCCTCCGCACTTCCACCCACTCCCTCCCGCCTTCCTTCCCACTAAACCACCTCACTCTCTTTCTCACTCAATCATTCACTTCGTTCCGCCTCCAGCGGTTCACTAAATCGTTCACTCTAAGTTGTATTCGTCGGAGCTTCCGCAGAGTGACGTTCAAAGTCACTGCGTGGCCGCCGACGGCACCGACTGACTGACTGAGTGAGCCACCGCCGCTTCGAAACGGTCAGTCTTGAAGAGAGTGTACAAGTTGGAGACTGCGCCACGCAACAAACGTACATTTTCTGTACGCTACCCGTACATCACCTGATTAATGCGCCGTAACCCCATTGAATGAGTAAATGTACGGTTGCTGTACAGAAGTGTACATTTCAAACGTATGCCCGTCGCCTGTCCGGCGGTCGGTGGCCAGGTCGACTGATTTGACCGCCTGGGAGGGAACGAGTGAAGTGACCGACTGACCGACCCGGCCGCCGCGCCCAGCGCCCACAGCGCATAGCGCAGTCCCGCAGACTGACTGGTTCTATACCTTTCCGTTTTCAGGAATGTTACGTATAGCCGCCGTTGAGTCCACTCGTTCGCACTCAGTGCAGTCTATTCAGTCGACAGTGTTGGTTTGTGGGAACAGCTGGGCGGTGGGCAAGTTTTGGAGACCTGGAGAGTTTTGGGAAATTTGGAAATTTGGAAATTTGGAAATTTGGAAATAGATATTTGATATTTTGGAAGTTTTGAAGTTGAAGGCGTGGCGAAATTGGCTGTCGTGATTGGGCGTGTAAGGGGGAGCGCAGGGTTTTTATTTTTTTATTGTTGTTTTGTTGTTTTGTTGTTTTCTGTTTTCTGTTTTCTGTTTTTGTGCTTTTGGCTGTTGTGCGACTTTGCAACTTTGGACGCACAGACGACGGACGGACAATCGAACGATCGCAAGGTGCGTTTTTTCCTGTATCCGGAAAGGTTTCTACTTCAAACGAGCAAACGAACAAACGAACGAACGAACGAACGAACGCCCGCAGTCAGTCAGTCAGTCCGTTAGTCAGTGAGTGCAATGCACTCTGCACTCTTCCTTTTCCGGTAATTCCTATTAATAGAATGATCAAACTTCACAGTGACTCGCTATTGAGTAGGTATCCGGTGTTGGGAATTATGTGGATTTAGGTGTCATGCCTGTGTTTGTGTTGCCCTGCCTCTCCCTCTCCCTCTCTCCTTACGGTTTCGGTAATTACGTTATTCCTAGAGCAGGAGCACATTAGTCGTTGCGCGTTCTCCCTCTTTCACAGTATCTTCGCAAGACGGTTGATGTATCTACATGTGGTACTTCGTGCTTTTTGCGCACAGTTTCGGTCCTGCTCGATGATGCCGTGCGCAGAATTTCAGTGTATTGTTGATTATGGGTAATATTATTGTATGGGGTACAGTGAATAGTATGTATCCACATATAGGGTTATACTGATATTTTGAGTTTGTTGCGCCTGCGAGTGTGGGTGGGCGTAGTCATGGGAACAGATTAATTGCAATAGCGGGTTACTCACTACGGCGTGTTGAAGGCTGGTAATATGTATCTGCAATCAGGACTACAATGCTTTTCGAATGTGAGCTGTGGTCGCAAAGACATTATTGAAGGGTTTATCCGGCGTTCGCGCCCAGTGAACAAACTGTGCGGACGCGGTCAGCCCCATTAAAAGTTGTATGGACTGACTGAGGGCGGAGGGATAAAATGAGGGCAAACTTTCGTTGCGGGCCTCACAGAAAATCGAACGTTCGTCGTATTACCACCACCCATTGATCGTCACGACGACCCGGGTTACACAAAGGGCTCCAGAGCTCCAGAGCTATCAAGCTATCACCCTTGGTTGCATGCACTACCCTGGCATGTCTGTGCTTCTTCTGTTCTGTATTACCACCATTCACCCTGTGGACTCTCTGATCAAGGGGTCATAGCGTAAGGAATAGCTGGTCGATTCTCTGATATCATACTTCAACGCAGAGGGTGGTATAATATCCTGAATGCACTTCAAAGTCTAAGTTCATTCATGCTTTTCTCGACGAACGACTTCGCATTCTCCATGGCAACGCCGTTTCCCCAGTTATGATTTGATTCCCTACTTCCTTATTCATGCATTGAAACGTTGAAAAGCTTGGTTGTTTGTTGTTTCTTTCGTTCTCACAGTCACCGAGTCTGTGTACAGGTGTGAAGGCAGTACAGACTACATGTCGTGCTCTAACTAAAAGCTTAAGTAGTTCGGTGCACGCTATCGACTCTGCGCGGAGCTCTTCGAGCGCAGGCTCTTGGGTTTCTGCCTCTGCAGGGCTGCTGCCTTGCGAGCTGACTGCGCGTACGCGGACATCTCAATAGTCTGAACCAGAGGTTCTGCCGACACGTAACGCCAGTGCGTGCGATTTCGCTTGTGTCGCAATGTCTCTGGGTGCCTTTTCAGTGCCTTCTTGACCGCCTTCACAACACCTAGAAGATACGTCAAAAATATCAACGTGTATCAGACCCGGACTTGGTGCAGCTACTCAAGCAGTCGACGGCCGTGTCAGAGACTAACCTGCGTCATATGCTATCCGGATGTTGGCGGCAGAATTTCCGACAACCGCTCTTATAGCGCAGACAATGCTTCCGACAACATCTTCATCAGCAGCGCATTTGTTGTTCTTCAGCAACGTGAGGAGCGCTTCGAGCACTCCGTCGTTGACAGCCATTGCTTGGATTGCCACGTATTTACGCTCCACCATTTCGTCCTCGTAAGTGATTCCTCGGGCGCGCTCACTTGCTATTTTGGACGCAACATGCGGCGTCGCCGTCAAATTTGTAATTGTTCCCAAGGCCCAGGGCTCTAAGATGTCGAGGGCATCTGCATGCTGAGACAGTACCCTCACCAGAGTCTTGAGCGCACCGTGCGAGATCAACGCATCCCTGTTTGCCTTGACTTCTTCTGCGCGAAGTGTAGATGGAACACTGAGAAACCAAAGTGCTTGGCACGCTGCCAATTGCACTGGTCTCGAATCCCAGAACACACTGCTGTCAGCTCGAGTTAGGATGGCCTTGACATCGCGCTGAGATCTATACTTGGAGATCTGCTCCACAACTTGAGTGTGTCGATCACGGCTTGCTGTTTCACGTGCAGCTGCAGCACGTTCCTTTGCATTTTGCTGCTCCCGCAGAAGAGACACAATTTCCTCTTCGACAGCTGCAGCTTTTGCTTTCGACGCAGCTGCCATGTCAAAAAGCTTTTCCACTTTATCCGACCAGCGATCGCCTGAACGCATAATTTTTTTCTTTCCTTCTTGCGCAAGCGAAAAGTGCTGGGTCGCGGTGGTCCGTAACTCGTGGGCTTCTGCTCTGAGCTCTACGAACGGACGAACGAAGTAAGACAGGAAACCGCCACGCAAATCATCACCGCACTCATCAAAAGGTTCACAGCGTTGGTTAAACGTGGGCATACCTGCAATGCGATGTTCAAGCTGCTGCGCAACCATGGACAAATTTGCACTCTCGTGCTTTAGACCTCGCTCAGTCGCCTGGATCTCGTGGAAGACCTGGGCCTTGTCTTCAGCAACACCTCTCGCAAGTGCAAGCTCACGTTGGAACTCCGGCGACGCTTTCTGCTTCGCGATGTGGTGTTCCCGTGCGTCACGTTTCTCCTTGACTATCGCTGCAAACAACCGAGACCGTAGCTCTTCTGTTGTTCCGTCGGCTTTCAAGTGTCTTTTGGCCAGCGACTGTTGCAGTTGAGCGTCTCTCTTCCTGTGCAATTTAATTCGAAGCTCTTTCTTCCATTCATCAAACTCATCACGCAGCCATTTCTCGGCTTCCGTCAGCGGCTGCACGAAGTATGCTGCGGTGTCATCATACCCCTTGAAAAGGTAGGAACCAACAGAACTACGCCACTGCTCTACTAGCGGGCTCGTCTTCGGTCTTCGGCGTGAACGGGGTCGCTTTGGGCCTTGCCGCTGGCCACCAACGAGTCCATTTCGTCCTTTCTGCTCTTTCGCGACGGTGTCCATGCCGTGACGAGACCACCTGCCTTGGACTAGTCCAGGGAAATCATTACTTTTCAAAAGTTTCGCACCGAAGCAACATGAACAGCAAGGTGCGGATCGGCACCAGCCTAGGAGGTTGCAACGAGCAACATGTGCACAGAGAACATCTGCGTGACTCAATGGATGCTCGGAAAAATTAGATCATGTAATTCTGGCGACAGCACAGCAATCGTAGCCCCCGCGACGCAGACTCCCCTGCTTCAAGTTGGCTGTTCGTGCAATGGCATGGCATGTGAGCAACATTAGTACTGAACGTCGAGTGTTGAAAAGTACAACGCGTGGAGTAAATAAATTGCTTCACAATTGACATCGCGGGATGCCGAAACGGAGATCGCCTCGAGATCTTCCCACTTCACTCTCTGGCACGGAATTTCCGGATCTACGGATTCCCGTTCCAACCGTCCGTGTCGTCGGCGTCGATGGACAGCTCGTGCAGTGCCTGACCGACCCATTTCCCATCCGCTGTCCGCTGTCCGCTGTCATGTCATTGTCGCAACAGTTTGCGAAGGAATGAAGCAACAACAAACAACGCAAAAAGTAACGTCGTCCAACGAACGAACGAACGAACGAACGAACGAACGAACGAACGAAGTGTCGATGCTAGTGCTTTGGTATACTTGTGCTAGTGGGAAGCTTTGGGTGACTGACTACAATAACTTCTGAAACGGTGCGTTGTCGTTGTCGTTGTCGTTGTCGTTGTCGTTGTCGTTGTTGTAAAGTTATCAAAGCGTTGTCGTTGTCGTTGTCGTTGTCGTTGTCGTTGTCGTTGTCGTTGTTGTAAAGTTATCAAAGCGTTGTCGTTGTCGTCGTTTGGTGTTGTTATTTGTTGTTGTATTTGGGCGTGGACGTGGACGTGGCCGCACGCGGTTGTCGTCGTTGTCGCCATCGCCTTTGCTGTCTTCGCCGCTGTGTCACTGGAGTTGGTAATGGAGGTGGTGTTTGACGGCTATATCGTCGGTTTCGATGTTGTCGTTGTTGAGGTTCCTTGTCTCGTTTCCACTTGCTGGTGTTGCTGTACGTTGTTACGTTCGACGTTGCGACGTTCGACGTTGTTACGTTGTTTCGTACAGCTGAGTTTGCGTGTTGTCCTGTGTTCCATGGGTGACATCGCCGACGGCCTACTTTTGCTGAAGTGCTCTACATTCTTGAACATTTTGAACACGTTCTTGAGGTGGTGCTCCCAGGCCATTCGCTCATCAACACGTGGATGAAATGAAGCATTTGGATTCTAGTTGACTCCTCTTTTGTGTACCTTCTTCATTTCACTGTCAGACAGCCATGGATGTTGAGTCGGTCCCGCTGTTGTCCACCGCGAAACGCGTTGCCTGTTCTTGCCTTCCGTGTGGAAAGACGACGGTCGGGTCGTTCCGTATTCGTATCGGGCCAAAGTTTGCCGAGGGCGGTTTTTCGTCCGTATATCGATGCACCGATGATGAAAGCGGTGAAAAGTATGCATTGAAGATGATGATTGCTTCCGAAAGTGAGCAGATCGACCACATTCACGCAGAGATACGCATTCATCAGCAGTTTCAACACCCCAACTTGCTGCGTCTGTTGGACTTTTCCGAAACGCAGGAAAATGGGAAGACCATATTCCGCCTGCTGTTTCCGATGTACGGAGGTGGTAGTGTTGGAGACGTCATTGCAAGAATGCGCGGTGTCGGGAAAATATTCAGCGAAGAGCGTGCTCTACGAATCTTTTCGGAAGTGTTGCGAGCAGTGAACGTGATGCACTCTGCCAAGCCTGCGATTGCGCATCATGATATCAAGCCTGAGAACGTGTTGCTCTCCGAAGACAATCATGTCGTTTTGATGGATTTTGGCTCTGCGTGCAAAGTGAGTCGCGTCCACCGTGTGCAGACATTGACACTTTCTTAAGTCATGACTGATTGGCATTCGTAGGCAAACTATGACACCAATGACCGGAAAGAAGCCGCGCGCCTGAAGGATTGGGCGGCCGAGCATTGTACGATGCCGTATCGAGCCCCGGAGCTCTTTGAGCCCAGAACATATGCTGTTGTAAATGCAACAAGTGACGTGTGAGTATACATTGACTGGCTTGACTACCCTCGCCACGCTCTGTTTGGGACCTGACATTGCTCCTCCTTTTCGGTTTAGATGGTCGCTTGGTTGTCTTCTGTTCGCAATGGCATTCGGCCTGTCACCATTCGAGGCCAAATTGGATAACACTGGCAAACGATTACAGTACGTCTTCGCTTCATTGATTGTGTTTGTTGTTCCGGGCTGTGTTTTATGCTCAACTTGACGTGCAGGTATGTCGAATGTTCTTATCTCCGAGTTCTCAACGAGATTCCATTCCCAAAGCCAACAAATTTTTCCAAAAAGTTTGTGGCTTTAGTCCGAGTGAGTTTTGCTACGAGCGGCTTCATGGTGGCGGTTTCACTGACTTGACGCTCATTTCACCTTGTGTTTTGCGCGTTCTAGTCCATGCTTGTGGTGGACCCAACCATGAGGCCAACAGTACCTGACGTGCTTAAAATTGTTGACAGCATGCGCTCCCAAAAGTCCAAAGAAAAAACTGAAGTTCACATCGCGATACCAGATTCGAGCTTCAACGCCCTTTAATTTTACTAAGAAAAAACAAGAAGAACACAACGCACCAAAGCCACCATAATTGAGTGCTGAGTACTCAGTACTCGAATTGTGCTCCACCCCACAACTGGCGAAATTAATCACTTGGCCTTTTTCTTCTTATCCTTTTTCTTTTTATCTTTCTTCTTCTTGTCCTTCTTCTTTTTGTCTTTCTTGGTCTTCTTACCCGTCTTTTTTTCCTTGGGCTTTTTATTCTTTTTCATTGGGGAGTCGCCAGACTCAGCGACGGTACCTGCGTCGGATCCCTTGTTTGCTTTCCGTTGCAACATTGCGTCCCGCTCCTTCAACAAAGCGTTGTAGAACTGCGCCTGGTCTCCACCCTTCACACGAGGCTTCTTTTGCACGATGGGTGAATCGGTGGACGACTCAGCAGACTTGCGTTTCGTTGGTGACGGTTTCGCTTTCTCTTTCTCTGGTTCGTCTTCATCACTGCTGCTACTCCATCCGCTACTGTCAGAATCGTCGCCGTTAGTCTAGCACAGAATCGATCCACAATGAGCTGCTGACCAAACCGCATCGGTACGGGCGAGATTGTAATCAGGGCCGGCAATACACAACTCGGCGAATTCAACGATTACACGTGGAGAAACTAACCTTTTTGGCCGCTTGAGTAGTCTTCTTCTTGGCAGCAGCTTTACTATTGGATGCTGCCGAAGCTTTCTCCACCGCCTCCTTGTTTGCGACGAAGATGGCGGAGATGTAATTCCATGCTCCTTCGCTCGACTGCTGAGACAATCTATCGCCCTGATTTTTCATAAAGTTGTCAAACTTTTTCTTCTTGCGGGGGATGTTTTCTAGAGAGCAAATCACAGGCAACAGTCGCTGGAGCTCTGGCGACAAACTGCCGTCTGTAGCCGCGCGTTCCGCTGCTTCTGCGCACGAGCGCAGCCATATTTGGGCGACGGTCTCCTTGGAATTTTTGCTCCCCTGGTAAAGGTGTCCTTGGTACTTCTCAGCCTCAGAGATGCACGATGTGTGTTTGTTGTAGTCATTTCCCTTGAAAATCTTGCCACAGTCCATGCACGACCACTCTGAACAGTTGCATCGGTGTGTGGCAACTTTGGCCTTCTTGACAGATTCCCCACATACGGGGCAGAGAAAGAAAACCATGCTCTTTGCGTTCAGGTTCACTAGCTCGGCGCCTTGCACAGAACCTGAAAACAGTACGCACGCACTTCAAATGAGTACGAAATCGTGAACGGAATTGTCGTCAAATTATCTGCGAGTTGTCGCCTCCTCCTGCTTGACATGAACTGTCGTTTCACAACGCCGTTCGATCTCTTCAACTTCCCGTACGTCACCACCTTGCCCAACTGTTCGCGGTATCTACTATCCGTGCCGGCTGTGATCACCCACAACCATTGTCTGGCTTCGTCCCAGTACTGCTGATTAATAAGTAGCATACGTTGTCGTCTCGCACAGTCGTTGACTTGGATAGTCGATACTGATTCTTGCAAGACTTATGCATTGCATGTGGCGCAAACCAGCAAACAAAGCACGGACGACCACTGTCATTCTAATGCGAAGCGCCATCGTCGCAATGCGGTAATCGAGTATAACAGATGGCGTTACAGTCGTCGTTGCAGGCATTGCTGCAGCTGTCGTTGTAGTTGTCGTTGTGCACGTGTCGTTGCAGTCGTCCTTCGTGTACGCATTCGTCCTTCGTCTATGGATACGTAGCCGTCCTTCGACGTTACGGGGGTCGTCGTCGCAATGTCTGCGGCCACACCAACGACCAACGGACGCAGGACGCAGGACGCAGAACGCCGGCAGTGGCCAAAGCAAGGGCCGAACGAAGGTCAACGGCCAACGCAACGAACGGGAACAGGACGACGACGACGACGCACGGCTTCAGAGTTGCGACTTCTTCTGAAATCTGAATTCTGAGAAATCTGAGTTTCGATTTGCGCATTTTCATTTTTACAGTGTAAAAAACAAAGGTGGACGCCGGTCATCGTGTCGTCGTGTGAGACTGTCTGTGGTCGGAGTGGCGAACATGGGAGCACCGGACGACCCTCGAACGCGTGTAAAAGTGTAAAACACTCAACTCCGTAGTCTGACCAACCAAAGTGCCATAAAACCAAGAAGGGGGCTCATGGCAGGCACCACAGCAGCCATCGCGTAAGCGCCGGACCTCGGACCTTCCTTCCTTGTCTGCTTGATTTGATTTGATTCGACGACGGAACGACGAACGAAGGAACGAAGGATTACATTTTATTACACGTTTTTTTACCCGGGAATCAATCTATGACACCACAGCGCCGCGCGGAGGCGAGCCGAGCCATTTTGACGCGCGGTGGCGCGGGGTTGGCGCGGGATTTCCAACAACGACACCAATTTCACCAAAACGAGTACTGTCATGTCAAAACACTATTTAACACAAACTGAGTAAATGCGAAAGTAAATCCTGAGTGTGGGTGGAAAAGATCTATTTGTGACTTTTGGGCCAAATGGACCAAATCGAGCCGAAATCGACAACAAAAGTGGTGGGTTGTTTCTTTTGCAAACCGGCAGGCCCATGCTGGTGCTATCAATAGGTTTGACAATGGCTATTGAGGGTGAATTGAGATTTTATGACAGCAGAAACGGATGTTTGTGACAGCGCTTATAGGTGAGTGTACCTTTTGTATGTTGCAGCGAGAATCGCTTCAAATCGCCGTCACGAACTGCCCGGTCGATCAAATGAAAAGGTACTGATATTTGAGCCACTTTCGGGATGCTTTTCAACCAACAGGGGCGACCCACAATTCCCCACTGACCAAAAGACCATGTTATGAGCATGCGTATGACTACAAGACATTTACTTACTTCTTACTTCTCACTTCGTGAGTCCTGGTCTTGCTTGCTCGCTTGCTCGCTTCTTTGGATTATTGTCTCCACTGTGTTCTCCTAACTCCAAAGCACCATGCATGCCAGTGGTGTCCTTGGTGTTCCTGTTGGTCGTTGGGTGCTCCTCGCCGTTTATTCCCCCCCTTTCTTCCCGCGACTCAGTTTTGGTCGGGGCTTCGTCGCCATTTGCCACTTATTTCTTGTGTGTGCATGGTTAAAGTTGTCAAGATTCTTGTTCTTTCAACGACTCTTCCTTTTTCTTTTTCTTCCAAACCGCACAAAACACCGACACCGAAACCACAAGTAGCCACACTACCATGCGTCCATCATTTTTGGCAGTCGCTTGCGCTTTAGCTGGTCACCTGGTCATTTGTTTTGAGGCAGACGGCGCGCTCGGGCTGGTGAAGACCGCCGTGCGGCGAACCAAAGAGCTCCAAGACGAAGCTGCAGACCTTCGCGTGGGTATAAGAGAGCTACAAAGGCGGTATGATAGTCTATTTGCTTCGACCATTGCACAGCGACGCAAAGAAGCTCAGTATCAGCAAGAAGTGGAGAGAAAACTAGAACGTCTGACTCGCGTACGGGGTTTGTCAACTGCTGTGTCTACCCGGGGGCGTGGTCTCTCTTCACATACTTGCGCAGACCCCGATGCCCACGCACTGTTGGTGAAGGGTGTGTGCAGTTGCGTGGGCGGTTTGTTGGTGGAAGGGCGGAATGTCACGAAGGAGCTTGACATGTTGGAAGCAACAACGCTGATAAAGTCATCTACTGCTGAACCAGGAAATGCAGTTGCAAACCTAGCGACCACGTTCAACGACAGTCATACGTGTAATGACGCATCAAATGAGGCGTGCCGTGGTGCTTTCATTAGTCACTACGATGCCGTGGTAAACTGCACGGGTACTACAGCTTGCTACAACGCAACGTTTTTCAATGTGGACACGGTTGTCTGCGCAGGCGGTGCTTCGGCTTGCCAGTATGCGGTATTTGTGAACGTACAAAATGTACTGTGTGGATCAGGGTCACGCAATTGTTATGGTATCAACGTCACCAATGCTAGCATGGTGCAATTCAACGGTGAAGGGGAGGAGCACGGCTTATTTTCGATTTTGCGCGAGGTTGGGCGCGTGGAATGCAATGGGGAGGGAGCACACAATTGCGCAGCTATCACCGTCACTGAAGCAGGCCTTGTTCAATGCAATGGGGTTGGACATTATAACTGTTTTCAACTCGTTGCCAGGGACGTAGAACAGCTTCAGTGCAATGGGGACGGGTACCGGAATTGCGGTTATTTCGAGGTTACCAACGCAGGAGCTGTTGAGTGCGATGGAGACGGGTTTCAAGGATGTTACCTGGGCGACTTGACCAATGTTCGCACTCTAGCATTAACCGGAAGTGGTACTAACGCCGCTATATACCTGACCATTAATAACGACGACAACGACTACTCCGGGGTTACATGCACGGTAAACTACTGCAGCAGCACATTATATGGCGTCGAGTGTGGCGATGGAAATGGCTATGGGAGTTGTCCGGGCTAGTTCATCACGGCCATCGGGTATTATCGTGTAAAGATTTGCATAACGATTTTATCCAAAATATATTTCTATTTCACAGCAGGGAATTATCGATACTATGCTGAAAAAGCGAGAGGAGCAAGATTATCAGTGTAAAGAGACTGTCATAACAGCAGAGAAGAAGTCGATACTACATCTGAAAAACGAGGCTTAATCAGCGCTTGGAGAGAGAGATCTTGTCGGTTGCTGGGAGAGAAAGGAACATGAACAGAAACAATATGTGTGATAACACACAATAAATACACCTGCTTGCTTGTCGTAAGAAAGCGAGAGTGTGGTCGCGTACAGAGTTCGCAAAGGAGACTGTACCACATACAATCACAAGCACGTAATTGCATCCAGAGGAAAACACACGTGATCAGATATAGGAGGTGGTCGACGAAATGCCTGTGGTCGGTCGAAG
>ENA-OWNT01004177-OWNT01004177.1-seawater-metagenome-genome-assembly--contig:-NODE-4177-length-12910-cov-3.891841_pt1 | contig 12910 bp, 20 predicted proteins | sample MGYA00238136_ERZ651165 | MGnify/ENA primary metagenome ERZ651165 (study PRJEB26861, sample SAMN08777766) | seawater metagenome | isolation source: coastal seawater | place: USA: Florida | collected... | reverse complement strand
TAGTTTTAAATACGTAACTCTCTTAAAGCCTCGTATCTGCCCCGACTGTATTAGCGAACACGGCATCCATTACGCGGTGTGGCAAATCGCGGGTTTGGGATATTGTGAAAAGCACCAATACAAGCTGATTCACCGTTGTCCTGCTTGTCTCCACGACTTGGAGTGGAATGAAGCATTGCTTGAAAACAGATGTGACAAATGTGGTGAAAAATTTCGGGGGCTCCAGCAACGATTACCTGATTATATATACAGATTAGGAGCTCTAGCCAAGTCAAAACGCATTGATGCCTATGCCGATTTGCTATTAGCTGCTCAGCGGGGTCTACGTCCGTTTGATAGCATTTTCGATGAAAAGGAGCATATACCAGAGTCTATCGACTGGGAGGATGCATTGACATTCGGCTATCGCCTGTTAACAGAGCCTTACTACGCACAGAGCTGGTTAAATCAATTAACTAAGGAACGAGCAGCTGTTGCGTCACTAAGTCAATCAGCAGTCTTCCTACCTTTTGATAATCTCATTAGTCATCTTCGTCTGCACTGGCCAATCAATGATTTGAAGACAACTAGTGGTCTAAGTGAAGTTCAATCTTATATGAATAGTGAACTTCAGAATTATCCGTTCAATCAATTAAGAAAACATACCAACGATCTGAAGTGCTTTAGATATCACACAAACACGCATGGATTGCTTGAAGCTGTAGGTGGTAATGTTTCTGCAACAGATTTAGTTGATATTGGACTCGCTGCAACACTGAATCTAACTCGGGTAAGCAGCAACAGTCTTTATAGTCTCGATGAAGTCGCAGATAAACTGGCTAAAATGACAACGAAAACTTACATCGGGGATACGATTTGCAGACGGGAATACTTGCCATTAATGAAGCGCTTCTATGTACATGACATTGATATTCTTCAAGCAATCCTAGACGGGAAAATGCCGGGCACAATAGAGCATGTAGGCTCATTTTTTGATTCATTTCGCCCCGCCAAATTTTCGTTGCTCAGGCTTTGTATTCGCTGTCTAAAGTCCATCAAAAACATGGATATCTTAGCCACAGAAGCTCAATCTATTCTTGGTGTTTCGAAGGCAGAGCTATCAGTACTTATAAAATTTGGCTTAGTGCACGTCGTGCCACATCAGAAGGTATTTCGGGTTTCTGGTAGTAGTGTGCTACAAACGCTTGTGTCGAAGAACAACAAAGTTTGAAACTCATTTTGCCCGATTCTTATGACCAATCACTTTTTGGCGCTTGTGGAATTTAGAGGATATATGACTATGAGGGATTTAGTAGCTGAAATAGCACAATTAGATAAGGATGGGCTTTATGAATTTCGTATCGACAACGTTACTCTACAAGAGCTTAAAGCTGAGTTTTTGCTAACCATCATAGCGTCCGATGAGAATCTAGTTTTGAGTCGTTGGCGAGTTACTTGTAACCAATGCCTCAATATTGTCATTGACCGTTGCGAAATTCCGCGTGATTTTCGCCTAAAGTACGGCACTTTGATGATCGGGAAGTCGGGTATTAAAGGCTCACATTTTGGCGCTATTAAATTAGGCGTTCTAGCATAGTGTCCCTGTAGTGGTGTAGTTATTCTGTGCACCCACACAGGTGAGGTTGCCATACTTGTGTCAGCCAACCTATTTGGGCCCATTTATGCCCGATTCCCACTTAGTGCTTTTACTCATTCACATCCTGTTTGTAAGTATTTGCCCAACTAAAACTGATCTCAATAGCGGAGTGGCATGCTTTCCTGTAGTCCTTGCGTTTAGCTGTAATGATCAAAAATCACACCAAATGGTGCTGATGCCAGCGCGATGCTTTACAGTATCGTCAAAACAGCAAAGGCCAACGGTGACTATATGGTCAAGTGCATGAAAGAGCTAGCAAAAACAGTACCTGATATCGATGCATTACTACCTTAGAACGTCAAACATTAACAAGACCGCCCTGTGGGTTCATGGGGTGCATGTTTTTAGTCGTCTTTTTTGTATCTGGATTTGATTATTAGAAAGTTGCTGTTCCGATTTTGATGCCATTTTCCTTGAACAGCTCATGATTCACTTTGATATTTCTAAAGTCACTGTGATGGACCACTACTCTTTCAAGATTTGGAAGGAATGCCAACCAATCAGGAATTTCAGTCACTTTGCTCTTGGCAACGCTCAAGAATTTCAGATTAGTCAAACATACGAACCAGCAAGGAATGTTTTCAAATGCAGTATTAGTGATCATCAATTTTTCAAGTTTCTCTAGTTTCTGCATTGATTCTGGCAATTCTTTCAGATCACAATTATTGATAGTCAATTCTTTCAGCTCAGTCAATTCCCCGATTGACTGAGGAAGTGAAGTCAATCCACTGAAATAGCTTTCGATCTTCTGAAGTTTTTTCAGTTTCCCGATTGATTCAGGAAGTGATCTGATATCACGCGAACTAAACTCTAACGTTTCTAGTTCTGAAAGCTCTCCAATCGCATCAGGAAGCGATTTCAGATCGTTTCTTGCCAGTTTCAAAGACTTTAGTTTCTTCAAGTTCTGGATGCTCTCACTGATTTCTACGATATTGTTATCAGTGAAATCAATCGACGTTAGATTTGTCAGTTGATAAAAATTCTCATGAATATCAATAACTTCACATCCCTCAATTTTTATTTCTTCCAGATTATGAAGATTACTGATGACATCTTCAATTGATACATCACCATTTTCATTGAAATTGAATGAGCCAGTACTGATCATCAATCGTTTAAGATTAGGCAGTTGATAGACTACTTCAGGGAAACAATCAGCCAATCGCATTTCAATATATTCCAGATTAACCAGATTGCTGAAAACATCCGGCAGGGATTTCGCCGAAGTACAAAGATCAAGTTCTTTCAGATTCATCATACCATCAAGGGTATCTGGCATCATATGAACTTTATTGTCAGTCGCCCATTCATGAAGTTCTTTGCTCCATCCTGATAGTTCAACCACCGTTCGGCTTCTCACTAGAATGACTTCACCATCATCAGAATAGCCGCCACCTTCAAAACTTAGATAGTTACCGCATGATGACCAACTTTTCTTGCTATCATGATATCTTTGATTGATGATTCTCTGACTTCCGAGATATCCAAGAACTCCACAACCATCATCATAGTTGCTGCCATAAGTTTCAACTTTATTACTCGTCCAATATTTCTTTTTATCCTTGCCTAATAGCTCTGCAAGCTCTTGATCTTCAAAGATGCTCAACTCATAGATAGTTGGCAATCTCCAATCACTATAACCGAGATATTCAGCTTCGTTATGAAGTTTGCAGATACGTTTGGCTACTCCGACTTGTTCACGACTATATCCGGCTTCTAAGCTGATCTTGCTATCAGGAATACACCAGTCAAGATCGCCAGTTTCCTGATGGATAACTCGCCCTTTATAGAGAGTTATAGGACATGTCGGCATTTCCATCTGATCGAAAGGAGTATGCATAACAACGATTTTCTTCTCGGCTTCCGTCATGGCTTGTTGGCATGACCAGATGAACTTATCGCCTGATGGTTGAACCGTTCCTTTCTTTACTTCTTTCAGTAGACCGAATGCGCTACTGAAATCATCGAAAATAATATCTTTCATTTGATTTCTTCAGTGATTTGAATTGGTTGTATTCTATCATTGACAACAGGATTAAGACGATGACTACTGAACTAATGAGATTGAGATAAGTTAGATAAAATGCACTAGCTAACTTTTGTCCAAAAATGATTCTGAGATTGAACAATCTTTATCAGGAGCAGTGCAAGCAAGGGGGCGGCGATTCGATTCCCCGGGGATGCCTACCTCATAGAACCACAAGCACATACTTCTCCGGGACGACGAGCTCATCAAGTAAATGAGAACCTGTAGTACGAGTTTTCAACATGATAATTGACGTCAGATCACGTTAATTACCCTTCCATACTGTGGCTTACCATCAGCATCAGAAAACAAGTTCAACAACCGTATCTTGCGCTATTTGCGCGGCGTCGGTTAGCTTGTGACCTTATACAAAATTGTGTATTTTATTTCATTGCAAGACATTGATTTAATATAAAAATCTCACCTTGAATGGAGATTTGTAAAAATCTCATTTTAGTTGGTTTTAATAATGGAAGCAATCTCATGTTAAATGGGTAAGTTTCTGATTCTCAAGTAAAGAAAATCTCACGCTAATAGGTTTTTACCAGGCCATCACGCTCTGTGTGAAATCTGTGTCTTTTGAACGCGCTAACCTGATGTTTTGCTTCCAGTTAATCTCTACTTTATAGGATTAATAAATCCTGAGTCTCTGATTTTCACTTAATCGTATTTAAACAAAGCTCTGCGTTTTATCTTCACACCATCATTACTGTACGCTCCGCGTTTATAAACCCGAATGAAGCTGCGGCATTTTTCCATGTTCAACCTTACACAGTCTCACGCTGGGTTTAGTGTTTTCTGCGATTATCCCGATGGCCGAAAAATTACTGCTACTCAAATCTCGTGGCTATCTGCCTGACAATGAACGCTCGGATGCATTTCGAGTTCACGAACAACGTGCGACGCTCATTACACCCGAACGACGTGAGTTCAGTCCCAAAGAGCTGTTGTCCTTTGGCCACTGGCGTGACGAATATCGTCAATTGATTGAGTTACACGGTCACATCGAATACCCCAAGTATTATCCACCCAGGGAAAATCCGATGCCGTTTTCAGGTGGCGGCCACCGGCGAAAGCCAGCGCCCTGGGTGCCCAGTAAATTTAAGTAATTCACTATATCGGGTATTTTCATCTGGCTTGCAAATTAGAGACTATAGATTAGAATGACTGTATGCATGCACAGTTATTCTAATTATGCAGTTTCGATACGTTAAGAGTCATGTCGGTCAATGTGTTGACGACAAAGGTCTGGATTACCAAGGGAAAACTATCCAAGTGCCCTGCTTGCTTAAAAACGGTGATGCCAAAGAAGCGCTTTTTCGAGGAACGATTAAGGCAAGTGAATGCGATAATTACCAACGGGTAAAATTGGTTGGCTTCACGAGTTATAGTCCTGACAATGGCAACATCTGGCTTAATCTTGAGCCTAATACCTATGTAGTTGGCGTTCGTGTATGGGATGAGCATTACATCGTGTTATACGACGGTTTTCCCAAAGCCTTTACCTACGAACCTAAAGGTCCAAAGCGTTATTACAACAATGTGGTTCATTTACCTAGGAAGTCATAACCCAATTCAAGTGGTTTCGTTAACGTGAATTCACGATTTAAAACTGGCTCGTGATTATCACTTAGCAATGGGAAAATTCCATCATGAAGTTTATGTATTACATGGAACGTATGATCGACGAAAGCAACCCACTCAATTACTGGCGAATTTCACGCTTGTGAACGAGATTTGATACAAACCAAGTTAGAGCGACTAAACCAGCACAAAAAGTGAAAGCTAATGAAATCAATGACAACCAATTATTTAAAACCGCGTCACCAACAAAAGATGCCAGCTGCCCATTCATTTAACAAACTCCATTCTATAATTTGTTTTATATAAAAGTCCCAAACGCTAGCTTTAAATATTCTAGGAAGTCAGGGAAATTATTGAGTAACTCTAACGGTAATTCAAAGTTATCCAAATCAAATACACGTTCGCATAGTTCTTTGAAATTTTGTTCAATAAAGTCCTTTACCACTTCTCTAGCATCACGTGGGATCTCAGGGAATTTTTCTACATTCGACAAAACATCTTCTAGTGAAGCATTTAAGTAGCTTCCCTCTGAAGAACGTAATCGAAGTCCATCTGACGAAAAAAGACGAATTGCTTCAGTTTCTCTCATTTATTGACCTTTTATATAACGCCACATGAAGGTTTGAGCAACGCAGCCACCATACCATTTTGCCATAAATACAAAACCCAACGATGGAATGAAAAATACCATTCGTTGGGAGTCTCTCTTATATGCTTGTATGAAGCTGATTAGTTCAGTAGCCTTTCTGAAACTTCAGGAGGCATAACAGCTGATAGAAGTACAGGAACAGATTCTAGCGTTACAGTTCCGTCTTTGATTTTACGTTTGATGTAAGCGGGGTACTTCTCTGGTAAATATGTTTCCTGAAACCACACTCTAAACTCAGATAGCGCACCAACAGGATAGGCATTAATTTCTGGATCTAGTTGTCGATATGAGTCTGGGTATTTGTGAACAATTTTGATTCGCTTACCATGTACAACTTCTAAACCTTGAGCTTTCCAGAACTTAGCCCAGTGAATTCCCAAGCTACCATCTGGCATTATAGAATCATCAACAACTATGTTATTGCGAATAAGCGAAGCTATAATGGTTGTCGCCTCATCAAACATAGTGAAATACCCTTTCGGGCATTCATTATTTAGAATTCGTTATTGGAATAGTTTCCAGCTTTCAGAAATAAGATCCTGTTCATTATAGTTAAGGCGATCGTATATGTATTTGCGCAAACCTAGTTTGGCAGCTCTACGATAATTTCGAACAGCTTCTGGTTTGATTATCTGAGCATAGTGCGCATAGTAATCTGTAATAGCCATTACTATTTGTTCAGGGACTGCGTGAATTACGCCAGTAATTGAGTTCTTGCTATCAATTTCAACGTAAAGACTATCGGGGACACTGTCGGACTCAGTCCATTCTTTGATTAGCTCTGTAAGTTGCTGCCCTCTAATTTTACCTTGAGCTTCACCCGCAGACCAATCTTGAGCTAATTGAATTACTGAGCTTGGGGCCAAACCACAGAATTTGGCTAAACCTTGAAGTGAAAGAAAAGTCTCACCGTTCGGTAAGACACCCATACTAATATTGTCAATTTCCTGCACTTTAACAGGAACTAGATTCAACGACTCTTGCTTCACTGCATTCTCCACGCTCTAAATAAGGACTTATACATGATATGGTACTTCATGCTTATGCATCAATGCATGGCGTGTAACTTTTGCGCTATAACACCCTGCTGAGGGGTGAGCAACGCATTACCGATAGCTTCCGCACACCACCTTAATCACTAAAACCAACGCATGGCAAAAATGCCACGCGTTCCGTATCACTCTATGCAGTTTGTATGCTATTTTTTGTCCGTAATAGCTTCAACACCTCGAATAGAGAAACGTTTATTGTAATGAGGTGATTTGTATAGAGCTTTAGTTTGTTTCTCAGCGGTCGTTATTAGCTGTTCCATGGCTTCAGCTAACCCCTCTTCTTTGTATGCTGTAGATGGATCGTTACTAAATTTCATATCTGGATTTGCCGTTATGCAAGGCACTTTAGGATGATCGATTTGCTCCAAGTACGCATAAAAAGCATCTTTTGAAATAACAAGTCCAAACTCGCGCCACGCATATTTCTTACCCCAGTAATAACCATCGGTAGCTTTATGTGTAACCCTTTCATCGTTTTTCTGTTTGTTAACTATATGCTTAGCTTTAGAAAACTCTCTTGCATACATGTAGGATAACATTGGATTTACACTGTCTGACTTTGAAATGCACGACAAATCGACGATCTTGCGACCTTCTTTATCTTCGCGGAATCCGATATTGTACCTTTCACCTTCTTCCATTTCTGCCACTCCATTTGCCTCGAACTGATACAAAGTATTCGTCGTTTTCGGCTTAAACGAGTGCAAGAACCGACCTTCTCCGATATGTTCCATTTTGTACTCAGTTACAATAACGTCATATATTGTTTTTAAATCTCTTGATTTCATAAATACCCAACCATTTTTAATGACATTTATATAATTGTATAACGCTGCATTAAGGTGTTACGCACGCTTGCCATGCTGTGAGCGAAGCGAAACCGGCAAGCGTAAGGAATCACTCTTAAATGTTTGTTATGCTACTGGTTCCTTTGGTTCAGATTCTTCTTTTTCATAGCTAATGTTCTTTACCTCGACCTCAAAATACTCTGATAACTCACGCTGAATACGGTGATATTCATTGACAGGCACTTCGATCACACTACAGTCGAATTCAGCTGTGTAATAGCCTGAATTGTCTTTATCTTGATCTGCAATGACTAAATATTCGCCGTTTGAAAGTGCAAGGTGAAAATCATTTTCAAACGTAACTATCTGAACAATATTGTGTTTTGCAACAATAAACTGCTCGTTCAATTTTAAGCCAACCTTCATAATCTATTCCTTATTGTAATTATTTGCCTTGTGGCATAACGCTTATTAGCATGCAAAATGCCGTCTAACATGCGCCTAGTCTAAACCGAACACCTTCCTGATAGAACTTTAACTTACTGAATTATTAGCAAGTTATGATTTAGGTCATGAATTTGAGTGCATAATGCGACGCTTAGCACGTCAAACACTAAAAAACCGCCCTAATGAGCGGTTTTGCTTAACGTCTGCGTTGGGTTTTACGTCGATTTCTCGAAGCGCTAACTTTAACGACTCGCCCACCTCGGAGCGTATACCCTTTCTTGAGTTGACCGTTTTGCTTGCAGCCTTTGCATTTACAACATCGTTTAGCCATGACTGTCCTCCAGTTTGCGTATCCGTTGTTCCTGGTCTTGCTGTACCTTCTTAATCCAGTTGATGTCGGTTTTGAGCGCAGCAATCGTCCCCGCGCTCGAGACCACGCCAGTGATTAGAGCAATGAGCATCGCTTCGAGTAGTTCCATCATTGCCCCCTGAATTTTCCTGAGAAGAACTCCAACAGATAGCGAACCATGGCCCGCATGCCAAGGGTATCGATGACCACGGCGCCGACGACATACCAGTACGGCTCAGGGATGTTCTGCAGTGCCTGGAAGCCTTGTTCGACGTATGGGGCGTATTCAGGAATAAAGGAAAGGATCAAGGGAATGAAGACGACTAACAGGATAAACTCGTCTTTGTAGCCGAGCTCTCGGATGCTGACTTCATCGAGGCTACTGGCCTGCTCTTCCCCTTGTTGGAGTCTGCGTACCCTCGCCTGATGTTTCTCCTGGTCGAGCTCATCTTTCCGCTTTAAGGCTTCGGCTTTATTGCGGTTATACTGCCTATAGGTTTCGAGTCCGCCATTAAACAAACTGACTATCGCACCAATCATGGGTACACCTGACGATCGAGTTCGATATGCGGGCCTCTAGGAGCTGTGTCGGCAATAAGGTCGAGGCAAACTCTGACGACCGCTTTGCCTCATCAGAAGAAGATTTGTGGACGGTTGCATCTTTGGTTTCACCCTTACCAAACTCAATGGCTTCCATAAGCCCTTGCTGGATACTTTCAAATGCATTGTTCATTGTGGCCACCTATAACTTTTTAAGGCCTACGGGCTTCATGTAATTAGCCCACACATGTCGCCTTATTACTCATTGTATAACTCGGATACTTGCAATGGGCTAAATGGTCTATTGAATGGTGGTAAGAGAAGTTGAATTTGACGTAAATCTATACTCTCAAAAGTCTTGCGTTGTTCTTGATGTCGATACACTTTCTTAATTGTTAGCCAATCATCTAGTCGGCGCGTGTCACCCGTTTCTGCTACATATGCGAGTAATGTTCGGCTATATTTAGCTTCTTCTTGCGCTACACATTTATCCATCGACATCTGCCTTAACAGCAATAATGCTGCTTTTCTCTGCTCCTCATACAGGCCGTTAAACCATGTTGAGGTAATCTCTTGTTTTTCAATTGGCTGTCGTATCTGAGCGCAATGTTCCACTTTAAGGTTCAAATCGTCATAAGCCTGGAGCAATTCTATTCGAAGGTGCTCTGGCCAACTCATGGCATAAGATGATAACGGGAAGAACATCAATAACGCTGTGATGCACTGTTTTCTATAACGCATTATAAACACTGGTCCAAAACCCCTTTTCTTTTCCCATCGAGAGCGATGCCGTATTGTAAGCGATTTGCTCTAATCGCGATCTGCGGATTGGGTCGACGGACTTGACTGCTTATACAGACAATTCCTAGTCATAAGGTTTAAAATTTCTTACTGCATATCTTAGCGTAAATGATTGTAATCATTATATATTGATACACGTTTGACATGTTTCTAGGCAGTATTTTGTTACGGCGTGATCACCTGTCCACGTTTACGCCTCTGTACTCTCTTCGGTTTTGCTTAGACGTTAATATTCACTTGCTTGAATAGTTAAATCAGGAGTTCTAGTCATGGCACACAACGCATATTTAAGTATCACTGCGGAAAGACAAGGGTTAATTTCCAGAGGTTGTAACACCAAAGATTCAATAGGCGGCAAATATCAGGAAGACCATATCAACGAGATTAGTGTGCTGGCGACGGAGCACACCATGATGAAGTTCTCCGGTCAAAACCGTAAAAACCACAATCCGATTACTATTACCAAATTCATTGATAAATCGACACCGTTGCTCAACACCGCGTTTGCTCGTCAGGAGTATTTAGATTGTACACTGAAATTCTACCGCACCAACGAACAAGGCTATAACGAAAACCACTACACCGTCGAACTCAAGAAGGCCCTAATTACCCATATCGCGCTATCGAAACCCCACTCGATTCAGGCTCATGATGAAGAGATGACAGAGCAAGTCTCGCTAAGTTATCAGACGATTGTGTGGAAACACAACATCGCCGGTACCGAGGGTTATGACGATTGGCAAACAGCCTATGAACAGAGTTAACCCTTACGATCTCTGGGAGGTGCAAGCCGCATCGAGGCAACTTAACATGACGGCCTGCACTCTGATGCACAAACACATTAGCAATGGGTCTCTCAAACTGAAGTTTTCACAGAGCGTCGCGCTTCAAGGCAAATGCTTGGTTCAGGACTTTGAGAAAGGCAAAAAATCAAAGGCGCAAGTTCTACAAGAGCTCAAAAATGAAGAACGTAGCCTTTGGGAGCAAAGTAAGGAGATCACGTTTAAAGGGATCGGACTAGTCGCTGGCGTCATGCAGATTGCTGGCGGAGGCGGTATTTGTTACGCTTCTGCGGGTACCATGTGCGTCATACTTGGTGCGCCATTAATGGCACACGGTGCCAATAATGTGTATGAAAACGGTCGCTACTTCATCGACGGTAACGCCAATCATGTTGGATTAGTGCGTCAAGGGTACCGTGGAGCTGCAGAAAAGCTTGGTTATGATAAATCTTACGGCGATATTGCTTACTACGGTGTTGACTTGGGGTTATCCGTTGGTGGATTGGTTTCGCGTTCGACGACACTTAAACCGGTAGAGTCTTGGAATCAATTGCCCCATGCCAAAAGGTTTAAATTATTCAGCTACTCTTCTGAAGATTACCTAAGAGGCTACCAAGCAGCTAGCCGCCCTGCACTGCTCACTGAAGCCGGTGCGGATGTGGTTACTTTAGATGCTTTACACAGTGAGTTAAATAAATGATTGTCGAAACTGTACTATTTTTCGTTGTCTCATCATTAACGTTGGCCACGCTTTATCGTGTCTCCAAGCGTCGCTGGTCGCACACATTGGCCAAAGTGTTATTTATCTTGGTCCTCGCCGTTCTGGCCGGACAGTACTTGGTGATATTCAAAGATGGATCTTCGCTTTCTTTTTTATCTGCCACCACACCCGACTATAGCAGTAACGTTATCGTACAGTTCTCAAGTCTAGTGATTGTGTTCCTTCTCTCTTTCTGTATTCCAAAGAATCGCTGATTTACCGGACTCTATGGATCGGTAAAGAATCACATCAAAGTGAACACTTGTACTAGTCTGAACATACCAAAAACAATCAGTACTGGACTCACCACTTTCAGTAACTTTCTATTTTTCGCTATCCAGTTATTGCCTATTTCTGGCTCCGTCAAAGGTTCTGGCTTTTTGTTCACTAGCAAGTAACACATCACACCGGCTACGATCGAAATAAGCCCATCCATCAGCTCAAACACGTCAATCACCTTACATTCTGTTTGTGAAGCTTTATCTTACCAGCAAAAATCAATAGGCAAAAACTTGCCCACCAAGCCAAAAAAAACCAATATTACAATGCCTTGCATGTTTTCAAGGCCGAATTATCAATACATATTGATACACATTTGACATATATTCGGGCAATAGTTTGTTACAGCGTGATCACCTGTCCACGCTTACATCTCTGTACTCTCTTCGATTTTACTTAGCCGTTAATATTCACGTACTCGAATAGTAAAGTCAGGAATTCTGGTGATGGCACACAGCTTGAAAACAATGAATGAAACCGTTCTTTTCTTCCTAATCACCGTTCCAATCTTGGGTATCTCCTGGAAACTATCTAAAGTCCCCTTTAGCAATGGTGCACTTAGGTTTCTCCATATACTGATGAATTTATGGATCGGGAGCTACTATTTTTCAATTGTCGCCAAGGGACAACCTTTATTTTTGATTCTCGACTCATTGAATGTTGATTTCACAGGGAACTACGCTGTTACAGCGAGCTCGATAGTCACGATGATATTGTTGATTAAATTCATCCCAAAACGACATGATTAAATGCGCATTCAGCAACTCTAAGGTGAAAGGTAATTCTATGTGATTATCGAAACATTAGTATTTTTCGTAGCTTCAGCAATCCTAATAGGCGTCTTATACCGAGCCTCTAAGCTACATTGGTCTTATAAGTCAGCTCAAGTAATGTTTGTGTTAGCGTTAGCCGTTATAGCCGGACAAGGCGCCCGGCCCGGCACTGGTCAACACTCTATGTTGTTTGGTTGTCGTTTATGAACACTGATTTTGTCCAGTGGCACCTTATACTGAGACCCTTCTAACAGGACTTGAACTGTGGATAACAATACGTCTCGAACCTGATGTTGCGGTGGTCGTCGCTTGCGTGGTCGATTTAACATAATAGGCTCCTATGGGGTATCTAAACCAAGGTCTAAGTCCAGTGTTTCGTCGAGCAGCATTTCAAACAAGAAATCTTGCTGACGTTCAAACAAAGCTTCAAAATTGGCGAACATC
>ENA-OWNT01004176-OWNT01004176.1-seawater-metagenome-genome-assembly--contig:-NODE-4176-length-12911-cov-4.627941_pt1 | contig 12911 bp, 5 predicted proteins | sample MGYA00238136_ERZ651165 | MGnify/ENA primary metagenome ERZ651165 (study PRJEB26861, sample SAMN08777766) | seawater metagenome | isolation source: coastal seawater | place: USA: Florida | collected... | reverse complement strand
TGTAGTGAAGAAATATCGACATCAGGCACTGTCGTATCATTTTTCTCGCAGCTAGAGACTCTTAATACACAAGTAAATTCGCTGCCTTCTCCAAGCTTGCTTTGCAAAGAGATTGAGCCATCCATTCGATTACATAGCTTTTTCACAATGGCTAAGCCAAGTCCTGTTCCACCATAGTTTCGGGTGGTTGAAGAGTCAGCTTGGCTGAAAGTTTCGAAGACATGCGCTTGTTTGTCTTGCGCAATACCAATGCCGGTATCTTTGACTTTTAATATCAGCTCTTGCGTGTCTAATCGCTCACCTTGAAGGTGCGCAGAAACGAGTATCTCACCTTGATGAGTAAACTTAATGGCATTACCAATCAGGTTAGTCAGCACTTGGCGGATCCGACCAGGATCACTCACGATGAGTTTGTTTGGAAGTTCAGTGGTATCAAGTATTAACTCTAAACCTTTGGATTCAATCGTCATGGCAAAGGATTCACACAAGTCTCCTAGCATAGTGGTTAGATTGAATGGAATGTTTTCTAGCTCGAGTTTGTCGGCATCAATCTTAGAGAAGTCGAGAATGTCATTGATCAGAGTTAATAGAGAATTTGCACTGCTTTGCGCAATTGCAACGCGATGATGTTGTTCATCTGACAGCTGACTACTTTTAAGTAAATCAAGCATCCCAATGACCCCGTTCATGGGGGTTCTGATCTCATGGCTCATACTGGCCAAGAACTCATTTTTGGCTATGACTGCTGTTTCGGCGGCTGTTTTCGCTTGTTGCAACACATGCTCATACTCTACGCGCTCAGTTACGTCATAATTCACGCCTATCATGTTGGTTACTTGGCCTTCAGCATTCACTTTATTGATGGCTGAGGCTTTAATATGACGAACTTGTCGATTTGGTAAGATGATCCTAAATTGGGTGTCAAACTTCTCATCATATTCGATGGCGTGTTGTAATAACGCTTCTGTTGCGACTTTATCGTCAGGATGTAAACCACTTTCCCAAGCGTCATAGGCACCTGAAAAGTCGGACTCGGCTACGCCATAGAGCTTAAACATCCAACTGTCCCAAGTGAGGGTGTTATCGACCAGGTTATAGTCCCAGATACCAATACCAGCAGAGTCGGCGGCCAGTGCCATACGCTCGTTTTTATCTTGGATATCTTGTTCGGCTTGCTTAGAGGCACTGATATCTAAATGGGTGCCTATCATGCGTTTTGGCGAGCCATCAATGTGCCATTCCACCACACGACCAGTATCTAATACCCAAACCCAGTGACCAAGTTTGTGTTTCATGCGAATTTCACACAGATATATCTCGTTCTCTCGGTTCCAATGCTCTCGCAATGCATGCTCTGAGTATTTAAAATCCTCAGGGTGTACTAGGTTGACCCAAGTTAACGTGTCAGTAGGTTCCAATTCGCTGAGTTTGTACCCCAAAATATTTGCCCAGCGCTCGTTATAGGTGGTTTTACCCGAATCAATTTCCCAATCCCAAATGCCGACGCCGGTAGAATCTAAAACAAACTCGAGCCTTTGATTACTCAGTTTTAGTTTATTTTGTGCTTCGACGCGTTCGGTAATATCTTGGAATGAACCAAACATGCGAATACACTGGCCGTCTCTAAACTCCGTTTGTCCTTTGGTCTCAATCCAGACTTCATTGCCCTTGGCTGTAATAATTTGTAGCTCTTCTTGGTAGGGCTCTCCGGTTTGCAACGACTGCGCAACCAGTTCTGAAATACGCTCTTGACTGAACCCAGGCTTATAAAAATTGATGGCTGTACTAAGCTGTGGCTCAAAATCAGCTTCTACCTCGTGTATTTGTTTGGTCATGTCTGACCAATATATTTTTTCTGCAACTAAATCGACTTCCCAAGCCCCTATATTGGCCTGCTCACTCATTTGTGTCATGAGCTGTTGCTGTGAAAGCAATTTGTTTTCTTGTTCTTCGCGCATAAACTCGTGGCTGATCCAATGGGCCAGTAATTGCACAATTTCGAGATCAGTTTGGGTAAAGGCGTGCGGGGTGACTTCAGGACTTGAGAAATTAAGCGTCCCTATGCGCTTGCCTGATACTACGAGCGGGCAGCCAATATAACTCTCTAGTGCAAAATTTTCATAACAAGGGTGTGTGGCAATATCGCTCTGCCCTGCATGATGATAGGCAATAGCGTGATTTGCATTAAGGGTATGAAGGCAATAAGAGTGTTGATACTCGAATACCGCGCCGGGGCTAATTGCCCCATTAGGGGTTGAGGCATATTTAACTAAATAAGTATTCTTTGCTTCGTCTATGTTGCTGATAATGGCTAGAGGCAAATTAAAAATATCTCTGCCTAACACTAACAAACGCTCTATTTTTTCGTCGAGAGATTGTGCCGAATCACTGGTGATTTGATGAATGTGAGTGAGCGCTTCTAGCGTACGTTTCTTTTCAGTGATGTCATGTTGAATGATGATAGAGCTATCAACTTCATTTTCAATGTGCTTGATAGGCACAATACTGGTGTCGAACCAATAAAGGCGGCCATCTTTGGCTTTATTGCAAATTTCGCCTTGCCACACTTCACGATTTTTTATGGCGTTAGTTACGGTGTCGTAAAATGCTTGATTGTGGATACCACTGTGTAAAGCTTTTACACTTTTTCCAAGGAGCTCTTTCTTTTCGAAACCATACTGCTGAGTAAATTTGTCATTATAAAAAAGTAGATTGGTATGCTTATCAACGCGCATAACAACGGCATGTTGATTGATAGCAAACTGCACGTCTTTAACCCTCCTCTTTTCTAACAATAAACTTTTATAAGTGTTAGAAAGCCAAGCTTGAGTGGGTCTGAATATAGCGAAAATGAGAAAGACAATGAGCAATAGCGAAATGATCCACAAGGCCAAGTTAACTCTTTGTAAGGTCGTGTTCTGTGCCAAAGCAGCTTGTTCAAATAGCACCACGGTATGGTGAAGGTCGGTTAATAATAAGTCGTTATTAAATTGAGTAAAGTTGGCTAAGTTTTCTTGAGTAGGGGCTTTTAAAACACCTAAAGCTAATTCTGTATATTGCGCAACTCGTGCTGGCAATGATGTACTTTCGAAGTGTTGTTCGAGCCGTTGCTTAAATTCACTATTCGTAGCTGAAACCTTATTCTTTATAAAAGCTTGGTTCTTTAATAGCTTCTCTGTAACCAGTGAAAGCTCGAAACGTTGTTTTTCTGAAGGGGAGATGATGGGCTGAATTCGATGTACCAGTAGCGCAGTACGCTGCGATAGCATTCGCTGCTCGCCGGCGATATTAATAATGTTGGCATAAGCTTCTTGCTTAGCCTGTTGTGTGTTGAGTATGAAAAATGAGGTAGTCATTGCCAGTGCGATAACGAGCAGTGCGATTTTGTAGCGCCTAGAAAAAGTCGCTATGAATGACTCTGTACTCAACATATTAAGCACGCCCTTGTGATTATTGTTGTTTGTCTAATAAGAGCTTATCTTTCCTAAACATAGAAAATAAGCTGAGAAAATTAGAGTATAAACTATCACGGAAAACCTGCTTTAGGTGTTGTAATTTATTCTGATAAGCAGATTAATTTAATTTCTTATAGCAATCCTCAAAATGATTAAGTATTACAGAGGATTGCTATTACGTGAATTTACGCTCGGTATTGTTCTATCAGCCTTAACACACTTTGCTTAAATAGCCCCCCGGCTGCGCGCTCAGAAAGCGTATACTTGGTGATGGCATGGCCTAAATATAAACTATAAAGCTCATAAGCAATGACATGGCTCGGAATATTTGATGAGAACTTTTTCTGTTCAATACAGCGTTCAATGCGGTGTGTAAGGTAGCCTAGCAGGCGTTCTTGCTGGGCGATAACAAAGCTTCTTACTTGCGAGTCAGGGCGGTTTTGAAATTCAACAACGGCTTTAATAAACGGGCAGCTCATTTTAGGATCGTTAAACATATCGTTGATCCAGGTACTCCAGCAATCGAGCAATTTAAGTAGATGATCTAAAGGTGCTTCACATCGTGCAGGCGTGATCACCCTTTCAATGAATAGCGTTTCGCCATATTGCAAAATGGCGATCTGCATGTCTTCTTTATTCTTAAAATGTGAAATAACGCCTGTACGAGATAAGCCGCATAATTTGGCAACACTGCCTATCGTAACATCAGCCAAACCGAATTGGCTGCTGTAAATAATGCTTTGCTTTAAGATTTCATTACGGGTGCGTTCGCCTTTGCTACTCAAGAAGTGATTACCTTACTGATATGTTCAATCACTTTAGTATCCCCTAAAAGTTTTCTATGACCAAGCCCTTGGGTTGTGAATAGCGAGGGTTTTTGTGCAGCTAAATATTCAGACACACTTTGGTAGCAGGCATATTTATCGTGCTCATCGTGTACAAAATAAATATTGTCAGACAGTTTCTCAGTGTGTTGACTGAGGCATAGACTTTGCCAGTCTCTGCCAAATTGCTTTCCTATGCTTTCGAGTACATGAGTGAGTAGCTTAGTTGAAATGCCTGCTTTATCGACTTTTTCAAACATCAATTCAAAGAAATTAATCGGTGTCGCGATTAGTACTAACTTTTTATGTTTGAGTAAATCCATTGGCAAATTGAGCGTTGCTACGGCGCCCATTGAATGGGCAACAATGGCATGTATTTGTTGATTGTTTTTCTCGAAGTATTGAACTGTTTCGCTCAGTGTTTCGATAAAGTTCAGCAAGTGAGTGTGATTTCCTGATGATTTCCCATGTGCGACATGATCTACAGCTGCGACTTTAAACCCTTGTGTGAGTAGGTGAACGATCATGGCTTCAAACCCTGAGCTATTATCGGCCCAGCCATGACTAACAATGACCAATTCACGACCCTCACCAAATACTGCAACATGAGCATTGCCAAGTGAAGTGTTGATATTGTGAACCTCTAACGGCTGTAATGCTTTAAAAGCATAACTGCGTTTACCAAATGGGTTTAATAATAGTTTTTTACCCAGAGAAAGACTTACTTTAGGTGGCAGACTTGTTAGTCCTCCAGAGAGTGCGCGCGTGAAACTATGCAAACCAAAGCGACTTTGTTTGTTGTGAAAATAGTTAAATTTCATAGGAAAACCAAAAAATAGTACAAGTGTTATATTTTAAAATAGTTTACTTGTACTATTTTGTAAAGCTGCATTTTAAGAGCAACTGGATTGGCGTGCTTTGAATACTAGTTTTTAAAAGGAGTACGAGAGATAAAAGTGGAATTAAGAGCAATAAAAAAGCTGCCAATGGCAGCTTCTACAACAAGATTTAATTACTTTTATTGCATCATACTGGCCGTTTTAGGGTTGGCGAGCAGCTCGCTAAACAGCGCCCATATCTCAGCGTGAGTGCCAGCTTTTGCTTGTTGTTCAATATAGTCTTTAACGATGTCTTGACCTAGGTTGTAATTGATCACATACGCGCGATTTGCCTTGATAAAGCCCAGTCGCTGTTGTGCTTTTTTCTCGGTGACTAAGGTGTATTTTACCAACAGCTCTACGGCTTCTTGGTCATTAATCTCGCCATCTAAATAACGCTTTGCAACCATATTATCTGCATACGACAATTGTTGTTTAACTTCTTGTACTTGATAGTAAATTTCGACTTTGCTGGCGTCTAATCCAGCCAGTGGAAATAACACCTCTTTTTCAAATTGAATGCGTTCGGCATGAGGGAATACGACATCTACACCATAATTGGCACTGCCTTCGGCTAACAGTGACATTGGCGAGAACAGCGGGTAAACCGAGTATTCAATCCATCCTTTGCCATTCACTAAATGTTTTTCCATCAGAGAGTTAAATACATGGTGCCCCGGGTAGCCCTCGTGACTGGCTAGGTCAACAGCACGCGCAATGTAAATAGGAAAATCAGTGTTTACTTGAATGAGGCTAAAACTATCGCCTTTATACCAGTTATAGCCACTCCACACCTTATCTTGTACATACTCAATAGTGAAACTTTCTTGATCTTCAAGCTCAATGTATTGTTTGGTTCTTTTACGAGATTCAGCCACTGCGGCTTTAAATACGCTATCAAGTTTGTCGGTAGGGATCACAAACTGCTCAATAAACTGATTCATGCGCTCGCTGACTGATCCTGAGCCCGGTAGCATTGTGTCTAATTGAACAAGTGCTTTATCTAATTCGACTTCTGTAATATTTGGAGAAACGGCATCGTATAAACGAAGCGACTCATCATCAAAGCTAATATGCTCTTTATTAATAAGCTGAATAAAAGTAAGCATAGACTTAGTCTGAACTTGTAAAAATGCTTTACGTTGTGCCAACTCTGGTGAGCTTTGAATACGATTAAGTTGTTCAAGTAATGCTGTGATATCAGTTTTTAACTCTGTTAATGGACGCTTCTCGCCTGTACGCCATTCATTGGGACCATAATATGCATCGATGTAGTAAGGGTGATGCTCACCAACGGCTAGCGTTAATTTGACATATTGTTCTGCTAAATTATCTAGGGTCATTGGAGTGTCCTCTACAGTGTGTATGGTTTTTGACTGACAGCCCATAAGTGTGGCCAACAAACAAAGAATAATGAGTGTGATACGCATGACGGGATTCTGTTTAGTAAAATAGAAGCCAGATAATAACGGAAATAAATATTGTATACAATTTGTGTTTTTACACTTTGATGTAAAACACCGCTTTGTCTGATAAGTTATGCTATGTTTTTATAATGTCTGAAATTATGTATTTATGTTTATGCTAAAAGCCGAAGGCGTAGAAACCTCATCGTTAACAACCAAAGGGGTATTTTTTATAGGCATTGCCTTGAGTTGTTTTCTGTTAGGCTTGTTTGGCACGCTGTTTAATATTGAACCTGGCTTTGCGAGTGCGATTTGGCCTGCGGCTGGTTGGTCGATCGCTTGCCTGTTAGCATTTGGGCGTTTTTCACTATTGCCGTTGTTTATCGGTACTTTGCTTGTAAATACTTATAATTCTGGCTTCTTTAGCTCACCTTTTGATATATCTAATTTGTTTTGGAATGCGTTGCGCAGCGCTGGGGCTGTGTTGCAATGCATTTTTGCTTACTCTTTGATAAAGCGCTTTTGTCGTTTTCCTTTAAATTTTCAACATGCCGAAACCTTAATCAAAGTATTACTGCTAGCTGGTCCAATCGCGAGTATCGTGTCCTCTTCCCTAGGGGCTTGGAGTTTATTACAGCAGGGTTTTATTCACTCTGGCAGTTTATTGTTTGTGTGGTTTACCTGGTGGGTAGGTGATACGGTTGGGGTACTATTCTTTTTACCGATTTGTACTTTTTTATTTAAAAGCAAGCGCTATAGCGAAGTGAGTCATAAAAGGTGGATCTTAGCCTCGGCCTTCTTACTCTTTATCACCGTTTGTTGGACTTTTAATTATTCGAGAACCGTATACTTCGACAATTTATATAGCCGTTTTGCCAATATCACTGAACAAAAACTCGTCTCTATGCAGCTATTAAAGAACTCAGTAGAAAATGATTTAAAAGCTTTAGGTGTGCTGATGCAAACCGGCCATGCTATGAAAATCAATGAGTTTGAACATTATAGTGACTTCTTAAGCGACAACTTCGAATTATACAGAGCCTTGGGTTGGGTAGAGTATGTGCCAGCAAATGAAATTGCGGCTTGGAAAAAGAAATTGCAAATGGCGGGCATATCAGATGCAAAAATCAAACAGGCTCCGGGTAGCAATGACATTGGCGACACGCTCTTACCCATTAGTTTTATTGCCCCTTATAACGTTAACGCCCCCGCAGTTGGACTAGATGTTTATAGTCATCCTATTGCAGGAGTCGCTGCGGCAAAAGCGATAAAGCAGCATATTCCTATCGCCACAGCCCCTTTAGTTTTGGCGCAGCAAACTAACAAAGCGACGGGTAATGTCGTTTATTTTCCTGTTTACGATAAAAACGATCCAAATAAATTACTGGGGCTAAGCGAAGTCGTTCTTGAAATAGATGTGATTGTTGAGCGCATTTTATCGACCAGTCGATACAAGCATAGTTTTAGTTATACATTAAGTGACTTATCTAAACAGGATACTTGGTATAGCTATACACCTGAAACTGCGCACAAAGAGCATGATTTACACTTTACAACAGAGTATCAATTGGATTGGTTTGGCCGAAGTTGGAAATTAAGTTTTGAAAGCACCGAAGTTTTTGAAAATAACAATAAAGATTGGTTAAGTTGGTTAACACTCACTATAGGCTTAATTGTTGCTGCTCTGGGCATGTCATTTACTATGATTTTAGCTGGCTTTAATGAACAGCTCAGAGTTCGAGTAGATAAACAAACCGCTAGATTAGAAGAGTTAGTGGTTGAGCTAAAACACGCAGATAAAGTAAAGAGTGAGTTTTTGGCAAATATGAGCCATGAAATTCGCACACCTATGAATGGTATTCTTGGTACCTTGCAATTGTTATTGAAATCCGCGCTGAGTGAAAAACATAATGAACTAGTCAGTAATGCACTTAGCTCAAGTCGTTCACTGTTGGCGATTTTGAATGACATTTTAGATTTTTCAAAATTAGAAGCCGGTAAAGTTGCAATTGAAACAGCGCCTTTTTCTGTAAAAGTGCTAGTTAATCAAGTACTCAGAAACCAAGCTCGAGCGGCTAAATCAAAAGAATTAACACTAACATGTGACTTTGAGGCTGATTTTTGGCAGTTCAGAGAAGGTGATAGCACTCGTATTAAACAGGTGTTAGAGAATGTGGTGTCTAATGCCATTAAGTTTACCTCTGAAGGAGCAATCACAGTGCATGTGTTTGCACTTAATAAAGACAATGTATGTATAGAGGTCACAGACACTGGTATTGGGCTAAGCCAAGAGCAAATGAACCGCTTATTTAATCGATTTGAGCAGGCAGATAGTTCAACGACAAGAAAATATGGCGGGACAGGATTAGGGCTGTCGATTTCAAAACAGTTAGTTGATCTGATGCGGGGCGAAATTACTGTAACGAGTGAATTACAAAAAGGCAGCACATTTAAAATTATGCTTCCGTTAAAAGCCGTTTCTGCAGATAAAGTGAATGAAAAAGAAGAGGTTCATGCCGATCTACCTGATCTACAGGACTTTAAAATATTGGTTGCTGAAGACAACCAAGTAAATCGCTTGGTCATTGGCGCCATGCTGACGCCAACAGGGGCGAGTATTAGTTTTGCTGAAAATGGGCTCGAAGCGACTCAAATGGCATCGAGTCAGCATTACGACCTGATTTTAATGGATATTCAAATGCCAGAAATGGATGGTGTACAGGCCTGTCAGATTATTAAGCAGCAACTGCCAAAACTCCCTATAGTGGCTTTAACGGCGAATGTAATGGAGCAGGACGTGAAAATGTACTTAGGTTCTGGCTTTACAGCGCATTTAGGTAAACCAATAGAAATTGACGCTTTAATGACTTTATTAAAGCGTTTACTGGAGCGTTAAAAGCTGCTTATGGTGGCGAGTTAGTCATTATTAATAAACGCTAAAAAGTCTTTCTCTGGTAATGGTTTGGCATAGTAATAACCTTGTCCAAAATCACACCCTGCAGCAAGCAATTGCAGATGTTGCGCCTCTGTCTCTATGCCCTCAGCTATCACTTTTAGGCCCAATTGATGGGCCATCATTATCATGGCTTCGCATAGTGCGAGGTCATCAGGGCTTTCGGCAATACCATCGACAAAGCGTTTATCGATTTTGATAAAGTCAGTATCCATCTGTTTCAAATAGGCTAACGAAGAGTAACCAGTACCAAAATCATCAAGAGCGAGCGCAAACCCTTGCTTTGAGAGCTGCGTTAAGCGTGATTGAGTACGCTGTTGTGCGTTCATCATTAAGCCCTCGGTGATCTCAATAACAAATTGCTCTGCGTTAAGTGACAGCTCATCGAGATGTGTTTTCCAATCGAGTAAGCGGCTATGTTTAGAAGAAAACTGTACCGGTGATACGTTAATACTAAGCTGTACTTGCTTTTCTGCAGCCAGTAATTTCTTTTGTGTTCGACAGGCAGACTCAAATATGAATTCACCTATTTCTAAGATCAACTGAGTCTCTTCAGCAAGAGGTATGAAAGTCGCAGGACTGACAATGCCGTTTTCTGGGTGTTGCCATCGGATCAGGGCTTCAGCCTTAATCGCTTGACGTGACTGCATATCGACAATCGGTTGAAAGTACAGTTCAAATTGTTGTTTCTGAATAGCTATGCGCAAGTCTTTGAGTAGTTGCATACGCTGTTCGGTAGCCTGACGCATTTGCGCATCAAAGAAGGCAAACCCATTTCGACCTTGTTGTTTTGCAAGATACATTGCTTGATCAGCTGCTTTAAGTAATAAGCCACTGGTGTTGCCATCTTTAGGGGCGGTCGCTATCCCAACGCTGGCGCTGATATGACATGCTTCGCCATCGAGCATAATCGCAGGTCTTAATAAGTTAAGAACTTGCTCGCTGATCTGCATTAATTGCTCATGCTCAGTGTGTTCAGAAATAACGAGTACAAATTCGTCGCCGCCAATGCGTGAAATTAAGCTACATTTTCCGGCTAATTGATTTAGCCTATTGGCTACTTCTCTGAGAAGTTTATCGCCGTGGTAATGTCCTAGGCTGTCGTTGATATCTTTAAAGTGATCGAGATCGAGTAACAGGATCGCAAGTCCAACACCTTCGTTCAACTTTTGCTTTAAGTGGCGTTTCAACTCTAAGCGATTGGCAAGTTCAGTTAGCTGATCAAAATGAGTACGTCGCCAAATGAGTTCGTCTTGGCGTTTTTTCTCGCTGATATCGGTAAAGATGGCCACTCTTTGGTAAGGCTCTCCAGCTTTGTCGTAGACTGAGTTTATGGTTAACCACTCGGTAAATAGCTCGCCATTTTTACGCTTATTGATTATTTCACCCTGCCAGGCCCCCTTAGATTGGATCTGTTGCCACATATCCATATAAAACTGTTTACTGTGCTTGCCTGAGCTTAAGATCGCCGTGTTTTTACCGAGTACTTCGTCTTTTGTGTAACCAGTTACTTTTTCGAAGGCTGGATTTACGTCAAGAATCATACCGTTGGCATCGGTGATGGTCATGCCTTCGCTTGAGTTGTTATACACCATAGCGGCTAACTTCATGGCATTTTCTTGCTGTTTGCGTTCAGTGATATCACGCAGCACCACAATAGCTTGCTGATGTGTTTTTAGCTCATTTGTTCGGGCTTCGAAGATACGTACTTCGTCTTTGATATTTGAATAAAATTCAAACTGGTTAGTATGAGTGTTTAAGCTGTTTCTCAATGTTTCGAGCAGCTGTTCACAATGTTGTGGAGGCAGTAAATCGCTTATGTGTTTTGGCGGTAATGAAAAAGTGACATTGGAGGCCAGCACATTCCCCTTGTTATCGATACGTATGTAAGTATCTGGGAGGGCATGAATTAGGCTCGCTAATTCAGCATGTTTATGTGCAAGGGCATTTTCAGCTGTAAGACGCTGTGTCGCCATATGCTCAAAGTGGATCGCCACATCTTTGAATTCAGGAGAGAGCGGTTGCTGGTGCCAAGAGGTTTTATTACCCTTGGCAAACGCATCTAAAGCATTTTGTAGCGACTTTAAAGGTTGCAGTAACACACGATTTAACTGTTTTCTCGCTTGCCAAAACATCAACAATAGGGCTACTAAAAATACGCATAAAATCATGCCTACTTTTTTGTTTGCTGTAGCAATGGCATTTTCAAAAGGGATCGATAAATGCAAAGTCAGCTGATTATTTAGATCGTTTCCTTCGATTTGGTGGCGAAGGTAGATACGTCGCTCTCCAGTTAAGTCTTGATATTGCAATACGCCATGAAAATTCAGCGAAGGCCAGTTTTTATCTGGTTTAGTGCCTAGTAACCCATAATCAAAAGGGTAATTGGCGACGATATTATGATCGGCATCGGTAATAATCGCCAGAGAGTCTTCAGGTAAGGTAAGTTGGTTAAGGCTTTGACTCCATTGTTCAAGCAATTTTGCGACTGCTAATACATGGGTTAGGTTCCCTTGAGCGTCAAATACAGGCATTGCAAAATTGACGGTTAAACGCTTTATTGAGCGATCAACTTGAAATTGGCCTACCGCAAACTTTTGCGTTGAAAGTGTTGTCTGAAAGTAACGTCTATCTTTGATACTGATGTTTTGTGTGGTGTTTTTTACTGTGCATAAGACATTCCCCTCGAGATCGATTAAGCCAATATTGGCGATATTTGGGGTGATCAAACTCGCGTGCGAAAGTAACTTACTACATTGTCCGTTTTCAGCCTGTAATAAATCATCATGCATGGAAAGTTGATTTAATAGGCGTTTGGTATTGTCTAAATCGGCTCGTTGTAGCTGGGAGATTTGTAATGCGAGCGCACGTGCTTGCTGCTCATGTTCTTTTAATATGTCTGTACGCTCTTCCAATAGTTGGAAAAGGATCACGGCTAGGCCAGGAAGGCAAAGCAAGAACAATAAGCGATTAAATCGACGTGGTATTGATAAATTTAAAATAATAACGTCCAGAGACAAGCTGCAGCAAGACTGGTAATTGTATAAAAAATCCAGTCAATCGCCAAGTTTGTCTAGCAGTTTAGATGCTTACTCTTTGTACAAAAATGAAGTTAGCTTTGTCCCTTTTTTATCTGGTCAATTTTCATTCTTGAGAATTTCGCACAATGCGAAAAATAGATGAAAATTTTGTTATAAAAAAGTTTTCAACCCACCTTGTTAGGTTTTCTTAACCATTTCATAGGCTTTCAGCAAAGCCGCATTTTATCTGGGTTTTTTGATATTTTCGGCTTAGTTTTCGGCTTGACAAAAATACTCCTCAAGTCATAGACTGTGCAGTTGTGGGAAAAAGTGGTTTTTTGTGGATCAAATTGGATCTGAAGGGTTAAAAATACG
>ENA-OWNT01004175-OWNT01004175.1-seawater-metagenome-genome-assembly--contig:-NODE-4175-length-12913-cov-2.874416_pt1 | contig 12913 bp, 13 predicted proteins | sample MGYA00238136_ERZ651165 | MGnify/ENA primary metagenome ERZ651165 (study PRJEB26861, sample SAMN08777766) | seawater metagenome | isolation source: coastal seawater | place: USA: Florida | collected... | reverse complement strand
GCTCGCCCACCCGGAGCAGGACTTCTACATCGTCGGCATGAAGTCCTACGGCCGCGCCCCGACCTTCCTGCTGGCCACCGGCTACGAGCAGGTCCGCTCTGTCGCCGCCGCCCTCGCCGGCGACCGCGAGGCCGCCGACACCGTCCAGCTCGAACTCCCCGAGACCGGAGTCTGCTCCTCGGACATCGGCACCAGCTGCGACGTCCCGGCGCCGGCGGGATTCGTGGCGGAAACCTCCGACGGCTGCTGCGGGACGCCCGAACCCGTCCTGGTCGGCTTCCCGACCGGGCTGGCCCACGGCCGTTCCGGCGGGAACTGACTCCTCCCGGCGCCGGCACAGGGCTGACACAGCGCCGGCACGACGACATCAATCCGGGCCTACGCACCGACCGACGCGGGGGCCTGAGGCCGCAGCTACACTCTCATCAGTGATGCATGGCCAGAGACAGGGCTTTCGAACATGAAGAGCACCGCAGACAACCCGGCTGGCCCGCGGGTGGCGGGGGCGCCGCTGACAGCATTCCGTTTCATTCTCGTCTTCGGCATTGTCAGCGCCCTGATGGACATGGTGTACGAGGGGGCCAGGAGCGTCACGGGGCCGTTCCTGGGCGCGCTCGGCGCTTCGGCCCTCCTGATCAGTGTCATCACGGGTGCCGGCGAAGCCGTCGCCCTCGTCCTGCGCCTCGTCTTCGGACGGCTTGCGGACCGGCCCCGGCTGCGGTGGGCACTGGCACTCACGGGCTATGGCCTCACAGCCCTCTCGGTGCCCCTGCTCGGCATCACCAGCGCCCTGTGGATTGCCTGCCTGCTCGTGCTGGCGGAACGTTTGGGCAAGGCCGTGCGGAGTCCGGCGAAAGACACCATGCTCGCCGAGGCCGGAACCGGGCTGGGCCGGGGCAAGGCCTTCGCATTCCACGAGGCACTGGACCAGGTCGGGGCCTTCTTAGGCCCCCTGCTGATCGGCGTTTCCGTGTCGCTGTCCGGCAGCTATGGCGCCGGTTTTCTGCTGCTCGCGGTGCCCGGGCTGGCGGCGATGCTGCTCCTCGCCTGGCTCAGGAAACGCGTTCCGGACCCTTCCGTCTACGAGGTTCCCGCGCTGGAGACACCCCCACCAGCCGAGTCGGCCGAGGCACCCCCACCAGCGGAGCCGGCCCAGGCTGCGCAGACGTCGCCGACCGCGGCCCGGCTGCCCCGTCAATTCTGGACCTATGCCGCCTTCAGCAGCCTCACGATGTTCGGCTACGCCACCTTCGGCTTGCTCTCCTTCCACCTCGTCGCCAACGGGCTTCTGGCGCCCGCGTTGGTACCGGTCGTCTACGCCGTGGCCATGGCGGTGGATGCTGTCGCGGCACTGGCGTCGGGGTGGCTCTATGACCGGATCGGGCTGAAGGTACTGCTTGCCCTTCCGGTACTCGCAGCGGCCGTGCCGTGGCTGGGTTTCAGCAACAACACCCCAATGGCAGTCACCGGGGTACTGCTTTGGGGAGCAGCCATGGGCGTTCAGGAAAGCACCATGCGCGCCGCCGTCGCGGAACTGGCCCTGGCAGGGAGGCGGGGCAGCGCCTACGGGATCTTCACCGCCTGCTACGGCATCGCCTGGCTGGCCGGAAGCGTCCTCATCGGACTCCTCTACGAGCAGTCAATATTCGCCCTCGCCATCACCTTGACCGTCATCCAGGCCGCCGCCCTGGCCGTGTTCGTCACGGTCCGGCCTCACCGGGCGGACGCCTAGCTGGTCTTCCGAGAGGCGTGTGTGTGGCCCGCGCTGCCGCCCCGGGTCGAACGCGGGGCCATGGACCCGCGCCGATTGGGGGAACTCGCACCGGTTGGAGGAAACTGGTGATACGTTCGTGGCGGGTCTCGCCGCCGGGGTCAGGCCGCCGGGAGCTCAGGACCAGTTGGACTCACCACGACGGCCCGCCGCACACTGACAGGAGCGCCAATGGACAATCCAGGCCAGGCCACCCGGCCAGCCGGAGGACCACCCCCCTTCGTGCCGCGCAGGATTTCCGGCCCCGTGTTGATGGGGGTTGTGCCCGGCCAGCCCCTGGCTGTGGCGCACCGCGCGGCGGAGCTCGCGTTCAGCCTGGGCGTCAAGCTGATCTGCGCCTACGTGGATGTCACCAGCTACCTCGCCGAGGAGCCCGACGGTCGCGCGGAACCCCGGCCGATTGATCCGGACGGGATCGATGACGACGTCGAAGGCATCAGCGCCGCCATGGCCGAGCGGCTCCGTGAAGCGCTGGGCGGGGCCGGAGTTGATTGGTCCTTCATGACCCTCGCCGGGGAACCGGCCAGGGCCCTCGGACGGCTCGCCGAGTCCACCGATGCCTCCGTGATTGTGGTCGGAACGCGTGAGCGCGGGCTGGGAGCACGGTTTGAAGAGCTGCTGGTCGGTTCCGTCGCCGTGCATCTGACCCACCGCCAGCACCGGCCCGTCCTGGTGGTGCCCCTCGCGCCGCATAGCAAGCACCACCCAAAGGACGGCCACTGATGGAACCGCCCACCCCCGGCACGGCGGCGCGTGCCCGACCGCCCGAAGCTACGCCCGGACCTGATTCCGGGACCCTGGGTGAGGCGCGCCCTCACCGCCCGGTCCACCTGCATCCTGGCTTCGTGCTGGTCGTTGTCGTCGGCGGCGTGTTCGGCGCCTTGGCCCGGTACGGCCTCAGCCTGGTGGTGCCGGCCCCGAACGGGTGGCCGTTAGCCACTTTCCTCACCAACCTGGCCGGGGCCTTCCTGCTCGGGGTCCTCCTGGAGGCCCTGGTCCGCCGGGGTCCCGACGCCGGACGGCTGCGGCTGCTCCGGTTGCTCGCCGGGACGGGTTTCATGGGCGCCTTCACCACCTACAGCTCACTGGCCCTGGAAACGAATTCCCTGCTCGGCGCCGGCCGGACCACTGACGCGCTGGTCTACGTTGCAGCCACGCTGGTGGTCGGCGCCTTGGCGACCGTCACGGGCATCCGTGCGGCGGCCGGACACCATGACCGGATGAGCACCCGGCATCGGGATTCCACCCGCCGCCCGGCCGGCCAGGAGGGTGGGCAGTGAATCTGCTGACAGTCCTTTTGCTAGGCCTCGCCGGCGGCCTCGGTGCGGGTACCCGCTTTGTGGTCGACGGGCTGGTCCGCTCCAAGCTCCGCACCGCGTTGCCCGTGGGGACCATCGCGATCAACGTCACCGGCTCCTTCCTTCTGGGCCTGGTCGCCGGCGCCGTGATCGGCCACGCGGCACCTCCGGAACTCCAAGCCATCGCGGGTACAGGGTTCCTCGGCGGGTACACCACCTTCAGCACGGCAAGCTTTGAAACAGTCCGCCTCATCCAGTCCCGCCGCACCTGGCTTGCCCTCCTGAACGGCATCGGCACTGCCGCCGCGGCAATCGGCGCCGCAGCCGCCGGGCTGGCCCTCGCCAGCGTCCTCTAACGTCGACGTCGGCCGCGGCGCACCCGGCCCGGTGCAGTGGGTCGTCGGCCGCCACCGCGATCGCGGGAACCTGCGTGGTCTGTGTCCCTAGCCGGCGGAGAGACCGTCCAGCCACTCCAAGGCTTCGGCGCGGGAGGTGAAATAGGCGTGCGGGCAGAAGTCGTGGCGCTTCAACGCCGCCGCCGCCACGGTGTCCACCACCGTGGATCCCACCAGGGCCACAGCAGAGACGGCTTGGGCACGCTCATAGGCGCCCCTCGCTGCGGCGCTGACGGTCACACTGGAGATGTCCACCAAGAGGGGCAGCGCACTGCCGTCACTCAGGCTGCGCATGACCTCGATGGACGCCATGGCGTCGTCGATGCCAACCTGTGAACCGGGCGCCCAGGACAGCTGCAGCAGCCGTCCGCTGAGACCGAGCCGGCCCTTGCCGTCTGCGATCAGGATTTCTTCCATACGTCCCTCCCCCGGATGCCCCCACGATACGCCCTGTGACCCAGATCTGGGAGCTAACTCTCACAATCCTGGCGGGAAAACACCAGGACCGGACCGCAAGACGTCCGGGCACCTCCACCGCGTGACAAGTGTGCAACGCTGGTGGCATGGATCTCGAGGTGTCGCCCGGACTTACCATTCACTCGTCCGAGCTCCGCTGGCGGTTTTCGCGGTCCTCCGGGCCCGGCGGCCAGCACGTCAACACCTCGGACAGCCGCGTCGAACTCTCGTGGAACATCGGCGGCTCCGTGGCTCTCACCGATGCCCAGCGCGAGATGCTGATGGCGCGCCTGGGACGACGCCTCAGCCGCGGGGTGATCACGGTCTCCGCCTCCGAGCAGCGCTCCCAGCTGCGGAACCGCGAAAGCGCCCTGGCCAAGCTCTCCGAGGTCGTGGCTGAGGGTCTGGCAGCCGAAGCCGCGCCCCGCCGGCCCACCAAACCCACCCAGGGCTCGAAGCGACGGCGCCTTGCCGCGAAGGAACGTCGGGCTGCGACGAAGCAGCAGCGGAGACGACCCTTCGCGGAGTAGGGCCGCAGCTCGTCTGCACGCTCCCTCTGTCGCGGCAGGCGGGCATTGGATAAAATCAGGGTCCCCGGCCAATCGAGCCGGGATCCCGGCGGCCCGGCCAGGACGCTGGCCCGCCGGGCCGAGCAGAGAGGCCAGCCATGGACTTCGCCCCGGCCAATGAGCATCCGCTGGATCCCTTTCCTTCTTACCAGCGCATGAGGGATACTGCGCCCGTCTTCCACCATGAGCAGTCGGGCAGCTGGCATGTGTTCCGGTACGACGACGTGCAGCGCGTGCTGTCCGAACACTCCACGTTTTCCTCCCGGATGCGCGGCGATGATCCGTCCGAGTCGGGGCACCTCTTCGAGGCCAGCCTCATCACCACCGACCCGCCCCGCCACCGGCAATTGCGGTCCCTGGTGACCCAGGCGTTCACGCCGAAAGCCGTGGACGCGCTGGCTCCCCGCATCTCACGGCTCACCAATGAGCTGCTCGACGGGATCGCCGCCCGCGGAACGGCGGACCTGATCCAATCCCTGGCGGTGCCGCTGCCGGTCATCGTGATCTCGGAACTGATGGGGATCCCTGCCGAGGACCGTGACCGCTTCAAGCAGTGGTCCGACGTGATTGTCAGCCAAACCCGGACCGGGGCGATGAACGAGGACCATAACGCCACCAACCGGGAGATGACGGAGTACTTCCTCAACCTCATCGAACAGCGTCGACGGCGGCCCGGCAGCGACTTGATCAGCAACCTGCTCTCGGCCGAGATCGACGGGCAAAAACTCAGCGTGGTCGAGCTGCTGGGATTCTGCAGCCTGCTGCTCGTCGCCGGCAATGAAACAACCACCAATCTGATCGGCAACGCCGTTCTTTGCTTCACGGAGGCCCCCGGCACCATTGCCCGGTTACTGCAGGAACCGGCGCTGCTCCCCCAGGCCATCGAAGAGGTGCTCCGCTTTCGGTCTCCGGTCCAGTCCATGTACCGGATCACCGTCGCCGAAACCACCCTGCATGACGTTCAGATCCCGGCCGGCGCCCCGCTCGTTGCGTGGATCGGCTCCGCGAACCGCGACGAGCGGCAATTCCAGCGGGCCGCGGAGTTCGACGTCGACCGTGGCCAGAGCCGGCATCTGGCGTTCGGCCACGGCATCCACTTCTGCCTCGGCGCCCCGCTGGCAAGGTTGGAAGCGAGGATCGCGCTGGAGAGCATCCTGGCCCGGCTGCCCGGACTGGCGCTGGCCCCGGGGGCGCAGCTCGAACGGATGGAAAGCACCATCGTCTACGGGCTGAAGACGCTCCCGGTCAGCTGGCAGGCAGCCTGAACCCCTAGGGCACCCCGGTGCGCCCCGCCCGGAGCGGGAGCATACTGGGGGCATGAGCGAACGAGAGGATTTTCTGGACTGGATCCAGACCGATCTGTACCAGGCGGAACTCGCTTTGCACAACGGCGACGCCGCGCCCCGCCGGGCACTCTGGTCCGGCAATGAACCGGTGAGCGTCCTCGGGGCCTGGCGCAATGCGAAAGGCCAGCGGGAACTGGATGACCTGTTCACCGGCCTCGCGAAGAGCTTCTCGGACTGCACGTCCTATGCCTTCGAAGTGTTGGCTTATGACGTGGTGGGCGGCATGGCTTACACGGCCGGGCTGGAGCACACCTCGGCCTCCGTGGAGGGTGAGCCGAGGACTTACACCCTGCGGGCAACCCAGGTGTACCGGCGTGAAAACGGCCACTGGAAAGTTGCGCATCGGCACGCCGACACTGTGAACGAGGGCCTCTAGGCGAGCCAGCGGCGCCCCGGGCCGCGCCGGCTGGGCCTACCTGACCTGGGGGTAGGACCCGAGCTCATACGGGTCGTCGTAAACGGACCAGTTAATCGGTGGGGCGAGCTCCAGGTTCCCGGCTTCCAGCAGCCCGTTATGGATATCCTGGCGCCCGTGTTTTTGATAGTCACCCCAGGACTTGAGGACTTTCACCCGGTCCTTTACGACGGCGGCAAGGAACTTGGACTCGTCGCCGCCCTGGGCCGGGGGACGTTCCGCCTTCCGGGCTGCGGCCAGAATGCCGCCGAACGACTCGTCGTCGTCCCCGGGCCCATGGTTGACCGAGACGTCGTAGTAGATCGCAAGCCCGAGCGGCCCCACGCCGTCCCGGACAGCCTCTTCAAAGGCGGGCTGCCAGTAGACCCTGTCCCGTTCTTCCTGCTGCGCCCGCTGGAAGGCCGGGTCACCCGCCGCGGACTTCCAGTCGGCCGGGAAGCCTGGATCCAGCAGTCGGTGGCTCAGTGCGGGGCGTTCCTTGTAGGGCGCGTCCATGATCTGCTCCAACTGCGGGAGGTACTGCGCCAAGGGATTTCCCGGGGCGGCCTGTGCGTAGGCCCGCAGGAGCTCGAGCATGTCGCCGGTGCCGCTGCACCAGCCCACCAGGCCGCCGGTATAGCCGCGCCCGTCGTCGATGTCCTCGATGTAGCCGTAGGACGTTGTCCAGTCAGGCGTAGAGTTCTCGGCGGTGGAGGTCAGCTGCAGCGCGATCTCCTTGTACACCGGGTCCGCGATGTCGGCCGTGGAGTGCGTCCCGCCCTCCGTCTGCCGGTCTTTTCGGCCAAAAAATCGATCAAACATCAGACCTCCCGAAGTTGCCGTGGCGCCGAGCCTAGCAGTCCCGCAACCGGCGAAACAGGGCCTGTCCGGCCCTGTGCAACGGCGCCGTGCAACGGAACTGGGGCTGCCCGCGTTGCCACCACGCCGGGCGGCAAATGGCTGGCGTGGTGGTCAGGTCTTGCGGCGGGCAGCCCCGTTCGTAAACTGAACGGAATCCACCGTTTCGGTTTGCAGGGATGGGAATGACCATGGCCACTTTTCGGGAGCTCCACCACACAACGACGCCGCTCCTGCTGCCCAACGCGTGGGACCTCGGTTCCGCCATGGCGTTCGCGGCGGCGGGATACACGGTCATCGGGACAACCAGCTTTGGCGTTGCGGCAAGTGCCGGCCTCCCGGACGGCGGCAGGTCCAGCAAGGCGGCAACCGCCGCTTTGGCCGCCAGGCTCTGCCGCCTGCCGGCCCACATCACCGCGGACATCGAGGATGGATACTCCGACGACCCCGCAGAGGTTGCCGACTTTGTGGCCCACCTGGCTGGCCAGGGCCTGGCCGGAATCAACCTGGAGGACAGCACGGACGGACACCTGGTCGATCCGGCTGCCTTTGCCGGCAAGGTTGCCGCCGTCAAACGGCGCAGCCCGGACGTCTTCATCAACGCCCGGGTGGACAACATCTGGTTCGGCGAGCAGGCGACGGTAGATGCCGTCCTGCTCCGCGCCGGAATTTACGCCGACGCCGGGGCGGACGGGATCTTCGTCCCCGGACTTGTGGATCCGGAGGACATCCGTGCGATCGCCGCCGGTGTGGCGTTGCCGCTCAACGTGCTGGCCCATCCCTCGCTGACTGTCGCCGAACTGGGTGAACTGGGGGTGCGGCGGATCAGTTCGGGCTCCCTGCCCTACCGCGCGGCCGTCGATGCTGCGGTGAACGTGGTCAACGCCCTGCGCGACGGCACGCCGGTGCCGGCCGCCACCCCGTACTGGGACATGCAGTCGCGCCTGGAGGCGTTCAGCCAACAGCTCAAGGACTGAGTGGGCCGGCGCCCACCGGCCTCAGCGGCCGGGACACCAGAAGGGTTATTGGGCGTTATTCGCCGTTATCGGCAGCCGGATCGTCCCCGGTTGCGGCGTAATAAGCGGCGGCCATATCCTGCTTGGCGCGGCCCCGGGAGGCGACCCGTTCGAGGCGCGCGGCGGATGCTTCGATTCCGTCGAGCCGGACACCCTGTTCACGGGCGGCGTCGAGGATGAGGAGGGCATCTTTCAGCGAGGTATCGACCGCAAAGGACGCCGGCTCCAGCCGGTCATCGAGGATAAGCCCCGCCTTGGTCCGCAGGAACGGCAGATCGAGGCCGCCGCCGTCGATCAGGGCAAAGAACTGCCCGGGGTCCACCCCGAGCGCCTCAGCCAGGGCAAGGATCTCACCGGCGGCATTCGAGGCGGCAATCACCCAGCTGTTCACGACAAGCTTCAGCCGCGTGGCCGAGCCGGCGGCCGGGTCCTGGCCGGTCCAGACCGTGCGCGCGCCGATTGCGTCCAGCACCGGGGCCACCCGCTCGCGCACACTGTCCGGTCCGGCCGCAATCACCAGCAACTGGCCGGCCTCCGCGGGCTCACGGGTGCCGGACACCGGCGCTTCGACCAAATCGAGGCCTACCTCGTTGGCCAGGTCCGCAAGGGCTGCGGCGTCATGCACCCCGACAGTCGTGGACTGCACCCAGGCGGTGCCCGGCCCGACTCCCCCGGCGGCTTGGCGGACCACCTCGGTCACGGCGGCAGCATCGAAAAGCATGGTCACCACAACGTCCACGCCGGCGACGGCCTGGGCCGGGGACGCGGCTGCCTGGGCTCCGGCGTCGGCGAGCGGGAAGGTCTTGGCCTGGTCTCGGTTCCACACGTGGACTTCGTGTCCGGCCCGCAGCAGATTGCGGGCCATCGCGGACCCCATGATGCCGGTCCCGAGCAACGCCACCTTGCGCTTGGTGTCCATCCTGTCGTCCTCTCGATCGATGTACGGTCCGGTTTAGCGGTCCACGTGCGTGTAGCTCCCCGCACTGCCCCAAGGAGCCATCCTACCGATCACGGTGCGGACGTCCCCGTAGCTGCGAGGGCGTCCCGCGGAAGCGTTCCCTCCCGTGGCGAGGACTTCGGCGTCGGGGTGGCTGCCCGTCCGGGTCTTCTTCCAGGCCGTATGGGTCTGGTTTTCGCGTATATCGGAATGTATCGTTGAGTATCGTTCGCGACTCACTGAGGAGAGCAACATGCGTAATTCATATCCGGCCGGCGGTTTTGGCGGCCCCAACATCGACAGCATGTGGCAGGCCGTTGAAGACCTGCGCTCAAGGTTCGAGAAGCGCTCTGGCACGCGCGCGGGCCGGGGCGAGGTGCGCTCGGCCGTGCTTGCACTGCTGGCGGAGCGGCCCATGCACGGCTACCAGATCATCCGTGAAATCGAGGAGCGCAGCAGCGGCAGCTGGAAGCCAAGCGCCGGCTCTGTGTACCCCACCCTGCAGCTCTTGGCCGATGAGGGGTTGATCCGCGCCGAGGAGTCCAACGGCCGCAAAATCTACTCCCTGACCGAAGCGGGCCGCGAGGAAGTTGCGGGTGCCGACGGGTCCACGCCCTGGGAGCCCTCCGGCCATGCCCCGGGCGCCGGCTTCGCGGCACTGCCCAAGGCCGGAGTCGAACTCGCGCAGGCGGCGTCCCAGGTGGGCCGCACCGGCTCGCCGGAGCAGGTGCAGCAGGCCGTGGCGGTGCTCAACGAGGCACGCCGCCGGCTGTATTCGATTCTCGCCCAGGACTGACGCGTGCCGTCGGGCCGTCGGGACCGAAGAGATCCGGATCCGGTACCCGGCGCCGGGGACACCCGTGCACGCTACCGCCGCATCCTGCGCTTCGCCGCATGGCATCTCGCGGTTACCTGGTGGTTTGAGCTGCTCCTCCCCCGCGTCGGCCTGGGCGGAATTGCCGAGCGTACCCGGGCCAAGCGGATGCTGCGGTTCGCGCAGCGCTTCCGTGTGCTCGCGGTGGAGCTGGGCGGCCTCATGATCAAGGTCGGGCAGTTCCTCTCGTCCAGGCTCGATGTGCTTCCGCCCGAGATCACCAAGGAACTCGAGGGGCTGCAGGACGAGGTGCCTCCGGTTTCGTTCTCCGCGATCCGCGCCCTCGCCGAAGCTGAGCTGGGTGCGCCGCTGGAGCAGCTGTTCGCCTCGGTCGAGGAAACACCTATCGCAGCAGCGTCCCTCGGGCAGGCGCACCGCGCGAGGCTTGGCCCGGGAGACGCCGCCGACACCGGGCTCGACCGCGTGGTGGTGAAGGTGCAGCGGCCGGGCATCAACGCCATTGTCGACGTCGATCTGGCGGCACTGCGCAAAGTGGGAGGCTGGCTCAGCCACGTGCGCCTGGTGTCCGATCGGGCCGACATGCCCGCGCTGGTCGAGGAGTTTGCGCAGACCAGCCTCGAAGAGATCGACTACCTGAATGAGGCGGCGAATTCGGGCCGGTTCGCTGCTGATTTCGCCGACGACAGCCGGGTTGAGGTGCCCCACGTCGTCTGGGAACGGAGCACCCGGCGTGTGCTCACCCTCGAAGACGTCACGGCGATCAAGATCACCGACGTCGAGGCACTCCTGGCGGCGGGCATCGATCCGGTTCAGGTTGCGCCGGTCTTTGCCTCCATCATGTTCGACCAGTTGTTTACGACCGGCTTTTTCCACGCCGATCCGCACCCGGGCAACATCTTCGTCACGCCGGTTACCGATCCAACCGCAGAGCGGGCCTGGAAGCTGACGTTCATCGACTTCGGCATGATGGGCGAAGTTCCGCCGGGCACGCGCAGCGGCCTGCGGAAGCTGCTCATCGCAGCCGCTGCGCGTGACGGCGAGGGGCTGGTCACTGCCATCAGGAACGTGGGGGTGTTGGTGCCCTCGGCCGACACGGTCGAGCTGGAGCGGGCGATGACGCACCTCTTTGCCCGGTTCGGGGGGATGGGCTTCGCCGAGCTTCGCGAGGTGGACCCGCGGGAGTTCCGGGACTTTGCAGTGGAGTTCGGCGATGTGGTGCGCGCACTGCCGTTCCAGATGCCGGAGAACTTCCTCCTCATTATCCGGGCGATGTCCCTGACGTCGGGAGTGTGCAGCTCCTTGGACTCCCGCTTCAATCTCTGGGACTCGGTGGAGCCCTACGCGGCGCAGCTCCTGCGCGACGAGCGCGGCAATATCGTGCAGGACGTGGCCCAGCAGGCACTCGACGCCGGACGGCTGGCTCTGGGTGTGCCGAAGCGTCTGGACGGGCTGCTCACGCGGCTCGAGGACGGTTCGCTGGCGGTGGCCAGTCCGCGCCTGGAGCAACAGGTCAGGCGGCTTGACCGCACGATGCGGCGATCGGCGTCGGCCCTTATCTTCGGTGCCCTGCTCATTGCCGGTTCCGTGGTCCGTGCCGACGATGCAGCGCTCGGCAATGTCCTGATGATCGCATCGGTGGTGCCGCTCCTGCACGGACTGTGGGCTGGGCGCAGCGGCCCCTGAGCGGGCTGGCGGCCCAGTCTCGGGCCCCTTGTCCGGGCCGGTCCCGCTGTCGCGCCCGGAACTGGCCAGCCGGGGAATCCGGCGAAATGTGCAGTGACTTCACGGCAGGAATCCGGTTCCTGTGCCATGGTGAGACGAGCGTCCTTCCTGCGTGTCCTCGGGTGGGGCGAAACGCCCCCGATACGGAGAAACAGTGAAGACCAACCACCCCGCCCACAGCGCCCAGGCCCGCTGGCGTCACGGCTCGAAGCTGGCTGCCGTGGCCGCCGCAGCCCTGGCCGGGTTGCTCGCTGTTGCCGGCTGTGCCGGACCGGCCCCGTTCGCGGCGGAGCGCGCGGCAGGCACCACGCCGGCCGCGACCGGCTGGCTGCACACCGACGGCGGCGCCATCAGGGACTCGAACAACAATCCGTACACCATCAAAGCCGCGTCCTGGTTCGGACTCGAGACGCCGGACTGTGTCCCACACGGGCTGTGGGGGACACTCACCATCGACGAAGCCCTGGCCAGCATCAAGTCGATGGGTTTCAACACCGTCCGCCTGCCGTTTTCCAACGAGTGCCTCGCCGCGACTTCCATTAAGGGCAGCGTGAACTACTGGGCGAACCGCGCCTACAACCTTGAGGGCAAGCGCCCGCTGGACGTCATGGACACGGTCATCGCCCGGGCCAAGGCCAACGGGCTGCAGATCATCCTGGACCGCCACCGCCCGAGCTCCGCAGACCAGTCCCCGCTCTGGTACACGTCCGCCGTTCCGGAGACGAAATGGATCTCCGACTGGAAGATGCTCGCGGACCGGTACAAGAGCGACCCGACTGTCATCGGCGCAGACCTCCACAATGAACCCGCCGGCGCGGCGACCTGGGGTCGCGGCACCGCCGCCACCGACTGGCAGGCAGCGGCAACCCGCGGCGGCAATGCCGTCCTGGCATCCAACCCGAACCTGCTGATTATCGTGGAGGGCATCGAGAACCAGAGCGACGGGACCTCCACCTGGTGGGGCGGGGGACTTTCCGACGTCGGCGCGAAACCGGTCGTACTCAACACGCCGAACCGGGTTGTGTACTCGCCGCACGACTACCCGGCGTCGCTCTATCCGCAGAAGTGGTTCAGCGACCCGGCCTACCCGGCCAACCTGCCGGCCGTCTGGGACAAGAACTGGGGCTACATCCAGAAGCAGGGAATCGCCCCGGTCCTGCTCGGGGAATTCGGCTCGGCCCTGGCCACCGCATCGGACAAGCAGTGGATGACGTCGATCGTCTCCTACCTGGCCACCAACAAGATGTCCTACGCGTACTGGTCCTTCAACCCCAACTCCGGCATCACCGGCGGACTCGTAAAGACCGACTGGCGGA
>ENA-OWNT01004174-OWNT01004174.1-seawater-metagenome-genome-assembly--contig:-NODE-4174-length-12913-cov-3.165862_pt1 | contig 12913 bp, 9 predicted proteins | sample MGYA00238136_ERZ651165 | MGnify/ENA primary metagenome ERZ651165 (study PRJEB26861, sample SAMN08777766) | seawater metagenome | isolation source: coastal seawater | place: USA: Florida | collected... | reverse complement strand
TCCGTATAAGCGAATGCAGATCCCATCCATGACACGTCCTGCGCGTCCGCTTCTTTGCTTCGCGCTCGCTTTGGAAATGTGTTTAAGGCTTAAGGTCGTTTTGCCGTTCCGCTGTTCGGTTCTTCTTTCTAAGCCAGAGTCAATCACCGCAGCAATATTAGGTATAGTTAATGATGTCTCGGCAACATTGGTTGCCAACACCACTTTTTTATTCGACTGAACATTTAGGGCGATTTCTCTTTGCGAGTCAGACACAGACGCATGGAGTGGTACAACTATCGCGTCATCTAGACCAGATAACGCCGACTGGCATTGGGTAATTTCTTTACGCCCAGGCAGAAAGACCAAAATATCACCGTCCATATCTGACAGTGCTTCCACTTCTTGCTTCACTCTCTGCTCTAGATTGCGCGCATCTGGTAGCTGCCTGGAATCTCGAGCCCGATGAGCAATTGAAACATCGAAATTTCGCCCTTCTGCGCGCAAGCGTGTCGCGCCAACGTACTTGGCCAATTTTTCCCCTTCAATAGTTGCAGAGGTGATGACGAGTTGGTGTCGCTTATGTTCATTGAGCAGGGCAACCAGCAAATCTGAATCCCAACGGCGTTCATGAAATTCATCGACGATAATAATATCGAAACCTGCCAATTGGTTTTCAGAAAACCAACGTAGCGCCACACCCGGCGTCGCAAACACAACTTGCGTATTATCATCACATTGGTTGTCTAGCTTAATGGCGTAACCTATCGACGTTCCTAACCGCTCTTGTTTTTGGCCTGCTAAAAATTGTGCAAGCGAAGTACAGGCGATACGCCTAGGCTCAACGACCAACACACGTCCATGCTCTGATGCCCATAACGGTAAACGGGTTGATTTCCCCGAACCTGTATCGGCTTCTACAATCAGGTGGTTTTCGGATAGTTGAGCGAGAAAATGAGATTTTAGGGGATCAATCGGTAAGCTAGTCATCGTTTGCGTATCGTTTTCATTCGAGCAGCAAAGTATATCTGGAAACGGGGCGAGTTTGCAGGAATATCAGTTTACAACACGACACTGAATCCCTATCATTTTCATGTTCCCAGTTCCTTAGGTCTAATGGCCTCTTACCCACTAAAGGCATGTGATGAATAACGATAAACGCCCTTTATACATTCCCTATGCAGGTCCTGCCCTTTTAAGTACACCTCTGCTCAACAAAGGTAGTGCATTTACAGCGGAAGAACGTAGCTCTTTTAACCTTGAAGGTCTGTTACCAGAAAATACCGAGACCATTCAAGAGCAAGTTGAGCGTGCTTATCAGCAATATTGTAACTTTGACAACGACATGGATAAGCACATCTACCTACGTAACATTCAAGATACTAACGAAACGCTATTTTACCGCTTAGTTCAAAACCACGTTTCTGAGATGATGCCGATCATCTACACGCCAACCGTGGGTGCAGCGTGTGAAAACTTCTCCAATAACTACCGTCGTGGACGCGGCCTTTTTGTGTCTTATGCAAACCGTGATCGCATTGATGACATTCTGAACAATGCATCAAACCACAACGTAAAAGTCATCGTAGTTACTGATGGTGAACGTATTCTTGGCCTAGGTGACCAAGGGATCGGCGGTATGGGCATTCCTATCGGTAAGCTGGCTCTTTACACAGCGTGTGGTGGTATCAGCCCAGCTTACACACTACCAATCGTACTGGATGTGGGTACCAATAACCCTCAACGCCTTGCTGACCCAATGTACATGGGCTGGCGTCATCCGCGTATTACAGGCGCGGAATACGATGCGTTTGTTGAAGAGTTTATGCAAGCGGTTCAACGCCGTTGGCCAGATGCCTTGATCCAATTCGAAGATTTCGCGCAGAAGAATGCTATGCCGCTTCTAGAGCGCTATAAAGATCGTGTTTGCTGCTTCAATGATGATATTCAAGGCACTGCTGCCGTGACAGTCGGCTCGTTACTGGCAGCATGTAAAGCGGCTGGGAACAAACTGTCTGAACAGCGTGTGACTTTCTTGGGTGCAGGCTCAGCTGGCTGTGGTATTGCTGAAGCGATCATTGCCCAAATGGTTTCTGAAGGCATTTCTGACAAGCAAGCGCGCTCTCAAGTTTATATGGTGGATCGTTGGGGTCTGCTGCAAGAAGGCATGCCTAATCTGCTCGACTTCCAGCAGCGTTTAGTTCAAAAGCACAGCAACACTGCTGATTGGCAAGCAGAGGGTAATGGCTATTCACTACTTGATGTCATGCGCAATGCAAAACCGACGGTATTAATCGGTGTTTCAGGTGCACCAGGATTATTCAGTGAAGAAGTGATCACTGAGATGCACAAACACTGCTCTCGCCCGATTGTATTCCCGCTTTCTAACCCGACAAGCCGTGTGGAAGCAACGCCAAACGACATTATTCGTTGGACAAACGGTGAAGCGCTGGTTGCAACAGGCAGCCCATTTGACCCTGTTGTCTATGAAGGTAAAACGTATCCTATCGCTCAGTGTAATAACAGCTACATCTTCCCTGGTATTGGTTTAGGTGTGCTTGCAGTACAAGCAAAACGCGTAACTGACGAAATGCTGATGGAATCAAGCCGTGCACTAGCGACCTGCTCTCCTTTGGCGATTAACGGCCAAGGTGCGCTACTGCCACCACTAGAAGCGATTCACTCTGTGTCTAAGAAAATCGCTTTCGCTGTAGGCAAAAAAGCCATCGAACAAGGCGTTGCACTAGAGATCACAGACGAGGCACTGCAAAAGACCATTGAGAACAGCTTCTGGCAGCCTGTTTACCGTCGTTACAAACGCACCGCATTCTAATCTTCCTCATTGCAGCCCCGACTCGGGGCTGCTTCATTACTAGCTATGATTATTTTTGACTATCTATCTCCTATCGGGAAATACCTTGTTCCATACTTGACTGAAATATCTACCGCGTTAGTCGCGTGCGTTTTGGTCATGCTCGGGGGTGAGGTGAATACGTTTTTAAGGCGAGTGCTCAGAAACTACCATTTTATTCTTCGTACATTTGCTTTTATCTTGATTAACGCATTTGGTTACGGCTTAATCATTGTAAAAGCAACACCTTACCTAACTCGGACATTAAGAAATTTTGATGCTGGCATTATGTTTTCAATCGTTACTGTTAGTTTTATAGTTATTGGCATATGGGCACAGCGGAATCGACAAATTTAGTGAAAAAGCTCTTTCAGAAATACAGACCTAAGCGCCTAAGCGTTAAAAAGCTGGCAAAGTACGCTTTTTCGCTCATTTTGGCGATGGCGGCAACTTTATTAATCATCGACCGTTGGGTGGCTTACCAAGCGGAAGATCAGCTGTATACAAAACAATCCGAAGTAGAAACATTTGATGTCGCCGTCGTTCTAGGTACCAGCAAGTACCTTGGGAAAGTACTCAACGAATATTACAGCCACAGGATCAATGCTGCGATCGCACTCTACCAAAGTGAGAACATTGGTTACTTTCTGCTGAGTGGCGACAACGCACACCGTTCTTACAATGAGCCGTGGACGATGAAACGCGATCTGCTTAAAGCGGGTGTGCCAGAAGAAAGAATATTTCTCGATTACGCCGGATTTAGAACCCTAGATTCCATTGTCCGGGCCAAAGAAATCTTTGGAACTGATGACTTTCTGATCATTTCGCAAAAGTTCCACTGTGAACGAGCATTGTTCATTGCTAACTCCCACAATATCAACGCTAAATGTTTCGCGGTGCCAGACCCTTCAAGCCATTCAGGAATAAAAGTTCGCATCCGAGAAGTGTTTGCCAGAGCCAAAGCGGTATTAGATTTATATATCACCAATGCTCAACCAAAATTCCTTGGACCAAAAGAGCCTATTTTAACCGACGAACAAAGCGTACAAGTCGTAACACCCGAAGCATCGGCCGCTGAAAACGTAGCTCAGTAATATCAGGAAAGCGACTGATACGCCTTGGCTGCTGTTCAGCTAGCTTAACCTAATACCACGCCTCTACAATAACCTCTGTTATTGTTATACTTCACATCTAATTAATCGGTCTCAATACGGCCGTTACCAATATTATAAGAGCAATGTCATGTCTTTAATCGCGAAAGGTACGCTAAACAAAATGCGTGCTTCTCTTGATGGTGAGGTCCACTATCACCTACCTGTTGGCGATGAACTGGTTGACCTTAAACCTTTCATCGGAAAATCTATTACGCTGACACACACAGGCAATATCTACTGCTGCTCATGTGGCAAAAAGACCAAGAAGAGTTACTCCCAAGGCCACTGTTTTGTCTGTATGAAGAAACTGGCAAGCTGTGATATGTGCATTATGAAGCCAGAAACTTGTCACTACGATCAAGGTACATGTCGCGAGCCTGAATGGGGTGAAGAGAACTGTATGGTTGACCATTTCGTCTACCTTTCAAACACTTCTAGCCTGAAAGTCGGCATCACTCGACACACGCAAATTCCTACGCGTTGGATTGATCAAGGGGCGACACAAGGTTTACCTATTTTTAAAGTCAAAACACGCTATATTTCGGGTCTGATCGAAGTGGAACTGGCGAAGCACATTGCAGATAAAACCAATTGGCGCACCTTACTTAAAGGTGATGGCGAGCCAATGCCTCTGGAAGAAAAGTTTGCTGAATTGCTGCCACTGGTCGAAGACAAAATTGCAGAGATAAAACAACAGTTCGGCGAGGATGCGATTGAATTGCTCAACGCAGATATCACGCCTATCAGCTACCCGGTTACGCAACACCCGACGAAAATCACTTCGCATAATTTTGATAAAAACCCAGAAGTGACCGGTGTTTTACAAGGGATCAAAGGCCAATACATGATTTTTGATACTGGCGTGATCAATATTCGCAAGTTTACATCTTACGAAGTTGAAGTCAGCGCATAAGTAAAAAGCTCCCGGTTTGGGAGCTTTCTCATTATGGGTTCAATATCTTTTTCAGTTCATCAAATAAGATATCAACTTCTTCCAGCGTATTGTAGTGCATAAATCCGATACGCACGACACCACCAGCCTCTTCCAAGTTGAGTTGACGCACTAAGCCAAGCGCATAGAAATGACCATTCCATACACAAATATTACGCTCACCTAGCTTTTTAGCGATGTACTCTGGTGTGTGGTTGTCGAAAGTCAGTGCAAATGTTGGAGTGCGCAGTTCGCTATTCGCATCAGTGCGTCCCCACAAGGTAACACCTTCAAGTTCGGATAATCGCTTCAAGAAACGTTCACTTAATCCCGCTTCATGATTATTAAACTGCTTATAGGATTCGACTAGACGAGAACGAAGTGAGTCCCCTTCTTTCCCCCACTGAGCCAGATACTTAACAGCGGCAATAACACCAGCTAAACCTTCAAAGCTTTGGGTGCCCGTTTCAAAGCGGCCAGGGCCGATGTTAGTTGCTGGCTCTACTTTATATGGCTGAAGCGTTTGCAACCATTTTGGTGAGATATAAGCAATGCCAACATGTGGACCAAAAAACTTGTAGGCAGAACAGGCTAAAATATCGCAGCCCAGAGCTTGAACATCAACAAGATGATGCGGCGCATAATGAACAGCATCTACATACACCATAGCCCCTACTTGGTGCGCGGCATCAATGACGCGTTTCACGTCAACAATCGAGCCCGTAGTATTTGATGCAAACGTCAGTGCAACCAGCTTGGTGTTCGCGTTAATTAATGACAGAAGATGCTCAATGTCTAACGTACAATCTGATTCGTTAACGCGCGCTTGATGCACAATAGCGCCTTTATCATCAGCCGCTTGCTGCCAGCTAGAGACATTCGAATAGTGATCCAGTGCAGTAACAATCACTTCGTCGCCTAACTCCCAACTACGGCTAATTGCGCGGCTAAGTTGGAATGTTAATGACGTCATATTTGCGCCAAACACGATATTATCCGCAGACTCAGCATTCACTAATGTGCCTGCATATTCACGTGCTTGCTTCATCAAATCAGTCGTTTTTTGACTTGAGAAGTAATGCCCACCCAAGTTTGAATTAAAGTGACCTAAGTAAGCCGTCATCGCTTCAAGCACAGAATGCGGGACCTGAGCGCCTCCCGGCCCATCAAGAAAGATAACCGGAAGATCGTTATGAGTCTGCTGCAGGGCACCAAACTGTGCTCTGACTAGATTAGGAGTGAAGTTCATTCACCGCTTCCTTTGCTGTTAGTACAAACACATCCATGTAGCCTTCTTGGCCTTCAATCACAGACTTGATAGGCGTTGCGTTATGCCAAAGCTTGTTATCGGCAAGCATGGCAACTTCACCGCTTTGCAACGCTTTACGGAAAAACGGCGCTTCATTAAAGCTGTTGTAAAGCATAATATCGCCGCCTTCAACGTTGTGGCGACCCATGCCAATTAACGCAATATGTTCAAATCCATCTTGGTGAACACCCTCTGGAGCCACCTGCGTTTCGTTATAAATTGCTGATATACGGATCTGATGAATTTCGATCTCTTGACCATTCTGTAGATTGTTTGATTGCGCAAAAACTTCGCACAATTCACGCATTCCTTCGCTTTCCAACGTCGACTTTTCTACAGGTTCAAATTGACGAACAACATTGCCCTGAAAGCGATTGATATCATCAGTTTGCATGAACTCATTTTTGTTCAAATCAATCACTTTTCCATCTTTAAACTGAACCACAGAGTAACGACGTAAACGGTACTGACCATCAGCGTGCTCTGTATTTGGTAAATGACCAAAAGACGGCGCTAACTGCGCAATCGCGTTCTCACTTAGCTTAGTTAGTTGTAGGGTTGTTTCGCGGTTATGTAACATCATCTTCTCCTTAATGAATGTACATAGGTGTTATCGACTTAACATCTTTTTCACATTTATTATTTGCGCATTTATATCGTGAGATCAATGTTTTTTAGTATTTACATCCATCATAAAACCAAAAATAAACATAAATACCAAAACAAAGACAATATCTAGATGTAAGTTTCAGTTTTGAATGTTCCATAACTCAAAAACCAGTCAACTTCACTAGCTATAGAAGAATGCCACTTTTTCTCAGCGACTTAGCTAAATAAAGGAGATCGTTTGCGTTCTAATCTATAACCATTTATTACACTTCCAACCCTTGTGAAGTGTTTGAATAGCCCCATATAATCATTAACGTTAAAAATTAATATGCATCATCGCAAAATGGAGCCCAAATGAGCGACGTTAAACACAGCAAGCTACTTATTCTTGGTTCTGGCCCAGCAGGCTACACTGCGGCTGTCTACGCAGCTCGAGCAAACCTAAACCCTTTACTTGTCACTGGCATGCAGCAAGGTGGTCAGCTCACCACCACGACTGAAGTTGAAAACTGGCCTGGTGACCCAGAAGGACTAACAGGTCCGGCTTTGATGGATCGTATGAAAGAACATGCTGAGCGTTTTGAGACAGAAATTGTCTTTGACCACATCAATGAAGTTGATTTTAGCCAGCGTCCTTTCCGCCTAAAAGGTGACACAAGCGAATACACCTGTGATGCATTGATCATCTCTACTGGTGCGTCAGCAAAATACCTTGGTCTAGAATCGGAAGAAGCGTTTAAAGGCCGCGGGGTTTCTGCTTGTGCAACTTGTGACGGTTTCTTCTACCGTAATCAAAAAGTGGCGGTTGTGGGTGGTGGTAACACTGCCGTTGAGGAAGCTCTCTACTTGTCTAACATTGCATCTGAAGTGCATTTGATCCATCGTCGCGACAGTTTCCGTTCTGAGAAGATTCTGATCGATCGTTTGATGGACAAAGTTGAAAACGGCAACATCATTCTACATACCGATCGCACTCTTGAAGAAGTCGTCGGTGATGATATGGGCGTAACAGGTGTTCGAATTAAAGACACTAAATCAGACGCCGTAGAACAGATTGATGTCATGGGCGCATTTATTGCGATTGGCCACCAGCCAAACACAGGCATGTTTGAAGGCCAACTAGAAATGAAAAATGGCTACATCGTTGTTAAGTCTGGCCTAGACGGTAACGCAACACAAACCAGCATTCCGGGCATTTTTGCTGCTGGCGATGTTATGGATCACAACTACCGTCAAGCAATTACATCCGCTGGTACAGGGTGTATGGCAGCATTAGATGCAGAGCGTTTTCTTGATGCACTAGCAGACGCTGAATAATATTTTTCACTATTAGCTCAAATCCTTAAAGCCCTGCGGTATTCCCGTAGGGCTTTCTTTTGTATAATGCCCAGCTCTAACTCGCACTAATAATTATCATTAAGCCTTCACAATGGACAAAAAGAAACAGCGCGGCTTGAATAAGTGGCTCAAGCAGCAAAGTAAGCTAGCAAAACGCTGGTTAATGTTTGCTGTCGGCCTTGGCGTACTTTCAAGCGTTTTCCTGCTGGCTCAAGCAGCCTTGCTCGCCAACATTCTTCATTCGCTCATCATAGAACAAGTCGATAAGCATGAACTGATCCCCTACTTTGCTGGTCTTGCTATCATCATCGGTATTCGTGCCCTTTGCTCATGGGGACGAGAAATTGCTGGTTACCGCTGTGGGGAACAGATTCGCGTTTATATTCGCCAATTGATTCTTGATAAGTTACGTGAGCTTGGTCCTGCCTACATCAAGGGAAAACCTGCGGGCTCTTGGGCAACACTGTTATTGGAGCAAGTCGAAGACATGCACGACTTTTTTGCGCGTTACTTACCGCAAATGTCGCTGTCTGTGTTAGTGCCTTTCGTGATTTTAATCGTCGTCTTCCCGGTTAACTGGGCTGCAGGGTTAATTTTCCTAATTACCGCACCACTCGTACCGTTATTCATGGCGCTTGTGGGCATGAAAGCAGCCGATGCAAACCGCAAGAACTTTAAAGCATTGCAACGCCTGTCTGGTCACTTTTATGATCGTTTACAGTCGATGACAACCATCCGTTTATTCGACCGTACAAAAGCAGAAACCGAAGTGATGCGCGGGGCGTCAGAGGTTTTCCGTACACGTACAATGGATGTCCTTAAGATAGCCTTTCTTTCATCGGCAGTACTTGAGTTCTTTACTTCAATCTCAATTGCACTAACCGCCGTTTATTTTGGCTTTGCCTTTATTGGTGAGCTTAACTTCGGTGATTACGGCGCGGGAGTTACTCTCTTTGCAGGTTTGTTTATTCTGATCCTTGCACCTGAGTTTTATCAGCCTCTGCGTGACTTGGGCACCTTCTACCATGCCAAACAACAAGCCGTGGGCGCGGCAGAAAGTATTGTCGAATTTTTAGATACAGATGTCAGCACTGTTCGTTCAGGTAGCAAGACACTTGAGGAAGATACTAGCGTCGTTATCCATGCAACCGACCTTGAAGTTTTCTCTCCTGAAGGGCAAAAACTGCTTGGTCCGGTAAGTTTTTCGCTCAACGAACACCAGACCACCGCGCTGGTTGGCCCAAGCGGTGCAGGTAAAACCAGCCTTATCAATGCCATTTTAGGTTTCCTACCTTATGAAGGCTCATTGACGATCAACGGCATTGAACGTACAGAACTCGATCTCGCTGATTGGCGAAAACGCGTAAGCTGGGTGGGACAAAACCCATTGCTGCTGCATGGCTCTATTCGTGACAACATTACGTTAGGAAAAGACAATGTGAGCGATGCCCAAATCGAATCGGCATTAAAAGAGTCCTACTCTGCCGAGTTTGTTGATAAACACGGGTTAGACTATCAAGTTTCCGACCGCTCAGGTGGTTTGTCTGTCGGTCAGGCTCAACGTTTAGCCTTGGCTCGCGCCATGATACAAAACGGCAAATTCTGGTTACTTGATGAGCCAACCGCGAGCCTTGATGCGCGTAGTGAACGATTAGTCATGGATGGACTGGCAGGGCAAGTGAGTGACAATACCGCGTTGATGGTCACCCACCAACTAACGCCGCTAAAGAGCGTAGACAACATCATCGTGATGCAAGATGGTCAAATTGTACAATCAGGCTGTTACGATGCACTGTCTAGCCAAGAAGGTCTTTTCCAAACAATGCTTAATTCTAACCAAGCATTAAACCAAGAAAATAAGGGGAATCTTGATGCGTGATTTAATTCCCTATCTAAAACTGTATAAAAAACATTGGTTCGGCCTGTCTCTCGGGATGCTATTGGCGTTTCTAACCCTATTTGCATCCATTGGTCTATTGACACTCTCAGGTTGGTTCTTGTCAGCCGCAGCGATTGCCGGTTTAACTATCGCACGTGAGACTTTCAACTACATGCTACCGGGGGCGTTTGTTCGCGGTTTTGCAATGGGACGTACTGCGGGTCGTTGGGGTGAGCGTGTAGTCAGCCACAATGCCACATTCAAGTTATTGACTGATCTGCGTATCTTCTTCTTCTCAAAACTGGCCCCGCTTATTCCTGGCCGCCTATCTAACCTACGAGATGCGGATCTGCTTAACCGATTAGTGGCAGACATTGACGCCATGGATCATGTTTATCTGCGCCTTGTTAGCCCAATGATTGTGGGCACGCTTGGGATCGCAGGTCTGACCGCAATGCTTTGTTGGTTCGACAAAGAGCTTGGCTTGACCTTAGGTGCCATTTTGTTGGTGTTACTGATCACCTGGCCAATGCTGTTTTACAAGTTAGGTAAACGTAACGGTGGTGAACTAACACAAAATAAAGCCGATTTACGTATTGCGACTCTGGATTGGTTACAGGGTTACAGCGAGTTAACTCTATTCGGTGCAGAGGAGCGTTACCGTAATGCGATCCTGAATACCCAGGAACGATTGCTCAAGAACCAGATGTTCAATGCGCATTTCGCTGGTTTAGCGCAAGCATTGCTTCTGCTGGCGAACGGCTGGACACTGGTGCTAATGCTTTGGCTCGCAGCAGACGGTGTCGGTGGCAACATGCCAGATCCAATGATCGCTTTGGTTGTGTTTGCTACTATGGCAAGTGTCGAACTGCTCATGCCGATTGCGGGCGCGTTCCAGCACTTGGGCCAAACGCTGACTTCAGCAAGACGCTTGAACGACGTTATTTTGTCAGAGCCCGATGTTACCTTCCCATCAGAAAATGTGTCGCACAGTGATGACTTTTCGATCGAGTACTCCGACGTTTCATTCCACTATTCAGATGATGATACGCAAGTACTGAAGCAAGTTAATCTGAATATTCCGGCAAAACACCGCATCGCAATTGTTGGCCAAACTGGTTCTGGTAAGTCTACCCTACTCCAACTCCTCAATCGTTATTGGGATGTTCAACAAGGTGAGATTAAATTGGCAGGCCAGTCCATTCAGAATTGGGGGGAGACCCAATTGCGCAAAGCGATCAGTGTCGTAAGCCAGCGCGTAGATGTTCTCAATGGTTCTTTGCGCGATAACCTTTTGATGGCAAAACCAGATGCTAACGATTCCGTTTTGGAAGAAACCCTTGAAAAAGTTGGCTTAGCAAAGTTACTTGAAGAGAAAGGGTTAAACACTTGGCTAGGTGATGGTGGCCGTCAACTGTCTGGCGGTGAAAAACGCCGAATTGGTATTGCTCGAGCGTTGCTCCACAATGCCCCTATTTTGCTGCTTGATGAACCGACAGAGGGGCTGGACAAACAAACGGAACACCAAATTATGCAGTTGTTTGACGAGCACTTTGAAGGAAAGACTGTTGTGTTTATCACTCATCGACTCGTAAATCTAGATAAGATGGACTCGATTTGTTTGCTTGAGCAAGGAGAAGTGGTAGAGCACGGCAGCCATAATGACCTATTAAGTCAAAAAGGTCGCTATTACGAGCTTAACCAAACGATTTAGTCGCAGTAAAGTAGTCACTCATACTAAAAGAGCCGAAGTCAGAAATGCTTCGGCTCTTTTTAATTGCGCATAACGGAGATAAAAAAAGCAGCCATTGGCTGCTTTCTTCAATTAAGACGACAAATTAACGTTGGCGCTGCTTGTTACGTGCACCTTGCTCACCAGCACCTTTCTTAGGTTTGCGGCGTGCTGGGTTGTTGCTACGACCACCACCGTTATTCATACGTTCTTCGTGACGTTTAACTGCGCGACGAATTTTTTGGCTACGAGAGCGTTCACGCTTGCGTGATGTGTTCGCTTTATTTTCGTCCAATAGCGTTTCTCTTTCTGGGCGAAGCTCCACTAACTCACGTAAGTAGTTAACCTGTTTAAGGTCAAGCTCCATCCAACCGCCACGTGGCAATTTCTTATCTAGGTAAATATCACCATAGCGAACACGTTTCAGGCGGCTAACGGTTGTTTCTTGAGATTCCCATAGACGACGAACCTCACGGTTACGACCTTCGTTAATTGCAACGTAGAAAGTGTGGTTCATACCATCACCACCTGCGTATACAACATCTTCGAAGCGAGCCATACCATCTTCAAGCTCAACACCACGAACCAAGTTTTTCACTTTCTGTTCGTTAACTTCACCAAACACACGCACTAGGTATTCACGTTCTACCTGACGGCTTGGGTGCATCAGACGGTTTGCAAGTTCACCATCCGTTGTGAAAAGTAGTAGACCGGATGTGTTCGCATCAAGACGGCCAACTGAAATCCAGCGAGAACCGCGGATTTTCGGCAAACGGTCAAATACAGTGCGGCGACCTTCTGGGTCATGACGAGTACACAATTCACCTTCAGGCTTGTAGTACGCTAGAACGCGACAAATCACTTCTTCCTGCGCTTTCGCAGAAACAATGTGCCCGTCAATTCGAACTACCGCGTTCTCATCTTCTAATCGCTCACCAAGCTTAGCGACAACTCCGTTCACACTCACGCGACCAGCTTTAATCAAAGCTTCAAGCTCGCGACGTGATCCATGACCTGCTCGTGCTAATACTTTCTGTAACTTTTCGTTCATTTATCTACCTATGTGTCGTCTTCTCAGACGTCGAATAAAAATGTGCGACCCAAAATCGCGGTCGCACATTATCGCAAATA
>ENA-OWNT01004173-OWNT01004173.1-seawater-metagenome-genome-assembly--contig:-NODE-4173-length-12913-cov-3.853225_pt1 | contig 12913 bp, 12 predicted proteins | sample MGYA00238136_ERZ651165 | MGnify/ENA primary metagenome ERZ651165 (study PRJEB26861, sample SAMN08777766) | seawater metagenome | isolation source: coastal seawater | place: USA: Florida | collected... | reverse complement strand
TCGTTGTTTTGTTATGTCGTTGGTCGTTGGTCGTTGGTCGTTGGTCGTCGGTGTAGTTCGTTGGGGGGTGGTGTTGTCCGTGGTGGTGGTGGCGGTGGCGGCGGCGGTGGCGGTGGTGGTGCATTCGTTGTTTGTTCGGCGTGTGTGGAGGATTCTGAGTCAACACGCCCACGTTTGACTCAACCGACCCGCCACACGGAAAGGCGCTCGGCGGTAGACGCGCTTTCCGTACGCGTTGCAACGGTTACAAGCCATAAGAATGATGGCGGCGCGGACCGACATCCACACAGCTCACACTCCAAAAAAGACGCCGCTGCGGTTCGGGTTGCCAGTGGCAGTCGATGGAACGCCACGCCTTCAACGCACATCGTGCAGCTCACGCGCATCCACACGCGCATAAGCTTAAATCCACAGTGCAAGACAAGACAGGTGGTGTGTTGACGTGAGCCTACAGGCACGTCAAGACACCGAGCAGCAATTTTGTTCTTTTTTTTTTTCATTTCCGCTGACAAGTGTCGCTGCCGCTGCTGTCGTGAGCTCGCGTTCGCTCAGTTCGTTGGAGACCACAGCAACAGGTGCCGTCGCGATGTCTTTGAAGGACGCACTCGCATCCATGGGGTTGGCTGGAACCACCGCCCTCATTGCGGTCAATTTCACCCACCCCATTGAGACGTGGAAGACGCGACTGCAGGTCAATCCCAAGTTCAGCGTCCTTGGCATGATCAAGCAAGACGGTTTCTTCTCCCTGTGGAAAGGCATCCAAGCAGGGTGGTTGCGCGAGGCGTCGTACACGACCATCAAGTTAGGTGCCTACGGACCGATCCGCGATGCTATCGGGGCAAACAAAAAGGATGCCCCGTTCTTGTTGAAGTTTGCAGCTGGCTCCTTGGTGCGTAGCACACGTTTTGGACGCGTTGCTCATCATGCGATTCCACTGTGCTGTTTCGCGCCCCCGCCACCCCACATTATCCCATTCCCAATTGCATGCATGTGCCGCCACTCCTTCAACTTTGCGTCTGAGTAAAATCCTGCATGTGGCAGTCCGGATCCATTGGCTCTGTAGTTGGCAATCCCTTTGACGTCATGAAGACAAAGATGATGACGGCCACGGAGAAGCCGTCTCTCGGCCGTGCTGTGTCGGCCATGTACCACGATCAAGGAATCAAGGGGTTCTATCGTGGCATCTCGGTGGGTTTCGTTGATGTTTCGCTGCGGTTCTTGGCTGTCGTCGACGCGTGAATCCAAGCGTACGATTGGATGGCCCCGCATCAGTCTTGGGCGCTGGTTGTTCACCGCAATTTTTCAATGGCGTATTTTTGTAGGCAAACGTTATGCGCGCTTGTGTGCTGAACGGAACGAAAATGGCATGCTATGACTCCATCAAAGGGTTGATCGTGTCAAAGACTGGCTGGAGTCGCGGGGACGTTCGTTGCACTTTCACCAGCGCGGTACGGCAGAGGCATCGGCACGCTGGCACTCGCGCGGCACTGACTGACCTGGTTTGCTCCTGCTATCATTCACGATGGTATCCATTTCAGGTGTGTGCTGGATTTTTCATGACGTGCACAGTGGCGCCATTCGACATGCTCCGCACTACGCTCATGAACCAACCCACGGACCGCAAAATATACAACGGGTACGTTTGCAGCCGACCACGCGCCGCAGCCGGCTCGGTTCACCCATGTTGCTCATGGGTCCACTTCCGCGGCTTGTTGCATGTGTTTTTTGTTTGTTTGTTCTCGTTTTTCTCATCGTTGTGTTCGTCTGTTCGGTCCACGTCCTGGTTGGATAGGTTCTTTGACGCCGCCACCAAGATCGTCAAAGAGCACGGCCCTCTTGCTTTTTACCGAGGCTTCTTCCCCATCTGGGGCCGTTTTGCACCTCAAGCGACACTACAACTTGTGATTTTTGACATGCTTCGCAAGTTGGCTGGCTTCGATGCCATTTGATGCACTTCATGATTGTAATAAATTATGCTTGTGTCCCTTCTTTTACTTAACATTGACCGATCGTGAGGGAGCGCAAGATTTCAGTCTGCGTCGCCGTGCAGTTGGTGGGCTCTATGGTATTCTCGTGACACGATATCCAGGAGGGTCGTTTACACCACGCCCCCTGTCGCTACTCATGGCAATCGAGACTGTCGCCGTACTCGTCGTATTCGTCGCTGTACTCATCATCGTATGCGTCGCTGTGACTGTCAAAGTTATCTTCGACGTCACCGCCCTGCCATTTGTAATAAAGTATTGGGTTCGGATTCAAACGATCAGACTCGTCAATGTCGCTGTCGTCGCCTTCGTCCTCCGATTCCTCGTCTTCTGTGTCGTATGGACGAGCACAATATCGAGACGCATCGGTCACGAACTTGTTCAATGGGATGTGATGTTTCCATCCGTGCTGCAAAACGAGGTCCGTCATGCATGCCAAACTGCCGCCAACTTGGAGTTGAACTTCCATGGCGTTGGGGGCGTCTGGCAGCAACCTTAGCCGCCGCGTCTCGTCAGCGAGGGCTCGTGCTGAGAATACTGACCAAGGACGGTCCCAGTACCCACTCATGCTGCGGAAGTACTTTAGCGCGAAAGATCTCACCCATTTGTCGCAGTCCTGAATGTCTGCCTCGCAATCTCCGAACACAGGCATCAGGTTCCGGAGCGCTTGACTTGCTCTGCGAGTATCCTCCGAAGTAGCCTGTTGCGAGCCAGCCCAGCGATGGTTTGGTGGTAATAATGGTGATGAAAGTAAGCACACAGACACACAGCACAACGAAATCAGATTGGGGGAACACGCGCTCGAGGCGCTCTACAGTCTCAACAGCAGGCAAGGGCGCACCATGGTGCTCATGACGAGGCAGTACGCCAGTATGGACGGACGGAACTCTAGAGATCTGGGGTGCAGCATGCACAGAGTGGCCATGTCGCCGACCAGCAGCTGCCTAAAATTGTGGCTGCGTTCGTTGAACATCAACTTGTTGGCCTCGGTTTTCTGAGGCCACAGACTTCCCAATTGCTGACCGCCCGCGATCGTGTTGCTGCGTGGTGGCGTTGGACCTGGCTGGCCGACTCGACCAGGCGACGAACACCATTGCTTCGTGGCATCGTCCTCATCGCTCATCCCACTGTTGTCGTCTTCCGAGCCACCGGGAGTTGCCCGGGGCTCCGGAGTGTCGGCTCCGTTTGTACTCTGGGCCGGCGACGGCGGCGTGATCAGTACCGCTGCAGGCGACCGCGTGCTGACTTCGACGCCGCCAGCTCGCAACTCCTCCAGGAATGCAGTCGTCCAAAAGTTCAAGGTCGGCGCGTTCAGCTTCCACTTGATCTTGGCGAGGATTTCCTCCTGAACGGCTTTGATATTTTCTGTCTCTCTTCTGACTTCAAAAGATCGACGGGGCGCTAGCCCCACGTTGGTCATTCTTTGGTCCTTGTCTCGCAGCTTGATTGCCTCGTCCTCAGGCAGCCGCGCGTACGCCGAGAGTTGGTCGCAGGTTGGCGGGTAGATTTCGACCAGCATTGCGGCCAGGGAGATGCAAGCCAGCGTCACCGTCCGCTGTGTTTCCTGACAGAGCTCCATGGACTTCGCGAAGTGCTCCAAGCTGTAGTATCGGTCTAAGATGTTGGCCGCGACCTGCGTCGTCTCACGTGAGACCCGCTGAATGCAGCACCAATTCACCAACAGCGCCATCCAGCGCGCGCGCAGGTAACTGCTAGTCGGAGTCGCGCCGTGCACCTCACAACCGTCAAAGGGTATTTCCGCTTTGGTCGCGGCGCCGGCGGGAGACGCGGAGCCAGAGCTGCCCGGCGTTGCGGAATTGCTGTGCTCTCCACCAGCGCTCGAACTAGTCCGTTTGGTCACGCTCAGCTTGCTCCGCCGCGTTGGGGTGAACTCGGCCCGTTGAGCTTTTTTCGCCTTCAACTCGGTCGACAATCGCTCTCTGGTCACCACTGCGGTCGGCCAGTACTCCCTTTCGGCGTCGAAAGCATTGCGATAGAACTCCTGCTTCTCCACCAAACTGGCGCCAGCCGCCATGGTCCGTGCTTCGGCACTTCTGCCTTGTGTCGATGGTTTTGAGGGTACCGATTGCAGGAAATGAGTCTGCACTTGCCGCACAAACGGCCGTGCTTTCGAGGGGTTGCGGTCGACTTCCGGGTTGTCGATTTCCAGGAAATTGGCCGTCGGAATCGCCATTTCACTCGTGTTGCTGTTGAGGAGAAACGAGGCGGTGGCTGGTGTGAAGGCCCATGGATCATCGCCTTGATCCGGTGCGGCGTCCGCGTCAGAATGGTCGCCCTTCGACGACGAGGACAAAAATGGGGATGTGTTGAAGGACGGGACGCAGAGAAACAGCCCGTCCGCGGTGCACTCTGCGTTGGTCGACGTCGTCCCGCGATGCGGGTTACTCGGTGCTATTCTTTTCGTGTACGGCAACATCGAGAACGGGGACGGCGTCGACGCTGTGCTGAACGCGTTGGGCGTGGCTGGCGAAGAGGCGTTGGACCCGCCGGCGACGTCTTCGACCTTTCGCTTGCTTCGAACATATTTCGGCATATCAACTGAGCGTCGTCTGAACGACCGCCTCTGTTCGACGAGTAGTGCACACTGCACGGATTCACGGATTCAAGGATTCACGCAATGGCGAGAGGTCTGTGCAGAGAAACTGGGGGGAGGAGCCAACCTCTCCCACACTTTTTATTTCTAGTCACCTTTCTCTGTTTTCTATGTTGGTGACTTTTGCGCTCGCTCTCTACATCCTCCTTTCCTTTGTTTTTCGCTCCTGTCACAGTCCCTTCAACAAAACAATGCCACAGACAGACACGCGCGAGGCGTCCTGCAACTGTCCATCAACCCCAACCTCAGAAAGCAAGCAAGTGGCGAAGATTACTGTAGTCAGAGCAAGAACAATCCCACGGTGGCGCCTGTCGTCTCCGTGTATGGAGTGCGTGCGGAAGAGCATCGTTGTTCGATTTGCTTGGTGTTGTCGCTGTCCAAGTGTCGCGGCCTTCAATCGTCGTCGTCGTGCTCCCCTTGTCGAAGGCGCATGTGCCCATTGCGGTGAACACCGTCCTTGTCGTTGCGTTCCGCAAACCCACACCGTCCTATGTCCCCGTTCTTCTCCTCCTCGTCGTCCTCGCTGTCATTGCTAGTTCGCTATTGCGATTTCTATCAAGTCGGGCCACGTGTCATTGGTGCAGTTGGTGTAGTCGTCAATAACCCTGACTCCGTCGACGATTCTACGACATGACGTTCGTGATGGACTGCACTTCACTTGACTTCCTGATCCCTCCACGTGCTTCGTCTTGGTCTCTTCGTGCGCAAGGGTGTGTGTTGCAGTGACGTTGTCGTTGGTGTCGTTGCCGCCGCCCTCGTCCTCGTCCCCATGTCTATCGTTGCTGGTGTCAGTCAGTATCGTCAACCATCGTCGGTCGTCGTTCGTCTTTGTCGATGGAAGTACGGCGTATACGTGCGTGTATAAGTGCTGGCTGTGTCGTTGTTCGTTCGTTCGTCGTTCATTCGTTCGTCGTTTGTGGTTCGTTCGTTCGCTGCCCGTTGTCGCGGTGTCGTCGCCTTCCGCTTCCGCTTTGTTTCCAAGTTGCAATAGTTGTAAATTGTTGTCGTCCGTGTGTTGCTGTCATAGACTATGGCATACCCGGGTATCTAAGGTGTTCTATCAGAACAACAAGCAAACCATGGATACTGCTGTGTGCTCACCCATTCATTCACGCCATGCCGTGATGAGGACGACGCGTGCAGAGATATTGTTGTTGGTGGTCGTTGCTGATGGTGGTGGTGGCGATGGTGGCAGTGGTGCTAGCCGTTCGTCCGTTAGATGCGTTGTTGCGGAGCGTCCACTGTGCGTATTCTCATCTGCTTGTGGAATGTGTTGCGCGAGGAGCCGGGTCAGTGACCAGTGATCAGCAGCGGACAAATTTCCTCTGCACGCCAACTTAGTCATTTTGTCCCCTCCGGTGCTGTGCCAACAGTTACGGAACGCCGGCGCGCTGCGCGCGTGCAGCACGTTGGTTTCGGCTACTCCTACCATTGAACATGCTCCGCGTATGGCGCCGCATGGCCGGCGTTCGAAAGCTCATAGCCCCCCGACACGTAACAAGCGTGCGACGGAGGACTTTCGCGTCCGTGCCAGAACCTCCATTACCACAACCCATCGACGCAAATTTGCAACGAACGGGCACGGGCAGTCGAAAATGGACCAAATTCAAAGACGCCATCCCACTGTGGGTGGCCGACATGGATTTTCATTGCCCGCAACCAGTAGTGAACGCGGTCAAAAGTGTTGCCGAGCACGGTGTGTACGGTTACGCCGATCCATCCCCCAGACTCGGCCCGGCGGTAGTTGATGCACTGTGCAAAACATACGGATTCGACACCGTTGTTGACGCTAACAGCGAGGATGCTGAATCACAACGTGCTGCAGTTCAAAAGATGATACGGTGGTTGCCTGGACTTCTTCCGGTAAGTGCGCGACTCGTTCTCTCTGGTAAAGGCACTCATGTGGCAATGACGACTTGGATCGGCGAACTGACAGTTGTGCGACTTTTGCACTTGGCGCTTTCTACAGGGTCTCAATCATATTGTCAAGGCAGCACAAGCAGACCCAGCGTGGCAAGAAACTGACAGTTATCTGCGCGGAGATCCGCTCGCAGTAGCAGTGGCAACTCCCATTTATTATCCATTCATTGCGGCTCCTGGCAACCAGGCCAATGCAAGCCTGGTTGAAGTCCCCCTTCTCCGACGTCCGTTGAATGACGGAACGCCCAACAGCGACCGCATCTGGAGATACGAGATCGATGAGCAAGCTTTGGAAAGCGCACTTCAACGAGAGGACGTAAGGGTGCTGTTGTGGTGTAATCCCCACAATCCAACGGGTCGTGTGTGGACGAGGGACGAAATGCGTGTCGTCGCGCGTCTCTGCGCTGAAAACAACGTAGCGCTTCTATCGGACGAAGTCTGGGCAGACCTCGTATTGGACGAATCTGCTACACCTTTCACCGGTGCAGCTGCAATGCTTGCTCCTGATGAAGTTGGTGAAGACTTGGCAAAAGCTGGACTGGTGGTACTGACATCGCCCTCCAAAACTTACAATGTCGCAGCTCTGGATCTTGCGATTGCCGTCATTCCCGATGAAAAAGCTCGCCGTCGATTCACTGCCGCGGGTCGGGACAAAGCAGAGGTTCCTCCGTTTGGATACGCGGCCGCGCTGGCAATATTCGAGGATAGTGACGGAGAAGTTGAGATGTGGCGACGGCGCCTCGTCGACTACCTCCGCGCAAATAGGGATCAGGTTTGCATGAACGAATGTTGCTCTTTTGGCACATCACCAGCCAAGTTTCACCGTGGAGACTGGGTTCTTTGTTTAGGTCGAGCAAGCTCTTCTGTCGGCTGATCTGCCTGATGGACGGGAGTTGAGACTAACCAGACCTGAGGCGTCATACCTTACTTGGGTTGATGTCAGTAGTGCCTTACCAAAGTACGTGCTACTGTGTGTGTTTGGTCCGCATTAGTCCTACCTCGCTGCAGCGTCGGCTTTAACCTTGACGTCGGCACCCACTCGCTACAGGAACCCATTTTTAAAATTGTTAAACAATGGGGTTGCGGTCACGGACGGAGCACCTTTTGGAGATCGAAACGCCATCAGAATCAATTTTGGGACACAGCGAAAGGTTCTCGATGAAGGTTTGTCAAGAATAGCGGACACTTTGGCATCGCCCGCCGCGATCTGATGTCACGGATGCACGACTTGACTCGCACATTCACGGGTCGCGACACGAATGCAATGAAGCCATCAAAATAAGACAAACAACAGACACTTGAGAAAGTGTGCTCTTCTTTACTTTTTACGTAACTCGCGAGTCATGAAGTCACCGATTGTATTTCACGCGCCACAGGCAAATCTTACCAGCAGCGGTACCGGCGAGCAAGTATTCGCCGTCATGAATTGCGCGCAGTGTTGTAACGACATCAGACACATCCTTGACTTGAGCGTCGGTCCATAACATTTCTTCGCCATCGGACTGGGTCCAGCATCGCACAATTCCATCTGCTCCGCCCGTCACCATCATTTCGCCAAGAATTTCAAGGCTGCGCAAGTCGTACGGAGTTTGCTTCTTAAATATTGGAGTGCCGAATGAATTGAACAGCACGAAAGTTCCTGCAGTTGTAATCGCAGCTAACTTGAAACTCATGTCCGCCTCGCTGGGTGCTCGATCTGAGAACGCCATCGCAAACACAAGCAGCAGAGCTCGGTCAGACGTGGACTGCAAAAGAGGACAAGAAGAATCTGCACGTACCACGGCGAGTTTGTCCAATTTCGCTAATTCTCTGGCGTTCCACAAAGCGAATTGCGGTAACCATAGCGTCCATTTGCATGGTTGCACGGGGCTTGTGCGACTCTGATTCGTGGACAAAAATTTGTCCACTCGAGGAGGCTGAGGCAACGAAGGCCCCTGACTGGCTGATATCCACTGCACGGACTTCAGTTTCGTGCTCACATACAACGACGTGTGATGACTAAAGACAACGCAATGGCAAACGTTACAATGGGATAGGACAAAGCCAGTGGCTCAAGGCCATGGATTCAAGGCCATGGACACAACACACACCGATAGTTTGACTTTGGACCCGACGCAGGAGTAATGCCAAAGTTTCACCGTTGAATCCCACGACCCAGTCACAATAAAACTTTGAGGAGCGTGGAGCCGCATGCAAGACACGGCATCGGAGTGAGCATCCGCGAGCACATTGGCCACAACGGCGGCATCATCGTTGTCTTCGCCTTGATTGTAACCACCGATGGAAAAGTCTTCGGCGATGTGAGATGAAGACGCAATGGTGTCCAACGACAGAACCGTCAAGCTACCGTCCCAGCAGCCAACGATCATCTTTGAAACTACGGCGTCTGGCATCACCTCACCGCAAGAAATAGCAAGTCCAGACTCCAGTCGGTAGCGATGTTGGTCGTCCAGCATTGTTGCCACGAGGCGCACATGCGTGCCGTTAACATGGGGACCCGGATCCTGCAACGAACGAAACGACAAACATTGATAAAACAACGAACACCGTGGGCAGGTACATTTACAGTTCATGGCAACCTCGTCGTCGTCATCGTCGTCGTTGCGGCGCCCGAGACCACCCTTGCCACCGCTCGCGTGTTGCGCTTCTTCGCGGGCCTCCGCCTGCAACAACATTGTCAAGAATTTGGTCAGAAATATTTTCATATTGAAAATCAAACACACGAATCTAGGTACTCCACATACCGTTTTACGTGCGTGCTTTTTTATGCTCTGAATAGATTCCACGTAGCACGTTGCGTCTTCTGATGTACTGACCAACGACATGTCGGCGAAAGCGACGTTTTTGGAAGTTTTGCCCACTGGGACAAACGACACCGCCTAAAATAAATATGGTATCCACGTGCACCCCCCACAGCATGTCAGCAGAGGAATCGGCTGCAAAACCGCAACAGGTACTTTGTCCTCACCGTGACGGCCCGCCGATGACACCGTATCGAAAACGGATTTCGCAAGTCCACGCCGCATGTCGCGTTGGCTCGGCTGTGGCAAGACAATAGCCACCACAAAGTCATGGGTTTGGCGGTGGTTTGGACGTGCGCTCCGCAAACTTACTGTGAGTGAATAGATCCACTGTCACCGATGTCTTTGGGACTGTCCAGGCCAGAGTTGATTCCATGATCTGGAGACTTGCGGCCCGATAGACGACTACTCTTGGGGCTGCTTGCCGCCAGAGGACTTGCAGCCGACGGGCTTTTGGATCTCTCATTCCCAGCGTCTCCGCTCTCATTCGACAGTGCGGAAACGAGCAAGCCGCTGTGGGCACCCTGTGCAGCTGCTGTTCGCGCAGGATGTGGTTGCGAAAATATCTGCTTGGGCGTTTGACCTGCATCCAATGAAACAACACGGAAAACGTCAATGTCAGGGGACGTCAACATGGGCAGCCACAGCAGCACGATGATGCCGCACCGAATTCCTGGATCTGTTGTTCGATCGACTTTCGCTCCATAGGATCTTGGATGGCATCTATGTCGACTGCCCCTTCGTACGTCATGTAGTAGAAGAGGTTGTTGGCTTTTTCGGCTTCAGGACCAGTTTGCTTGTACCCGAAGATCAAGTCGATCCAGTTGTGAAGATTTTCGGACACGTAGTCGCTTTCCAGCGCTTCGCGCATTTTCTTGATGAAATCTGTTGCACTAGAGGCCCACGGCGGCAGCACGACATCACCAACACGTTCGCCATTCTGGCGACGCCCAAGATCAAGATTTTCGGAGTTCCGCAAGAATCGTCCTGGCATCGTGCCCATCGAATCATCCGTGTCGTAAAACTGCGGGATTAATTCCTTGACGTCGGATGGGTTGGTCATTACTCCACGCCAGCAATCGGCAATCCCGATGAAGAGTCGATCGGGGCTGTCGAATTTGCCGTTTTGCAAGCACAACATGTACTCGGGATACTCTCGCACAAGAAAGTTCAACACGTAACCAGGAGTGCTGTAGTGAGTACCGTACAAAAATGGTGGCGGTTGTCCGTCCTTCGGCATTTCTCGAAAACGATCAAGAAGCCTCCGCAGTCGATCCGGGTTCAGGGCGCCAATGGGCTTGGACAAGTCGCGGAAGGAGGCAGGATCGTCCAGGTCCAATGTCGCAGACTTAAAGTCTGAGAGGACCCACGGCATAACGGGATACTGGGTCAGATCATTGAAACTCCTGTCTGCAGCCGAGTTCAAGTGCATCAGGTAGTCGAAGTTCGACATTTCCCCTCGTTGCCAGCGAAGCAACTGTTGTGTCATGAACACAGGACTCTGGCGCTCAAGCATCACCAAACGAGGCTGCTCGAGAAGAATGTCGTGAACCTCATCACGCTCTTCGATCTCCTCGAACACGAATAGAACGCTTTTCCCGTCCTCCATGACCAATTCCAGCGCGCATTGGCGCAGCATGTAACGCCGTTTGTAAATTCGCAGGATCGACCCCAACGCAAACTTCGTGATACGTTCCTTCTGGATGTTGTTGATTTCGGCAGGTTGGAAGTAAAGGTACGAATCTGTGAGATTTAGGCATCCGGGGCAGTTGATCATCGGCGAGACGCGGCTCACGAGGGGCACTTTCTTTAGCAACGGCCGCTCAGTGTAATCGGCCAGGTAAGAAATGTCAAACTTAGTCACATGTCGTGCGCTGATGACGTTTCGGTGCAGTGTGGCCAAGTTTCCCGATGACACGTACCCGTATAGCTCGTTCAGTTGTTCGAGGAACGGCTTGAGGTCAGTGTGTACCAGCGAAATAAGGTGTCGTTTGGGGTTGGTCATGGAATCGTCGCAGTTGACGATGTCGTAAGGCCCGACTTCGTTGTCGGCTTTCATTTGTAAGATTTCGGAGCAAGTCAGAACCAGGCCGGAACTTGCATCGGACTCGCTGAAAAGCGAAGAGGCCGCCACGATGTCATCAATTTTGCGGAAACAGAACTTGGAAATGGGTTGCGCAACGTCGTTCGGCACGAAAAAGACGGAGTGGGTACACAGTTTCAACCGTCCCTTTTGGCGGCGACCCCACACCCGCGAAAACTTTACTCCTTTGCCTGGAGGGATACGGCTGTACGTCGCGATGACGTCTTCAAGATAGTACTCGCCATCCTCCAAAAGAAGCAGGTTGAACCTGCTCCCCCTCGAGGAGTAGGCCATGGTTGAGCGAGCAGAGGTTGTTCAGGCCACTGTTTCTCGGAATCAACGCGACCGAGAAACAAAAGGATTTCAGCAAAGCGCGATTTCTGGCTGTGCTGCTTTAGTGTACATGCTTCCTATAACTCGACAACGTGGCCGACCGTGGTGCTGTCGTGGAGCCCGACGAAGTGAATTCGCCGCTGCCGCTCTCGTGCATGGTGTTCAGGAGTCTGACGTTCGCACACGCCAAGCATCGTTGATCGGTGGCCTGCCACATCCAGCCGCGTTGTAGTCTTTCCGTCGCCGTCAGTGGTCCACTGTCATAGTCGTCAGTCAATCGTCGTCAGTCGCCAGTCGTCAGTGGCAGTCACATCACCAAACTCCAAACGTCAACACGTCGTCGTGCGTCTGTGGTCGGTCGTCGTCCGCAATCGCTGTCCAACATCCAGCATCCAGCATCCATCATCGTCGCTTGCTTGTCGCCATCACCCACCGCCCACCGTTGTATGCCATAGCTGTGTACAAAATCATTGCCCATCGCCCATTGCCTTCGTCAACATCGTAGTCGTCGTCCGTCGTCGTCGTCGTCAAACAAAAAGAAAGTCGTTCGTCGTTCGTTCGTCGTTCGTTCGTTCGTTCGTTCGTTCGTTCGTTCGTCGTTCGTTTGTTGGTATCCGCGACACCAACAAACAAACATTGTTGCATTCACCGCTCGCTGACTGTGGCTGACAGTGAGTGAGTGAGTGAGTGAGCGACCATCGAACTTCGATGACTTCATTCCACGCACAGTCACAGTCACAATGAGTGACAGTGAGCGACAGTGAGTGACTGTGAGTGAGTGACTGTGACGAAAGGAAAGGAAAGGAAGGCAGCGGCGACTTCACTCACTTTCACTCACTCACTCACTTTCACTCACAGTCACTCACTCACTTCCACTCACTCACTTTCACTCACTTTCACTCACTTTCACTCACTCACTCACTCACTGTCGTCGTCGTCGTCGTCGTTGTCGATCAATCAATCAATCAAAACTATTATTTTGTCTACGGCTTCGCTTTCGCTTTCGTTTTCGTTTCTTTGCGGCGTCGTCGTCGTCGTCGTCGTCACTCTGCCGTTTCTTTTTCTCTTTCGTCCGCCGCCGCCGTTGTTCGCCGTTCGCCGTTGTTGTTCGCCGTTCGCCGTTCGCCGTTCGCCGTTCGCCGTTCGCCGTTCGCCGTTCGCCGTTCGCCGTTCGCCG